>Ga0308169_10004993_pt1 | contig 12208 bp, 11 predicted proteins | sample PhyBR1_2_FD_202139 | JGI IMG/M metagenome (GOLD analysis project Ga0308169, IMG submission 202139) | Phyllosphere microbial communities from UC Gill Tract Community Farm, Albany, California, United States - DLSLSB.R1 | ecosystem: Host-associated > Plants > Phyllosphere > Unclassified | place...
AATTGCCGCTGACGGCCTATCTCGACCCGGGTTTCAACGCCTATCTGGAGTCGCAGCAGCGCCAGCAATGACCAAGAAGAACGTCTCGAGATCGCGTTTCCCCGTGCTGAAGACCGTCATCGGCGTCATAGCCGCTGCTGCGCTGGCCTGGGTGATCGTCGATCGCCTCGAGACGCCGTCCATCCTGCCGGCAGCCACCGAGACGATCGCGAGCGTGCGCCCGCTGCGCAAGGCCCCCGACAAGCCGCTGTGGCGTGACCTGAGCAGTGCGCAACAGGTGGCGCTTGCGCCGCTTGCGCCCGAATGGGATCGCATGGAAGGCGCGCGCAAGCGCCGCTGGATCGAGGTCTCGGCCCGCTTTGCCTCGATGGCCCCGGCGGAGCAGCAACGCGTGCAGGAACGCATGCGCCAGTGGATGAAACTCACGCCCCAGCAGCGTGAGCTGGCGCGCGAAAACTTCAGCAAGACCAACAAGCTGGCGCAGGGCGACAAGGCCGCCAACTGGGAAAACTACAAGCAGCTGTCGGCCGAGGAAAAGCGCAAGCTGGCCAGCAAGCCGGCGACGCTGCAAAAGAGCGCGCCGATCGCGCTGCCCGATGCGCCCCTGCTGGTCGTGCCGATGCCGTGCGCGGCGAACACGACGCGCCGCGGCGCCGAGTGCGTGCTGATCGGCACGCCCGACACGCCGCCGCCGTCGGCGATTGCCGTCGTACCGGCGCCCGCTGCGTCCACGCCCACGCCCACGCCCACTACCACGCCGCCGCTCGCGCCGGTCCCGGCGGCACCCGTGAATGGCGGCGCTGTCGCCACGTCGGGCGCCCAGCCCGGCGCGTCTCAGGCCGCCAACCAGGCCGCCAATGCCAGCAACTGAGCCGCCGGTCGTGCTGCCCGAGGCTGCGCTGGCGCTGCCAGGCACGCCCACGATCAAGCGGCGCCTGGCAGTGATGGTGTACGAATTTTTCCTGCTGTTCGCGGTCGAGATGCTGGCCGTCCTGCTCTATCTGCTCGTTACCGGCAACCGCCAGGATCCCCTCTTCCAGCACGGCCTGAAGGTGTACCTGTTCGTGATCACGGGCCTGTATTTCACCTGGTGCTGGCGCGACAGCGGGCACACGCTGGCGATGAAGACCTGGCGCATCAAGCTCGTCACGCCTGGTCATGCCCGCCTGCCCTGGCGCGTCGCGATCGTGCGCTACCTGGCAGCCTGGGGCTGGTTTGCGCCCGCGCTGATCGTCTGCGCGGCCTTGGAGCTGCATGCGAAGGCCGACATCGCGATCGCGCTCGCGCTTGGTGTTGCTGCCTGGGCAGCAACGGCCTGGCTCGACCCCGGCCGGCAGTTCCTGCATGACCGCCTGGCCGGCACGCGCCAGATCGGCCTGCCCAAACCCGTGTCCGATGAGGGTAACGGCAAGGCAAACGGCAAGGGCAAGCTCGCCTGACACGCACGAGCCGGCGCGACCCGATGATCGTCGCATCAAGACGGCCAAGCTGTGACATCATGCGCGTCCAACAACGAACATCAGTCCACGTGCGCTTTGTCTTCCACTGCGCACGGTACGTTCCCCGAATCAGCATTAGAAGCAGAATCAGAATCAGCCAGCATGCACGACACCCGTTTCCAGGCCCTGTTCGAACAGGCACCAATCAGCATCCAGATCCTCGCGCCATCGGGCCACACCACGCGTGTCAACAAGACATGGGAAAACCTGTGGCAGATCCACGAAGGCACGCCGCTGATGGCGTACGTGCTGGGCGACTATAACGTCTTGCACGACCCGCAACTGATCGACAACGGCATCGCCGCGCTGCTGGCGCGGGCGCTGCAGGGCGAGCGGGTTGAATTGCCGGCGATGCTGTACGACGTCAGCGCGCTCGATGGCCACGGTCCGAAGCGCTGGGTTACCGCAAAGGCGCGACCGATCAAGGACAAGGCCGGCAACACGCTCGAAGTGATGCTCATGCACGAGGACATCACCGAGCGCATGGCGGCGGACAGTGCACTGCGCCTGCGCGAGCAGCGCTTCCGCTCGCTCGTGATGGCCACGTCGCAGATCGTCTGGTCCAATACCCCGGATGGCCGGGTGCTGGAAGACTCGCCGTCCTGGCGCGCCTATACCGGCCAGACCTACGACGAATGGAAGGATTTCGGCTGGGTCGATGCCCTGCACCCCGATGACCGCGCACCGGCCCAGTCTCTGTGGCTGGCCTGCGTGGCTGCGCGCTCGGTGTTCGAGACGAAGTACCGGCTGCGCAGTACGGACGGCAACTACCGCTGGACCGAGGTCAAGGGCATCCCGATCCTGGCCGACGATGGCACGATCCGCGAGTGGATCGGCGCCAACACCGACATCCACGACATGATCGCGGCCGAGCTCGAACTGGCCCAGCGGCTCGAACGCGAAAAACGCAACAGCGCGCTGCTGGCCAAGGTCGCGCAGGCGGCGCGCACGCTGCACACGGTGCTGGCGGCGGAAGACATCGCGCAGGCGCTGGTAACGGCCGTGCGCGACATCCTGCAGACGCACCAGGCGGTCGTTTCGCTGACCGAAGCGGGCGGCTGGACCCAGGCGATCAATGCCGTCTCGCTGTCGGACAAGTACGCCGCCTACCGCGGCTACGATGCCAGAACCGACGGTTCGGGAATATACGCACAGGTATGCCGCGACAACCGCGTCATGCGCCTGAGCCAGGCGCAGCTCGAGGCACATCCCGCGTGGCGCGGATTTGGCGAGCATGCCGATGCGCATCCGGTGCTGCGTGGCTGGCTGGCCGTGCCGCTGATCGACCGCATGGGCCGAAACATCGGCCTGATTCAGGCGTCGGACCGGTTCGAGGGCGACTTCACGGACGAGGACGAAGCCATTCTCGTGCAACTGGCGTCGATCGCCGCCACCGGTTTCGAGAATGCACGGCTGTATGGTTCGCTGCAGGATCAGGACCGTCGCAAGGACGAGTTCCTGGCCATGCTGGCGCATGAGCTGCGCAACCCGCTGGCGCCGATCGCCGCGGCGGCGGAGATGCTCAAGTTCGGCACCGCCAACGAAGAACGGGTACGGCGCTCGAGCGAAGTGATCAGCCGCCAGGTGCGGCACATGACGTCGCTGGTCGACGACTTGCTCGACGTGTCGCGCGTAACCCGCGGCCTCATCAAGCTGGACCGCGCGCTGCTCGACCCGATGCAGCTCGTGGCCAATGCCGTCGAGCAGTCGCAGCCATTGATCACGGCGCGCGGCCATACCTTGACCATGACGGGCGATGCCGGCGGCGCCCACATCGCCGGCGACGCGCACCGCCTGGTCCAGGTGCTGGCCAACCTGCTCAACAACGCAGCGAAGTACACGTCCCACGGTGGACAGATCGCGTTGACGGTGGCGCGCGAACCGGAGACGGTGGCGATTACCGTCGACGACAATGGCGTCGGCATCGATGCGTCGCTGTTGCCGCGCATGTTCGACCTGTTCACCCAGGCCGAACGCTCGCCGGACCGGGCCCAGGGGGGCCTGGGGATCGGGCTGGCGCTGGTCAGGAGCATCATCGACCTGCATGGCGGCGACGTCATCGCCGCCAGCGACGGTATCGGCCGCGGCAGCACGTTCACGGTCCGTCTTGCCATTGCCGACACGGTCACCGGCGCCGTCGATGCGACGGATGCGCTGCGCTTGCAACAGCGTTAACTTGTCACGCGGAATTCGAAATACGTCGTCGCGGGAATACCCCAATAATTGAACGGTCTACGAACTCGTCAATCATTGAATAAGGGTACGCCATGCACCAACCACATCTTCGCGTCGTCATCATGGGCGGCTCCAGCGGCATCGGCGCCGCCACTGCCATTGCCTTCGCCCGCCAGGGCGCCCACCTCGTGCTCGGCGCGCGCGGCAAGGAAGGCCTCGACGACGTCGCCCGGCGCTGCCGCCAGGCTGGCGGCCATGCCGACGTGCTCGTCGTCGACGCCACCGATGCCGACGCTGTTGCTGCGTTTGCGCAGGATGCGCGCGACCTTCTCGGCCAGATCGACCTGTGGTTCAGCAATGTGGGCAGTGGCGTCGTCGGCAAGTTCGCCGACGTGCCGGTCGCTCATCACCGCCAGGTGATCGAGACCAACCTGATCAGCCACATGAACGATGCACACGCCGTGATCCCGATTTTCCTCGAACAGGATTACGGCATCTGGGTCAACATGATTTCGTCGGGCGGCTTCGTCGCCACGCCGTACGCAGCGGCCTACGGCGCCAGCAAATTTGGCCTACGCGGCTTCAGCGAAGCGCTGCGCGCCGAACTGGGCAAGAAGCGCGACATCCACGTGTGCGACATCTACCCGTCCTTCGTCGATACGCCGGGCTTCAAGCACGCTGCCAACTATACGGGCGCCAAGCTGTCGTATCCGCCAGGCGTGCTGGCCCCCGAGAAAGTGGCCAACGCCGTCGTGGCCCTGGTGCGCAAGCCGCGCGCCGTCACGCTGCTGGGCGCGCCCGACGTGACCAAGAAGCTCACGCAACTGGCGCCGGACCTGCTGGCGTCCGGCATGAACCGCTTCATGGAAACCTGGGCCAAACGTGCTGACCCTACCGAAGACACCGTGGGCGCGCTGTACGAGCCGCAGCATGGCGCGAGCGGCGTGCACAGCGGCATGGTGAAGCGCCCTGCCCCTGCCCGTGCCCCTGCCCGACCGCGGCGCGACGTGCAGCCTCGCGTGCCATCGAATGACCGCACGCTTGCCGTGGGCGCCGTGCTGATCGCGGCCGCCGTCGGTCTCTCCTTGCTGGGCAAACGCTCCGACAATTAATACGTCAGATTGACCTGCATGACGGCAGTCGTTCCGCTGACCTCGTTACCGACGATCAGCAACGGCTTGCCGTTGGGCGACTTGCTCGCCGGGATGAACGTCAAGCCTTCCGGTCCCAGGTCGCCCTTGTCGCCATCACGCGTATTCAGGTAGGTCACGAATGACGCTGACGCCGGTTTCGTGATGTCGTAGACCATCACGCCGCCGATGCGCTCCAGGCCGACGAACGCATACTGCTTGTCGCCGAACTTGCCGACCACGACGCCTTCCGGCTCCGGGCCTTTCGAGGCGCTGCGGTCTTCCAGATTGTTGTTGTCGTTACTGGCGTTGAAGCGCGCGTTCGGCAGCGCGCTCGTACGGCGCTCGAATTCGTCGCCCGAGTCGTAGACGCGCTTGATGTCCGTGTCCCAGATCGAGAACGAACGCCCGCCAAACGTGTACAGCTCGTTGCACTGGCCGGCCGCGTTCTTGCCGGTCATGCCGCCGCCGTTTGGCGTCGTCGTCACGCGCAGCCGGCCCAGATTCGAGTCGAACGTCGCGTTGCCGGCATTCGGGAACACGCTCGGATCCAGTCCTGCCGTGCAATAAGCGCGGACGCGCGTCTCTTCATTGAAGCCCGGCCAGTCGGCGCGGGCATCGCCTTCGTTTGCAGTCAGCAGATAATGCTTGCCGTCGACCGTGTAGCCGGCAATCGCATCCGGCAGGTACATGCCCTTGACTGGCTGCGGGCCGATCTTCGTGGCCGGCGTGCCGCTGTTGGTATTGGTGCCGCCATCTTCATCCGACGCGTCCAGACCGAAACCGGCTACATTGTGGTCCTTGAAGCCAAGCGGCTTGATCGATGTGACCTTCGCACTGGCGACGTCGACGATGGCAATGGCATTGTTCTCCTGCAGCGTGACCCAGGCCGTCTTGCCGTCTTCGCTGACGGTGATGTATTCCGGCTCGAAGTCCTGCGCCGCCGTGGCCTTGGGGCCAAAGATACGGATGCCCTGCGCGCGCAGCGCCGTTTCCTGGCCATTGAAGCTGCGGAAGTCGGCGGTGGCAACACTTGGTGCACCGCCACGATTCACGGTGATGATGCTGACCGCGCCTTCCGGATCGCTCGTGCCGGCCACGCCGTAGCCACTTGGCTCGCCTTCATTCGCGACCAGCACCTTGCTGCCGTCCGGCGTGAACACCAGCATGTCGGGCAGTGCGCCGACTTTGACACTGTTGATCAGCTTGAGGTCGGCCGCATTGTAGAACGCCACGGTGCCCGGATCGGTCTTGACCGCCGCTTCGATGGCAAGGGCGACCAGGCCCTCGTGCACCGCGACGCTGTTGACGGCCTTGCCGAGGCCCGCCACGCTGATCGTGCCCAGCAGCTTGGGTGCAGTCGGCGCGCTCAGGTCCAGCACGTCGACGGTGCCATTCGCGCCATTGACGACGAACAGGCGCTTGCTGGCCGCATCGTAAGCGGTGATCTCGGCCGCGCCGACCGCGCCGCCGTTGTAGCTGCCGATTTTTTCCAGCGTCAGCGTGGCGGGCGTCGGTTCGTCGTCATGGTCGCCGCCGCAGGCAGCGAGCGTGCAGGCCAGCGCGATCGAGGCAATCATCGGAAGGTAACGGGAAGTAGCAGAGGTGCGTTGCAGCATGATGGTCGGTTTTCCAGGGAAGAAAAACCGCCAGCATAGGACGCGCCGATGACACCAGCATGACATGTCATCAACACGTTCCCTGTCACCGGATCAGAACTGGTCGGTGTCGCGCAGGAAGCGCCAGCCGCCGGCCGGCATCGGGCCCATCGAGATGCGGCCGATGCGCAGGCGGCGCAATGCGGTCACGCGCAGGCCCACGTCGCCGCACAGGCGCTCGATCTGGCCGCGCTGGATGTTCTTGCCGGCGATGCGCAGGCGCTGTTCGCTTTGCCAGCTGGCCTTGAACATGCGGCCAAGCTTGGCCATGCCATTGTCAGCGATCTGGCCGTCGACTTCGACGACGTACTCGGACTCGTTGCGCGATGCATCGTCGACCAGCTTGCGGATCACGCGGAAATCCTGGCTGAACACAATCAGGCCCGAGGCCATGGTTTCCAGCGGCGTGGCGGCCGTCGTCTTGAACAGGTGCCGGCGCAGGAACGGCTTGCCGCGCCCGTGTTCCAGCACCTGGTTCTCGGCGGTGATGCTCGCGAGCGCCGCCTCGATTTCCATGCCGGCCGGCTTGTGCATCAGGATCGTTACCGGGTCCGGTTCGACCGGTGTCGCGCCGGGCAGCATCTCAACCTTTTGCTCCGGCGTGACGCGGGTGGCGGGATCTTCGGCCACGGCGCCGTCGACGCTGACCCAGCCGCCGGCGATATAACGCTCGGCATCGGCGCGCGAGCACCCTGCCACGTCGGCCACGCGCTTGGCCAGGCGGATTGCTTCTTCAGTTGTCATGCACGCCAATCAGTAAAAAATGTGGTGAAGACGTCGACCGTGCGCTGGACATCGCGCGCGGAGACATCGAGGTGCGTCACGAGACGCATTCTGGGGCCGACCGTGGCGCGGATCTGCGCCCGTTCGAGCGCCCCGCGCAGCGGCGCACAGGCGGCAGCCGGCACGTCGATCCAGAAGATATTCGTTTGCGGGGTGCTGACGGTGAGCGCCGGGATCAGGGCCAGGCCGCGCGCCAGTTCGGCGGCGTGGTCATGGTCCTGCGCCAGCAGTGCGACATTGTGTTCGAGCGCGTAGTGCGCGGCTGCGGCGATCACGCCGGCCTGGCGCATGCCGCCGCCCAGCATCTTGCGCCAGCGCTTGCCCTGCTCGATAAAGGCCTTCGGACCAAGCAGCACCGAGCCAACCGGTGCGCCCAGGCCTTTGGACAGGCACACCGACACGGTGTCGAAGCCCTTGACGGCGTCCGCCAGGCTGATGCCCTGCTTGACGGCAGCATTGCAGATGCGCGCGCCGTCCAGGTGCGTGGCCAGGCCCTTCTCGTGCGCCAGCGTCGTGGCCGCAGCCACGTACTCCTGGCTCAGCACACGGCCGCCGATCGTGTTTTCCAACGCCAGCAGGCGCGTACGCGCGAAGTGCAGATCGTCGGGCTTGATGTAGGCCTCGATATCGGCCAGCAGGATCGAGCCATCCGGCTGATTGATGATCGGCTGCGGCTGGATGCTGCCGAGCACCGCAGCGCCGCCAACTTCGTACTTGTAGGTGTGCGCTTCCTGGCCCACCAGGTATTCGTCGCCGCGACCGCAGTGCGTCATCAGGGCGATCAGGTTCGTTTGCGTGCCGCTCGGGGCGAACATGCCGGCCTCATGGCCGAACAGCTCTGCCGCATAATCCTGCAGGCGGTTGACCGTGGGGTCGTCGCCATACACATCGTCGCCGACGTGGGCGGCCACCATCGTGGCGCGCATCGCGGCGCCCGGCTGCGTCACGGTATCGCTGCGCAGATCGATCCAGCCTTGCGTGTTGTCGCTCATGCTTGTTGTCACTCCGTGGTGGCGGCTTGTGGGGCGTAGAAACGTTCGGTCATCTCTGCCAGGCCCAGTTCGCCCAGCACCTCGTGCAGGCGTTCGGTCGGGCGGCGGCGCGGCAGGTTCTTGTAGGTGGCGATGATCAGCTCATTCTTCATCGAGTGTTCCCAGCCCACCAGCTCGGTCACGGTGACCTGGTAGCCATGCGCTTCGAGCTGCAGGCAGCGCAGCACGTTGGTGATCTGGCTGCCGAATTCGCGCGTGTGGATCGGGTGGCGCCAGATTTCGGTCAGCGCGCTGCGTTTGACGTCCTTGCCCTTGTTCTTGCGCAGAACGGTGGCGACTTCGGCCTGACAGCACGGCACCAGCACCATGTGCTTCGCGTTCTTCTTGAGCGCGAAATCGATGGCGTCATCGGTGGCGGTATTGCAGGCGTGCAGTGCGGTGACGATGTCGATCGATTCAGGGAGCGCGCTCGACGTGGTCGATTCGGCCACCGACAGCGGCAGGAACGACATGCCCTTGAAACCCAGGCGCGCGGCCAGCTCGGTCGATTTGGTGACCAGCTCTTCACGCGTCTCGATGCCGTAGATGTGGGAACCGCCGTTTTCCTCAACCTGCTGGGCTTTGACGAACAGGTCGTACAGGATGAAGCCAAGGTACGACTTGCCGGCGCCATGGTCGACCAGCGACACGCTGCCCTTCTCCCCCTGCACATCGCGCAGCAGCGGCTCGATGAAGTTGTACAGGTGGTAGACCTGCTTGAGCTTGCGGCGGCTGTCCTGGTTCAACTTGCCGTCGCGGGTCAGGATGTGCAGCTCTTTGAGCAGCTCGATCGACTGGCCCGGGCGAACCTCGGCCGGCAGCTCGGGCGCAGACGGGACTTTCTTGACGTTCTCGACGCGCTTCATGAAGATCAGTGGTTCTTTTCGGCGGCGTGGTTGATCGTGTACTTCGGAATCTCGACGACGAGGTCTTCGTCGGCAACGATCGCCTGGCACGACAGGCGCGAATTGGGCTCCAGGCCCCAGGCCTTGTCGAGCATGTCTTCTTCCTGCTCTTGCTGTTCATTCAGCGAATTGAAGCCTTCGCGCACGATCACGTGGCAGGTCGTGCAGGCGCAGACGCGGTCGCAGGCGTGTTCGATGTCGATGTCGTTCTCGAGCAGGACGTCGCAGACCGATTTGCCGCTTGGCGCGTCGAGCACGGCGCCTTCTGGGCACAGCACTGGGTGGGGAAGGATGACGATTTGTGGCACTTGGGTTACCTCGGTTGATTATTGTAATGGTGCGCTTTAAAGACCGTCGTTCCCGCGAAGGCGGGAACCCAAGTTTGCCAGCGTTGCCATGAGCATCAAGCGTAGGCGTGTTGCAAACTGACTTGGGTTCCCGCCTCCGCGGGAACGACGGTCCGGGTTGCGTCTTAAATTTCGTCCAGCGACTTGCCCGACAATGCCTTGCGCACGCTCTTGTCCATGCGCCGCGCTGCGAATTCTTCGGTGCCATGCGCCAGCGCCTGGACTGCATCGTGCACCGCGTTCTGGCGCAGGCCCGGTTCGAGCGTCGTGTCGTTCGACATCGCCACCGCGTCGCGCACCAGTTGCAATTGCGCGGCAATGGTGGTCTGCTCGTCGGGCGACAGCAGATCGATGTCGCTGTCCAGCGCCGACTGCGTCGCCAGCAGGATGCGCTCGGCCTCGACCTGCTCTTCGCGCAGTGCGCGCATCTGCATGTCGCTCGAGGCCGACGTGTACGAATCCTGCAGCATGCGCGCCACCTGGTCGTCCGCCAGGCCATACGACGGCTTGACCGTGATCGATGCCTCGACGCCCGAGCGCATTTCGCGTGCGGCCACCGCCAGCAAGCCATCGGCGTCGACCTGGTAGGTCACGCGGATGCGCGCGGCGCCGGCCGCCATCGGCGGGATGCCGCGCAGCTCGAAGCGCGCCAGCGAGCGGCAGTCCGACACCAGCTCGCGCTCGCCCTGCACCACGTGCACCGCCAGCGCCGTCTGGCCATCCTTGAAGGTCGTGAATTCCTGCGCGCGCGCGACCGGAATCGTCGAATTGCGCGGAATGATCTTCTCGACCAGACCGCCCATCGTCTCGATGCCCAGCGACAGCGGGGTCACGTCCAGCAGCAGCCAGTCTTCGCCATCGGCACGGTTGCCGGCCAGCAGATTGGCCTGGATCGCCGCGCCCAGCGCCACGACGCGGTCCGGGTCGATATTGGCGTGCGGGATGGTCTGGAAGAATTCCGACACCGCCCGGCGCACATGCGGCATGCGCGTCGCGCCGCCGACCATGACCACGCCGTCGACGTCTTCCACGCTGGCGTCGGCATCGCGCATCGCCTTGCGGATCGCGTTCATCGTCTTGCCGACCAGATGCTTGGTGATCTCGACGAATTCGCGCGCCGTGATCGTCACCTGCACCAGCTCGCCGGATTTGAGGATCGCCTCGATCGTCGTTTCTTCGTTCGTCGACAAGAGTTCCTTGGCCTGGCGGGCCTTGACCATCAGCGTCGCGGTGTCCTGGTCCGACAACGGCGCCAGGCGCGCCTTTTCCATGATCCAGCAGAACAGGCGATGGTCGAAATCGTCGCCGCCCAGGGCCGAATCGCCGCCGGTCGACAGCACTTCGAACACGCCCTTGGACAGCTTGAGGATCGAGATGTCGAAGGTGCCGCCGCCCAGATCGTAGACGGCGTACACGCCTTCCTTGCCCTGGTCGAGGCCATACGCGATCGCAGCGGCGGTCGGCTCGGACAGCAGGCGCAGGACATTCAGGCCGGCCAGCTGGGCCGCATCCTTGGTGGCCTGGCGCTGTGCATCGTCGAAATACGCCGGCACCGTGATGACGGCGCCCACCAGGTCGTCGCCCAGGGAATCTTCGGCGCGCTGGCGCAGCGTGGCCAGGATCTGGGCCGAGATTTCGACCGGGCTTTTCACGCCGGCGACGGTGTTCAGCTGGACCATGCCCTCGCCCTCGACGAAGTCATACGGCAGGTTTTCCGCGTGCGCGATGTCTTTCAGGCCACGGCCCATGAAGCGCTTGACCGAGACGATCGTGTTCTTCGGGTCGGTAGTCTGGTGCGCGCGCGCCTTGTGGCCAATGTGGGCGTGGCCGTTGTCCAGGTAGCGCACGATCGACGGCAGCAGCGAGCGGCCCTCCTCGTCGCTGAGCACTTCGGGGCTGCCGCTGCGAACGGTGGCAACGAGCGAATTGGTGGTACCCAGATCGATGCCGACGGCCAGACGGTGCTGGTGCGGGGCGGTGGACATGCCGGGTTCGGCGATTTGGAGGAGTGCCATAGTCGTGATACCAGTGTTATTTTTGCGTGCCGGGGACGGTGCGGACGCTATTTTACGCGTCCGACCGGCATAGCGGGGCGTGGACGACACCGCCGTCCACGATGAAGTGCGGGAAGGTTATGCCTCGATCGCTTCGAAGGCGTACTGCACTTCGTCGCCGAACTTGTCGAGGAACATCAGCGAGCGCACGCCCTGCGCGGCAGCGGTGTAGTCGCCCGCATCGAGCTGCTGGCCAACGGTGACCAGCATCTGCTTGCGTTCGGCGCGCACCTGCGCATCGAGTGCGTCGAGCGCGGCGGCATCTTTACCCGCGCGCGCATCGCCAAGTTCTTCACGCCATTCCATCTGCTGCATCAGGAACGCGGTGGGCATCGCGGTATTCGACTCGGTCTGCAGGTCGACACCGTTCAACTCGCACAGATACTGCGCGCGCTTTTGCGGATTGCGCAGGGTCTGGTAGGCGTCATTGGCGCGCGTGGCCCATTGCATGGCCACGCGTTTTTCGCCGTCGCTGCTGCCGACAAACCGGTCAGGATGGACGCGGCCCTGGATCTCGCGGTAGGCGGCATCCAGGGCGCTCTGGTCGACCTCGAAACGGGCCGGCAGTTGAAACAGTTCGAAGTGATTCTGCATGCGCGATCAGATGCGGAAGCTCTCGCCGCAGC
>Ga0308169_10004994_pt1 | contig 12208 bp, 8 predicted proteins | sample PhyBR1_2_FD_202139 | JGI IMG/M metagenome (GOLD analysis project Ga0308169, IMG submission 202139) | Phyllosphere microbial communities from UC Gill Tract Community Farm, Albany, California, United States - DLSLSB.R1 | ecosystem: Host-associated > Plants > Phyllosphere > Unclassified | place...
TCGCGCGCCTGCTCGGCGGCTTCGCAGTCGGCGCGGCCAGCGTGATGTCGCCGGCCTACATCGCCGAGGTGGCGTCGGCGCGCTACCGCGGCCGGCTGGCGACGGTCCAGCAGATCGCCATCATCAGTGGCCTGACCTGCGCCTTCCTGAGCAACTATGTTCTGGCGCACGCGGCCGGCGGCTCGACCGGCGTGCTGTGGGCGGGACAAACGGCATGGCGCTGGATGTTCTGGATGATGGCGATTCCCTCCGTAGCGTTCCTGCTGCTGCTGCTGACGATCCCGGAAAGCCCGCGCTTCCTGGTCGCCAAGAAGCGCAAGGACGAGGCGCTGGCCGTGCTGGAACGCCTGTACGGCGCAGCCTCGGCCCGCGAGAAATTCACCGCGATCGACGTGTCGCTGGCGGAAGACCACCACCGTCCGCGCCTGTCGGACCTGATCAACAAGGCGACCGGCAAGCTGCGCCCGATCGTCTGGGTCGGCATCGGCCTGGCGACCTTCCAGCAGCTGGTCGGCATCAACGTGGTGTTCTATTACGGCGCCGTGCTGTGGCAGGCCGTGGGCTTTTCCGAGAACGATGCCCTGCTGATCAACGTCCTGTCGGGTGGCCTGAGCATCGGCGCCTGCATCGTCACGGTGTTCCTGATCGACCGCATCGGCCGCAAGCCCCTGCTGTGGATCGGCTCGACCGGCATGGCGGTGACGCTCGGACTGGTCACGATCGCCTTCGCCAGCGCTTCGCTCGACGCCGCCGGCAAACTGGCCCTGTCCGGCCCGATGGGCGTGCTGGCCCTGGTCGCGGCGAATGTTTACGTGATCTTCTTCAACGTGTCCTGGGGTCCGGTGATGTGGGTCATGCTGGGCGAGATGTTCCCCAACCAGATCCGCGGTTCCGGCCTGGCGGTCGCCGGCGCGGCCCAATGGACGGCGAATTTCCTGATCACCGTGAGCTTCCCGGTGCTGCTCACCGGCATCGGCCTGGCGGGCGCTTACGGCCTGTACACCCTGGCCGCGCTGATCTCGATCTACTTCGTGCTGCGTTACGTGTATGAAACGCGTGGCAAGGAACTGGAGCAGATGGAAGGCTGAGCGCGCATCGCGGACGGCAACCGGGCGCGTTTGCGATCTACAATGCAGGCGTGATTCCCTGCGTTGCCAGCCATGACTCCAGACCAGCGTTCAGATGAGGCGCCCGGCAGCCATCAGCGCGAGGCCGAGCGCAATGCGCGGCTTCTGCAGATAGCGAGCGCCATCGCGCGCTTCGGCGGCTGGAGCTTCGACACGGCGGAAGGACGCCTGAGCTGGTCGGACGAAGTGTGCCGCATCTACGACATGCCGCCAGGTAGCACGCCCTCGCTGGAGGAGGCAATCAGCTACTTCGCGCCGGACTCGCGCGACAAGCTGCGCGGCCTGGTCGAGGCCTGCCTGCGCGATGGCACGCCCTACGACGAAGAGCTGGGGCTCGTCACCGCGCGCGGCCGCAGCGTATGGGTGCGCGCGATCGGCGAGCCGGTGCGCGGCGCAGACGGGGCGATCACCGGGCTGCAAGGCGCGTTCCAGGACATCAGCGACATGCGCAAGGCCGAACAACAGGCGGCCCGCATGGCCGAGCGCCTGTCGGCCACGCTCGAGTCGATCACCGACGCGTTCTGTACCCTGGACCGCGAATGGCGCTTCACGTTCCTGAACCGGGAAGCCGAGCGGCTGTTCAGGCGCCCGCGCGAGGAGCTGCTCGGCAAGGTGCTGTGGGACGAATTCGGGGTGCTCAAGGACCAGATCGGCTACTGCGAACTGCATCGCGCGGTGCGCGAGAACCGTACCGTCGTGTTCGAGGAATATTACGCGCCCTACCAGTCGCTGTCCGAGGTGCGCGCCTATCCTTCCGACGAAGGGCTCACCATCTATTTCCGCGACGTCACCGAGGCGCGCAAGACCGAGGAGTCGCTGCGCGTCAGCGAGGAGCGATTCCGCACCATCGCCCGCGCCACCACGGACGTGGTCTGGGACTGGAACCTGGAAGACGACAGCTTGTGGGCCAGCGACAGCATCGAAGCGGTGTTCGGCTACACCGTCGCCGATTTCGCCGGGTCGCTGCGCGCATGGTCGGACCATATCCACCCGGACGAGCGCGATCGCGTGGTGCGCCACATCCGCGCCGCCATCGAAGGCGACAAAGACGAGTGGATGGACGAATACCGCTTCCTGCGCAAGGACGGCTCGGTTGCCTTTGTGCTGGACCGCGGCTACATCATACGCGACGCCGGCGGCCGCGCCACGCGCATGATCGGCGCGATGGTCGACCTCACCGAGCGCCGCCAGGCCGAGCGCCGCGTCGAATACCTCGCGTATTACGACGCGCTGACCCAGCTGCCGAACCGCCAGCTGCTGATGGACCGGCTGCAGCAAGCGCTCGACAGCTGCGCGCAGCAGCCCCGCACCAACGCGCTGTGCTTCATCGACCTCGACAATTTCAAGTCGCTCAACGATACCCTCGGACATGCGGTTGGCGACCAGTTGCTCCAGCAGGTGGCGCATCGCCTGAACAGCTGCGTCAGCCACGACGACACGGTCTCGCGCTTCGGCGGCGACGAGTACGTGGTGCTGCTCGAGGGCATCGGTCCGGACATCGAGCGGGCCTACGCCCACGCGCGCGCGGTCGCCGAGCGCATGCTCGTGACGCTGCGCCAGCCGTACAAGCTCGGCCAGCACGTGCACCACGGCGCGGCAAGCATCGGCATCGTGCTGTTCGGCGAGGCCGGGGACGACATCGGCGAACTGCTCAAGCGCGCCGACATGGCGATGTACGAAGCCAAGGGCGCGGGCCGCGGCACGCTGCGCTTCTATAACCCGGGCCTGGAGGCCGCGCTGTCGGCGCGCCTGGCCCTCGAAAATGACATGCGCCAGGCCTTGCGGCGGTGCGAGCGCGAGTTCGACCTGCATTACCAGCCGCAGGTCGACCGCCACGGCGGGGTCACCGGCGTCGAAGCGCTGGTGCGCTGGCGCCATCCGAAGCGTGGCTCGATCCCGCCAGCCGAGTTCATCCCGCTCGCCGAGGAAACCGGGCTGATCATGGCGCTCGGACAGTGGGTGCTCGAGAAGTCCTGCGCCCAGCTGCTGGCCTGGTCTGCCGACCCGGCGACCGCGCAGATCGAGGTGGCGGTCAACGTCAGCGCGCGCCAGTTTCACCACCCGCAGTTCGTCGCCCAGGTGCTGGGGGCGCTGTCGCTGCCCGGGATCGATGCGCGCCGGCTCAAGCTCGAACTGACCGAAACCTCGCTGCTGGAGAACATCGACGACACCATCGCCAAGATGAATCTCCTCAAGACGCACGGCGTGACGTTTGCGCTGGATGATTTCGGCACCGGCTATTCCTCGCTCGCCTACCTCAGGCAACTGCCTCTGGACATGCTCAAGATCGACCGCTCGTTCGTGCTGGACCTGCTGACCAACCAGAACGACGCGGCGATCGCGCGCACGATCATCGCGCTGGGGCGCAGCCTGGGTTTACGGGTCATGGCCGAAGGCGTGGAGACGGCAGCCCAGCGCGACTTCCTGTTCGAGCACGGCTGCGACGGCTACCAGGGCTACCTGTGCACCCGGCCCCTGCCGGCCGACGCGGTGGCCTCGGTCAGCTGCAGGGCAGCATGACCGGATCAGCTGGCCGCGCCACTCATGGCGTGGTCGACTGACATGCCTTCCAACGCCGCCACACGTGTACCGTTACCAGACAGACGCGTGTATCATTGGTCACCGGTGGCGGCTTTGAGCCAGGAGCAGCATGGGCGATTATCTCAACGATGGCTTCGATATCAGGCAGCTGGTGCCTGGTTTCCGCCCGCCTCGCCAGGACGTCTTGCCTGCGGACAGCGCCGCGCTGGCGGCCGCCGATGCCGGCATGCGGCACTGGGCCAGCCCGCTGGCCGGCCCGCTCGCGCCGGGCTCGGAACGGCACCGGCTCGAAACCTGCCGCATGTTCCGCGACACCTTCAATCCCTACCGCCCCGCCGTGCTCGACTGGCCGGCGCTCGATCCCGCAGCGCTCGCGCGCGTCAATGCCCTGCCCATCTGGGACATCGCGGTCCAGACCGAAGGCAAGGCAAGGCTGCGCATGGCGGCGTACGCCAGCACCGTGCCGGACCCGGACATGCGCGATGCACTGGCGCTCAATGCCTGGGAGGAAAACCGCCACAAGGAAGTCCTGTCGCGCATGGTGGCGGCCTATGGCATCCGCCTGGCGCCCGAAGCGCCCTACGCCTGGCCGATCGACGCCGAGTGGGCCTACCTGGTCACCGGCTACAGCGAGTGCATCGACAGTTTCTTTGCCTTCGGCCTGTTCGAGGTGGCGCGCCGCTCCGGCCTGTTCCCGCGCGAGCTGGTCGACACCTTCGAGCCCGTGATGCAGGAAGAGTGCCGCCATATCTTGCTGTTTGCCAATTGGCTGGCCTGGCATCGCGCGCAGCTCCCGTTCTGGCGGCGCCTGCGTTTCGAAGCCAAGGTCGCGCGCGTCTGGGCCTACCTGGCCTGGGAGCGCATCGGCCTGGCGCGCTCGATCGACGGCGACGGCCAGGCCGCCGCCCAGGACAACAACTTCACGCTCAACGGCGCGCAGTCGGTCGCCGCCCAGGCGCCCACGCTGCGCGAGCTGCTGGCCCTGTGCATCCAGGAAAACGAGCGGCGCTTCGCCGGCTACGACGGGCGCCTGCAACGCCCGAACACGGTGCCGCGCCTGGCGCGGCTGGCCCTGCGTCTGCTCGGAGGCGGCGCCGCGCGCGGATCCGGCGAGCGCCGCGAGCGCCCGGGCTGAGAGGCCACCATGCCAGCCCGCCACCGCCTACTTCAGGTAGCCTGCGCCCTCGAACCAGCCGAGCGCGGCGCGCAGCGCGGCGGCGTGGCCGCGCGGCCGGTAGCCCAGTTCGCCTTCGGCCCGCGCCGACGAGAAGTACATGCGGTTGCGCGACATGCGCAGGCCATCGACGGTAAGGAAGGGCTCGCGCCCGGTCAGCCTGGCCATGCCCTCGGCCGCATGGGCCAGCGGGATCAGCGGCGCCACCGGCAGCCGCACGCGCGGCGCGCGCCGTCCGGTCAAGGCGGCGATCTCGCCCAGCAGCTCGCGCAGCGTCAGGTTGTCGCCGCCCAGGATGTAGCGCTGGCCGACCCGGCCGTGCCCGAGCGCGAGCAGGTGGCCCTGCGCCACGTCGTCGACATCGACCACGTTCAGGCCGGTGTCCACGAACGCCGGCATCCTGCCACAGGCCGCCTCGACGATGATGCGCCCGGTCGGCGTCGGCCGGATGTCGCGCGGGCCGATCGGCGTGGACGGGTTGACGATGACGGCCGGCAATCCCTGCTCGGCGACCATGCGCTCGACCAGGCGCTCGGCCAGGATCTTGCTGCGCTTGTAGGCGCCGATCGCGTCAAGCGCCCGCGCCGGTTCGTCCTCGGTGGCGGCGACGGTGTCCGGGCCGACCTTCAGCGTCGCCACGCTGCTGGTGTAGACCACCCGCCCGACCCCGGCTGCCAGCGCGGCGCGCATCACGGCCCCGGCGCCCTCGAGATTGTTGCGCACGATCTCTTCCGGGTCGCGCGCCCACAGGCGATAGTCGGCCGCCACGTGCAGCAGGGCCTGCATGCCTTGCAGGGCGCGCTCGACCGCGTCCTGGTCGCGCATGTCGGCCTCGACGAGCTCGGCGCCCTGCGCGCGCAACGCATCGATATTCGCGCGCGGACTGCTGCCGCGCACCAGCAGGCGCACCCGCCATCCTTGCGCGAGCGCGGCCCGCGCCACTGCGGAACCGATGAAGCCGGCGGCTCCGGTAATCAATACCCTGTCCTGCCCAGCCATGTGCACCTCCGTGCCCAGATTGTAATCGCTCGGCGGCAGAGCGTCTCCACCATACCCTTCATGGAGAGCGACAATGCGAGTCATTCTTGCCCAGCCGCGCGGATTCTGCGCCGGCGTCGTCCGCGCCATCGAGATCGTCGAGCGCTCGCTCGAGCGGCATGGCGCGCCGGTGTATGTGCGCCATGAAATCGTCCACAACAAGACGGTCGTCGACGGCCTCGCCGCCAAAGGCGCGCGCTTCGTAGACGACCTGGATCAGGTGCCGGCCGGCGCCGTGACCATCTTCAGCGCGCACGGCGTGGCGCGCAGTGTCGAGCGCGAGGCTGGAGCCCGCGCGCTGCACGTGCTGGACGCCACCTGCCCGCTGGTGGCCAAGGTCCACGTCCAGGGCCGCCAGTACGCCGCCCAGGGGCGCGTGGTGATCCTGATCGGCCATGCCGGCCATCCCGAAGTCGAGGGCACCATGGGCCAGATCGACGGCCGCGTGCTGCTGGTGCAGAACGAGGCGGAAGCGCAAGCGCTCGACCTGCCGGCCGACACCCCGGTCGCCTACGTCACCCAGACCACGCTGAGCGTCGACGACACGCGCGGCATCATCGCCGTCCTCGAGCGGCGCTTTCACGACATCGCCGGTCCCGACGTGCGCGACATCTGCTACGCCACGCAGAACCGCCAGCGCGCCGTGCGCGAGCTGGCCAGGCAGGTCGACGTGCTGCTGATCGTCGGCGCCGCCAACAGCTCGAACTCGAACCGCCTGCGCGAGTTCGGCGCCGAATGCGGCGTGCCGAGCTACCTGCTGGCCGACGGCAACGCGCTCGATCCCGCCTGGGTCGCCCGTGCGGACACGGTCGGCATCACGGCCGGCGCGTCCGCCCCCGAAGCGATGGTCGAGCATGTCATCGACACGCTGCGCCGCCTGGCCCCGGTCGACGTCACGACGATGGACGGCCTGGTCGAACGCGTCGAGTTCCGCCTGCCCGCCGAACTTGCCTGCCATCCCGCCTGAACCCTGAATGCAACCAGGAGACACCATGGCCATCCCCATGCTGCAAAAAACCCTGGTCGGCGCCTATGTGCTGAAGAAGCACCTGGCCGGCCAGAAGCGCTACCCGCTCGCGCTGATGCTCGAGCCCCTGTTCCGCTGCAACCTGGCGTGCTCGGGCTGCGGCAAGATCGACTACCCGGCCGAGATCCTGGACCAGCGCCTGTCGCTGCAGGAATGCCTGGACGCGGTCGACGAGTGCGGCGCCCCGGTGGTCTCGATCGCCGGCGGCGAGCCGCTGCTGCACAAGGAGATGCCGGCCATCGTCCGCGGCATCATCGCGCGCCGCAAGTTCGTCTACCTGTGCACCAACGCGCTCCTGATGGAAAAGAAGCTGGACCAGTACCGGCCCAGCCCCTTCTTCGTCTGGTCGGTGCACCTCGACGGCGACGAACAGACCCACGACCGCTCGGTAAGCCAGCTGGGCGTCTACCAGCGCGCGGTGGCGGCGATCCGGCGCGCCAAGGACGCCGGCTTTCGCGTCAACATCAACTGCACGCTGTTCAACGACGCCGATCCCGAGCGCGTCGCGCGCTTCTTCGACACGGTCAAAGGCCTGGGCGTGGACGGCATCACCGTCTCCCCCGGTTACGCCTACGAGCGCGCGCCCGAGCAGCAGCATTTCCTGACGCGCACGGCGACCAAGCAGCTGTTCCGCGACATCCTGGCGCGCGGCGAGGGCGGCAAGCGCTGGGCCTTCAGCCAGTCCAGCCTGTTCCTCGACTTCCTGGCCGGCAACCAGACCTACCATTGCACGCCCTGGGGTAACCCGGCGCGCACCGTGTTCGGCTGGCAGCGCCCATGCTACCTGCTGGGCGAAGGCTACGCCCCTACCTTCAAAGCACTGATGGAAGAGACCGACTGGGACGCCTACGGCACCGGGCGCTACGAGAAATGCGCCAACTGCATGGTCCACAGCGGCTACGAGGCCAGCGCCGTGGTCGACACGCTGGCGCGGCCGCTGGCCGCCGCGAAGGTCGCCTTGCGCGGCGTGGAAACCTCGGGACCGATGGCGCCGGACATTGCCCTCGATGCCCAGCGGCCGGCGCAATACGTGCATGCCCGCCACGTGGCGATCAAGCTCGAGGAGATCCGCGGACGCCGCGCGGTACAGACCGGGGCGCAGCAGGCATCGCCGAACGCCGCCGGGCCGGGCTGACGGCTCGGGAGCACAGGCATGGCATCCGCCCCCGCCGCCGCCGGCGCCCTGCTCACCCTGCTTGCCACGCTGTATGCGCTGGCCGCGCTGCTGTGCCGTGCGCGCACCTGGCCGGGCGCGCGGGCGGATGCGGGCGGGGCTGCGCCCATTATCCCGGTGACCGTGCTCAAACCGCTGTGCGGCGCCGAGCCGCGGCTGGAAGAGAATCTCGCCACCCTGTGCGTCCAGAGCCACCCGCGCTACCAGATCGTGTTCGGCGTGCGCGCCCCGGACGATCCCGCCATCGCGGTGGTCGACCGGCTCAGGCGGCGCTACCCGGCGCGCGACATGCAACTGGTGGTCGACCCGCGCGTGCATGGCGCCAACCTCAAGGTGAGCAACCTGATCAACATGATGGCGGCCGCCCGCCATCCCTGGCTGGTGCTGGCCGACAGCGACATCGCCGTCGCCCCCGACTACCTCGAGCGCGTCAGCGCGCCGCTGGCCGATCCCGCGGTCGGCATCGTCACCTGCCTCTACCACGGACGCGCCCTGGGCGGCTTCTGGACGCGGCTCGGCGCGCTGTTCATCGACACCTGGTTCGCGCCCTCGGTGGCGGTGGCCAGCCGCGGCGGCGGCAGCGCGTTCGGCTTCGGCGCCACCATCGCCTTGCGCCGCGATGCGCTGCGCGCCATCGGCGGCTTCGAGGTGCTGAAGGACCGCCTGGCCGACGATTTCTGGCTCGGCGAACTGACCCGCAGACTGGGCCTGGCGACGGTGCTGTCCGAGGTGCGGGTGTCGACCGACGTCACCGAAGACAGCCTGCGCGTCCTGTGGCGGCGTGAACGGCGCTGGATGCAGACCATCCGCTCGCTCAATCCGCCCGGCTACGCCTTCTGCTTCGTGACCTTCACGCTGCCGATGCTCGCGCTCGGCCTGTGGCTGGCGCCCGCTAGCTGGAACTGGGCGGTCGCCCTGCCCGGCCTGGCCGCGCGCATGCTGCTGCAATGGCGAACGGAACCGCGTCTGGCGAGCCTGCCGCTGGCGCTGCCGCGCGACGTCCTGCTGCTGTGCGAATGGCTGGGCGGCTTCGCCGGCGCGACGACCCGCTGGCGCGGCCACCGCTTGCGCGTCGACTCCCGCCATGCCGCCGCCTCTCCCGGAAAACCTGAACCAAGACGGAGCTCACCATGATGAAGACACTGTTCCTGCAAGCGCCCTCCTTCGACGGCTTCGACGGCGGCGCCGGCTCGCGCTACCAGGCCAAGCGCGAGATCCGCTCGTTCTGGTACCCGACCTGGCTGGCCCAGCCCGCGGCGCTGGTGCCCGGCAGCCGCCTGCTGGACGCGCCGGCCGACGGCCTCACGGTCGCGCAGACGCTCGATATCGCGCAAGACTACGAACTGCTGATCATCCACACCAGCACGCCGTCCTTCCCGAGCGACGCGCGCTTTGCCGAACTGCTCAAGGAGCGCAGGCCGGACATCCTGATCGGCATGGTCGGCGCCAAGGTCATGGTCGATCCCGGGCCATCGCTGGCCGCCAGCGCCGCGATCGATTTCGTCGCGCGCGAGGAGTTCGACTACACCTGCCGCGACGTCGCCGAGGGCCGCCCCCTGGCCGAGATCGACGGCATCAGCTGGCGTGACGGCGATGGAAAAGCCCACCATAACCCGCCGCGCGCGATGATCGAGGACATGGACGCGCTGCCCTTCGTCGCACCGGTGTACAAGCGCGACCTGAACATCCGCAACTATTTCATCGGCTACCTGAATTATCCCTATGTGTCGCTGTACACCGGACGCGGCTGCCGTTCGCGCTGCAGCTTCTGCCTGTGGCCGCAGACCGTGGGCGGGCACCGCTACCGCATCCGCTCGAGCGAAAGCGTCCTCGAGGAAGTCCGCTGGATCAAGGAGAACATGCCCGAAGTGAAGGAGATCATGTTCGACGACGACACCTTCACCGATTTCCGCCCGCGCGCCGAGGAGATCGCGCGCGGCCTGGGCAAGCTGGGCGTCACCTGGTCGTGCAACGCCAAGGCCAACGTGCCGTATTCGACGCTGAAGATCATGAAGGAGAATGGCCTGCGCCTGCTGCTGGTCGGCTACGAATCTGGCGACGACCAGATCCTGCTGAACATCAAGAAGGGCCTGCGCACCGACATCGCGCGCCGCTTCGCCGAGGATTGCCGCAAGCTGGGCATCATGGTGCACGGCACCTTCATCCTCGGCCTGCCCGGCGAGACGCAGGAGACGATCGCCAAATCGATCGAGTTCGCCAAGGAGATCAACCCGCACACGATCCAGGTGTCGCTGGCGGCGCCCTACCCCGGCACGCGGCTGTACGAACAGGCGGTCGAGAACGAGTGGATCCCGCCCAACAAGACCATCCACCTGGTCAACGAGAGCGGCGTGCAGCTGGCGGCGCTCAGCTATCCGCATTTGTCGAGCGAGGAGATGTACCACGGCGTGGAGCGCTTCTACCGCAGCTTCTACTTCCGCCCCTCGAAGATCTGGGAGATCGTGCGCGAGATGATGAAGAGCTGGGACATGACCCGGCGCCGCCTGCGCGAGGGCGTCGAGTTCTTCCGCTTCCTGCGCGAACACGGGGCGGAGCAAGCGTGACGGTGGATGCGGCCCCGGGCCCCGGACTGATCATCACCGCCGACGATTTCGGCCTGCACCCGAGCGTCAACCAGGCGGTGGAGCGCGCCTGGCGCGACGGCGTGCTGTCGGCGGCCAGCCTGATGGTGGGCAGCCCGGCCGTGGGCGACGCGCTCGCGCGCGCGCGCGCCTGCCCGGGCTTGCGCGTCGGGCTGCACCTGGTGCTGGCCGACGGCCGCGCCGTGCTGCCGCCGCGGGCCATCCCCGACCTGGTCGACCGCGACGGGCGCTTTGGCGCGCGCATGGTGCGCGACGGCGTCCGCTTCTTTTTCCTGCCGCGCGTGCGGCGCCAGCTGGCGCTCGAGATCCGCGCCCAGTTCGAGGCCTTCGCGGCCACCGGCCTGGAGCTGGACCACGTCAACGCCCACAAGCACTTCCACCTGCATCCGACCGTGCTTTCCTTGATCCTGGAGATCGGCCGCGAATTCGGCCTTTCCGCGGTGCGGCTGCCGCTCGAGGCCGGGCTGCCGGCCTGGCTGCGCCCCTGGCTGCTGCTGCTGCGCGCCCGGCTGCGCGCCGCCGGCGTCCGCCACAACGACTACATCGTCGGCCTGCGCCTGTCCGGCCGCTTCGACGAGGACGCGCTGCTGGCGGCCCTGGCCGCGCTGCCCGAAGCCGGCGTCGGCGAACTGTATCTGCACCCCGCGCTGGAATCGGGCGCCGCGATCGCGCCTTCGATGGCCGGCTACCGCCACGCGGACGAATATGCCGCGCTGGTCGCGCCGCGCGTCGTGCAGGCGCGGGCGCGCCTGCGCGCGCGCGGCGTTCGCTTCGGCGGCTTCGCCGACCTGTTGAGCGCATGAGGCGGCTCGCCATCGCCGGCGCCATCGCCGGACTCGTGCTGCTGTGCGCACTGCTGGCCTGGGAGGGCTGGCAGGACGTCCTGCGCGCCTTCGCGCACGCCGGCTGGCCGCTGCTGCTGCTGGCGCCGGCGCGCCTGGTCACGCTCGCCCTTGACGCCTGGGCCTGGCGGGTCCTGCTGGCCGCCTTGTGCACGCCCATGTCGATACCCCGGCCCGGGCTGGCCTTCCTGCTCTGGGTCGCCACCGTGCGCGAAGCCATCAACCGGCTGCTGCCCGCGGCCGGCGTCGGCGGCGAGGTGCTCGGGATACGCCTCGTGCGCACGCGGATCCCGGACACGGCAGGCGTCACCGCCAGCGTCATCGTCGAAGTGCTGCTCACGATCGCGGTGTTGTACCTGTTCTGCGGACTCGGCGTCATCCTGATGGGGCACATCGCCGCCGGCCTGCAGGAGGTCTGGGTGATCGCCGCCAGCCTGCTGCTGTCGCTGCCGCTGCCGCTGCTGGCCTGGTGGCTGCTGCGCCACGGTTCGCCGGGCCAGAAGCTCGAGCGCTGGGCACTGCGCCTGTTCGGACAGCAGCCCTTGTCCGCCCTGGACCTGGACGGCGCCGCGCTCGACGCCGCGCTGATGCGGCTGTTCGGGCAGCGCGGGCCTTTGCTGCGCGCATTGGGCTGGCAATTGCTGTCCTACCTGGTGGGGAGCTTCGAGACCTGGTACGCGCT
>Ga0308169_10004995_pt1 | contig 12205 bp, 13 predicted proteins | sample PhyBR1_2_FD_202139 | JGI IMG/M metagenome (GOLD analysis project Ga0308169, IMG submission 202139) | Phyllosphere microbial communities from UC Gill Tract Community Farm, Albany, California, United States - DLSLSB.R1 | ecosystem: Host-associated > Plants > Phyllosphere > Unclassified | place...
TGCACCACACTCCGGTCCGCCTGATTTCCCAGCAACGGCGTCCTCTCCGTATTCCTCTCCGACGACCCGTTATATCCCCGTGTGACAGAGACGGATGCGTCCTCGACGTGTTTGTGCTTCCTCCGGCCGGGCAGGCGAAGGCGCCTCGAGCTGAACGGTACGACGGGTTTGTCCGAGCCGTAGAAGTAAGACTGGAGCATGATAGTGAGATCGAACATCAGCGTCCCGCCAGAGCCGAGCAGGTATCTGCGGATGAGCTCCTGTGAGACTGAGGAAGGGAAGGAGCTCACGGTAAGGCTTCGAGCAGGTAATGACCCGCTTCGGACGGATCGCCTGACCCGCTCGGGTTGAGCAGGATTGAGAAGACATATGCCAGGTTCCCGCAGAATGCGAAGAGAAAAAGCAGGATTGACAAGCCTTCGACCGATTTGCGGGTGAACTGCGATCAACCCTTCTGCCCAGTCCACGATCCGCATGGACTTACGTTCTTCCAAATCTGAGGCAGACGGGAGGTCAAGTACAGGGTCGTACATGACCAAGCTGATATCCGCCCAATCTGACGCTGGAACGATTGCGGTGGATCAGGTGACGGATCGTGATGATGGTGATCATCTTCGCCCTGGATCCAGATGAATACCGTCTCCCTGCTTTCCATTCCGACCGCTGATGCCGCGTGTATTGGCGGATGTCGCGGCTGCATCGTCGACACCGCCGGGGGAGTCACGACCCGGCCCATCGAAGTCGAACTCGAGCCAAGCTGCATGGCCCATACTGGCGCATTCGTCCCCGGAGTCAGGCCATACCAACCCCGCACGACCAGACTGAGCGACATGAACGCCACACCGGCCGCTCTCCTCCCTCCCCGCCCGGATGATCCTCTTGCCATACTAAGACTGCGGCTCTTATCCCTCTGCCTCCGCGCCATCGCGTCAATCTCCGCCTGGCTCATATGTCCCCCATGCGAGATATGGCCCGCTGCAAGCGGCGTGAACTGATCGTCCAGCTCTTCGCTGTGCGGCGTCGCGCCCATCCCCAGATGCCTCGTCAATGTCCGTCCGCGCCCATCTCCCCCGCGCCCATCCAACAATCCGCCTGTCGATGTCGTCATGCCTTTATCGTTGTGCGTCTCCTCACCCTCCGTGGAGGTCGTCATGGCCGACCGGGCACTCCGCCCGCTCCGCCCGCTCATCTCGGAGTGGAAGCTCTCCATCATCGCAGCGGGCATGTCCTCCTCGCTTGTCATCCTCCCCATTGTGTGCACCGTGCCCGCCGTGTTTTGCCGGTTCAATCTCCGGCGACGCGACTCCGAACGGCGCGCGCTGACCCGCTCGGCCATGCGCGCTACGTCGAGTGCGGCTTCGTAGATCGCTGCGTAGCTTCCGTCCGTGTAGATCACCGGCGAGTTCAGGTCGGATGTCGAGCCTTGAGGCGTCCCGGACGGACGTGGACGGGGCCGCGCGCGAGCGGTCGTATCTGATCCGCCGAAGAAGGCGGCGCCATCCCCGTGATGAGGCAGAACGGAGGTGAGGGGTTGGATGGTGGGAGAAGAGGTTGAGCGTGTACGGATTGTGCCCGGCCGAGAGGATGCCCGCGGGGGAAGGATGAGCGATGCGTGCAAGCTCTGCGAGGGAATGTAAGCGGGCGCGTAGGTCGAGTATGCCGTCGGGGTAGGGAGGGGTAAGTCGGGTTTGTAGTGGAAGAACTGGAGCACGAGGGCGAAGTCGATCAGGCAGAAATATCCCGCCAGGTATGTCTGCGGGTCAGCGCGGGTCGTATGGTCGTGCAGAGCAGCGTGGACCAACCTGGAAGGGCAGCTGGTCCGTAAGAATACAGCCTATCAAGTTGGTGATGTCGCCTGAGGTGAGCCATGACATCGATCCATTTGGCTCTCGGGCAGCTCACCAAATAGCCAGTTGATGAGAAACGGGAGGGCCAGCCCTTCACACGACCTCAACCTCGCATTCTTCACGACCTGGGGCAGCTGTGCGCAGAGCCAGCACGCGATGGACAGGTAGCCCATCACGCCCGCGACCTGCTGTTGCGTCATCCACGACATTGCAGGAGGCGGCCGAGCGTGGGGGCCGGGGGTGAGAGGGGCGACGTTGAAGCGAGGCGGTCCGCCGGTGTTACGTGTGGGAACAAGAAGCAAAAGGTTCCCCGAGACGAGGGTGGTGGACGGGCGCGTCGAAGGTTTTAGCGGTGTCGGTTCATCGGAGCGGGACGAAGCGTGCGAGTGATGGCCGACAGGGGACTGGTATAGATAAGGAACGAATGAGAGAGCAGGGGTTTGATGGGAGATCGGTGATGTAAAAACACGGACGGGGCAGATGGGCGAATGGACAAGATTCAGACGAGATAGGGCCAGCATGCAACCAGCTATCGTCGTATCGCTTGCCAGCCGAAAACAAAGCTAATAACAAAAGCAACAGCTGCTTCTAAGCGACTCATGTGCATCATAGCAGTGACCCTTGACGCCTTTCAGATCCCATTACGTTTCCCTGCTCAAGCGCTCTTGACGCCCACGCGCTCCACAGCAGAGCAAGGTCAATCCGTACATACGCATCATCCAATGCCGGTCTGTCTCTACGGAGTAATCGTCACCATACCGCCAGCCTCGTCATTCTCTAGCAATGTCCACCCATGCCAGTGATTATCCCCCACCCGCTCCTCCATCTATCTCGCAAGTCGAACTACGCTCCCTCCTTGCATGCACCCACCCGCCGCCTACTTGATTCGATCTTTGAGCTTCTTCACTATGCTCGGCTTCCTCTTCACCACCTCGCCCGAGTCGTACCTGTCCGTCCTGGACATCGTGCGCGTTGCCAACAGGTCATCAAAGTCAGGCAAGACAGGCATGACCGGCGGTGTCGGGAGGTTCTTCACCCTCTTCTGGCGGCCTGTCAAGCCACCGCTGCTCGAACTGGTGCTTCCGTTCATCGTCGTGCCATGGCCATGGGTCATACCGTTCTTCACCGGCGTGTCCTGCAGCGTCTCGACAGCATTCCCGTTCGTAGCCACCGGAGGCGCCAGGTCCCAGCTTGAATCGCCCTGACTGAGTCCTCGCTCTTTGGCCCGTATCTCTCGCTGAGCGGCCGCCGCGCGCGTCTTCGCATTGGGCGACTCGACGAAGACAAAGTCGCCGGCTTCGGGCAGAGGCGGCTCTTCCTCGAAGGCCATTGTGTAAGTGGGCTTCTTAGGCGAGGGTGATCGGCCGTACACGTTCTTGTCCGAGGAGAGCTCTGCAGGCGGCGAAGTCGCCATCGGATCCGCTCGAGGCGAGGAGGAACGTAGTGGAGACTTGTTATGGCTATCGCGCTGCAGACAGAGTCAGCGCATGTCCCATGGTGTCGTCATCTCGTTTGCTTCCGCCCGTCTCCGCCGTCCCGTCTGCCCTCTATCGCCGCCCCGCATCATATGCGCTCCTTGACCTCGGCTTCTCCCCCACAACCAGATCATCCGGCGCATCATCGAACCGCTCTTCCCGCTCATCCTCGTCATCCTCCTGGACGACTTCCCTCTCTCCCCATCCCGGACTGCTCGGCGCCACGGGGCGCGCGTAGCCCAGCCCCGCACTCATGCTCTGCGACCTCTGCCCGCCCGCAAAGACCGCTCCGGCGCCTACGCGAGGGTACCCATATCCATGACGTCCCGGGTGGACCAGCGGCATCGGCGCGTGTTGGCCCTCTTCGACAGAGCCGGATCGCGTACGCACCATGGTCTTAATTTTCTGCATCAAGCTTTTCGTTCGCTTGACGCCGCCGGGGTTGGCCTGGCCGCCACGATAGCTGGACGGGGGACCCGACTCGCCGTTAGGGGACGTGACATCTTCGAAGATGGGCGGGGTGGTGCCGGCGTGTCGTACGCCGGGTGAGCGGGCTGGACGACCGCCCGGCAGGGGCACAGAGGGGTGATCGGGCGAGTACATATCGTCCGTGACTGCAATGAACACGCATCTTTCACGGGACAGAGGGAACTCACGATCCAAGTGCCCGCCCTCGCCCGGAGACGCGCCATAGTCCTCAAACGGCTCGGCTGTGATCAGCATAAGTCGTGCAGTCGAAGCACCGGACTCACGGGTATCGATCCCCCATGCAGCCTTCAACGCGCGCCGCTTATCTTCCCTCTGCCTTTGCCTCTCACGCCTCGCAATCTCCGCCTCGTCCGTCGGCTCCGCAGCCATATCCGGGAAGTACCCCCCGCTCGTAGGCATCGAGGTCGAGTACTGGCCCGTCAGACCCCCGCTGGTCCGCCTGGCGCTCGCGGGTTTCTTGTCCGACGCAGCCTGGACGCGGCGGGTGGGCGCCTCGCTGATGTCCTTCGCGGGCGGTGTAGGCGGCGACACAAGCGATACGGACGGGCCGTTGCGGGTAGGTGACCCGTTCGCGATCGCGACAGGCGCCACGGCTTGGGCTTGCGCAGCTGCCTGAGCGGCCTGCTGGGCGTTGAACGCTCGCATAGGCGCTTTTGTCTGCGGTTGGTTCTGGTTGCGCGAGGGCGCGGCGGCGTCGTACGGGCCCGAATGGTGCCACACTGCGATGAGCCGTGAACTCAGCTGCACTGTGTTACTGTACGTACTGGCGTCGCCGAGACCGGTAGGGTCCCATGTATCTATCACGTCGTTGTGTTTGCCGCCCTTCTTATCCTCCAGGGCCTTCTTCTGGCCCGCGGTCAGTTCCCGCCCTTTCGCGTCGAGGCCGTAGCTTCCCGACGACATTGATCGGCGAGGCCGGATCTTCGCGGTTGGGCTGTGTTGGAGCAGGTTGGCCGAGGATGAGGATGTAGTTGTGCTGTTGAGGAGAGTGAAGCGTCGGTGCGCGGGCGACGAGGAAGGCATGGTAAGCATCATCATGATTGCGGGTGTGTTAAAGGTCCGGTTCGATGCAGGCGTAGATCCAAGAACGACCGCTCAGGGCGACTCGGGAGGTATGTTCAGACGGTATAGATGGGCCGTCGGTGGAGCACGCGACGGGGCAACAACCCCTTGTGGCACGAGGAGGGATCCTTTGACTGCTCAAGGTGTCTCAGACGGCCGTGAAGGGTGAGGGGAGTAATGACAGTGGAATGGGTGATGGGCTCGTTGGAGATACAAGGGAGGTATGCTGGGCGGCGTGAGGACAGTGCCGGACCGTACGCAGGCGTGTGAAGTGATGGTGTTGAGAAGGAACGAGAGAGTGAAGAGAGAAGGGAGGTGTTTGTTGGTACATGCCCGGTAGGCCAGGGTGGAGCAGCGCCGACCAACCCCGCCAGCCACCATGGCGCACCCCCTCTTCGCCCGCAACCAAGAATGATGGAAGCGCGACTACTCACTTTGCGTTCTGCGCCGTCTGCGCCCTCGCCAGCTTCTGTCTGCCCGCTGATCCCACTCCCACTCCTGGCGGCCGAAGCGGGCCGGGGGGCGGCTCGATCTCGTCGCTCTCGAAGGGGTTCTGCGCCGAGATGATCCTCTGACTCGGCAACTGCGGCTGCCCCATCGACGCCGGCACGTACGACATTCTGTTGCTGTTGATGTTGATATTTGCCGTTCCGTTAGGCATGTGCTCGTTATTGGCAGGGGGGCGCGGCGAGGGTGTGCGGCGCGGCACGGGGGGATTGAGCGACGACGACGGGCGCTGTTTGTAGCCTGAGGGATCGGAGAAATCGAGGTTGGGTGATGACTGTTTGCTGCCGAACTGCACAGAGTCGCGTACGGCCTCGGCGAGGTCGGTGTTCACGTAGTTGGACCGGCGGTACGATGATGCGAGGGACGAGGACGAATCCTTTGGAGGCAGGGCGGGGGGAGCGGGTGATCGTTGTCGCGACATGATGTCGGAGTGGAGATGATGACTACGCCGATGCGGTGTGGCAGTGAGACGCACAGGCAGCTACGGTGCACCCCTCCTTTGTTGTAGTGTGTCCGGACGGAAAGAGCGAGTGGCTCCGCGTTGAGTGATGCGTGGACGGGGGGGCAAGATGAGCCTGGTGCAATGACACGTTGCTCTTGGCTGTTGTTGTGGGAATCACGGAATTGGAACAACGATGCGGTCGTCCGTCGTCGTCGTCGTCGTCGGCGTAGTCGTAGTCGTCGCCGTCTCGCGTCGGGCCGTGAGTCGTTCGTCCGGGTATCCGCCGAAGATTGGGGCGGATCAAGTTGTATGCAGTCACCAAGCGTTTTTATTGTTGATGTAAACGCGGACAGACGCAGCGGGCCGTGATGCGGTTGATGACCTCGAGCAGGGCGGGGTGCAGGGCAGGTGGGCTTAGGCAGTTCAGGCCCGCTCGGCGCTCAGCGGCGCTGGGCGTACCCCACTTTGGGCGGGGCATCAGCGCAGAGGGAGGGGATGGGCAGATCGGATCATCTCAAGGGGAGGACCGAACAAATAAGGTTCATTGCGCCTGTTTACCCCTACGTCTCTCCAGGGCGTCATCCGTCTTTTATGTGGTCGCTAACCGATTGCCCCACTGTGGATGGCCTATTCTTTTGGCCCCCTGAGCCCATAGCACCGAGCACGCAGGGCTCAGAGACACGGCTGACGATGCTCGGGACGCCACGAACGACACAGAACGCCGTGTGTTCGGGCCGGTTTGCTGCTCGTTCCGAAATAGCTCCACGGCCAATCCATTCCCGCCGGAGCGATGCTGTGCTGCAGTTGTGATGCACTGAACACCGGAATACCGGGATAGACCGACGTCTCTCACCCGACACACGAGTAGTCCCCGCGACGAGTATGGAGATGTGACCGACCGTTACAGTGCATTGGGCCACGGACAGTGGACATGTCCGCCGTGGCCGTGAATGCTGTGCGCTCTTGACCGAAGAGGCGCGGTTCGAAGACATGAAACGCCGCTTTTGACATGCACAATGTCCCATCAAGTACATGATCGTAAATTCAGCATGATGACCATCATGCGACACCAGCAGAGTCACGCCGCGACGTTCAGCGTCGCGTGACCACCCAAGCCCACACGCTCGTTCCTGGTGCCGTCCCGCGCGCCGTCCCCTCGGCGTCGTCTTCATCCCCCTCGTCTCCGTCGATGCCTGCTCCAGACCACACAGGGTCCACCGCGCTCAGCTCAGCCAGTACCGCCTTTCCCTCGCAGCCCTTCTTCAGCCCTGTGCCCTTGTATCCCAACGCACTTCGCACCCAGACCATCACCGCCTCACCCATCGTCCCATGCCCCATACCCGGCCCACCCCGAAACGTCTTCTCCCACGTTGGGCGTACCGTCGCTTTGAGTCCCTGACACGCTGGCAGGTTGAACTGCAGCGGGAGGAGCGGGTTGGCCTGCACCATGTCCGCTAGCAGCAGGCTCGCGAACGCATTTCGGACGGACGGCGGCGCGTTCTCGGGCGGTGCGTACGCCATCTCGACAATCTCGAGCGTCCCGCCCTTCCTGAGCACACGGGCGCATTCTTCGAGCAGCTCACACCATTTCGACTCGGGAATGCTGAGGCCGCAGAAACGGATGTGAACCATGTCGAACACTGCGTCGTCGTATGGAAGCCGGTCTAGACTACTGTCAGCGGGGTCGCGTGGTTGCTTCCGAGTGTCCGGTTCGGACCGCAACCACAGCTCACAAGTCGGCGCGATCCCACGAGATTCGCCTGGCGAGGTCTTCCCACATCCCCTCACCGTGCGCCATCCCTTCCGACGTCGACCGCGCACGTTTCTCACACTCTACCAGCGGGCTCAGATCGGTCTGGCATGGCACAATATCCAGACCGATGAAGGTCGTTTTCGGCCAGACCAGGGCTTGAGAGATGGGCCACATGCCTGTACCGGTCCCGATCTGCCGTCAGCGCCGTGATCCGCACACCGACTCACATCCAGGACGGTCTTAGGCTCCTGTCCTTCTGGAAACTCGGCGAAGGTATGGCTCTCATTGACCTCCCACAGCGCTTCGTGTATCCTCGCTTCCATATCCAGCACGGCCCTCTCCCAGCCTATCCTGTACGCCCCCACGTCTCCCGACCAGTGCTTCTTCCCTCTCACATTTGTCCTCCACACCCCTGTCACCGCCACGCCTTCGGCTCTTATGCTCATTTCGTCCACCTCATCGACCTGCACCATTCTCCGCACGGTCATACTCGGGCGCCGCTTGGTCTTATCAGCGCCGACATCACCCGCATCCCACGCAGCGAACGGATGGCCCTCGGCAAACGGCACCACATCAGATACCTTCTGCGGCACGAACGCCTTCTCCTTGGCCACAGACGCGTCTCGGTCATCCACCCTGAGACCCATGACCCGCTCCCGCCGGTGCGCGTTCGAGCTGGACGACTGCCTCGACGTGAGACTGGCCGGATATGTCATCGGCGAAGACGGCAGGATTACATCTTCGGCCTGACTATGCTCCTCGGCCATGCTTGTTGAGTCGAAGGTCGTCGCCGATAGATCCTCTGTCAACCCCGGCGTGGTGAGCGTGTACATCGATGGGTGTCTCGGTCCCATGGCTGCCGGACGAGTCGTAAGAGTCTGTCCCGTCGCGAACGAAGCTGATCTGCCCGACAGACCGAGACGAGGTGCCTTCACGGGCGACACGGACGCAGACGTCGGCGTCAAAGCCGACATCGCTCCGCTCGTGCCGCTCTGCCCGTGCCCGTGCCCATGCTCCTTCCCAAACCCACTCAGACTCGCCAACTTCGACCGCGTGTTCTCGCGCAGAGTACCCAACCTCCGCGCCGGCGTCCCGCCTGCGGCCGTCGAGGCCGTCATGGACTTGGTTCCCAAAGACAAGGTTGGACCGAAGTCAGATGGCCCGGTCGTCAGGTCATCCGGGAAAGCGTACGGTACGCCCCTGGGATGATCCACCAGCTGCACATCCGCGGCGCGCTCGAGGCGCTCAGAGTCCATCGAGCTTCGTACGCGTCGGTGCATGGTGTGGAAGAAGTCGAGGGGTGTTTCGGGACGACGTGCATGACCTCCTTTGATTTTGCTATCCCGATCGTGGCCGCGGACATGTCGGCTGAGCGGTGGCTGATCGGATGGGATAGGGGTCGGGGTCCTACTTGCGGCTGTGGTTTCGGTCTGGACTGGTCCAGTCGTGGGTGGGCCAGTGCGGGTACGTGTCCGGATGGAACGCTCGTTCTGCAAAGGGGTGTCGGGACGGGAAGAGTGCCCAAGCGCCGGGAACGGGATCATAGCGTGATGCCTACCGAGATCGGGACCGGGGTGATCGAGGGTTGCTGACGGACGCGAAGCCGTCAGTGCTAGAGGATATACGCTAGGTCAATGCTGCCCGGACGAAGAGGATGGTCCGGATGGCAATGGGGCATGAAGGAGGATGTGAGGATAGATGCATGCCGATAGGGAGCTGTTGATGGATGATAGACCATGATCCGCGTCGGCGCGTCCTGGGATTGGACTCATGATGGCTTATTGTTGAAACGCACGAGCCGTGTGAAAGGCACAACCGGGCATGTCGGCGATCTGATCTGCACTTCGACACGACGTTTGGGAGGTCACGAGAGGCGAGTGTTGCGCGATTGCCGCCGATTACCTGCTTCCATCAACGAAGCATGCACCTGCCGGTGCTAGCCCAGACATCGATGCTGGAAGGAGGGGAGACGAAACCTCACAGATTTGTATCGTCCGCGGATCTGAAACACGCTGTCACGTGATCGTTGTTGCACATTCGGCTGCTGAACCAGGCCTACCTACTTCACACGACCACCTCGAAACATACCCAAGGCGATGACAACGCCGGGATGCGATCGCCGACCCAAGGTGCCCGCCAGCAAATAGGCGGGGTTCGAAGGCCCGAACGGGAGAGGACGTTCTATCATGTCTCGGCACTGACAGCATCTCCGCCGGCGATGTCCGACCAGCAGATATTTCGGACCTCCACCACCACCGTCAACCACGCCTCACCTTCACCTTACACCCTCTCCATCTTCACCTCGCGCCAGACTCGCAATGGCCAGCTCGACCGGTCTGTTCGAGGACGCTCCTCCGCGGAGTATCGAGCAACTCGAGCAATGGTGTGACGAGCGTGGCGTCAAGCGTTCAAGGGGACTGAAAATCAAAGACACGGGGGGTGGATGGGGCGTGTTCGCCAGGAGAGACTTTGAAATGGGTCAGATCTGTGAGCTGATCATTCGATCACGGCTGACATGACGAGCTCACAAGGTAGTGTGCCAGGTTCCGAAGGCGGCACTTCTGTCTACGCGAACATCATCTCTGCCCCGGCTCGTACCAGACGCCAACCTCAAACCGCAGAGCTCACATACGATCCTAAACCTCGCCCTTGCGCTCCTGCACGAGTTCCGGCTCGGCACTGATTCCCCGTTCTGGGGCTACCTGCAGTCTCTGCCTCGGGAGACGATCCTAGTCCCCGTGTTTTGGACGATCGAGGACCTCGCGGGCGAAGACGGCCGCAAAGCAAGGGAGATCATCGTTGGCACGGAGGCCGAGCGCGATATCTTCCGCAAGGCCAGCGAAGGACTCTCACTCGTGCGTGCTCACAGGCCTCCACCAGCACTCTAGTTCTTGATCGCTGACAAGGCAGCCAGGATGACGTCCATTCCTTCTATACCACGCTTGCATCCCACATGCCCCCCACACCGTCACATCCTCACCCCTCGCCATTCCTGGCGTACCTGCACGCGTACAGCCTCATCTGCACCCGCGCCTTCCTGATCGACTTGTACCACACCGTCGCGCTCTGTCCATTCGCCGACCTTCTCAACCACTCCTCCGAGGCACACACGAGCCTCTCTGCCGACGACTTCGTCTGCCACCAATGTGGCTCGCTCGCCGAGTGTCCGCACGACATCCCCTCCACGACTGGCGTTGTCCGGCGGCTGGAGCATCTCGATGATGATGAGAGACGGCGGATACAAGCCACGGACGATACGGTCGATCTGCGTGTGGACCGCCGTGCGATTAGAAGAGGCGAGGAGGTGCTCAACTCGTATGGCGAGAACCTGGGAGACGGGCGGTTAATGACGGAGTGGGGCTTCCTTGAGGAGGGTTCTACCGGCGGGAGCATAAGCTTTGGTCTGGAAGAGCTTGGTCCGGGGGGACAACGGTGGGTCAACATGTCCGCTCGGGGCTGGGAAGTCTCGCTTGGAAAAGCCGGGGAGGAAGACGACGATCCCCTGATCTGCCTGCCACCGGACGATAAACCCTGGAGCCTCGATCTGGACGCCGAAGGCACGCTGGGCGTGAACGTTTGGGCGGTGGCGTACCTGGGAGTGGCAGCCGAGCTGAGGGATGGAGATGATGCCGAGGCGGTGAAGCGATCGCTCAGGGAGCTGCTGGGAGCTTGGGCGGAGATAGGGGAGGATGACTGCAATGGGCCGGTGCGGATCAGCCGCGAGGTGTTCACTGCGGTAGGGCGGGTGACGGCCTTGTTCCAGACGAGACTGGCGGCGCTGTACGCGGCAGACAAGACTATCGACCAGCTGTTTGAGCAACGAGACGTGAGCGGCGACGAGGCATGTAAGAGATGGCGCTGATCGCAGGCAATGGAAGATGACAAGCGGCTGCAGAAGATGGCGATGACGGTGGTCATCAACGAACGACGATTGCTCGAGTCGACAAAGGAGAAGTGGACCGAACTGCTCACGCTATGTGCGCCGGCGAGTCAAGCTTAAACCGGCAGCCGTGTCGAGCGGCATCACGGTGCATAGTGCCGAGCTACAAGAAGATGAACACGACGTATGAAGCGTTTATGAAAGCTATCTTATGACCTTGTTATGCTGAACCCTCAGACATATTTTTCACCCCGTATTCCAGCTCCTCTACACACTTCCCAGACTGACTAACCGTCACTCCCTTTTCCAATCGTTGGCGATCCTCCTACTTAACGCGCGACGACATCGTCATCCCGCCTCGCCTCGCGGTTGTACATCTCCTGACCCTCGTTGATGACGTCCTGGGCGTTCTCCTGGTCCTCCGGCGAGTCAGTCACGCCCGATAGCTTGGCCAGGATGGGCGCCGCGAAGAGATCACCACTAACGTTGGTGGCTGTCCTGAAGCGGTCTGTGAACCAGTCGATGGCGACCACGACGGCGTACATGCCCGTGATGGGGATGTTCACCGCCCCGCAGATCATCACGACGATGACGAGCGACGCGGACGGGATGGGCGAGACGCCGATGGACGCGAGCGTGGCGAGCAGGAAGACGATGACGTACTCGGCGCCGTTGAGGACGATGCCCTGGGTCTGGGCCATGAAGACCACGACGATGGGGAAGTAGATGGCAGTGCTGCAAGTCAGCTTT
>Ga0308169_10004999_pt1 | contig 12202 bp, 12 predicted proteins | sample PhyBR1_2_FD_202139 | JGI IMG/M metagenome (GOLD analysis project Ga0308169, IMG submission 202139) | Phyllosphere microbial communities from UC Gill Tract Community Farm, Albany, California, United States - DLSLSB.R1 | ecosystem: Host-associated > Plants > Phyllosphere > Unclassified | place...
ATGCGTTTTGGAGTCTTCATCAGCTTTTATTGTGGGTCCTTTATTACCAAACACGCGAATGACAGTCGTTATACGTCAATCCTTCCTCCACGGGGAGGGGTTGCCGACCTATGAACTTGCGATGCACACAATGTGCCGGAGTATCGACCGAGCCGAATCATAGCCGAGACAGGGCATGGCATTGGCAACTCGATGCGCAGGTATTTGCGACAAGAGCTGACAGATATACCGACAGCCCACGCTCAAGATTTAAACAGCTCCCCTGGCGTATACCCAAACATTCCCTTGAAGGCCGCGATAAAAGCGGACGTTGAATCATACCCACAAGACAGCGCAGCGTTGGTCACGCTGTCGCCCTTCTCCAACGAGCCCAGGGACGACAACAACCGCATGCGCTGGCGCCAGGCGCGAAAGCTCAGGCCGGTCTCGCGCTGGAACAAGCGCATCAGGGTTTTTTCCGAGGTGCCCAGGCGTTCGGCCCAGGCTTGCAAAGTGACGTTTTGCTCAGGCTGTTCGATCAGCTCGTTGCACAGCGCCAGGAGTCGAGCATGGCGGGGCAGGGGCAGGGAAAACCCCACCTCCGGCAGCATCGCCAACTGGTCCAGCAGCACCTGAACCAATCGCTCTTGTGGGGTATCGCCCTGCGGGTACTCGGCCGGAAGCTGACAGAACACCTTGATCAACTCGCGGGCCAGCGGCGTAACCTCCAACACCCGGCAACGCGCATCCGCCCGGGGACAGGCTTGGCGATGCACATAAAGGCTGCGCATTTCCGCGCGGGTTGAGGTCACCACGTGATGCTCCAGATCCGCCGGGATCCAGATACCCCGTTGTGGCGGGGCGAAGAAACTGCCCTCAGCGGTATGCACGCCAAGAACGCCACTGATGGCGTAGGAAAACTGCACCCAGTCATGCCGATGGGCTTGCGTCCACGAGCCGGCGTTCAAGCTTTCGACACGGGCGTAGAGCGGCCGGGGCAGGTGCGTCAGGTCGGGAATGCGTCGTTCGAGCTGTTGGTGTCCGTTAGTCGGCATTGATTGGCCTTATGTCGCAAGACGACTGTTTGGGACGACGTTAGGCTAAGTCGACTTTTCTTACAACTTGCGGTGCCCCATGGCTATTTTCAGACACCTCAAACGCATGGTGACCGACTGGTTCCTGTGCGGCATGCTGCTCGCCACGCTGCTGGCCTACCTGTTTCCATCCTTCGGTGCCACCGGTGGCGCCATGCATGCCGAGTGGGTCGTGAATATCGGCATCTTCGTGGTGTTCTTCCTGCACGGGGTCAACCTGTCTGGCGAGCAGATCCGCCACGGCTTGAAGAACACCCGGCTGCACGTGATGGTGCAAGGCTTCACCTTTGGGGTGTTTCCGTTGATCTGGCTGCTCTGCAACGGGTTACTGGGCAGTCATGTACCGTCGTTATTGATGCTGGGGTTCTTTTATCTGTGCGCCCTGCCCTCGACCATTTCCTCCTCGGTGGCCCTGACCGGCAGCGCCGGCGGCAACGTGCCGGCGGCCATTCTCAATGCGAGCCTGTCCAGCGTACTGGGGATCTTCCTCACGCCGCTGCTGGTCAGCCTGGTGGTCGGCAGCGGCGCCGGTGGCATCGACCTGGGCGCGACGTTGCTCGACCTGTGCCTGATGTTGCTGCTGCCGCTCGTGCTCGGGCAATTCTTGCGGCGATGGGTGGCTGGTTTCTTCGGTCGATACAAACGCTACACCAGCGTCATCGACAAGCTGGTGATTCTGCTGCTGGTCTACGCTGCGTTCTGCAATTCCATGGTTTCCGGCATCTGGCGGCAGCAAGGCAACGGTGTGCTGCTCAGTGCAGTGATAGGCAGCGCAGTGCTGTTGGCGATTATCCTGTGGACAACCACCCGCACCGCTCGGGCCTTGAAATTCAGCAGCGCCGACGAGGTCGCCGCAGTGTTCTGTGCCAGCAAGAAATCCCTCGCTGCCGGGGTACCGATGGCCGCATTGATTTTTGGCGACCACCCCGGCCTCGGCCTGATTCTGCTGCCGATCATGATCTATCACCCGTTGCAGTTGATCGTCTGCTCGATCCTGGCCGAGCGCTATTCCAATCACCATCGGGCGCTGGCTGCGCAACGGAGTGACTCGATCCTCAACGCTCGATAATCGCCGTCACACCCTGGCCGGCGGCTGCGCAGATGGAGATCAGGCCGCGGCCTCGTCCCGCAGCGTCCAGCAACTTGGCCAGGTTGGCGACAATGCGCCCGCCTGTGGCGGCAAACGGATGGCCGGCGGCCAGGGAGCTGCCCTTCACGTTCAAGCGGCTGCGGTCTATGGCGCCCAGCGCCGCATCGAGGCCCAGGCGGGTCTTGCAGTAGTCCGGGTCTTCCCAAGCCTTCAATGTACACAACACTTGGGCGGCAAACGCTTCGTGGATTTCGTAGTAATCGAAGTCCTGCAAGGTCAGGCCGTTGCGCGCCAACAGCCGGGGCACGGCGTAGACCGGGGCCATCAACAGCCCTTCGGCACCATTGACGAAATCCACCGCCGCGGTTTCACCGTCGCGCAAGTACGCCAGGATCGGCAGGCCGTGGGCCTTGGCCCATTCTTCGCTGCCCAGCAACACCAGCGAGGCGCCGTCGGTCAGGGGCGTGGAATTACCCGCCGTCATTGTGCCTTTGGCGCTTCTTTCGAAGGCCGGTTTGAGGGACGCGAGTTTTTCCAGGGTCAGGTCCGGGCGCAGGTTATTGTCCCGGGTCAGGCCGAGAAACGGCGTCATTAAATCGTTCTGCCACCCTTCGGCGTAGGCCGCCGCCATTTTCTGATGGCTTTCCAGGGCCAACTGATCCTGTTCTTCTCGGGGGATCTGCCAGGTCTGGGCCATCAGTTCACAGTGCTGGCCCATGTTCAGCCCGGTGCGGGGCTCGTTGATGCGCGGCAGGTCGGGCATCAGGTGCTGAGGCCGCAACTGCAGGAATGTCTTGATCTTATCGGCGGTGGTCTTGGCGCGATTGGCTTGCAGCAGGATCCTGCGCAGCCCTTCATTGACGGCAATCGGCGCGTCCGAGGTGGTGTCCACGCCGCCAGCGATACCACTGTCGATCTGGCCCAGGGCGATCTTGTTGGCGACCAGCAGCACCGTCTCCAGCCCGGTGCCACAGGCCTGCTGCAGGTCATAGGCCGGCGTTGTGGGTGACAGCCGCGAACCGAGCACGCATTCGCGGCTCAGGTTCAGATCCCGGGACAGCTTGAGCACCGCACCGGCGGCCACTTCACCAATGTGCAGGCCATGCAGGTTGTAGCGCTCGATCAGCCCCTCGAGGGCGGCCGTCAGCATCGCCTTGTTGCTCGCGGTGGCATAGGGCCCGTTGGAACGGGCAAAGGGAATGCGGTTACCACCGATAATCGCGACGCGGCGTAGCTGTGTCATGGAAAATCCCCGTGTGTGCGCTGGAATGCCGAATGGGCTGGAAAAACGCCTCTGCCGCACAAGCTTAGGCTTTATCTCGCCAATCGAACGACTGATTGCCAATCATGGTCCACACTTGGAACCTCATCAGCCGGAGTGTGTTCCATGTCTGACCGTTATATCGACTTCGCCAATTCGCCCGTTGGCCTGCGTCTGGTCGGGGCCCTCGGCCTGCCATCGCCGGCTCGCCTGGAACGCTGGCAGGCCGGGCGGTTGCGGCCGATCGAGGGCGCGCTGCTGCTGGGCGGCGGGCCACTGACCGAACAGGTCGGCACGTTCGCCAAGCGCCTGACCGACAGCATTTTCGGCTACGGCGGCGAACCGACCCTGGCCACCGAGTGGATTCCCGGCCATGGCCCGAAAATCAAGGCTGTGGTGTACGACGCCAGCCACCTGACGCAGGTTGATCAGCTCAAGCACTTGCGCGAGTTTTTCCAGCCATTGATGAAAAATCTCGACCGCAGCGCCCATGTCGTCATCCTCGGTCGCGCCCCGGAAAGCCTGACCGAACCGTTCGCCGCCAGCGCCCAGCGGGCATTGGAAGGTTTCAGCCGCTCCCTGGCCAAAGAGTTGCGCCATGGCGGGACGCTGCAATTGTTGTATGTCGGCAACGGCGCCGAGAGCCAGTTGGAAGGCGCGCTGCGTTTTTTCCTGTCGCCCAAGAGCGCCTTCGTTTCTGGGCAGGTGATTCGCCTCAATGCCTGCGATACCCAGGTCCAGGACTGGACCCGACCGCTGACGGGGCTCAAGGCCCTGGTCACTGGCGCTGCCCGCGGGATCGGCGCCTCCATCGCCGAAACCCTGGCCCGCGATGGTGCCGATGTGATCCTGCTGGACGTGCCGCAGGCCAAGACTGACCTCGATGCCCTGGCTGCACGCTTGAGCGGGCGCAGCGTGACGCTGGACATCTGCGCCGAAGACGCCGCCACACAGTTGATCGAGCACTTGCCCGACGGCATCGACATCGTGGTGCACAACGCCGGCATCACCCGGGACAAGACCCTTGCCAACATGACCCCGGAGTTCTGGGACGCGGTGCTGGCGGTCAACCTCAACGCGCCACAAGTGCTGACCAAGGCTCTGCTCGACCACGGCACCCTGCGGGACAATGGCCGGGTGATTTTGCTGGCCTCCATCAGCGGCATCGCCGGCAACCGCGGGCAGACCAACTACGCCGCGAGCAAGGCCGGGTTGATTGGCCTCGCCCAGGCCTGGGCGCCGTTGCTGCAAGCGCGCGGGATCAGTATCAACGCCGTGGCGCCGGGGTTTATTGAAACCCGCATGACCGCCGAAATCCCCTTCGCCCTGCGCGAAGCCGGGCGGCGCATGAGTTCCCTGGGCCAGGGCGGCCTGCCTCAAGATGTCGCCGAAGCCGTGGCGTGGCTCGCACAACCGGGCACGGGTGCGGTGACCGGGCAGGCGCTACGGGTGTGTGGGCAAAGCCTGCTGGGAGCATGACCATGACAATCCAATGGCATGAGATCAGCGCCGCGCCCTCGATGTCGGGGCTCTATTCAAAAGCGGCGACCCGGCGCAAGGTCACCGGCAAGACCTTGCCGGAACAAGGGCTGCGTCAAGTGCTTCAGGTCGACCCTCAGCGCCTGGCAGCCTATCGCAAGGTCTGCGGTTTCACCGATAACGGGCTGCTGCCGCCGACTTATCCCCACGTCCTGGCGTTCGCCCTGCAAATGCAATTGCTCACCGCGCGGGACTTTCCGTTTCCGCTGCTGGGGCTGATCCACCTGAGTAATCGCATCCGCGTATTGCGGCCCATGGGCGGGGTCGGCCAGGTGCGGGCCAGCGTCAACGTGCAGAACCTGCAAGCCCATCCGAAGGGCGCGGTGTTCGATCTGGTGACCCGCATCGATGATCAACTGGGGCCCCTGTGGGAAGCGCAGAGCCAGATGCTGTGCAAGGGCGTCCAGATTGACGGCGCGTTGGTGGAGGACCGGCCGGAAACCAGACTGCCACTGGTGGAAGTGGCGCACTGGACGGCGCCGGCCGACATTGGCCGGCAGTACGCCAAGGTATCGGGCGACTACAACCCGATTCACCTCAGCGGCATCAGCGCCAAACTGTTCGGCTTCCCCACCGCCATCGCCCATGGCCTGTGGAACAAGGCCAGGACCCTGGCAGCGTTGGACAACCACCTGCCGGAGGCCAACATCGAAATAGAAGTGGCCTTCAAGAAGCCGGTACGCCTGCCCAGCGAAGTGACCCTGCTGGCAAGCGCAGCGGGATCCAGCGGGGATTTGCGTTTGATCGGGGCGGGGGAATTGGAGCACATGGTGGGGAGCTGGCGGCCGACGGCTTGAATGTCGGCAAAGCTCGCTCCCACATTTGTTCTGGGGTGTTCACGGATCCAATAACCCCCACCAATCCCTGTGGGAGCGAGCTTGCTCGCGAAAGCGGTGGCTCAGCTTGCATTGATGCTGGATGTGCCGCCGTCTTCGCGAGCAAGCTCGCTCCCACAGTTTATTCAGTTGCCTGTCAGCGCGGCGGGTAGTTGGACAAGATCCGCCCTACCGTCTCACGTAGCGCCAAGCTTCGGTCAGTTGGAGTGGGTGAGTTGCTGAGCATTCGTTCATCGCTGCCACGCCACACCAGTTTTCCGTCCTTGCCATCGAGCAGGTCGATCTGCACCGTGGCGACCTTGTAGCTGATGTTGCGGGTTTCGTTGTACATCGGCCCGCCCCAATAACCATTCCAGGGGCTGCCCCAACCGCCACCGTAATTGGTGGTGACCTGTTGCTGGCGATCTTCGACGATCAAATAAGCCTGGACCTGCACATCGCCTCGCCCGCCGGCCGGAGCCTGGCGCAGGCCGCGTTGGTCGAGTTGATCGACAATGGCCTGGCGAATCCGCTGTTCGGTCAGGTCGCTCTTGATCCTTGGGTCATCGGGCCGATATTGCAGCGCCGGCTCTTTCCAGCTCCAACTGCGATACGCCGCGAAATCACGGCCAGGGTCAAAGTCATGATTAACCTGGTTGGAGGCGCAGGCGCTGAGCAGCAGAGCGAAGGCCAATAGAGCAAGGCGGCGAAACATGGTTTTTCTCCGTTGCGTAATCAACTCGGTGGATAAGCCGACATGGCTTTCTCCACCGCCTCACGAATGGCGTCGGTGCGCGCGCCCTGGCTGCCGCGCTGGCCCGTCTCGGCGCTGGCGCTCCACACTGGCTGGCCATTGCGGGCATCGAACAGGTCCACCCGCACCACCACGACCTGCTCCTGGTAAGTGCGCACCATCGGCACCGAGTGATACGCCCCATAGCCGGGGCCGTAACGGTTATAGCCGCCGTAGTAGCCAGGGTCATAATCATCGCGAACCTGACGCACGCGGGTTTCCAGGCGCAGGTCGGCACTGACGAACAGGTCGGCCGGCCGGTTGTCATGGAGCGGGCGCAAGCCACGCTGGTCCAGGGCATTGGTTACCGCTTCGGCCACCTGGGCCGAGTCCGCCCAAGCGGTGCCTGACGGCAATCGTCCGTTGAGCCAGGCCCAACTGCGATAGCGTCCATAGTCACGGGGCGGCGCGGGGTAAGCGCTGCGGTCGAACACCGTGGCGGCTTCGGGCGGCGCCGGCGGCAGTGGATTGGACGTGGCGACATACGGGTTGCTGCCTTGGCAGGCCACCAGTCCCAGGCACAGCACCAACAACCCTGAACGACCTTTCATTTCACTCTCCGATCAGACGGGACGGCAGACCCAATGCAGATAACGTCCCAATCCGGCAAAGGCAGGATGGCGACGGTGGGCCAGCTCCATTTCCAGCAACTGCGCAAGCTCCACGCGCGCCTGGAATTCCACGGGCATGTAGTCATGGAAAACCCGCACACCACTCTGGATTTCGACCTGCCACAGACCTTCAAGTTGCGCCGCCAATTCTCGCGGATCAAGGGGTTGCTGCGGCGTCAGGCTCTGTTTTTCACCGGCCATGTCGTTTTTGCGCAACTTACGGAAATGGCCCTTGAGCAGGTTGCGATAGACCAGCGCGTCGCGGTTGTAGAACGCCAAGGATAACCAGCCACCCGCGGCGGTGAGTTGATGCAGCACCGGCAGGATCGCGTGGGGCTCGGCCAACCACTCCAGCACCGCATGGCACAGCACCAGGTCGTAAGGCTCGGTGAGCTGGCCAAGCAAATCCTGCCACGGCGCCTGGATGAACGTGGCGCTCTGGCCGGCCTCGGCAAACCGCTGGCGGGCACCTTCGAGCATGGGCTCGGCCGGTTCGGCCAGGGTCACCTGATGGCCGCGTTCGGCCAGCCACAACGACATGTGGCCCAAGCCCGCGCCGATGTCCAGCACGCGCAACGGGCGGTCCGGCAAGGTTTCCAACAGATCGGCCTGGAGCACCGCCAGGCGGATCGCCCCCTTCGCCCCGCCATAGATTTTCTCGGCGAAGCGTGTGGCCAATTGGTCGAAATGACGGTCGCTCATTGGCCGAACCGCCGTTCGCTGTCGGCCAGTTTGCTGCGCACCACGGCGTCCATGTCCAGGCCCAACTCGCTGCACAACAGCAGCAGGTACAACACGATGTCCCCGACTTCCTGCCCGGCATGGGCGAGTTTGTCCGCCGGCAGTTGGCGCGACTGGTCTTCGGTCAGCCATTGGAAAATTTCCACCAGCTCAGCCATTTCCACGCTGGCGGCCATGGCCAGGTTTTTCGGGCTGTGAAATTGCCGCCAGTCGTTACGGTCGCGAATGGCATGCAGGCGTTCGGTCAGTTCAACAAGGTTCATCGGGCTCTCCTGAATGCGCATAGCTTCGGGGGGATGACGGGGGAAGGCAAGAGTCTCGGTACGAAGCGCCGGTTTGCCCCATAATCGAACGATCGCGGCCGCCGCAGCTCCTACAATCAGGGCCAGCGGCTCAACGCAGATTCCCCTCACACCAGGAAGCACATATGCAGGTAGAAAGCTTTTTCGAATGGCTCGGCCAAGCGCTCGGTTCGGTGATCCGTTTCATCGTCGACCTGCTCAGCGGTCTGTTCAACATGCTGGCCAATGCCGGTGGCAACTTCGTCGATGGACTGTCACGCACCTTGGGCATGGACACCTCGATCATCAGCATCATCGCGCTGATCCTTGGGCTGATGCTGCTGTACTCGGCGATCCGCGCCTTCATGCGCGCGTCGATCGTCATGGGCATCATCTGGCTGGTGCTGGGGTTGTGGTTGTTGAGTTGGATTATTCACTGATACTCCAAGAACCACACCGAACACAGCTCCCGTGGCGAGGGAGCTTGCTCCCGCTGGGTGGCGAAGCCGCCCAAAATGGGCTGATGCAATTTTCCAGACAGACCGCACCGGCCGGTTTTACGGCTGCTTCGCAGCCGAGCGGGAGCAAGCTCCCTCGCCACAATGAGTCCGAGGTCGGTTTGGAGAACTGCGGCCCCCCTCGGCACAGACACGACCAATCCCGGAACCCGCTACAATCTCGCTCCATCAAGGAGCCTGCATGTCCCACCTGATCACCGACTGGCGCGACCGCCTGACCCATCGCCGGGTCTGGGCGCTGGCGGCGCCGATGATACTTTCGAACATTTCCGTACCGCTGGTGGCGTTGGTGGACAGCACGGTCATCGGCCATTTGCCCCATGCCCATCAGTTGGGCGCCGTGGCGGTCGGGGCGAGTTTGTATACGGTGTTGGCGTGGGCCATGGGTTTCTTGCGCATGGGCTCCACCGGGTTCGCCGCCCAGGCCGCCGGGCGCGGGGATGGAGCGGCGTTGCGGCAAGTGTTGTTGCAAGGCCTGCTGCTGGCGATGGGGCTGGCCGTGGTGCTCGGTGCCGTCGGCGTGCCGTTGAGTGGCGTGGCCTTGCACTTCATGCAGCCGTCCGCCGAGCTCAACCAACTGACCCAGGATTTCTTTCACACCCGGTTATTCGGTCTGCCGGCGGCGTTGGCCAGTTATGCGCTGGTGGGCTGGTTTCTCGGTGCCCAGAACGCCAGGGCACCCTTGGCGATCCTGTTGGTGACCAATCTGGTGAACATCGCCCTGAACCTGTGGTTCGTGCTTGGCCTGGACTGGGGCGTGACCGGTTCGGCCCGGGCCTCGGTGATTGCCGAGTGGACCGGTGCCCTCGTCGGCCTGGCCCTCGCCCGCCAGACATTGCGCGCCTGGCCGGGGCATATCGCCTGGGCCGCCCTGGGGCTGTGGCAGAGCTGGCGTCCGCTGCTGGCGGTGAACCGGGACATTTTCATTCGCAGCCTGGCGCTGCAAGCCGTGTTTTTCCTGATCACCGTGCAAGGCGCCCGCCTGGGGGACGCGACCGTGGCCGCCAACGCCTTGTTGCTCAACGGCCTACTGCTGACGGCCCACGCCCTCGACGGATTGGCCCATGCCGTCGAGGCGCTGTGCGGCCACGCCATTGGCGCCCATGACCGCCAGGCCCTGCGCCGGTCGTTGGTGGTGGCCTGCGGCTGGTCACTGGTTGCAAGCGTTGGCTTCGCGCTGCTGTTCCTGCTCGCTGGCCACCTGTTCGTCGATATGCAGACCGACATACCCGAGGTGCGCGACACGGCCTACCGCTACCTGCCTTATCTCGCCGCGCTGCCGCTGATCGCGGTCTGGAGCTATCTGCTCGACGGGCTGTTCATCGGCGCCACCCGCGCCCGGGAAATGCGCAACGGCATGCTGCTGACGCTGATACTGGTGTTGCCAGTCGCCTGGGCGCTGCGCGACCTGGGCAACCATGGGCTGTGGATCACCTTCCTCTTGTTCATGGCGTTGCGCAGCCTGACCTTGGGCGCCTTCGCCTGGCACTTGCAGCGGCGTGACCGCTGGCTCGGTCACCCCGCGCCGTAACGATCAACCTTGGTCGTCCTGCCACAGCCGTCGCAACTGATCGAGATGCTCGCGTTGCGAACCGCCCACTCGCCCCGGCACCGGCCGAGCATCGGGATATTGCAGACGCAACCACAGCCAGTCGTCGAGCACGGCCCGCTCGGTAAACCCCAGCGCCAGCCCCTGCTGCAAGGCCTTCCAGAGTTGACGGTAGTCATGCCCGGTGGAGCGGGACCATCGCCAGGCGTGATGCTCCAGCACACACTGCTGCAGCTGACTCTGTTGCCGATCGCTGAGACCCTGCTCTTTTTCCAGCGGCGCCACCGACAGCCCGGGGTTGGACAGCTGTTGCCAGCCCTGGCTGCCAATCGCCCGGTCGGCCCAGGTGCCGCCGAACCACCGCAACAGGCTGATCGGGCCCAGCCAGCAACTGAGTTCCAGCGGGTCGCAACCGTCGAAGAAATAACTGGCGGTGTGTGGGTTGTAGAAATTCAACAAGGCTTTGTGATGCAGGCCGAGCGTCACCGTCAGCATGCGACGCAGATGGGCCAGCACGTGCCCAACGGGCGACGGGCTGATCAACAAAAGCCCCGGCCACGAACGTGCATCCAGATGGCAGAGGCTGGTCAGCGCTGGTGCTTGGCGCAAATCCACCAACAACGGACCGTGTTCGCTCAGCCCATGCAATTCGGTGCCCTCGAACAAGGCAAAGGACCGCACCTCAGGGAATTGCTCCCGGACAAGCCGCGCGGCCCCCGGCGCACCCGGCACGTCGAGCAGCAACCATTGGGGCGCCGATCCAGGCAGGCCGACAGCACTCACAGAGCCGCGCCCGAGCCACGACGGGTCAGCATGCGGCACGTACAAACGGTTTGAGAACAAGGGCTGAAACGTCCGCCACCGGGTAACAGGCATAACAGCACCAGCGGCTCGGCGCTCCGGATCGCAGCCAACAGAACCGGGTCGGCTGCGCATGACCCGGGCGTGTCGTGCAGAGCCACGCTCGCGAGCGGCTCCTCCGTATCCAGGGCGGGTGCGTCAAGGAATGCACTGATCAACGGCCGATCCGGATCACCTTCGATATAACTCACCAGCACCTCGGTACCGTCAGGGATGTCGCCGGCCCCGCCAGCAGCGAGTTCGGGGGCCAATGGCAGCCAGCAGTGACTGGGGCTGGCCCCCTCGCCCTGATAGGCCCAGTCGAACTGCACCGCCACGCGCCCCGCTTCCTGCCTCTCAGGTTCGCCCACCGCCACCACCCAGCCGCGCTGCCGGCTCACCATGCGCGGCTTGGCAGGTACGTCAGCAGCAATGAATGGAATGCCCCATGCGATGGCCTCGAAGTGGTTGCCATACACACCTGCCTGTCCGCGATGCTCGACCTTGGTCAGCAGCCAGCGCTGGTTCCAGCCTTCGAAAGGATGGGCCGTCAGCGCCAGCACCTGGCCGCAATGCAGGCTCATCAAGTCGCTGCCGCCATGGGCGACACGCTCGCCCGCCTCGGCACGCACGCTGAAGGTGCGTACACCGGGAATCGACCTGTCTTGCCCGTAAGCCGCCGCTTCGGCTGGAGGAAAATTGTCCGTATTGTCAGCGAACACCAGGCAATGCCCGCGCCGGGTGTGTTCGAAATGAAAGTGAATGCCGGCCCGGGCACACACGCGCTGGAGAAATTGCAGGTCCGATTCCCGGTACTGGGTACACAAGTCCCGCGCCGGATAGTCATCGCTCAAGTCCAGGCACACGCTGTGCCCGCTGATGCCATGTGCCTTGAGTACCTGGCGGATGATCTGTGGCACCGAGCAGCCGCTGAACACCCGCTGGTTGAAACGCTGCGCCAGGCAGGCCAGCTTCGGCCCGATACGCACCCGGCAGGCAGCGCCATGATGAGGCTGGACAAGTTCGTGAAGCTGTCCGTGAATGCCCATGCCCGAGGCGCCGAAACTCAACCAGACGCTGCGGTACAGCAG
>Ga0308169_10005001_pt1 | contig 12200 bp, 8 predicted proteins | sample PhyBR1_2_FD_202139 | JGI IMG/M metagenome (GOLD analysis project Ga0308169, IMG submission 202139) | Phyllosphere microbial communities from UC Gill Tract Community Farm, Albany, California, United States - DLSLSB.R1 | ecosystem: Host-associated > Plants > Phyllosphere > Unclassified | place...
ATCTCCTCACGCTCGCCGATGCGCGCCACCCTCCTCCAGGCCGAGACCGCGCTGGCGATCGCCTGCTTCGTCCCGCTGGACTCGCTGGGCTACCTCGGCGCGGTGGTCGCGCTCAACGCTCCCTGGTGGACGATGACGCTGCTCGGCATCCCGTTGCTCACCCTGCTCACGGCCACCCGCGCCATCACCCGAGGGCGGGAGAACGCACGGCGGCTGGGTGTGCTGTTCGGTGCCGCCGGTCGAGCCCAGACGCTCGTGGACCGCCAGGCGGTGGTCGAGGCGCTCTGCGCGGATGCCGCTGAGCTGTTGCGGCTGCGCGACGTCCAGCTACGTCCCGAGCCACCCGCCGAGGGGGAGATCGGCGTGGCGACCTCCCTGGGAGACGGCGAGCGATGGCTGGTGGCGCGCGCCGCGCACCGGGCGCGGGCGACCGTCGAGGGGGACCGGCAGGCGCTGGAGGCGCTCGCCGCGGTCGCCGCCGACGCGAGTGCTCGCATCGAGCTGGTCGACGAGAAGCTCCACGTCGCCCGCCACGATCCCCTCACCGACCTGCCGAACCGCGGGATCCTGCTGGATCGGACCAACCAGGCCCTCGAGCGTGCCCGCTCGCACGACGGACGTACGGCGCTGGTCTTCTTGGACCTGGACGGCTTCAAGCCGGTCAACGACCGGTTCGGCCACCAGGCGGGCGATCTGGTCCTCGTCGACATCGCCGGCCGCCTGCGCTCCTGCGTCCGTGACCAGGACACCGTCGCCCGACTGGGCGGCGACGAGTTCGCCGTGCTCATCGAGGACGCCGACCCCGCGGACGTGTCGGCGATGTGCGATCGGATCCTCAGCCTCGTCGCGGAGGGGACGGTCGTGGGCGGCCAGGAGGTCCGTCTCGGCGCCAGCATCGGCGTCTCGTATGACCGCGGCAACGACAGCGCCGGCAGCCTGCTGCGCAACGCTGACCTGGCGATGTACGAGGCCAAGTCCGAGGGCAAGGGCCGCTACACCGTGTTCGAGCCCGCGATGGGCCGTGCCCGGGTGGAGCGCCTCGAACTCCTCGACGACCTGCGCGGTGCGGTCGCCGCCGAGCAGATCGGCGTCGTCTACCAGCCCGTGGTCGACCCGGTCACCCGCCGGATCATCGGAGTGGAGACCCTCGCACGCTGGCAGCGTGCTGGCGAGCCCGTGCCTCCGGACACGTTCATCTCGATCGCGGAGGAGTCCGGGCTCATCGTCGCTCTCGGCGCCGCCGTGTTGCGCCGCGTCGAGCGTGACGCGGCGGCGATCCGCGCCGCGGGCGGCCTGGGGCGGGCCGTGAGCGTCAACATCTCCGCCGCCCAGCTGCGCGAGCCCGGCTTCGTCGACATGGTGCTGCACACGGCCCGGGAGATGGAGGGGATGACCCTCGTGCTGGAGATCACCGAGCGACAGGGCGTCGACCTGACCGGCGGCGTGCTGGAGACCATGCGGACGCTCGCCGACAGGGGAGTGGGCTTCGCGATCGACGACTTCGGCGTGGGATTCTCCTCCATCAGCTACCTGCAGAACCTGCCGGCGACGGTGATCAAGGCCGACGCCGCCCTGTCGCGGAACATCGACAGCGACACCCGGGCACGCAGCCTGCTGCGCTCGGTCACCGAGATGGGCCGGACCCTCGGCTTCCGGGTGGTGGTGGAGGGGGTGGAGCGCGAGACCCAGCTCGACGTGATCAAGCAGGACGCGCCGTACGCGTCGGTCCAGGGCTACCTCCTCTACCGCCCCATGGCCCTTGATCAGCTGCTGCAGACGCTGGCAGGAGACCTGGAGACGGCCAAGAAGCCGACCCGCTGAGCGACGCCTCAGCCCGTTCCTGTGCTTTTGCTGAAGCCCGTGGCTCCGGTGCCGATAGGGGCCACGTGTCCTCGCGTCCTCCTATCGGCGCCGACGTCGCGCTGGAGCGCGCCGGCTCGGCCTGGCTTGCTGCCCGCGTGACGGGCCGCGACGGCGACCACGACCTGCTGGCGGTCGCGAGCGTCGACGGCCCGGGGACGGCCGAGATGGGCACGTCCGCGGGGCGCGAGGTGACCATGAGCTGGACCACCGAGCGAGGGGCCTTCCGCGCCGCCGTCTCCGTCGCGATCGACGGCTCGCGCGCCCGCGCGAGAGTGCGCGCCTCGGCGACTCGCACCCAGCGGCGCGGGTACGCCCGGATCCCGATGGACACCCAGGTGACGCTGGCCCATGACAGCGGCACCGCCCAGGGCACGCTCATCGACCTCAGCGAGGCGGCGCTGCGGATGCGGCTGCCGCAGCCCGGCGCACTCATGCTCGAGCCCGGCGACGAGGTGCGCTCCGCCTTCACCCTGCACCACACCGGCTTCATGCTGCGCGGCATCGTGCTGCGTGAGCAGGCCAGCGGCGAGCCGGGCACCATCGACGTGGTGGTCATGCTCGACATCCCCGCCCGTACGGCCAACGATCTGCGGCGCAACGTCGTCTTCGAGCAGATCGAGCGGCAGGCCGAGCTGCAGCAGGCGCTCGCCGACGAGCCCGGCGGAGAGCGGGCATGAGCGAGGGACGCCCGACCCTCGCACGTACCTGGCTGCTCCACGCGCGCACCGTGCCGACGATCGCCACGATCAAGCTCCGCGCTCGGGTCAGCGGCGGCTTCTACCTGACCGGTGGCCTCATCGTCGTGCTGGCCACCCTGGACACCGCGTCGTGGAACAGGGCCGACATCACCGGGATCCGGGCGCTCGCCTTCTTCGCCACCTTCGTGGGTCCGCTGCTGATCCTCTTCGGCCACCGCCTGCCCCGCAGCGCCTACCACGGGATCTCGGCCCTCGGCACCGCGATCATCAGCGGTCTGGTGCTCTACGGGCACGGGGGAGAGGCCTCGGTGGCACTGGCGATCCCCTACGTCTACGTGATCCTCGACGCCGCCTTCTTCTTCGGCATCCGGGGGCTGGCCAGCCACATCGGGCTGATGACGCTCGCGGCCGCGCTGAGCATGCACCACGTCGACCTCTCGGCGGCCGACACCGTGCTCGTCGTGGGTGTCGCGGTGGTCACGGGTCTGGTGGTCGCGTCGCTCGCCCGGGCCGCCAACCTGGCCGAGCGGGACCCGCTCACCGGCCTGGGCAACCGGCGCGCGTTCGACCGCCGTCTCGAGGACGACCTGGCCCGTACGCAGCACGAGCACGGCACCTTGGCGCTGATCCTGCTCGACCTCGACAACTTCAAGATCGTGAACGACGGCTACGGTCACCAGGTCGGCGACCAGATGCTGCTCGCGTGCTCCGACGCGTGGCGGGAGGTGCTGCGCGACGAGCTTCTGCTGAGCCGCTACGGAGGCGACGAGTTCGCTGCGATCCTGCCCGGGCACAGCCTCGGCAGGGCCGCTGACATCGCGGACCGGCTGCGAGAGGTCGCACCTTCAGGGGTCACGATCTCCGCCGGCGTCGCCTGCTGGTCGGAGGGCGACACCGCCTCGGTCCTGCTCGGACGGGCCGACGTCGCGCTCTACGAGGCCAAGTCGGCCGGGCGCGACCAGACGGTCGTCTACGGCGACCCCACCCGCGGCGCCAGCGAACTGGAGGCCGCGATCCCCGCCGGCGAGCTGTTCCTCAACTATCAACCGGTGATCCGGCTGGCGGATCGTGCCGTGGTCAAGACCGAGGCCCTCGTCCGCTGGCAGCACCCGCGTCGCGGCCTGGTCCCGCCGATGGAGTTCATCCCGCAGGCGGAGCGGACCGGCGCGATCCACGCCGTCGGCGCCTGGACCCTGCAGAAGGCGTGCGCCGAGACCGCCTTCTCCTGCGTGCACCGCGGGGTCGCGGTCAACGTGTCGGTCCCGGAGCTTCGCAACCCCGCTTACGCCGAGATGGTCAAGGGCATCCTGCTCGTCACCGAGCTGCGCCCCGACCGCCTCACCCTCGAGGTCACCGAGGCGCTCTTCGACGAGGACGACGCGCAGGTGGTGCGCACCCTCGAGGAGCTGCGGTCCTTCGGCGTGCGCGTCGCGATCGACGACTTCGGCACCGGCTACTCCTCATTGAGCTGGCTGGAGAAGTTCCCCATCGACGTGGTCAAGATCGATCGCTCGTTCGTCCAGGCCATCGACCCCGCGCGAGAGCGCCAGCCGGTGCTGTCGGCCATCCTCGCGATCTGCACCTCTCTGGGCGTCAGCGTCGTCGCTGAGGGTGTCGAGACCGAGGAGCAGGCACAGGTGCTGCGTGAGCTCGGTGTCGAGCTGGCCCAGGGCTACCTGTTCGGCCGACCGATGCCCTTCGCGCAGCTGCCGCCCGAGCCGGCGATCGCCACACCCTGCTGAGGCCTGAACCCTGCACTGGTTGAATGGCGCCTGTTGTCACCGACCACGAAGGACATGATTCATGAGCCAGGCCGCCACCCACGCCGAGCGCCGCACCGCCCGGGAGGCTCGACGAGTAGGCGGGCACGACGCCCGCTCCTGGCAGCTGGTCAACGCCCTGCGCCCCGACGACTTCGACCCCGCCGAGCTCGGCCGTGCCGACCAGATCATCCTCGATCTCGAGGATGCCGTCGACGGGTCGAAGAAGGACGAGGCCCGCGCGAACGTGCTCGACTGGTTCGCCGGCGGCGGCCGCGCCTGGGTGCGGATCAACGACGTCACGACCCCGGACTGGGAGCGAGACCTGGTCGCGCTGACCGGAGTGGCTGGCGTGAACGGCGTCATCCTGGCGAAGGCCGAGGCGCCGGCCCAGGTCACCGACACCTATCACCGCCTGGGCGGCCACACCGCCGTGATCCCGCTGATCGAGTCGGCGCTCGGCATCGAGGAGGCGGTCGCGATCGGCAGCGCTCCGGGTGCGTACCGGCTGGCCTTCGGCTCCGGCGACTACCGGCGCGACACGGGCGCGGAGAGCAACGCCCTCGCGATGGCCTACCCGCGGACCAAGCTCGTGCTGGCGTCCCGCATCGGCGGCCTGCCCGGCCCGATCGACGGTCCCACCCCCTACGGCGTGCACGCGGTGCTGCGCGAGGCGGCCGCCGACGCCGTCGCGATGGGGATGACCGGCAAGCTCTGTCTCGACCTCGAGCACCCGGCCGTGATCAACGAGTCGATGTCGCCGACGCCGTCGGACGTGGCCTGGGCCCTGGAGTTCCTCGCCGAGTTCGAGGCCGGTGGGCGCGTCATCCGCGACGGCTCGGACAAGCCGCGACTGGGCCGGGCCGAGAAGATCCGCGAGCGCAGCGAGCTCTTCGGCATCCAGCCGGCATGACATGTGCGTCCTGGTCGTCAACCCGGGCTCGACGGGTCTGAAGACCGACCTCGTCGAGGACGGCGAGACGCTCCGTACGGCGAAGGTCGGCGCCGGCCAGGCGCTGGACGAGGTCGCCCTGGTCGCTGCGGAGTGGATGCCCTCGACGCGGCGGCGGTGCGGTTCGTCCACGGCGGCGCCGGCCACCTGGCGCCGGTCGACGAGCTCGAGGAGGGCCTCGAGCGGCACAGCGGGATGGCGGGACTCTCCGGCACCTCGGGCGACATGCGCGAGATCATCGCGGGCCTCGATGCCGGCGACGCCCGCTGCCGCGCCGCCTTCGACGTCTACGTGCACCGTCTCGTGCGGGAGCTCGGCGGCATGGTCGCGGCGGCGGGCGGACTGGACGCACTGGTCTTCACCGGCGGCATCGGAGAGCACCATCCGCGCGTGCGCGCCGCGGTGGTCGAGCGGCTCGGCTGGCTCGGCCTCACGCTCGACGGGGACCGCAACGCGGCGTCCGGCGGCGAGGACCGCGACGTCGCGAGCGACCACAGCGCCGTGCGCGTGCTGGTGGTGGCCGCTCGCGAGGAGCTGGTCGCCGCCGAGCACGCCGCCCGGGCGCTGGCTCGCGCCTAGCGTCAGCGCCCGCGTACCGGGCCGGTGGTGGCGCGCAGCCACTGCCCGCCGCCGTAGCGGAGACGGTAGGTGAGCCCCTTCTTGACCGGCAGACTCGCGATGCCCCGGCTGTCGGTCCGCGTGCTGCGGACCGACACCCACCAGCGACCACGACGCTGCTGCAGCTGGACGGGCACCGACCGTGCGGCGCCGCCCCACGGCGCACGCAGCGTGCTGCGCAGGGTGGCGCCCGTCTGGCGGAGGCTGATCGAAGGCCGGAAGCGCGTCACGAGGAGCGCGTTGGAGGTCGAGGCATCGCTGGTTCCGTTGCCGCCGAAGACGACGCGGTAGGCCGTCGGCGCCGTCGGCGCGTCGGTCAGCACGGCGTTGCCGCTGCCGTCCGTACGCCCGCTCCGGATCGAGGCGTAGGTGCCGTCCGCACGGCGGCGCTGGAGTACGACCGGCACCGAGCGCAGGCCGGCGCCGGTGACGGTGTCGGCGAGGTGGTAGCTGAGCCTCAGCGGATAGCCCGATCCGCCGGAGAGCGTCCCGGCCGTCGGGGTGCTGTAGGTCGGCACGACGGTCCCGTCGGCGGCCAGCGCTTCTGGCCCCGCCGGTGTGCCCAACCCGGTCGGCCCGTCCCAGCCCGGCCCGGCGCTGCACAGCGACGCTGTCACGCACGAGCCCGTCGATCCGCGGGTGACGTCGACGAGTCCCGAGGTGGCGTTGTAGACCGACATCGGCGAGGTGTGGTTGCCGGCGAGCGCGTAGAGGGCCGCGAGGATCGGGGCGGCCAACGAGGTGCCGCCACCGTTCCACCACTGGCCGCCGCGCCAGAAGAGCATCCCGGTGTCCGGGTCGGCCAGCGCCGAGACGTCGGACACGGCGCGCTTGCCGCTGCATACGCTGCTGAGCTGTTCCTGGAGCTGCGGGGTCGAGATCGAGTGCAGCGTCGAGCAGCCGGAGCCGGCTCCGGACCAGGCCGTCTGCTGCCACACGCCGTTGACGAGCCTGACGCTGGTGCCGCCGGCCGCCACGACGTTCGTGGCGCTCGCCGGGAAGAGCGCGCCGCCGCCGTACCCGCTGTCACCGGCCGCTGCGACGTAGGTGACGTTCGGGTTGCTGTAGTACGTGTTGCGAACGAGGGCCGTCGACGCGGACTCGGGCGACCCGTAGGAGAGGGAGAGGTACTTCGCGCCGAGCTGGGTCGCGGTCAGCACCGCCTTGGCCATGTCGGTGACGGCGGCGGTGCTCGCGTCCACCAGCAGGATGTGGCAGGTCGGGCAGATCCCGCTGACCGCCTGGACGTCGATGGCGATCTCGGTGGTCCACGCGGCGTTGCTCGCCGGCAGCCTGCTGGAGCCGTCCTGGGCGACCTCGCGGAAGCACCCGGAGGCTCGCGAGCAGGCGGGCAGCTGGAAGGACCGGCGGAAGTACGTCATCTGCGCCTCGGTGTTCGGGTCGCTGCCGACGTCGATGATGCCGATCGTGTCGGTCGGCGCCAGGCCCGACGGGATGCGGTAGAGGCTGGCCAGGTCGCTGGGGGTGTAGCTGCCGCTCTGGTTGCGCGCCACCAGGGGCAGCACGCTGTCGGGCGTGGAGGCCCGTGCCCGAGCGCCGGACACCATCGCCTCGACCGAGGGGGCGGAGGCCGGCCGGCTGCGGGCGAGGCAGGTGACCTCCCCGGGCGCGGGCGTCGTGGGACACCCCGTGGCCGCGACCGGGGCCAGGGCGGGGGCGGTGGGATCGGACAGGCTGTCAGCGACGGCGCTCGGGGGAGCGGTGAGGAGACCGATCGTGGTGAGGATCGTCGACAACAGCGTCACCGTGACGAGGGAGCAACTCTTCATGGTCTGTGTGATCTGTCTAGGCAGGTTGGGCGGAGTGGGGGATCTTGCGTACTGCACCGTCCATCGGCCCCTAGGGTCCTCACGTGACCGGGTGGCACGGGAAATGACCCGTTCGGGGCATATCGGCGAGAACCGCTCGGTTCCGCACTCGGGTTGCCGATCGACGACGGAGGACATCCAAGAGCGGAGGGACGCGTGAGCGATTCGACGTCGGAGCAACAGCTCCCGGCGAACGGCTTCGTGCCGTCCCCGTTCTGGGCCGATCCGGTCCCGGGTGCGACCGCCGCAGGCACCGGACCGGACGCGTCCGCGGCTCCGGACATCCCCGCGCTCACCGCCGAGGTCGCCGATGCCGTCGCCCGCGGCGACGCCGCTCTGACCGGCGCGCTGCAGGAGCTGCTCGCCAGCATCCCGCTCCAGCGCACGCCGCCACCGGCCCCACCGGCCCACCCCGCCCCCTCGGACTCAGCACCGTTCTACGGGGAGCCGGAACCCAGCGAGCGGAACGCCGCGCAAGACCCGGTCCTCGACGACGGTGAGGTCGGCGACCAGCTCGACGCTGACGCCTCGCCGGCGCCGGCTGACGGCGAGACGCTGGATCCGGACAGCGCGGATGCAGACGCCGCGGGAGATCCGGAGGACAGCGACGAGGAGGAGGGCGAGGCCTCGGACGAGGCCGCCGCACGACGTACGCGCTTCGCCGAGCTCGTCGAGGAGCGCGTCCGTCGCGCCCGCTACGCCCACCACCTCACCCGCGCGATCTTCACCCCCGGCGAGGCCGCGACCGCCGTCATCGTGGAGAAACGCGCCGCCGTCTGGGTGCCCACCCTGACCTTCGTTGCGACGCTCGTCAGCGCGGCGGCCGCGGTCGTCCTCGCCACCCGCCTGCACGGCGATCCCGCCGACCCGACCGGCCACCAGCTGCTCATCGTGATGATCACGGTCTGCCTGCTCGCGGCGGCGTTCGGGATCCTGCTGCGCGCCGAGGTCCACTACGAGCGGCTGCGCCCCCGCGGCCGCACCGTGCGCCACGACGTCGCCGACGCGTACGAGATCGTGCGTGACGCGCCGCGGCGCCTAGTGCGCCTGGACGCGCCGCTCACGGTGCTCCGCGGGGTGAGCGACCTGCTGCCGGCAGCCGAGCAGATGGTCGACGCCCTCGTGGAGTACGCCGCCATCGGCGGCAGCCGCGTGCGCGAGCACCCGGCGTACGAGCGCATCCTGCGGATGCGTGCCGAGGTCGAGGCACTCGAGGTCATCCTCGCCGAGCGCGCCGAGCGCGACCTCGAGAAGGAGCTGGGCCGGACGCCCCGCACCAGCGATGTCCGGGTGCTCAGCACCGACGGGGCGCCGCTCCCGCGACCGGAACAGGTACCCACCTTCGCCGGGCTCGCCGACCTGGCCGCGACCCTCGATCCGACCGAGTGAACAGGTAAAGACCTCATGTTTGGGGGCGCCCGCACGGGGTAAAGAACAGAACGGCGCGTACGCCGTGCCGATCTGACGAGCCCCGTGGCCGTCCGCATCCCGGGGACGGACGGCCGCGGAGATCGCTGCCGATCCCTGGGAGGATCTCCGCGTGGAGATCGTGCCTGCCGACCGGCCTGACGCCTTCCTGCTGCGCCTGGACGGCATGGACCAGTCCGTAGTGGACCTGGCCGACCCGCGGCGGCTGGTGTTCGAGTACGTCCGCCGCATCGGCGATGTGATCGACGCCGGTGCTCCGCCCGGCGAACCCGTACGCATCCTGCATGTCGGGGGAGCGGCCCTGACGCTGCCCCGCTACGTCGCCGCCACCCGGCCCCGCTCGGCGCAGATCGTGCTGGAGCCGGACGCCGAGCTCGTCGAGCGCGTACGTGCCGAGCTGCCACTGCCCGCGCGCAGCGGCATCAAGATCCGGGTCGCCGACGGGCGCACCGGGATCGCCGGAGTCCGCGACGGCGCCGTCGACCTCGTCGTGGTGGATGCGTTCGCCGATGGCCGGATGCCCGCGGACCTGACGCCGGCGGTGTTCTGGCAGGAGGTCGCCCGTGTGCTCGCGCCCCACGGGCACCTGGTCGCGAACCTGGTGGACCGCGCGCCGTTCCCGCACGCCCGGCGCGTGCTCTCCGGCATCCGCGAGCACCTGCCGGAGCTGGTCACCACGGCGGAGCCCGCCACGCTGCGCGGCCGGCGGCAGGGGAATCTCGTCGTCGTCGCCGGCCGGCTCCCCGGCGACGGGATCGCCGCGGCGCTGCAGGGCGCAGCGGCCCGCTCCGGTGCGCCGTACCGGGTCCTCGACGCTGCCGCGACCAGCGACACCCTGGGCGGCGGGAGGCCCTTCACCGACGCGGATGCGATGCCCGGTCCGGCCCCGGAGCGCGCCCGCTGACCGTGCAGCCCGATACAGTGGACGCACCATGGACGGCCAACATCGGCGAGGTCAGACCTCGTGCTGACCTCGCTCCTGCTCCTCGCCCTCGCGCTCGTACTGGTCGCGGCCTGCGGCCTGTTCGTCGCCGCCGAGTTCTCCCTCGTCACCGTCGACCGCACGGCCGTCGACCAGGCCGTCGCGGCCGGTGACGCGTCGGCGGGCGGCGTGCAGCACGCGCTGCGCTCGCTCTCCAGCCACCTCTCCGGCGCCCAGCTCGGCATCACGATCACCAACCTGGGGATCGGCTGGATCGCGGAGCCGGCGGTCTCGGGCCTGATCGACGCGCCGCTGCGCTCGGTCGGCGTCTCCGAGGGCGCCGTCGGGCCGATCGCCGTCGCCGTCGGCCTGACGCTGTCCAGCGTCATCACCATGGTCTTCGGCGAGCTCGTCCCCAAGAACATCGCCCTCGCGCTGCCGATGCGCACCGCGCAGGCCACCCAGGGTCCGCTGCGGGCGTTCACCGCCGTCAACGCCGGTCCGATCCGGCTGCTCAACGGCACCGCGAACGCGCTCGTACGCCGGTTCGGGATCGAGCCGCAGGAGGAGCTTCGCTCGGCGCGGAGCTCGAGCGAGCTCGCCTCGCTCATCCAGCGCTCCGCCGACGAGGGCACCCTGGATGCCGACACCGCCGAGCTGATGGAGCGGTCGGTGGAGTTCGGCACCCGCACAGCGGGGGAGATCATGACGCCCCGGGTGCGGCAGCACAGCCTCGAGGAGGGCGACCGCGCCCAGGCGGTGATCGACCTGGCCCGGCGTACCGGCCACTCCCGCTTCCCGGTCCTCGACGAGCACGATGCCGTCGTCGGCACCGTGCACGTCAAGGCGGCCGTCGCGCTGCCGGTCCACGAGCGCGCCACCACCCGCGTGAAGCACCTGATGGCGCGGCCGATCCTGGTGCCGGACTCCCTGCGCCTCGACCCGCTGCTCGCGCTGCTGCGCAAGGAGAGCTTCCAGATGGCCGTCGTCCTCGACGAGTACGGCGACCAGGCCGGCATCGTCACCCTCGAGGACGTGATCGAGGAGATCGTCGGCGACATCGCCGACGAGCACGACACCCATGGGGCCCGGGCGCGCCTGCGACGCGACGGGTCCTGGTCGATCTCCGGCCTGCTGCGCCCCGACGAGGTCGAGGACCTCACCGGGGTCGCGCTGCCCGAAGGCGAGGAGTACGACACCGTCGCCGGCCTCGTGCTGCGCCTGCTGGGCCGGATCCCGCAGCGCGGTGACAGCGCCGAGGTCCCCGTGCCGGGCCACGGCCACGGCGACGACCCGAGCGAGTCCCGCACAGCGACCGCCGTGCTGACGGTCGAGCACATGGACGGGTTGCGCGTCGACCGGGTGTCGCTGCGCGTCTCCGGGGAGGCGGCATCGTGAGCACGCCCTTCGCGCTCGCGCTCGCAGCGGTCCTGCTGCTGCTCAACGCCTTCTTCGTCGCCACCGAGTTCGCGCTCGTCTCCGCGCGCCGCAGCCAGATCGAGCCGCAGGCCCAGGAAGGCTCCCGCCTCGCGCGCCGCACCCTGACGGCGATGGAGGACGTCGCGTCCATGATCGCCGGCATCCAGCTCGGCGTCACGGTCTGCTCCGTCATCCTCGGTGCCGTCGCGGAGCCCGCCGTGAGCCACGTCATCGCCCCGGTCCTGCACGCGGTCCGCATCCCGGAGGGCGCGGCGCACCCGATCGCCTTCGTGATCGCGCTCGGCATCGTCGCCTTCCTGCACGTCGTGCTGGGGGAGATGGTCCCGAAGAACGTCACCCTGGCCGTCCCCGAGCGCGCGGTGCTGATCCTCGCCCCGCTGATGTACGCGATGGTGCGGGTGCTGCGACCGCTGATCGCAGTGCTCGACGCGATCGCACGCGGCACGCTGTGGCTGCTGCGCGTCGAGCCCCGACAGGAGGTGGCCTCGACGTTCACGCGCGAGGAGGTCGCCGCGATGGTCGAGGAGAGCCGTGGGGAGGGACTGCTGCGCCAGGACGAGTACGACCGGCTCGCGGGCGCCCTCGGCTTCACCGAGAAGACCGTCGCCGATGTGCTGCTGCCGACGGTGACCCTGACGACCGTCCCGCGGGGTGCCTCCGGCGCGGACATCGAGGCGCTGTGCGCGTCGA
>Ga0308169_10005002_pt1 | contig 12199 bp, 16 predicted proteins | sample PhyBR1_2_FD_202139 | JGI IMG/M metagenome (GOLD analysis project Ga0308169, IMG submission 202139) | Phyllosphere microbial communities from UC Gill Tract Community Farm, Albany, California, United States - DLSLSB.R1 | ecosystem: Host-associated > Plants > Phyllosphere > Unclassified | place...
AAGAAAGAGGTCGAAGGAGAGAAGCGTTGAACACTTAGTGAACCTCAAAAGAGCGATAGATACGGTTCAAGAGCTCTTCTAACAGCTCACGAGCAGTCTCAGCAGAATACAGAGCGACAGAGTTGGAGGAAAGAGCGAGAGTTTGTCAACTTCAACTTATTCTCTCCTACACCTCACTCGACTCTACCAGAGGACCTCTCACAAGCATGCCGAAGCAACAAGAATCTATACGAACGCGCGAACAAGCAGCAGCGCGACTCCTCGACCTCAGTGGACACCTTTCGTCTTCGAGGTTCATTCACCGACCTTTCGATCAAACCCTCAGGAAGCCAGTGATGGGAGGGTTAGAGGAGATTGTTGGTCGACTTCCGGAGCTAGGCTACGAGGTAAGCTTTGATTCGCCAGACGAGGGATCTCGCTCACTTTTCGCCTTTCGTAGCCAAACTCTTCCGTTCACGAACTCGTCTATTCCGCTCTATCCACCCTCTCTGCATTATCGTTCGACTCAGACGTTCCCCTCCCCACCCGAATTGCAACGGCCAAACTCCTTCTCGACGCAGCACTCTCCCTTTCGACCTCTGCTATTCCCTTACCTTCTCCACCTCCCTCATCTGACCGATGTATCCCTGTTGAGATTCTCTACCTCATCTTCCACTATGCTATCAACGACGAAGATGCATTCGATCGACGATGTACTCTGAACTCCCTCTGCGCAACTTCGACCCTCTGGCGCAAGATCGCCCTGCCCACATCAAGGTCAGAACTAGTTATCACCTCTCCCACCGAATTCTCGGCCGGCTTCAGCCAGCATCGGTATCGGGAATCTGTCGACATATCGTTCCCGCTCAATCTCCTTCATATCGATCTGTCATGGGCCGAGTGCAAATGCAGATTCGAGCCAATAGAACAATGGGAGGTCGAAGAAGGACTTCAGATCCAGCATCTCATGTTGAAGCTTGGAGCGGATGAACTGCCTGATGACTACACAGGATGGTACATGTGGGCGGCGGATTTGATGGGGCGAGCGGAGAGCTACATGGTCAAGATGCCCACGGAAGCCGAGATGGACTACGAACGAGCAATGGTGCTGTCTGAGAAAAGTGCTAGGAGAGGTCACGACAGGATTGAGCTGTTTCTGGGCAGCTCACCGGTCTTCCTAAGGTCCGATCTAGTCGTAGATCGCATGCAGAGCCTCGTTCAAGAGTGCCTCTTGGGACTTCACGACTGGCGCCAACTACCTCACTTCACATCGTACGCCGTGCTCTCGACCACTTGGCTACCCTTCACGATACCCGCCTTCCTCGTCGAATTCCGTCAGCTACCTGATGACAACGAGCGCAGTGCCACTCTTTCCCGACTTGAACACCTCGAACTTACCCTCGATCTCGACCCGTTCAATCCAGCCGAATTGAATCGACAGATCGACGCCTCCAAAATCGCAAAACTCGTTCTTCGACTTCGCCTAGATTCCCCTCACAGAACCCCGCTAGACGAAACTTCTTTCACAGACCACTTCTTTGACGGCCTTCGCTCCTGTCAGCACCTCTCGCATCTTGAATTAGGAGGTTTCGGACTCTCTTCCCACTATCTTCATCGCCTCGCCGATTTCCCTCTCAGTGAACTCGTTCTCCTCCCCTCCTTCCCACCACAATCTCTCGCTACGCTACTCGGTCTACTCGAACTAGCCTCGACTGCTAGTTTCGTCGAGCTCAAGACTCTCGATGTGCAGAACGCAGATGAAGTTTCGGGGTGGGCTGAGGGCCAGCCTTCGCTACGTTTTCTGCTAGAACGTGCCTGTGAGGAGAAGGGAATTCTTCTGGTTCGGCATCTATGGGAGGACTGGTCAACAGAAGTTGAGATACTGGAGGAACTAGTTGAAGAAGCAGGACTTGTGTAGACCTTGCCTCTCTTCTCGTCTGTCGAGGTTACAAACATCGTAATGAGTATTACACAGCAACAGTGCTCACACGAACCGAGGCTGACGAGCTTTCAAGAGAGCTACAAGCGGTAAAGCTTCAGCAGAATTGTTTCCGATCCCCGTCTCTGCTTCCTTGAGTCCCGCTCCTTTTGCCAGAAAGAATGGACGCTACCGTAGAGAGTCGAGTAAACTTTCAGTGAAAGAGAACAGACGAAAAAGATAGGGAGTCAAACGAAAATTCACCAGTTTCGATTTCGTCTTGCCTGTTCCGGTTCTGCGCATATTGTCGTCCTCCTCTCCTTCTCGCTCATACGTGCCTTCCTTCGAGTCGTACAAGGTAGTCGATCCAGTATTGCTTCGTCTGAGCGGTCCTCGAGCATTCGACCGATTCAACACATCGTCGACATCCATAGCTTCGTCGTGTCCTTTCACAAGCTCGAACTCAAGTGTGCCGTTCCCGTTCGATCTCGATCGATTCTCTAAGACTCGACGAACAATCAAGATCCAGGCAACTATGAGTTTGGCAAAGGAAAACGGAAAGTCAGCTCGCGAACTCAGTTGACGCTGTCTTCGCTCTGACATTACCCGGCTGAGATCGTACAGCCCATAACAGCCGATGAATTTGTTCACTTACTTCCGAGAGCTACCCCATACAGTCCTGCGAAGATGAGGATGATAACGATATTCTCGTATCCTCCTAGTTTCAAGCTAGCTGGGATGCCTAATGCCGCAACAACGAGCATACTCTCCCTGAGAATTCCTCGAAGATCAGCACAGATCCAGATCGACATGAGAGAACAGAAATCAACCTCACGCTGCAATCATTGCGAAAGCGCTCCCGTCTCTGGCTTCTTCCGCTTCTCCTGCTTCCTCCCTAGTGAGACCTGAATCACGTTGAGCTCGCTTGAGTTTGTCGAGTAGGATAGGTACGAAGATTGGGCCAGCGAGCGGGACGAGAGAAGTGATAGCTATTGAGGTCAATCGGAACCCAGCTGAGTTGGACGAGTCTTCTCGAACGGAGAGGATAGAAGAAGTCGCTAGCATTGTGGATAAGATTTCGGGAGTGAGAAAGAGGAAGAAGAGGAACAGTGCGATTTTGTGCTCTTTCCTAGAGCTCCGAAAGATCCTCGGACTTTTCCTGTCGTGAATTTAACGAAGCGTGTGGTCGACGGCAACGGCAGAGCAACGATACGCTCCTCTCCTAACGAAGATCCATCAATTCTACGAGACGGCAGATTATACGGAACTTTGTTGTTGCAAAAAAAAAGGGGGGTTTGTATGGGGAGGTCAAAAACATGAAGAAGAAGGCGAACTGAACGAGAAAGAATGGGCGGAAGAAGGGAGGAGAGAAAGGGCAGATTGAAAACACAGGTTCGGAGAGTGAGGGAATGGAGTTGAGATTTGTGAAAGGGACGAGATGCGATTGTTGTCAAAGAGTACACGACTCGATAGAGGTTATGGGAAAGGAGGAAGACAATTAACACTGTGAGGTCATCATTAGTCAGCTACAGGACAGGGAAGGGAAGGGAAGAAGAGGGAGAGAGCTTACTCCAGGGGTATCGGATGCTCGGGTGTTGAGAATAAGCGCAACGATGAGACCGTAAAGACCGAGAACCTCACTGTACACTCCGAATTCAAGATCAGTATCGACATGAATGAGGAAACTGATCGCGCGTTGAGACGTACGCGAAAATGAGAATAAGAATCTGTCAAGTTGAAACAGAGCATGTCAGTAAGAAGCACAGCGGAATCACGAGAGGCCAGACTGCAGCGACATACCATTCCGACGAAGACTCGTGACTATGGAGGGCAAAGCGAGAGTCAGCTTTGGTTTCTCGTCAAAACAGGAAATTTTCGGGAGACGAACCTGTTGAGCAACACCTCGAACACCAGCATCTCCGACGATTCCGATCGCGAATCCAGCCGATAGACCGGCGAGACCGACTGAGAGACCAGCACCGAGTTGAATGAAACCGGTGTAGAGGGCCATAGGTGATTTGAGGTCTCCCGAAATCAAAACCGAAACGACGAGACCGTAGATCTGTAAGACAGCATCATCTCAGTCACATATGGTTGGAGCGTAGGAAGAGCCTGGCGTACAGCAATGATACCAGCCATGACGACGGGAACGATACACTTCATCATGAGATCCGGTCGAAGGACACCCATAGCGGCGATTCCAACTCCTGACTTAGAGGTTCCGTATGACGCTCCAATGCCTAATCATCGTCCATCGTACGTTGAGCGGTGAGGGTAGAGGCGAGGTGCGTAGTCGAGATCGAAGAAAGGGATGAAGAAGGGAGCGAGCGAAAATTATGGTATGTGTCGATGTTTTTGCGAGAGTTTACCAGAAGGATGAGTAGGTGACAGAGATGACATAGAGGGAGTTAAGCGAGTCAGTCAAGGGTTCAAGCGGGAGAATCGGGGTAGATGCGTGGTCAAGAGAACGTGAGAGGGGGGAAACGTACAAGTGAAGACGATAGCAGCAGTGCAACCCCTTCATACGTCCACATATGTTCATCAGTATCATCTTGACTGTGACAGACAGACAGGAGAGCAGGGGGAAGGTAGAATCCTTGACTTACATCGCACCGAAGAATGGGGCGTAGATCTATTCAATTCAGAGCGAGTGGAGTCAGTACAGCTTTGTAACTGTCAGTAGAAGGATCAAACGTACAGGGCATCCCTCAGAGAAAGCGCTGTATCGAGAGAGAGTCAAAGGAGATGAGATCGATGCGTCAGTGTCAACTTCGAATGGGAGAGCTACAGGACTCGAGATCGAGTAGCCTGCTCTTGGCTAGTAGCGAGGGAGACTCACACTTGACTCATTTTGATATAGGTAAAGTAGGTGGGTTGGTGTAGGTGTCGGAGGAGCGAGTCGGCGGTTTCTGTTTCTTACGAATTTTGCAACACTTTTTCTATTTTTCAATTGCAGATTGGTATCTCGCTCAAGTTTCGCAAAGAATCTCCTCGAGTTCAGGTGTAAATGCATTGATTCAAAGAGTAAGGCTATATAGGGGGAAAAGAGGAACAATGAAGAGGGAGAAAGAGAGTGAGATAAAAGCTGTTGCCCAAAAGTGAAGTAGTTCGAGAGAGACGAATGGTAAAAACGACAAAGATTCCCTCTACACGCTCGCACCGTTGACACCCTTGACAGGCTTGATCTCACCGACCAACTTCGCCACTTCCTCCTTGACAATCTTCTTGACTGCTTCCGGATCGTTCTTGCAGTCCAACACCCGACGAGGTTTGTCCAACAGACCTTCGAATTCTTTCGGTAACACATCGCGTTTGAAGTTGAACGTAGGTTCTGACGAGAGGGCTTCGGAAACGGCAGCGTCGAACTTGGCGGGATGAGCGGTGGCGAGAACGATTTGAATCGCGTTGGGAGAGCTGTGAGAAAGAGTCGGAGTCAGTTTCGTCTTGAGATGGCTATCTGACATATCTCATTGCTCACTTGGTCTTGGCGACGTGGTTGGCAACACTCAGTCCGACAGCGGTATGAGGATCGATGGTGTAAGAACCGAATTGATCGTTCTTGGTGAAGTATTTTTGAATGGTCGAAGTAGTCTGCAATCGAACAGAAGCGATCAGTCAAGTTTGCGTGGAGGGGAAAGAGGATAGTTAGCGTACCTCTTCATCCGAAGCACGATCAGCGATGAAATCCCTTCTCGCAGCATCGAGGCATCCTCTCGGAACCTTGACTTTGTGTTCAGTCTTCAACTTGTCCATCCACAGCTTGACGTTCTCAGCGGCCATCCTGACTCTCGCAGCTTGTCCTCCATCGACTTCTCCATCGGCAGCGACGGCTCCAGCAGTAGTACCTTCGAGAGCGAGGTAGAACAAGAGACGTTCGAAATTTGAAGAGACGAGGATATCCATCGCTGGTGAAAGAGTTTCGGCTACGACACCTCCGGCAGCCTTCGCTTGAGCGGAAGCAGCTTTCGTTGCTTGTTGACCATCGGAAGAACCATTGACGGGAACCGTTTGAGCGGCGGCTTGTTGTTGTTGATGTTGAGTAAACGCTTCTTCGTCCGTCAAACTAGGGTATCGGTGGTGGTGTCCGCCATTAGGGTCTTCTCCTTCATCATCACTTGAATCCTCAGGTTCTCCAGAATCGGCTTTCTCGTAACGACCAGTCTTCCAGAACCTCGCGAGAATGTCGTTGGCGTTCGTAGCGATGACGAGTTTGTCCATAGGTAAACCGAGGTGCTTCGCGTAGTATCCAGCGAGGATATCTCCAAAGTTACCGGTGGGTACAGCGAATTGAATAGTAGGTTCGAGGACGTCGTAAGGGATTTCGGATTGAACTTGGAAGTACGCGGAGAAGTAGTAGACGGTTTGAGCGAGGATACGGGCCCAGTTGATAGAGTTGACAGCTCCGAGGTGGTAGGTAGAGTTGAATTCCATGTCGTTGAAGAGGAGTTTGACGATGTCCTGCGAAAGTGGCAAGAAGAACGTGAGTTTTCAATTTCAATTTCAGTGGTTTGTGTGAGCTCACTTGGCAGTCATCGAAAGTACCGTCGACGGCCAAGTTGAAGACGTTCTCGTCGGGAACAGTGGTCATTTGAGCTTCTTGAATAGGAGAAACTCGTCCCTTGGGATGCAGAATGAAAATCGAAATGTCTTGTTTTGATCGAAGACCGTAGATAGCGGCGCTGTGATGAAGCTCGCTTTCATCAGTATTCAGTATTCGTATTGAAGATGAAAGTGAACCCTCAACTCACGATCCGGTATCTCCTGAGGTAGCTCCAACAACGGTCAATCTCTCCCTCTGACTATCCTCCTTTCCTTCGTTCCTCCTCTTCAAGAAGTATTCGAACAAGTTTCCGAGGAATTGAAGGGCGACATCCTTGAAAGCGAACGTAGGACCGTGGAACAACTCGAGAATGAACTCTTTCTCTCCAGTTCGATGCAGAGGAGCGATTTGTTCATGTCTGAAAGTAGAGTAGGATCGATCGATGAGGTCTTTGAGGTCGTCTCGAGGGATTTCGCGAGGGGAGATGAAGAGAGAGTAGAGTTCGAGTGCGAGTTCAGTGAACGAGAGTTTGGCCCAGTCGTGTTGCCAGTTTTCGGGAAGATGAGGGAGATGAGCGGGAATGTAAAGTCCACCGTTGGGTGCAAGTCCACGAAGAACGGCCTAGAGGGAAGAGAGAGTGAGACGATAGAGGTCAGCTGCCTCGTTTCTCGGCCTGGCAGATTCAAGATTCCCTCCACCAGCTCTTCTGCGTCGTAGCCACTTGCTAGACCGCTCCATACACCTAGCATAAGAGCTTCTCTCTATCACCTAGCTCCTTTGAAGCTGTGTAAGGGTTGAACGAGAGAGTAAATGCAAAGAGGGGAATCATCTCCTTGGTCCACATCTCCTGATCCTTTGACGCCTTGCACCTGTACCCCAGTCGATCTCCTGATAGCTCCTTGATCTTTCCCGCGAAACCGATCACTCATCAGAGCTGTATTGACTTTGATCGACTTCGAATTGCGCGAGAACTTTGGAACGATTGAGCGAAGCAAGAACGTACCTGTTCAAACGTTAGGCGTTCATCTCCTCCACGTGTTGATAGATACTTCATCGAAGGCATCTTGGGCGTTTGAAGTTTGAACGAGAGTGGTTGATTGACGAGGTTGGAAGAGTCATTTCGCAAACCGATCATTTCGCTCCCTTCGATTTTTCTCACAAATTTCTCCAGTCTTGTTCACAGGCGTATCTCATGAGATGTCGCGGTCAGCGTCGAACGTAAAAAGAAGCAAAAAAATGGCGGCATTTTTCGGAAAAGGCCAACTTTCATTGAATGAGACAGAAACGAAAGGCTTCGCAACCATCGATTCCGCATTCCCCTTGACAAGGCAACACCTCGAGCCTCGTCGCATCGACGACGACAGGCGGGGGAGAGCATGAAAGTAGCGACAGTACGAGAGCCCGATGAGTTGTTTTCGCAACGAGGTTTTTTCGCTTTTCCACGCCGCTACTGCCCCCGCCTCCTCGCCGTTGGATCAATGGGCGACGTCGAGCTGAATACTACTATCTTTATCCGCTCGAAGAAGAGTGGAAGTATAGCACGTACCGTAGCTACGAAGAGCGTCCATCTTGAAACTCATCCGAGTCGCGGACGATACGCCTCTCGCTGAGGTACACCGCTCAGCTTGGTCCCTCGGAGGGACCCATTCGAGCGCCGACTTCTGCCGTACTCTCGGAGAAGTAGAGAGCAGGTCCAGCAGAAGCGAGACCCGGAGAAGAGATAAAATCGATCAATAATTCCGCTGCCCGCGTTCAAACGCAATCTCGAGCTCGATTCGGAGCGGAAGTATGAGCGTACACAACAGTGAGCAAATCTGAGAGAGTACCGCTGACCTGCTACACTGTGAAGCTCTGCCTAAGCTGAAAGAGATGAACGAGCCGATTACGACGCCTCGAAGCGATTTTGAAGAGATGCATCTAGTCAGACGCCCATACTGAGCGATATAGAGCCAGTTATAAGGCCACTCGAAGCGTTCCGAGCCGGTTTGTAAAGTCGTGTGAGAGGTGAGAGGCCAACAGAGGATCGAGCGATTTTGAAGGGTTTCCCTCCTCCCTATCACTACCTTTCTCTCAGATCGGCTCGCCAGCTCTATCAGCGAGGTTCACATTCAGCGTTAAGCTCGCCAGTCAACGCAACAAGCTCTCCTCGCTACTCTAGCACCGCCTCCATTTATTCAACTTTTGGAGTTGCAATGAGCGAACTCCCAACTCTGTACCAGACCCTTGCCGACCTACGACTAGCTCTACCAGCGACACTCCTCGGCACGTTACTCCTGAGATGGCTCGTAAAGGGGTTCCTGGACTTGATGGACAATATTCAGAGAGGAGGATGGCAAGAAGAAGAGGGATTGTTCGGGGCTGAGCCTGAGGCTTCGACATCAAAACCGACGACAGGTAGGAATGTTGAGGGAGAGGAGACAGAGGAGGAGACAGAGGTTACGCCAGTAGTCGTCAAGTCGAAAACGATGCGAAATGGATTAGTTCACTCCCTAATGGGTATTGTAGCTACGACATACTTTGTCGACGGGGCTGCACAAAGTAAGCTCTACTATCTTCGATGTGAGCGATACAGAAGAGCTGAAGATGTCGTATTGAACAGTCATCGCAACTTTGATCAAATCTCATTACACACCTAACGATCCGCTGTACGCCAACATCGTCTACTACTCGGCAGGAGGACTCTGCGCATTCTGTATTCTCGGTATCGGAATGGCGTACGAAGCCAAGTTGACCGGCAAAGGTGCAGATGCGTCTCACGGCAAATTCCCGAAATACTACCCTCGACTCGTTGTGATTCTCGGGTTCGCCATCGATATCGCTGTCCTCGTCATCTACTCCAAGGTCCTCGTCGGCGACAAAGTGATCCACCAGAAACATCGAGCTCTTCCTTTCGTTCACCTCGGCATCATCGCCTTCCGAATTCTAATCTACTCCTTCCTCCTTCTCTCGCAAACTCCGCTTCTCTACCGCTCGTCATATTCAACTCCTCCTGGTACCGCCGATGAACGTACTGGACTCCTCTCTTCCGCGGCGCCAAACGGTTACTCAGCCATTCCTACCTCTGCCTCGACCTCTGCCTCTCCGCTCCGCTCGACCAAACCTCCTTCGAACCGACCGGATGACCCCAAATCACTCTCGATTCTCACCATCTTCAGCCGAGTCAAGACTCTTTTCCCTTACCTATGGCCCTCGAAATCGTTCTCTCTCCAAGTCATCGCTGTCGTCTGCTTCACCCTGATGATCGCGAAACGCTATTTCAACGTTGCGGCGCCGATCTTCTTCGGACGTATCATCTCGGATCTGAGTAACGGTCGTGCGCCTTACGGAAACTTGGCGATTTACGTTACTTTGTCATTCTTGCAAGATTCGAATTCGATGCTCGTGAGTCTACCCTGCGTCTCCTTACGCTGTCCTAAGCTGACAGTCGGTCGTGTCATTACAGTACCGCTTCCTGTGGCTGCCCATCAGTCAGTACTCGGAGTTGGAGATGTCGATGATGGCATTCGACACTCTTCTCAAGTAAGCCTGTCAATCTCTCTAGTCGGCAGATTCGAAAGCATTGACGAGGGTGTGACAGCTTGAGCTTGAGCTACCATCAGCGTCGCCGAACGGGAGAGCTGCTCCGGATTCTCGGACGAACTGACGCGATCAACGATGTGAGCTCTCCTTCTCGATTGCCCCTTGCAATCTTCGCTGACAGGCTCGATTGACAGTTCTTTGAGCTACTCCTCTTCGACTTTATTCCTGTCATCGTCGATCTGCCGGTCGCAGTCGTGGTTCTTTCAGTTCGATACGGAGCGACGATTGTTGCAGTCGTCACGCTCGTCTCCGTAGTCTGTGAGCTCTCCATCTGGCCTCTTCTCGCCGATGTTGTACGCTGACTCGTCTCTCACAGACGTCGGAGCTTCCGTCACTCTCGCCGAAAGTCGAACGAAACTCTACCGAAGTCTTCGAGACGAATCTCAATTCATGCATCAAATCAAGACCGATACTCTCTTCAACTTCGAGACTGTCAAGACGACCACTTCAGAATCCTTCGAGAAGCGTCGCTTAAAGGAGGCCTTGAAGAGATACCAACGAAACTATTGGAAGGTTTACTCTGCTTGGAATTCGCTCTCGCTCTTGCAAAACGGTATCTCAGTCAGTCTCCCTTCCTTTCCGATTACCGAGTTGAGCTCAACTGATCGGTTTGTCGAGAGTCAACAGGCATTCGGACTATTGGTTTGCTCCTTCATTCTCGCTCATCGAGTCGTTACGGGAGAAATGGATATCGGAAATTACGGTGAGCTTCGTTGGCCATCACTTTCGTTCCCGATGATGCTGACCCAGTCTTGTCGCGTAGTCACCTTCATCTCCTACCTCAACCAGCTCTACTCACCTCTCAATCGCATCGCCTCTCTCTACCGCCAAACGATGCAATCCCTCGTCGATACTGAGCAGCTCATGACCCTTCTCACCGAAGACAAAGACATTCTCGATAAACCCGATTCTGTCGAACTCGAGATTGATCCGGATCAAGGCCAAGGAGGAGATATCGAGTTCCGAGATGTCACGTTCTCTTACGATGGGAAGAAGGATGTCTTGAAAGGGATCTCGTTCAAGGTCGAAAAGGGTCAGTCAGTCGCGTTGGTCGGTTCGAGTGGAGGAGGAAAGTCGACAGTCAGTAAGTAGCTTTGTCTCCGTCACTCGCCTATCGAATCGAGTGATCTGAGGTTTATGATCTTACAGTGAGATTACTCTACCGATTCTATGAGGCTACAAGTGGAGGGATCTTCGTCAACGGACACGAGGTTCGCGATATCACTCAACAGAGTCTTCGATACAATATCGGTCTCGTTCCTCAAGGTACGTCTTCTTCGTCGTTACTCTGCTCAGGGTCGTGACTCATACAGAGCGTGTCACTTAGACCCTGTACTCTTCAACGAGACTGCCCGGTACAATATCGCGTACGGAGGTATCGGACGACTTCACAAACCTGGAGGAGAAATCACGATGGAGGATGTGATCCAAGCGGCGAAGGACAGTTCGATGCACGACAAGATTATGAGTTTCCCTGATCAGTATGAGACGAGGGTTGGAGAGCGTGGTATGAGGCTGAGTGGAGGAGAGAAGCAACGAGTTGCGATTGCGAGGACTATCCTCAAAAATCCACCCAGTGAGTCAGTCGATCATCAGCTTACTCCATCCTTCGCTGATGTGACTCCACGACCGCCCAGTCTTGCTGCTCGATGAGGCTACGAGCGCCCTCGACACCCACAACGAACGAGCTATTCAGACTCGATTACGAGAACTCGTTAGTTTCGTTCAAACACTCTCACTCTTGCCTCAACTGACCAGCTCATTTCGCTTGACAGTCGAAGGGAAGAACTACCCTATCTATTGCCCATCGTCTCTCGACAATCTCGGACTGTGATGTGATTTACGTTCTCGACGAAGGAGTAATCGCAGAATTCGGTTCTCATACCGATCTGCTCGCTAGAGACGGTGTCTACGCTCGTAAGTCTCTCTCCCCGCACGTTCCTACTCGACAAATCGCTGACGGTGCTATGACCATGCAGACTTGTGGCAGAAGCAAAGCAGCGAGAACGAGGATTCTTCGACTTTGGGAGGAAAAACGCCCGTCGATTCCGCGGTTCCTTCAGGCTCTGCGTCTCCCGCTACCACCGATTGATTCTTGTGTTGTCGTCAGTAATCTATAGAGCTTTGCATACTTTGACATCGAGAGTGCCAGTCGAGAGTCCGTGCGAGATTTCGTCTTCCTT
>Ga0308169_10005003_pt1 | contig 12199 bp, 8 predicted proteins | sample PhyBR1_2_FD_202139 | JGI IMG/M metagenome (GOLD analysis project Ga0308169, IMG submission 202139) | Phyllosphere microbial communities from UC Gill Tract Community Farm, Albany, California, United States - DLSLSB.R1 | ecosystem: Host-associated > Plants > Phyllosphere > Unclassified | place...
AAACGCAAGCAAAAGAAGGCCGCGTTCGCGGCGCTGCTGGCCATCGGCGCGCTCGCCGGCGGCACCGTGGTGCTGCTGGTCGGCGCCTACAACGCCTCGCGCATCTCCGTGCAGAACGAGCGCAACCAGGTGCTGAAGCAAGCCAACGCCGAGCTCGACATCAAGATCAGCAAGATCGCCAACCTGAAGGCCGAGATCGAAGGCCTGAAGGCGCGCCAGCTAGCCGTGGAAGACCTCCAGGGCGACCGCAACCAGCCGGTGTACCTGCTCGACGAGCTGGTGCGCCAGACCCCGGAAGGCGTGTTCCTGAAGGGCTTCAAGCAGGAAGGCCAGCGCGTCACGCTGAACGGCATGGCGCAGTCGCAGGAACGCGTCGCGGAATACCTGCGCAACCTGTCCAGCAGCTCGCCGTGGCTCGAACGTCCGGACCTGACCGAGGTGCACGCCACCACGCTGGGCCAGGACAAGGGCAGCAAGGCGGACAAGAGCGGCGGCCGCAAGGTCGTCGAATTCACGCTGGCCGTGTCGATCAAGCGTCCGCGTGAGAAGGAAGAGACCGCGAAGCCGGGCGAGCCGAACAAGCTGAACAAGCCGAACCGCACCATCGCCGCGTCGGGAAGCACATCATGAACATCGATTTGAAAAACCTCGGCACCGACCTGTCGTCGCAGTTCCAGGGCCTGCAGGGACGCCACCCGGGCCTGTGGCCGATCGCGCCGCGCCTGCTGTGCGCGCTGGGCGTGGCGGTCGTCGCCATCGGCGCCGGCTATTTCGCTTACTGGAGCGGGCAGTTCGAGGAACAGGACAACCTGGCCCAGCAGGAGCTGAAGCTGCGCGACGATTACCGCAACAAGATGGCGCAGGCGATCAACCTGGAAGAGCTGGAAGCCCAGCAGGTCCAGGTCAACCGCTACGTGACGCGCCTCGAGAAGCAATTGCCGGGCAAGGCCGAGATGGCGGCGCTGCTGTCGGACATCAACCAGGCCGGCGTGGGCCGCGGCCTGCAGTTCGAGCTGTTCAAGCCGCGCCAGGTCGAGGTCAAGGACTACTACGCCGAGCTGCCGATCGACATCAAGATCAGCGGCGGCTACCACGACATCGGCGATTTTGCCGCCGACATGGCCCGCATGCCGCGCATCGTCACGCTGAACAACCTGAAGGTCGACACGCAGAAGGATGGCATGCTGGTGATGGAGGCGGTCGCCAAGACCTTCCGTTACCTCGACCAGGAAGAGCTCGACGCCAACGCCAAGGCGCGCAAGGCCAAGAAGGACAAGAAGGACAAGGGAGGCCAGGCATGAGCACGCTGGGCATGAAAACGCAAATGCTGCTGGCGCTCGCCTGCGGCGCGCTGCTGGCCGGTTGCGGCGACGGCGACGTGCGCGAAGTGCGCGAATGGATGGACCAGGTGCAGCGCGATACCAAGCCGGCCGTCAAGCCGCTGTCCGAGCCGAAGGACTTCATTCCGTACGCGTACGGCGCCAAGGAAGGCATCGACCCGTTCAGCGCGAACAAGCTGCTGGCCGAGCTGGCCCGGGCAGCCGCCAAGACGGCCTCGCCGTTCACCCCCGATCTGAAGCGTCCGCGCGAGCTGCTGGAATCCTTCCCGCTCGACACGATGCACATGGTCGGGACCATGCAGAAAAATGGCGCCAACTACGCGTTGGTGCAAGTCGATCGCTCCGTGTACCGGGTCAAGACCGGGCAACGGCTCGGCCAGAATTTCGGTGTCATCACGCACGTGAGCGATGACGTCGTCGATATCCGCGAAGTGGTTCAGGACGCCACCGGCGACTGGGTGGAACACATGGCAAAGCTGGAGCTGCAAAATAATAAGGAGGCAGTAAAATGACCCGAATTGGACGCATGACCGGCGCCTTGCTGCTGGCGTTTGGCGCGAGCGCCGCACTGGCCCAGCAGAACGCCATCGAATCGATCAACACCACCCAGCAGGGCGGCAACGTGGTCGTTCACGTGGAAATGAAGGAAGCGCCGAAAGCGCTGCCGATCGGTTTCTCGATCACGAACCCGGCCCGCATCGCGCTCGACTTCACCGGCACGGCCAACGCCACCGGCAAGAACATGCAGGACATCAACGTGGGCGACGTGCGCGCCGCCAACGTGGTGCAAGCGGGCGACCGCACCCGTCTCGTGCTGAACCTGAAGCGCCCGCTGAACTACAGCGCCGCCATCGAGGGCAAGGCGGTGGTCGTGACGATCGTCGACGACGCCACGGCCAGCCGCACCGGCGCGGCCGCCACCGCCGCCGCACCCGCCGGCGCCGCACCGGCCGCGGCCACGGCCGCCGCACCCCTGCGCGACCTCGACTTCCGCCGCGGCAGCAATGGCGAAGGCCGCATCGTCGTCGACCTGCCGAACAGCCAGGTGCCCGTCGACGTGCGCCAGGTCGGCAACCAGATCCAGGTCGACTTCCTGCACACGACGCTGCCGGCCTCGCTGCGCCGTCGTCTCGACGTGACCGACTTCGGCACGCCCGTGACGCGCGTCAGCACGTCGCCGCAAGGCGAAGCCGTGCACATGGTGATCGAGGCGCAGGGCAACTGGGAACAGAGCGTGTACCAGAGCGACACCCAGCTCGTCATCGACGTCAAGCCGCTCAAGGAAGACCCGACCCGCCTGACCAACGGCCCGCAGGGCTATCGCGGCGAGAAGCTGTCGTTCAACTTCCAGAACGTCGAAGTGCGCGCCGCGCTGCAGGCCATCGCCGACATCTCGGGCCTGAACATCATTGCCAGCGACACCGTGGGCGGCAACCTGACGCTGCGCCTGAAGGACGTGCCCTGGGACCAGGCGCTCGACGTGATCATGCAGGCCAAGGGCCTGGACATGCGCAAGAACGGCAGCGTGGTCTGGATCGCGCCGAAGGACGAGCTGCTGACGAAGGAAAAGCTGGAGCTCGAGCAGAAGGCGCAGATCACCGACCTCGAGCCGCTGCGCTCCGAGATCTTCCAGCTGAACTACCAGAAGGCCGACGCCTTCAAGACGATCTTCGGCATCGACACCCAGGGCGGCGGCGGCGGCGGCGGCGGCGATTCCAGGAAGAGCATCCTGTCCAAGCGCGGCAGCGCCATCGTCGATCCGCGCACCAACCAGCTGTTCGTGACCGACACGGCCGCCAAGATCGAGGACATCCGCAAGCTGATCCAGAAGGTCGACATCGCCACCAAGCAGGTGCTGGTCGAGGCCCGGCTGGTCGAGGCGAACGACGGCTTCGCGCGCAACCTCGGCGCCAAGCTGGGCTTCGCCGACCTGCGCGGCTACCGCGGCGGCGACACGGGCTACCAGCTCAGCGGGAACCAGCGCGTCGCCGTGGGCGGCAACTACCTCGGCGTGGGCCAGGTGACCAGCCAGACGCCGGACAAGGGCGACGGCTGGAGCAACCAGCAGATGGTCAACCTGCCGGCGACGGCGATCGGCGGCACGACCGCGCCGACCATCGCGTTCTCGCTGTTCTCGTCGGCCGCGAACCGCTTCCTGAACCTGGAACTGTCCGCGCTCGAAGCCGACGGCAAGGGCAAGACCATCTCCAGCCCGCGCGTGGTCACGGAAGACAATATCCCGGCCATCATCGAACAGGGTGTCGAGCTGCCGTACCTGCAAGCCACCAGCAGCGGCGCGACGTCGATCGCGTTCAAGAAGGCCAACCTGCGCCTGGAAGTGACGCCGCAGGTGACGCCGGACGGCAACGTGATGCTGGAAGTGGAAGTGGCCAAGGACTCGAAGGGCGAATCCACGCCGTACGGCTTCGCGGTCAACACGCAGCACGTCAAGACCAAGGTCATGGTCGAGAACGGCGGTACCGTCGTCCTGGGCGGTATCTACCAGCAGACCGAGACCAACAACATCCAGAAAGTGCCGCTGTTCGGCGACATTCCCGTCGTCGGCAACCTGTTCAAGAACACGCAGCGCGAAAACAACAAGACCGAACTGCTGGTGTTCATCACGCCGAAGATCGTCGCCGACCATCAGCAGAGCTTCCGCTGACCGGCGCCCGATCCGACACCACGACAAGAACCACGTTAAGACCTGAAAGAACATGAGCATGCATCCGAACCGAACCACGCGCCACGGCGCGTTCCACGCGGGCCGCGGCCTGCCCGTCGCGGCCCTGCTGGCCGCCATGCTGCTGACGGCCTGCGGCGGCGGCGGCGGCGATCCCGGCCGGACCGGCCTGAATGGCGGCAGCGCCAGCCAGGGCGGCGTCATCGTCGGCGGCTCCACGGGCACGGGCTCGACCGGCACCGGCTCCACGAGCAACCTGCCTGCCGCCGCGACGGCGGTGCAGTTCGTGATGGCGAATCCGGCCGACAAATCGATCGTGCTGCAGGGCCAGGGCGGCAACGGCCGCAGCGAGATCGCGGTCCTGACGTATAAAGTGGTCGATGCCGCGGGCAACCCGGTCGCCAAGGCACAGGTGAACTTCACGACGACGTCGACCGACGTCAAGCTCAACGCGCCCAGCGGCATCACCGGCACCGACGGCCTCGTGACCACGTCCGTCAGTTCGATGACCAAGCCGACGACCTTCCGCGTCCAGGCCAAGCTGGCCAATCCGGCAACGGCCGGCGCCGACATCTCGTCGATGTCCGACACCATCACCGTCACGACCGGCGTGGCGGTGCAGCGCGCGTTCTCGATCAGCGTCACCAGGTTCAACGTCGACGGCCTGAACTTCGACAGCGGCGTGGATACACCGGCGTCCCAGATCAACCTGATGATCGCCGATGCGTTCGGCAACCCGGTGGCCGACGGCACCCCGGTCGTGTTCCAGACCAACCTGGGGTCGATCGGCACGTCGGACCGCGGCGGTTGCGTGACCAAGAACGGCGGCTGCTCGGCCGGCTTCCGTACCCAGGACCCGCGCGTGGCGACCCCCGGCCTGCCGGTCACGCCGTGCAACAGCGGTCCGAACGCCGTACCGGACAGCGTCCGCGCGGGCATCGCGACGGTCTGCGCCAGCTCGACCGACGGCACGTCCACGCCGCTGGTGGCCAACGCCTACATCACGATGAGTGGCGCGAACGCGGGCTACGTCGTCATCCTGCCGGACGGCAAGCCGCAAAAGGTCGACCCGGTCGTCCCGATCGACGCGGGCAAGCTGCCGGCGCAAAAAGGCGGCGCGGTCGCCATCGAGGTGACGGACGTCCTGCTGAACTCGATGCCGGCCGGCACGACGATCACGCTTCTGAATCCGCAAGGCCTCACGGTCGTGGGATCGAACACGGACACGGTGCCGGACACGCCGGTCGATCCGACCGACGCCACCAGCCCGCAGGGTTCGATTCACAGCTTCCTGTTCACGGGACCGAACCAGGGATCGCAGACTTGCGCCGCCTCGGACGCCACGTTCACGATGGAAGTGAAGATCCCGCGGGGCATCAAGACGACGATTCCGTTTAAACTGGCGTTTACCTGCCCTTAAAACGGACATAACGTAACCAGACGGCCAGGGCACTCCCCTGGCCGTCTGCATTTTGAGCGAACGAAGACGTGCCTGACTGCAAGAACAACAATATCTTCCTCGTCGGCCTGATGGGCGCCGGCAAGACGACCATCGGCCGCATGCTGGCGCGCCGGCTGGACATGACCTTCGTCGACTCCGACCACGAGATCGAGGCCCGCACCGGCGCGTCGATTCCCTGGATTTTCGAGATCGAGGGAGAGGCCAGCTTCCGCAAGCGCGAAGCCGACATGATCCGCGAGCTCTCTGGCCAGAAGGGCATCGTGCTGGCCACCGGCGGCGGCGCCGTGCTGAATCCGGACAACCGCAAGTACCTGGCCGAGCGCGGCACCGTGGTCTACCTGCGCGCCAGCGTCGGCAGCATCCTGCTGCGCACCGCGCACGACAAGAACCGCCCGCTGCTGCAGACGGCCGACCCGCGCCGCAAACTCGAGGAACTCACCAGCCAGCGCGAGCCGCTGTACCGCGAGATTGCCGATCTGGTCATCGATACGGGCCGTCCTAACGTACAATCGATGGTCCAGACCATCCTCGACCAGCTTGCCGCCACCGGCGCGGCGGGCGGCAAGTTAGAACACATGAACGAATCCTCCCGCATTTCCCTCAACGTCGACCTGGGCGACCGCAGCTATCCGATCCTGATCGGCCCCGGCCTGCTGGACGACGCCGATGCACTGGTACGCTACATCGGCAATCACGGAAGCACTGCCGGCAAGGTGGCGATCGTCACCAACACGACCGTCGCGCCGCTGTACCTCGACAAGGTGGCGGCGCCCCTGCGCGCGGCCGGCCGCGAGGTGCTGCCGATCGTGCTGCCCGACGGCGAAGAGTACAAGAACTGGCAAAGCCTGAACGCGGTGTTCGACGCGCTTCTGGCCAACAAATGCGACCGCAAGACCACGCTGGTGGCGCTGGGCGGCGGCGTGATCGGCGACCTGACGGGTTATGCGGCGGCCAGCTACATGCGCGGCGTGCCGTTCGTGCAGATTCCGACGACGCTGCTGGCGCAGGTCGATTCCTCCGTCGGCGGCAAGACGGGCATCAACCACCCGCTCGGCAAGAACATGATCGGCGCGTTTTATCAACCGCGCGCCGTGCTGGCCGACACGGCCACGCTGGACACGCTGCCCGACCGCGAACTGTCGGCGGGCCTGGCCGAAGTGATCAAGCACGGCGCCATCCTGGACGCCCCGTTCTTCGACTGGATCGAAGAGAACATCGGGCGCCTGGTCGCGCGCGAGCCGGACGCGCTGGCGCACGCGATCGCGCGCTCGTGCGAGATCAAGGCCGACGTCGTGCGCCGCGACGAGCGCGAAGGCGGTTTGCGCGCCGTGCTGAACTTCGGCCACACGTTCGGCCACGCGATCGAGGCGGGCCTGGGCTACGGCGCATGGCTGCACGGCGAAGCGGTCGGCTGCGGCATGGTGCAGGCGGCGGACATGTCGCAGCGCCTGGGCCTCGTCGACGCCGCCACCGTGGAGCGCGTGCGCGCGCTGGTGGCCGCGGCCGGCCTGCCCACCGTCGCGCCGGACCTGGGCTTGGAGCGCTGGGTCGAGCTGATGGAAGTCGACAAGAAGAACGAGGGCGGCGCCATCAAGTTCATCCTGATCAAGCCCCTCGGCGCACCCAGCATCACCAGCGCCCCGCGCGACGTGCTGGAAGCGACGCTGAAGGCGACGACCGGAGCGACGGTGTCATGATCGACTTCGACGCCCACCTGGCTCCTTACGCGGCGCAATCGTCGACGAGCCGTGGGCGTCGCCATCCGGAACCGCCGGCCGGCTCGCGCAGCGAATTCCAGCGCGACCGCGACCGCATCATCCACTCGACCGCGTTCCGCCGGCTCGAGTACAAGACCCAGGTCTTCCTGAACCACGAGGGCGACCTGTTCCGCACCCGGCTCACGCATTCGATCGAGGTCGCGCAGATCGCGCGCACGCTGGCGCGCAGCCTGCGCCTGAACGAAGACCTGGTCGAAGCGACGGCCCTGGCGCACGACCTGGGCCACACGCCGTTCGGCCACGTGGGCCAGGACGTGCTGAACGAATGCATGAAGGAATACGGCGGCTTCGAGCACAACCTGCAAAGCCTGCGCGTGGTCGACCACCTGGAAGAGCACTACGGCGCCTTCGACGGCCTGAACCTCACGTTCGAGACGCGCGAGGGCATCCTGAAGCACTGCTCGCTCGCGAACGCGCGCCAGCTGGGAGACCTCGGCCAGCGCTTCATCGACCGCCACCAGCCTAGCCTGGAGGCGCAGCTGACCAACCTGGCCGACGAGATCGCGTATAACAACCACGACATCGACGACGGCTTGCGTTCGGGCCTCTTGACGATGAAGCAGATGGAAGAGGTGGAGCTGTTCGCGCGCCTGCACCGCCAGGTCGTGGCGCGGTATCCGGGCTTGCCGGGGCGGCGCGAGCTGTACGAGACGATCCGCCTGATGATCACGGCGATGACGGCCGACCTGGTCGAGACGTCCGCCGCCAGAATCGCGGACGCCGCGCCGGGCGACATCGACGCCGTGCGCCGCGCGCCGCCGCTGATCCGCTTCTCGGACGGCATGCGCGCCGAGACGACGGCCTTGAAACGCTTCCTGTACGCGAACCTGTACCGCCACTACAAGGTCAACCGCATGCGCGTGAAGGCGAGCCGCATCGTGCGCGAGCTGTTCGAGGCGTTCATGACCGACCCGGTGCTGCTGCCGTTCGACTACCAGGTGGCGGGCGGCGACGTGCACCGCCAGGCGCGCAAGATCGCGGATTACATCGCGGGGATGACGGACCGGTATGCGATCCGCGAGCACCGGCGGATTTTTTCGTTGGATGAGTTGTAACGTACGCGTGGGCACCCCGTGCCCACGCGTGCATCACGCGAACAGGTTCGGCTGCGCCAGCTGCCCCAGCAGCTTCTTGATGGGCGAGGGCAGCGCCGCTTCGCCGATGTTCGCCATATCCCACCACACGTAACCCGCCGGCGTGTCCGCACGCGCACGCAGCCCCACGCGCACCGGATACATGTGCAGCTTGTAGTGCGTGAATCCATGCTGCAGCGGCAGCAGCGCCTCGCCTTCGTCGACCGCGCCGAAGCGCGCCGCGGCTTCCAGCGCCGCCTCGATCGTGGGCGCGGCGGCGCCATCGTCGTCGTTGCTGCACGCCACGTGGCCGTCCACTTCCGGCAGCGACAGCAGGCCGCCCCAGATGCCCGTGGCGGCCCGCTGCTGCAGCAGCACCTGGCCGCCGTCGACGACGACCAGCAGCTGCGTCCATTTTTCCGGCGTCGCCTTCTTCGGCTTCCTGACGGGCAGCTCGGCCGTGCGGCCGGTGGCGTAGGCGACGCAGCGGTCTTGCAGGGGACAGCGGCCGCAATCGGGGCGGGAACGCGTGCACAGCGTGGCGCCCAGGTCCATCAGGCCTTGCGTATAGGCCGTCATGCGGGCTTCGATGTCGTCGCCGTCCGGCAGCAGCGCCTCGGCACGGCGCCACAGCGCGTCCTCGACGGGCTTGATGCCCGGGTATTCGTCGACGCCGAACACGCGCGCGAACACGCGCTTGACGTTGCCGTCCAGGATGGCGGCACGGGCGCCGCCGGAAAACGCGGCGATGGCGGCGGCCGTCGAGCGGCCGATGCCGGGCAGTTCGGCCAGCAGTGCCGGGTCGGCGGGAAACACGCCGTCGTAGCGCTCGACCACCTGTTTCGCGCAGGCGTGCAGGTTGCGCGCCCGGGTGTAGTAACCGAGGCCGCTCCAGTACGTCATGACGTCGGAGGCGGGGGCGGCGGCCAGGTCGCGCACGGTGGGGAAGCGTTCCAGGAAGCGCGCGTAGTAGCCGAGCACCGCGGCCACCTGCGTCTGCTGCAGCATGATTTCGGACAGCCAGATGCGGTAGGCGTCGCGGGTGTTTTGCCACGGCAGCGCGTGGCGGCCGTGGCGGCGCTGCCAGTCGATGACGGCGGCGGAAAAACCGGGGTCGGACAGGACTTCGAGGTCGGTGTTACGTTTCATCCCGACAGCGTAACACCAACCACCGGACGCCGCATCAGGCGGCCTCGAGCACGACCTCGTCGCCCAGTTCGGCGCGCAGCGCCTGCGTGACGGCGCCCGACAGCTCGGCCAGGCGCGCGCGCACCTGTTCGATTTCCTGGCGCGCCGTGTCGAACGCGGCGATCTTCTGTTCCAGGTCGTCGGTGGCGTCGTGGATGCGCTGGATCGACGTCTGGCGGCCGCGCAGCTGCTCGCGGTGCTGGCGGATCTGCGCTTCGAGCGGGCCCATGACCGTCTTCAGCCAGGCCTCGACGTCCGAATTCACGGAGCGGAACGATTGCTTGATGCGCGAGGCGATCGAATCGAAGAAGCGCTCGAGCAGCGTGCCGCGGCTGGTGATCAGGAGCGTGGCCGTGCCGAACTGCTTCTGGTAGATGGCTTCGATGCCGTCGATCTCGTCGCGGTAGCGCGTCAGCGACACCTGCGCCGGCATGGTCAGGTTCAGGCCATGCTCGGTCGAGAAGCGGCGGTACATCGTTTCCATCATGGCCGCGATCTCGCCGATCTTGGCGCCCGATTCGTCCAGCGCGGCGCGCGCCTTGTCGAAGAAGTCGCGCACGGGCGCGCGCATGCCGGTGGCGAAGCGCGCCTCCTGCATCGCGGCGCGCACGGCGTCGGCGTTGGCCTGCACCACGTCCATGCCGATGGCGCTGTACAGCTCCGTCGACAGCTTGGTGAACACGGCGCGCGTGCCTTGCAGCTTGAACAGGCTGGCGTCGAATTCCTTCTTTTCCATCTCGACGCGGCGCATCATGTGCCCGACCACGCCCTGGTTCTTGCCGCGCAGGCTTTCCAGTTCCTGCAGCTGCTCGACCAGGTCGCGCATGCGCGCACCCAGGAGCGCCTGCTGGCCCGCCTCGAGCGCGGCCAGGTCTTGCTGCAGCTGGCGCCGCAGGATGTCCTGGCGCGCCGGCACGAGTTTGTCGAACAGCGCCGCTTCCAGCTGGCCGATGCGGCTCTTCTCGAACAGCGCGGCGTCGCCGGTGACGCGGCCGACCAGGCCCTTGTGCGCGGAGACGGGCACCACCTGGTGCTCCTCCACGCCCAGCAGGTGCGCCGTTTCGTGCTGCTGGCGCGCGATCGCTTCCTCGTTTTCTTCCGGCGTGCGCAGCTCGTCCCACAGCGCGTCGATCTTGTTCAGCACGACGATGCGGCCCGGGCCGGCGCCGATGTGCGTGCGCCAGACGTCGATGTCGCTGCGCGTGACGCCCGTCGCCGCGGCCAGGATGAACAGCACCACGTGCGCGTTCGGGATCAGGTTCAGCGTCAGTTCCGGCTCGGTACCGATCGCGTTCAGGCCCGGCGTGTCGAGGATCACGAGACCCTGCTTCAGGAGCGGATGCGGGAAGTTGATCAGCGCGTGGCGCCACAGCGGGATCTCGACCTTGCCGTCCTCGCCCACGTTGCCGGACAGGTCCGGGTCGTCCGGATCGTACAGGCCGTAGCGCTGGGCTTCGTCCGCGTTCGTGCGGCGCGTCTGGCACACCTGCTGGAACGTCTGCTGCATGTGGTCGGGCGATTCCAGGTCGAGCGGCAGCGTCGTCCAGGCGGCCGGGTCGTCGCGGTAGTCGGCGATCGACAGGTGGCCGGCGCGCGTCTCGATCGGCAGCAGGCGGATGCACGGCGGATGGGCCGGATCCCACGCCAGCTCGGTCGGGCACATCGTCGTGCGGCCCGGGCTGGACGGCAGGATGCGCTGGCCGTAGCCGGCGAAAAAGATCGCGTTGATCAGTTCGGATTTGCCGCGCGAGAACTCGGCCACGAAGGCGACGGACAGACGGTCGTCATGCAGGCGCGCCAGCGCATGCGCCACACGCTGGTCGATTGCGGCATCCAGCAACCCGGCGCCTTGCGCCCAGCTGCGGTACTGTTGCAACGCGCCGGCAACGCGGGCTCGCCAGGCGCCATACTGTTGTAAGTCTTGCATGTCTCTTCAGGGCTTCGTGCTGCGTTATTGATTTTCTTTCTCTCGGCCTCAGCGCTGGCAAGTGGCGCAATAGAACGTCGACCGCTGTCCCTGCTTGATTTGCCGGACGGGCGCGCCACAGTTGCGGCAAGGCACTCCAGCACGATCATAGACGAAATATGTCTGCTGGAAATATCCAGATTGCCCGTTTACTGCAATAAAGTCACGTAGCGTGCTGCCACCCTGCACGATTGCGGCCGCCAGGATGTCGCGAATGGCCTCCGCCAGCTTGTCGTAACGGGCCCGGCTGATGCGCGAAGCGGCCGTTTTCGGGCTGATTCCCGCTCTGAAGAGGCTCTCGCACGCATAGATATTGCCCACCCCGACCACGATGTCGCCGGCCAGCAGTACCTGCTTGATCGGAGCGTTGCGTTTACGCGTCGCTTGGTACAACAAATTGCCAGAAAAGCCATCTTCCAGCGGTTCGACGCCCAGGTCGCGCAACAGCACGTGGCTGTCCAGGTCGCCGTCGTCGTGGCCATGCCAGAGCACGGCGCCGAAGCGGCGCGGGTCGTGCAGGCGCAGCACGCGCCGTCCTTCCGGCCCGCGCACGACCAGGTCGAAGTGGTCGTGCTTCTTGAGCGGCACGTCGTCGGGCAGCACGCGCAGGTGGCCGGACATGCCCAGGTGGACGATCAGCGTGCCGTGCTCGAAGTGCACCAGCAGGTATTTGCCGCGCCGTCCCGTCTTCAGGATGCGGCGGCCGGCC
>Ga0308169_10005005_pt1 | contig 12197 bp, 10 predicted proteins | sample PhyBR1_2_FD_202139 | JGI IMG/M metagenome (GOLD analysis project Ga0308169, IMG submission 202139) | Phyllosphere microbial communities from UC Gill Tract Community Farm, Albany, California, United States - DLSLSB.R1 | ecosystem: Host-associated > Plants > Phyllosphere > Unclassified | place...
GTTCGTAATCGTTGCGCAATTCCAGGAGTCGATCGCGGGCAGCTCTGAATTCATCGGTAACGCTCACAACTAACCTTCCCTCGCGTGGACAATGGCGCCCCGTCGATAGAGTGAGGCGGATCACTTGACAATATACTTGGAAGTCCTAGCGTTTGGAAGCGTTATTACCCGCCGAAGTCTTGAATCACCTGAGGTCGGGGTATTGAATAAGTGCATGAGCCAGAATCCCAAGGTGCTTGTCTGTGGTCCATCCAGCTGGAATCAGCTGGTTGAGCTCGACCGCCTGCCCGAACCCCGCCCCCAGCAACTCTTCGCGCGCGGCGCGTGGCGCACCGTCGGCGGCACGTCTGCGGGCAAGGCACTGCACTTGAGTTCGCTGGATATAGCCACCGAGCTTTTTACCCAGGTGGCCGGCGATGAATCCGGGCAGGCGCTGCGGCGTGCGCTCATGGACGCTGGCATCAACCTGCAGGTGGTGCCCAGCGCGAGCACCGAGCAGCATATTAACCTCATGGCTGGCGGCCAGCGGGTCTCGGTCTATCTTGCCACCCCATCCGCTCCCGCGGAGGCGGATGTCGATGCCGTTTGCGCCGCGGTGCGCGAATCCGATCTGGTGGTCGTTGACCTGAGCGAGTTGGGCCTGCGGGTCATTGAGCGACTACGGGAGCCGGCCGTGCCGCTGTGGGTCGACCTGCATGACTTCGATGGTTTTTCATCGTTCCATCAGCCCTTCCTGGGTGCGGCTTCTGTGGTTTTCATGAACGATGATGCCACCAGCAACCCGTGGGAGCTGCTGGCAGGTTGCCTGCGCCGTGGCCCCAGCCTGGCTATTTGCACGCTGGGGGAGCGAGGTGCGGTGGCCTTGGATCTCCAAGGCCGGCGTTGGGAAGTGGCCGCTCCAAAGGTCGAGGTGGTCGACACCAATGGTGCCGGAGATGCCTTCATGGCGGGATTCTTGGCTGCCCGCCTGCGCGGCGCGCCAGTGCAGGCGTCGATGGAGGCGGCTGCCAGCAGTGCGGCGGTAGCGCTATCGAGCAGGCATCTGCATCCGAAGCTCGCACACTTACCGGCCTAGTGCCGGGGTGCTCCCGATGTGTTCAATGGCGTGAGCGCCGGAACACGAGAATTTACTTGAAGCATCAAGTAAATCGGAGTAGGGTTATAGCCAACAGGAAGTCCTTATTGGAAAGAAGGCGCTGGAGATGACCATGCTCAAAGAAGACAAGCTCGCCGCAACTACCCACATGAACGCCGTGCAGCTGAAGGTTGGCGACATGAGGGTCATGAGCGGGTACTACCAGCAGGCCTTGGGGCTGGCGGTTTTGGATGAAACCGCGGAAGGCACCCGGCTGGGTCGCGGCACACAGGAACTAGTCAACCTCCGCTATGCTCCCGGGCTCAAGCTTCCGGCACGCGGCGAAGCGGGCCTGTTCCACACGGCATTGCTCTTCAGCAGCCAGGCCGACCTGGCCGCTACCGTGCTTTCGGCAGCGCAGTTCGATCAGGGAAAATTTGTCGGAAGCTCGGATCATCTGGTCTCCGAGGCCTTCTACTTCACCGACCCCGAGGGCAACGGCATCGAGTTGTACTTCGACCGGCCCCGCGACACGTGGACCTGGAACAACGGCGAGGTGCGCATGGAAACCATCTATCTTGATCCGAACAACTACCTCGAAACGCACCTGAGCGAGCAGGCCGTGTCCTCCCTGCAATCGGCTGGCGCCGAAGTTGGCCACGTCCACCTGCAGGTTGGCGATGTGGCCACCGCGCGGCAGTTCTACGTCAACACCCTCGGCTTTGATCAGACCACCGCATTGGGCAACCAGGCACTCTTCGTTTCCGCCGGCGGCTACCACCACCACATGGCGATGAACGTCTGGAATTCCCGCGGCGCAGGCCCGCGCAAGGACACCCTGGGCCTGGGCGAAGTGCTGATCAACGTGCCCACCACCGAGGAAATCGGCAAGCTGGCACAGCGCTTGGGCTTCGCCAAAATCGCCCACCACCACACCGGGGCCGAACTGCGCTTCAAGGATCCGTGGAACAACCAGCTGCGCGTCACCGTCGCCTAGCAGGGCATCGCGCCCAGGGAATCAGCCCGCGGCAGCCGAGGTGTCCAGATGTTCTGAAATCACCTCGGCGGTCAACGGCTGTGTCTCCAATGGCCGGAACTGGCCATACTCGCGGCCGCGCAGCACCTGCGCCGCAAACAGGTCCGGGGACCTGGCATCGCATCGCGTCAGATCCTTCCGGAGCCAACTCCCACCACGCCGAGGCCTGCAGCGCTTGCACCGTTCCGGGCTCAAAGCGATCGCGGATCACCTGCGCCATCCACGATGCTGATCCGGCGCGCGGTTGAACGTCACCACGAACGCCCGGCCATAGCGCCGGGCGAACAGCCCGGCACGCTGGGTGCACACGGTGGTCATGCCGCCGAATTCGCGTTCGAGCTTCGACATCACCATCCAGACGTCTAGATGTTCGCTGGGCGATGCCACCGAGTCTAGCCGCGCGCCGATGCCGGGCCAGGGCCGCGCACGCATTGTCCCGCGAGCTGCCAGCGGCTTCGGTGCCCCGGCATGGCTCGCGCACCACCGCAAAAGCCCCTTGGTGCGGTCCGCGGACGAATCGGGGCCAAGGGGGTGCACGCCAGGAGGGCTACGGCAGCTGCGGATCTACGTCGAAGTGCTTGGCGACCTGGGTGATCACTTCATTCGCTCCCTGGATCGATACCGAGGACAGGAAGATGGAGTCGTCGACCGGAACCACTTCGCCGTTCAGCTTCTTCCACAGCGGGTTGGAAGTGAACTTCTTCTCCTGGTCGCGCGAGGCATCGCCTTCAGCGCCTTCAGGGGACCAGGTGGACTGGAAAATGACACCCGCGTCGGCCTTGAGGATTTCCTCGGGCGAGAGCGGCACGAAGATGGATTCGGTGGTATCTGGCGAGCCTTCCGGGCGCGGGATGGACATATCCGACATGATCTCGCCGATGAAGGAATCGCTGGAGTACAAGCGGGCGGTGTCTTCCCCGGCAAATCGCACCAGGGAGTAGGTGGCAGCGGCATCCTTGGCGAGGATTTCCTTGCCGACCGCGGCGGCGCGTTCCTCGTAGCCGGCCACGGCCTCCTGCGCTTCCTGCTTTTTGCCCAGGGCCTCGCCGAGCAGCACCACGTTCTCCTTCCAGGTGGGCCCGGTGGATTCGGAGAAGATCGTCGGTGCGATCTTGTTCAGCTGGTCGTACATCGCGCCCTGGCGGACATCGGCGGAAATGATGACATCCGGTTCTGCGGCCAGCAGCTTTTCCAGGTCCGGCTCGGTGGTGGTTCCGATGTTGACCGCCTCGTCGGTCAGCTCGGAGACATCGCCGAGGTATTCCGGGAAGGGGCTGCCTGAGGAACGGTATTCGGTGTAGGCGACCAATTCGGCGCCCAGCAGCATCGTGGCATCAACATAGGAGGGATCCAGCGCGGCCACGCGCAGCGGGCGCTCAGGCAGTTCGGTCGTGCCGCGGAAGTGCTTGATGGTTGCCGGGAACTGCCCGTCGGCGGCCGAGGAGGCGGCGGTGGCCGAGGGCTCGCTCGTGCTGGCGCCGCCGCAAGAGCTCAAGGCCAGGGCGGCGGCGGCCAGGGCGGCGGTGAGGGGCAGAATTCGTCGAGTGTGCATGCGAGTGCTTTCCGTGATGAAGATTTATTGATCGCGGCATTGTGTAATTTTGCACCCAGAGGTTAGGCAAGGGTAAGCTCAATGCGCAGGTTGAACAGTAGCATGGCCCAGGCCACTGCGGTCAACCCCGCACGACATGAATCCGCATCCCTGCCACCCGACGAAGAGCGCCGAGCCATTCCACGAACCACATTGCGCACCGCCAGCCTGCTGGCCCTGGCCCTGGGGCTGTTCGCCGCCATCGCACTGAGCCTCTGGGTCGGAAGCCGCACGTCCACCCCGGCCGAACTGGGCCACGCCCTTTTTGCGCCCGACGGCTCAGCCAGCGACATCGCGATCCGCGAGATCCGCTGGCCGCGCACCGTCACCGCGCTGGCCGCCGGCGCCGCCCTGGGCATGGCCGGAACGCTCATCCAGGGGCACACACGGAACCCGATTGCCGAGCCTGGCCTGCTGGGCATCAACCAGGGCGCGGCCCTGGCCATCGTGGCCTTTGCGGTCTTCACCGGCCCGCTGGCCCCGTGGACCCAAGCCGTGCTCGCCCTGGGCGGCGCGCTGCTGGCGGCCCTGGTCGTCTTCGGCATCGGGCGGGTGGACGGGCGGGGCAGCTCGCCGATCACCCTGGTGCTGGTCGGCGCCGCGGTCACAGCCCTGTGCGCGGCGGTGGTCTCGGCAATCGTGCTGCTCAGCGAAGCGGCATTGGAAACCCTGCGCTTCTGGCAGGTCGGCTCCGTGGTCCAGGGCTACGATTCCTTCCTGGCGCTGTGGCCGCTGCTGGTTCTGGGCAGCGTGCTGGCCCTGGCCAACGCCCGCGGGCTGAACGCGCTGACCCTGGGCGAGGATTCGGCGAGAAGCCTCGGGGTCACCGCCGCGCGCGCCCGCACCCTGGGCCTGGCCGCCATCGTGGCGCTCTCGGGTCTGGCGGTCACCCTGGCCGGGCCGATCGCGTTCCTCGGCCTGCTCGTCCCGCATGTGGCCCGCCGGATTTTCGGTGCCGACTACCGCTGGGTGATACCAGGATCCGCGGCCTGCGGCGCGCTGCTGCTGTGCCTGGCCGATGTGATCGGACGGGTGCTGGCCCGCCCCGGCGAACTGCCGGTCGGCGTGGTGGTCGCACTGATCGGCGCCCCCTTCTTCATCTATGTGGCCCGCCGCCGCAAGGCGGTGTCCGTATGAGCACCCGCCAAGCCATCCACCACGCTGCTCCGGCGGCCCGGCGCCGATCGCGGCGCGCCATGACCACCGCGCTGGGCCTGCTGGCCGTGGCGCTCGGGGCGCTGTGCCTGCACCTGGCCATCGGCGGCACCCCGATCCCGATCCGCGATGTCATCGCCAGCCTGCTGGGCGCGGCCCCCGATCCGCGCACCGAACTGGCGGTGCTCGAATTCCGCCTGCCGCGCACGATTGCCGCGGTGCTTGCCGGGGTGGCCTTCGGGGTCGCCGGGGCGCTGACCCAAACCGTGGCACGCAATCCGCTGGCCAGCCCCGACATTCTCGGGGTCACCAACGGGGCCGCCCTTGGCGCGGTCAGCGTGCTGGCGCTGGCCAGCCAGGTCGCCGGCCTGCCCGAATTCTTCCTGCGCCACGGGCTGGTGCTCGCGGCCACCGCCGGGGGACTGCTCGTCTCCGCCCTGGTGTTCGCCCTGGTCTGGCACAGTTCCCTGGAGAGCAACCGGCTGGTTCTGGTCGGGCTGGGATTCAGCGGATTGTGCGCCGCGGCCACCTCCTGGATGCTGACCCTGGGCGAGGTCTACAACGCGCAGCAGGCGCTGACCTGGCTGGCCGGAACGGTGAACGCCATCTCCTGGTCGGATCTGCTGCTCGCGCCGGCGGCCATCGTGCTCTGCGTGGCACTGGCCGGGATGCTGCACCAGCAGCGCCAGGTGCTGGCCCTGGATTCCGACACCGCCCGGGCGCTGGGCATGAACCTGGGGCGCGAGAGGGTGCTGATGCTGGGACTGGCGACGCTGCTGGCCATTGCGGGCACCGTCATCGCCGGCCCGCTGGCCTTCGTCGCGCTGGCCAGCGGCCATGCCTCCCGGCTCATCGCGCGCAGCACCATTCCCACGGTGCTGCACAGCGCGCTGATCGGCGCGATCTTCGTGCTGCTGGCCGATCTGGCTGCCGCCCGCAGCTTCCCGGTGGTCCTGCCGGCCGGCGTGGCCACCGCGGTCATCGGCGCGCCCTATCTGATCTTCCTGGTCCTTCGCCAATCCCGGATGCGCACCGCCAGCTAGCTCGGCGCCGGATCGGCACTTTCCCACAGCCGGAATTATTCTGCGCCCGATCTGTGCTCCGGCGCCCATCATGGGTCCATGGGAATCCACCAGCTGGCCGGCACGCTCACCGCGTTGCGCCACACGATCACCGGGAGCCTGCCGCGCGGGGCGTGCGCGGTGCTCCTGGAAATCATGGCCGCCTGCTGCGCCCTGCTGGGGCAGCTCTCCGAAGCCCTGCGCTCCAGCGAAGACCCGCGCGCCGCAGCCGCCCACGCCCGGCTGATTGAAACCCTCTTCCGCTACACCGTGCGCGAGCAGCTGCAGTGCGCCATCCACCTGGAATCCACCGCCGCCCACCTGCTGGCGGACGACGATCTGGCCGCCGCCCGCGAGGGCACCACGGACTTCAGCCGTCCGGCCACAGTGCACTCGCAGCGCGCGCACTATCGCGGCACCGCTGATTTCCTTGCCAGCTGGCTGGGGCTGAACTTCCACGAAGCCGATCACCGCGTGTCCGACGCGCATCTGCTCATCGCCCGCCGGGCCATCGACGGCTCCACGATCGCCCCGCGCCTGGCCAAGCTGGCCCAGCTCTACACCGGCTCGCCGGTGCTCGACCCGCGCACCGTGGCCCGCGCCGCCCGCGCCCTGGATAAATTCGAACCGGCGGACACCGCCTTCGAAGGCCTGCCGCTGGATGCCACCGCCACCCACGCCGACGGCCGCACCTTGGAGGAGCACATCGTCGAGCTGTTCCAGGAGCCGGACCTGGCCACCGCCCAGTCGTGCGTTTCCGAGCTGATCGCCGCTGAGCGCCTGGCCCGCAAAACCATCAAGTCCCCGCAGCCCGGCTTCTATCCGCGTGGCACCATCGGGGAATGCGACCGCTACGAGCTCATCGTCGCTGGCGCCCAGCGCGAGGAAATCCGGTCGGTGCTAGGGCAAAGCGACAACCCGCGCACCGATGCCGGCAAATCGGCTCGCGGCGCCCAGGACGCGTCAGCGGCGCAGGAGGATCACGCCGGCGACCGCCCGAGCGAGCCCCCAGCCGCCCGGGACGACCTGTTCAGCAGCGATGAGCCCATGCCACCCTGGGCCCAGGAACCAGCAGGGCAACCCCCGGAAGACCAGCAAACCTCCTTGCCGCAGCGCGGGGAGCCAGAGCAAAACTTCGCTGATCCGGGCACCGCCGATACCGGGCAGCAGCAGCCTGGCGATGCCGGTCCGCTCGCGGATTTGGAGGTGCCGGTGCCCCAGCGCCGATTGAACGCGTTGATCGCCGCCCTGAAGAACCGTGGATCATCGCGCACCGGAAAAACAGTGGCCCCCAGAATTGCCATTCATATCAAGCTTGGATCCCTGGCCGACCTGAAAAACCCGGACAACCTCACCTCCATTTCGGAGCACGGCGTCAAGCTGGGGCCGGCGGACACCGGCCAGCTGATCTGCCAAGGTGAAATCTTCCGGGTGATTTTCGGACCCGACGGGCAACCGCTGGATCTGGGCCGATCCGAGCGCTTCTTCACCGAAGCGATGAAGCGCGCCATTTTTGCCCGCGATCGAGGCTGCATTGTCCCGGGCTGCACCGCAGGTCCTGAAATGCTCGAGTACCATCACGACACCTGGTGGGAGCATGGCGGTGGCACTTCCACGCGCAACGGAAGCTGTTTGTGCCGCGCGCACCACCACGCCATTCACGCCAAGCTGCTGACCCTTGTATCGATGGGCGGATTGGCGCACATCATCCTGCCCAAGCACCTGGATCCGCTGCAGCGGCCGCAGCGAAACCGGATCCATCTGGCCGCCTAGCTCGCTGGCTCCAGGCACGCTGCTGCGCCGGTCTACCGGTGCGCCAGATTCACCCGGCGCTGGAACACCTCTTCAAGGGATCCGTACTGGCCGAAGACGATCGACAAGGATCTGCTGAATAGGTCCCGCGACGGCCGGGAATGTCGATTCCGGGTGGCTTGGCGTCGCGAACGGGTCTCACTTGGTTGAATAACGCGTTGTTCCCCTGGACGTGGGTGGTGTCCTGCCACGGTTTATTGGCAAAAGCGCACTACGACTGGATACGTGCCGAAACCGTGGCTCCAACCCTTGTTCTTCGGTGAAGTACAAGTCCAAGTCATTGTTGAACCGAAGGCATCGCCAATTGCCCGGACACTCGCCGAGCCGAGGCTCGGTAACGCGGGGAGGCGCCGCTCAGCCGGCAAAGCCCAGCGGAAGCGGGCGCCAATGTAACCCCCGGAGTCAGGAATCGAACAGCTGCTGGCCAAGGTACTGCCCTTGGCTGATGCCGGGCAGGATCGCGTAGAGCCCCGAGGAAGTATGCCGCAGATACTCGCTCATGGCATCCTTGGAGCTCATGGCCTCTTGCAAGGGCACATAATGCGTGCGCGCATCGATGACAAAGGCGATGAAAAACAGCCCGGCATCCAGGCGCCCCAAACCATCCGAGCCATCCACATAGTTGAACCCGCGGCGCAGCATCTGCACGCCGTCGTGTTGGGATGGATGCACAACCGCGACATGCGAATCCGCCGGAATCACCGGCCCGGCAGAACCGGCCATGGCAAAGTCGGGTTCGCTGAATTCATCGCCGCCAGATAACGGGGCACCGGTGGACTTCACGCGTCCGACCACGTTTTCCTGCTCGCGCAACGCCGAGCGATCCCAGGTCTCCACATGCATGCGGATCCGCCGGGTCACCATGTAGCTTCCGCCCGCCATCCACGGCTGATCGGTGGAATCTTTTCCCACCCACACGTGCTGATCGAGCAGCTCCTTGTTATCCGCCAAAAGGTTGGCGGTGCCGTCCTTGAAACCAAAGAGGTTGCGCGGAGTCTGCTGGGCTCTGGTGGTTTTCGAGGTGCGCCCGAAGCCGGTCTGGCTCCAGCGCACCCGGACCGTGCCAAATCCCAACCGTGAAAGATTGCGGATGGCATGCACCGCAACCTGCGGATCATCGGCGCAGGCCTGCACGACGATATCCCCGTCGCTGCGCCCTTCCTCGATCTGGTCCCCGGAAAAGTGGGGGAGTTCGATCAGCGCGTCGGGCAGTTTTCCGTCCAGGCCGAAGCGGGCCTTGCCGTGGTTTCCGATAAACAGGCTGCGCCCGAATCCGATGGTCACGCTCAAGTTGGCGGCGCTCAGATCTGCTGCCTCGCCGGTATCTGACGGCGGTGCGTCGTAGGAGCCGGCCGCCGGATCATCGGCACCCACCTGCTGGCCCTGGGTCATGGCGGCGATGGCATCGGTCCACGAGCGCAGCATGGAGATCAGCGCCTCGCGATCATCGCTGGTCACGTCAAATGCCGCGGTATGCATCCGGTCTTGGGCGGCGGTGGTGATTCCGGCCTGGTGGGCACCGTAAAATTCCACGGTGTCCACCACCGTGGCAGCGTGGCTTCGTCCGGCCAGCCCGGCATGGGCCAGCGCGCCGACGGCCAGGCCGGCAGTTCCTGCCCCGGCGCTGGTGAGCAACAGCCGCCGGGAGAGCCCGCGGCGCGATTCTTTCGCGCCGGTCTGAGCAACAGCTGAAGGCTCGGACGTGGACGTGGAAGGATTTTTGGGCACGATGCGGATCCTTGGGCTAGATGGTGCTGATGCAGGGGCTACTTGATGACAGCGGCGGTCAGCTTTGACAGCGGCTCGGAGAGCGCGTCAACACCGGCCGCCAGTTCCTGCACCTGCTTGGTGCTCAGCTCGTCGTAGTACTTGAAACCGTCGCCGTCGCGGTACTGATCCAGCTGCCCCTGCAATGAGGTGAAGTTCTTCTCAAGCTGGGCATCCAGCTTGTCGTCGGTTCCTTCCAGCAGCGGCTTCAAGTCCTGGTAGGCGATCTTGGCCCCTTCCATATTCGCCTGGAAGTCCCAGAGGTCGGTGTGCGAGAACGTCTCTTCCTCGCCGGTGACCTTGCCGGTGGCAACTTCGTCCAACAACGACTTTGCGCCGTTAGCCAGCTGGTCTGGGGTGAAGCTGAGCTTGAGGGTGCGATCGTAGAGCTTTTGGGTGTTTTCCACCATGCCGTCGGCAATTTCCTGGCGCTGCTTTTCGGTCATCTTGGTGTACTTCTCCGGTGCCCACAAATCCTTCTCGGCGCGGTGCCAGCCTGTGAACTGGTCGCCTTCGGCCAGATCTGCCTCGCGGGCATCCAGGATCGGATCAAGGTCGCCGAAAGACTCTGCCACTGGTTCAATTCGTTCCCAATGCATGCGGGTTGAGGCGTAGAGCTGCTTTGCGGTTTTCTCGTCGCCGGCGGCAAAAGCCTCAGCGAAGTCCTTGGTGCCGCGCAGCAGCTGTTCTGCCTGGTCCTTGACGTAGGCGGTGTACTGGTCTGTTGCGGTTTTTTGCAATGTGGCGCGGTCTGCGGAGACCTGCTGCCCGTCGGCCGCCGCGGTCACGGTGAAGGCCGAGCGGATGCCGTCGCCGACCATTCCCGGCTTGCAGGCGGCAAAGTAGCTGCCTTCCGGTGCCAGCACGACGAGATCCCGGCTGACCCCTGGCCCAACGTTTTCGACTTCTCCCACGATGCGCAGCCCGTCATCGGCCAGCAGGTAGAACTCGTTGATCTTGCTTCCCTCGTTCTTCACATTGAACTTCAGCGTCCCGCCGGGCGCGTTGTCGGTGGAAACGGTGCACGAATCGTCGGTGGCCACCACGTTGATGGAGCCGTCGGAGGCGGCCGAGACGTTGTTGTCGGTGCAACCGGAAAGAACCAGGGCGCCGAGCGAGAACAGCGCGGCGGGGGCAAGAAGTTTCTTCATGTGGGTGATTCCTTGGTCGGTGATGAAGCGTGAAGGCGAGTTCACGAGCTTGGGTGTGAAAAATTGCGCTGCCGCGGCTTAGCTGGCCGCAGCTGCTCTGGTTTTGGCCGCACGCGGCGGGGAGGCGGTCTTGCGCAGGTAGAAGAACATCACTGGCACCAGGTAGGCCCACCAGGCGATGGCCGCCAGCCATGGGGTGGCAGGGATGAAGTTGAAAACGCCCTGCAACACCGTGCCCAACCAGCCCGACGGCGGGATTGCGGCGCTGAAATCGTAGGCCAGTGCGTGGATCCCGGGCAGCACTGCGGCTTCCTGCAGATCATGCACCCCGTAGGAGAAGACCCCGGCGGCCACAACCACCAGCAAGGCACCGGTCCAGGTGAAGAACTTGGAGAGCTGAATTTTCACGATGCCGCGGTGGAGCAGCAACCCGATGGCGATGGCGCCAACCAGCCCCAGCACCGCTCCGAGCAGCGGCTGCCAGGTTTCTCCGGTGCTTCGCGCTGCGGCCCAGATGAACAGCGTTGTTTCCAGTCCTTCGCGGCCGACCGACAGCGCGCCGACCATGACCAGTCCCCATGCTGAACCGGTCGCCGCCTTGTCGACCTGGTTTTTCAGATCCTGATTGAGCGTTTTAGAGGCGCCGGCCATCCAGAAGATCATCCAGGTCACCAGGCCGGCGGCGATAATCGACAACCCGCCGCCAATGATTTCCTGCGCCTGGAAGGTCAGTCCGCGAGGCCCGAACGTCAGCAATGCACCAAAGCCCAATGACACGATGACCGCAAACGCCACGCCAGCCCAAATACGCGGAAGCAGATTGCGCCGATCCGTTTTGGTCAGGTAGGCGATGAGCAGGACGACGATGAGGACGGCTTCAAGTCCCTCGCGCAGGCCGATCAGGAAGTTTCCGAGCATGGTGTGGTGCTTTCTCGAAAGTGTGGAGACCGCGAAGAGGCGTTCCCTTCATGGCAGTTCTTGCACTGCGCGCGCATCCCTTGATGATGCAGCGGGCACGCACTCAAACCTTAATAAGGTTAGCCTAAACCAACGCGTGCCAATACCGGCCTGTCGGTATTGGCTTAAGTATTTCGGGCTTGGTTAGCCTCGTCATACAGAGACTCCCTGCGGAGGACTAAAAAACAGCTAGACAAGTGCGATCTTTTCCCTCAAGCAGCTTGTGAAGAAGAAACACGGTTACGCGAAATTCCCTGCCTCCGTGTTGCGGCGAACCCAAGTGGGGAGGCAAGAGCATTAGGTACCCAGTCGCCGGAGCACTTTGTGCCGGACAGCCGGCACTCGGGGGCGGCAAGTAGAATTGATTCACCACGGACTCGTGCGCGATCCAGCTCATCACGCGCCACGTGATCAAGCTCATGGGCGCAGGTCGACTCGCCAGCAGAAAAGAGTTGGCCAGCAACTAAGCTCTCTGGCATAATTGCAGGGTACTCGATTTGTTGTGGCCCCTCTCTCCGCTTCGAATCCTGTCCTTTTTAGAGCGCGAGAAGTAAGGCCTGCCCCACAGGTGCTAAAAATCGTGCTCGACCAT
>Ga0308169_10005006_pt1 | contig 12197 bp, 7 predicted proteins | sample PhyBR1_2_FD_202139 | JGI IMG/M metagenome (GOLD analysis project Ga0308169, IMG submission 202139) | Phyllosphere microbial communities from UC Gill Tract Community Farm, Albany, California, United States - DLSLSB.R1 | ecosystem: Host-associated > Plants > Phyllosphere > Unclassified | place...
ACGAGACCGGCGAGTCCGCCATGGTGATCGGCTACCGCGGCGGCCACCCCACCGGCACCCTCGACGTGCTGCTCACCGACGACCCCGCCGACGCCGCACGCGCCCTCGAGGCGCTGCAGGAGACCGTCCTGGCCGACGTCCCCGCGGTGTCCGACGACGACCTGCCGACCATCTCGGTCGTCGTGTCCACGGTCGTCGACCGCGTCGAGGACCTCGGCAAGCTGCTCGACGTCCTCGAGCACCTCGACTACCCGCGGCACGAGGTCATCCTCGTCGACAACCGCGTCCGCGTCCCCGCCGGCGACGCGCTGCCCGCGATGCTCGCCGGGCGGAACGTCCGCCTCGTCGAGGAACGCCGCCCCGGTCTGTCCGCCGGACGGAACGCCGGTGTCGCCGCCGCGACCGGCGACGTCATCGCCTTCACCGACGACGACGTCCGCGTCGACCCGCAGTGGCTCCGCGCCATCGGGTCCCGGTTCGTCAGCGAGCCCGGCCTGGACGCCGTCACCGGCGTGATCCTGCCGAGCGAGCTCACCACCCCCGCCCAGATCTGGTACGAGGCGTACTACGGCGGGTTCAGCGCCGAGCGCACCTTCTCGCCCGTGACGATCGTCCCGGACGACGTGCAGGGCACCATGCGGCACGCCCGCGTCTCGGCGGTCGCCCCGTCCGGGGAGGTCCTCAAGCACTTCGCCGTCTACGGCATCGGCGCGTACGGCGCCGGCGCGAACATGGCCTACCGTCGCACCCTGATCGAGGCCGTCGGCGGCTTCGACCACACCCTCGGCGCCGGCTCCCCCGCCCGTGGTGGCGAGGACCTGGCGATGTTCATCGAGACGCTGTGGCGCGGTGGGAAGATCGGCTTCGAGCCCCGCGCGGTCGTGCACCACCGGCACCGCCAGACCATCGAGGACCTGCACAAGCAGCTGCACGGCAACGGCGTCGGCTTCACCGCCCTGATGTTCGCGCTCGCCGCGAAGGACAAGCGGCACGTCGCCGTCCTCGCCCGCCTGATGCCGCTCGCCGCGAAGGTCAAGTCGAAGCAGATGCTCTCCCGCCTGGCCGGACGCCGGGACGCCGCGACCGAGGTCACCAACGACGCCTCGACCACGCGCATCCCGAAGACCCTGGCGTACCACGAGCTGCGCGGGTTCCCCGCCGGCCCGGCCGCCTGGTTCCGCAGCCGACGCCGCTGGCGCGACGTCGAGGCCGGCCGCTTCCGGCCGTAGTCGCGCGGCATGACGGACGGGAGGCCCGTGGCAGTGTCGCCACGGGCCTCCCGTCCGTTCTGCCGCGCACGTGGAACGCGACAGAGCACGCGTCGATCGGCGCGTGCTCTGTCGCAAAGCCGGTGCCGGCGTGCCGGTGCCGCCCCTCAGCGCGCGGTCAGCCGCCCGGCCACGTACCGCCACGGCCCGCCCAGCGCGGCCGTCAGCTCGGCGCGCTTGAGCCCACGCGTCGCCTCGGTGAACTCGGCGTCGACGGGCCAGCCGCCGCTCGCGTCGACGGGGCGCTCGTCGGCACTCTGCCCGAGGGCACCGAGCCGCCGGAGCGCGCCGGCCGCACGCCGCAGCACCGCGAACGCCGTCGAGGGCCGCAGCACGAGTTTCGTCACCCAGGCGCCGAGCCCGGTGCCGTAGCCGATCGCCTGCGAGCGCAACGCGGCACGGTCCTTGCGGTGCTCGTGCCAGACGACGGCCGAGGGTTCCACGGCGAGCGCGCCACCGGCGAGCAGGACGCGGGTGAACAGGTCGGGGTCCTCACCCGCTCGGGCGCGGGTGCCGGGGCCGAGAGCGACGTCGAAGCCCCCGAGCTGCCGGACGGCGTCGCGGCGCACGGACATGTTCGCGCCGGTGCCGAACGCGCCGACGGTGAAGGGGAACAGGGGCTCGTCGACGGGCGGGGCGGACGTGCGGTACACCCGGCGCTCGAGGTTCCGCGCCCAGGTCACCCGCTCGTCGAAGAAGCGCTGCGTGGGGGTGCGGAGCTCGCCGCTGGGGACGAGTCCGGTGACGCACCAGACGTCGGCGTCGCGCTCGTAGGCGGCGGCGATGGCCGCCATCCAGTGGCGGTCGACCACGACGTCGTCGTCGATGAACGCGACGATCCCGCCGGTGGCGCGGGCCAGTCCGGCGTTGCGGGCCCGGGAGACGCCGGCACGTGCCTCGAGGACGTAGTGCACGCGCGGGTCGTCGACGGCGGCCACGACGTCGCGGGTGCCGCTGGTGACGGGGGCGTTGTCGACGACGAACAGCTCGAAGTCGTCGTAGGCGGAGTCGAGGACGGAGCGCATGGCGCGCGCGAGCGCCACGGGGCGCTCGCGGGTGCCGATGACGACGGAGACGCGTGCGCCGTCCGCAGGGGCGTCGACCGGGAGGCCCGGGGCCGGCAGCCGACGCAGGGCCGGTCCCAGCTCGGCCGGGTCCACCGCCCCGCGGTCGTCGACGCGCACGTCGACGAACCCGGCGACGTCGCGGCCGTCGCGCACCATGAGGCGGGCGCGGCGGAAGCCACCGGCGCCGGCGAGGTGCACGGTGTCGGCGGCGAGCGCCGCGGACCGGTCGACGGCGCCGACCCAGGCAGCTCCGACCCAGGTGGGGGCGTCGGGCGAGGGCATCGCGGGGTCGAGCGTGAGGGCTCGTTCCGCGGTGGTGGTGTGGTCGGTCATGGTCGTCCCGTCGGGCCGGTCTGGTCGGGTGGACGTGGCAATGCTCAGCGCGCTTCGACAGGGGGTCAACCGCGATGCTCGGAGGATGCGGGGAGGCTGCGGTTTGCCGCCACTAGACTCGCGGGAGACGCCGGTCGACCCGCCGGTGCGACCCCGGTCCCCGCCGGACACGAGGAGGACGCATGCCGCTGGCCCGAACGATGGACCGGCTCGGCCTGACCAGGCGTCCGCGCCCGACGTTGCACCTGGTTCCGGACCCCCACGCGTCCGATCTCGTCGTGGTGCACCTCGATGCCGACGACGCCGCGTGCGGCACGTGCGGGCACGCCCAGGCGGCACACGAGCACTACCGTCCGGGCACGGACTGCGCGCTCTGCGACTGCCCGAAGTTCCGCCGCGCCCGCTGACGCGATCCCCTCGCGCGATCCCCCTCGCGCACCCCTCGATCGGGGGGCACCTGCGGGAAACCGCCGTTCCCCCGCAGGTGGTCCCGACCTCCCTTGTCGGTGCTGCCGGGCCCGCTTAGCGTCGCGGACATGGCCATCACTCCCACGCCACTCGCGTGCATCGTCCTCGCCCACGAGGACCCGACGCACGTCCGTCGGCTCGTGGCGGCGCTCGACCCGTTCCCGGTGTTCCTGCACTGCGACGCGAGCACCGACGACGACGTCTTCGAGGCGATGACCGCCGGCCTGCCCGAACGGGTGCACGTGCTGCCGCGGATGCGCACCGGATGGGCGAAGTGGGAGAACGTCGCGGCCGAGGTCGCCGGCTACCGTGCTGCCCTGGCGCAGACCGACGCCACCCACGTGGCGTTGCTGACCGGCAGCGACTACCCGTTGGCCGACGCCGACGAGATCTCGGCGCTCCTGACGGCGAACCCCGGGCGATCGTTCGTCGAGGCGAAGCCGCTCCCGCACCCCGCGTGGGGTCGCGACGGCGGTCGGTCGCGCGTGCGGTTCCGGCACTGGGCGTGGCGGAAGCACATGCTGCGCCTGCCGGTCCCCCGTCGGGTCCCGCGCGACGTCGTGTTCGGCGGCGGCTCGCAGCTCAAGGTCTTGGCCCGGCACCACGCGCAGGGGGTCGTCGACGTGTTCGACGGGCGCCCCGACCTGGTGGCGTTCTGGGAGCGGGTGTGGATCGGCGACGAGACCTTCGTGCCGTCGGTCCTGCTGACCCCGGCGTTCACCCCGGACTTCGCGGACGCCCACGCGGCGCAGCCGCTCTGGTGGATCGGGTGGGACGGCACGAAGCAGAAGAGCCCGCCGTGGCTCGGGATCGAGGACGCCGGCCGGGTGCTGGAGCGTCGCACGGCGGCTGACCAGTCGACCCCGTACGTGTTCGCCCGGAAGTTCTCGACGTCGCGGAGCGCTGACCTGCTCGACGTGGTCGACGCGACCTTCGGGCTCCGCACGTCCGCCGATGACCAGCCGGTGGTGGTGGCGCAGTGACCGTCCCCCAGACGCGACGCGAGGCGCGTGCGGCCGAGGCGGCTGCGGTGGCGGCACAGCCCGACGACGACGAGCTCGAGGCGTCCGTGCAGCCCGCAGCCCCCGGCGCGCTGTCCACCGACACGGACTCGATCGCCGTCGCACGCGGCTCGTCCGTCCTGTTCGGCCGCGGTCTGCTCTACGTGGTCGTCTGGTCGATGCAGCTCGTCGTGAGCTCGCTGATCTCCCCCGTGCTCGCGCACCTGATGCCACCGGCCGAGTTCGGCGTGCTGGCCTCGGCGATCGCGCTGTACCAGGCCCTGGTGGTCGTGGCCGTCTGCGGCATCGACCAGGCATCGGTGCTGCAACGCGCCGAGGACGGCGACGACCGGCGTGCCCGCGGCTTGATGTTCGTCGGCATGGTCACCGCGGTCACCGTCACCGTGTTCGCCCTGGTGTCGATCCCGCTCTGGGGCGACGCCGCGGGCTTCGTCGACCAGCACCCCCTGCTGCTGGTCGCCGTCCTCTGGACCGGGCCCGCCGCGATCGTGCAGCTGTCCCTCGCGCTGCTCGTCGCCCAGGACCGCATCCGCGTGTTCGCCGTGACGAGCCTGCTGTCGTCCGTCGGCGGGTCGATCATCGGCCTCGGGCTCCTCGCCGCCGTGCACGCCGACGCGACCACGTACGCGTGGGGCGGGGTCGTGGCGCAGGGTGCCGCGATGGTCATCGGCATCATCGCCACGAAGCCGCGCGTCCGCGGTCTGTTCGACCACCGCACCACGAACCGGGCGTTCAAGCTCGGTGTCCCGATCGCACTCGGCAGCCTGTCGTACTTCGTCCTGAACGCCGGTGACCGGCTCGTCGTGCAGCGCCTGCTCGGTGCCGACGAGGTCGCCCGCTACCAGATCGCCTACGTCGTCGGCTCCGCGGTCATCCTGCTGCTGACCTTCACGAACCAGGCCTGGGCGCCGCACTTCGCCGCCCTCCGCGACGCCGTGGCCCGCCGCCGGCTCGCCATGCACGCCCGCGACGAGCTCTACATGCTGCTCGCCCCCGTGCTCGTCGCCGTGACGCTCGTGTCGCCGGTGGCGCTGCCGATCCTGGCCCCGGCGTCGTACCGGGTCGAGTCCCTCACCATCGTCGTCTTCGTGGTCGCCCTGACCGCGTTCCCGGTCGTCGCGAGCGGTGCGACCGGCCGGCTCCTGCTGGTCGAGCGCCGCGGGGTGACGGTGGGCGTCATCGGCGCCGTCGCCGGCGTCGTCAACATCACGGCGAACCTGGTGCTGGTGCCCCTGACCGGCATCGTCGGCGCGGGCATCGCCACGGTCATCGCCTACGCCGTCCTCGCCGCACTGCAGCAGGCCTCCCTGCCGGATCGCCGTGAGTGGCGCGGCCCCCGACGCCGAGTGCTGCTCGCCATCGCGATCGCGATCCTCGTCGCTGCCGCCTCGCTCCTCCCGCCGCAGGACCTCGCCTGGAACATCGTGCGCGTCGTCGGCGTGGCCGCGTGCCTGCCCTGGTTCTTCCGCCGCCTGAAACTCGCTCGCGGAGGATCCGCATGACCCGTCCCACCCCCCGTCCGCTGCGTGTCGTCGTCGCCACCAACGGACTCGCCATCACCGGCGGTGTCGAACGCTGCGTCGTCGAGGACGTCGGCGAGCTCGTCGCGGCCGGCCACGACGTCGAGGTGTGGCACCGCGCCGGTCCGGACGGCGACCCGGATGAGGGCCGCGCGGTGTTCGACCGGACCGGTGTCCGACTGCGGCACGCCCGCGACTACCGCTTCGGCATCCGGACCGCCCCGACGGACATGTTCCGCTTCGTCCGTGAGGGCCTGCGCCTCCGCCGGTCGCGCCCGGACGTCCTGTGGCTGAACCGTCCGGAGTTCCTGCCGTGGGGCCGCGTCGTGTCCTTCGTGTCCGGCGTCCCCCTGGCCGTGCACCTGCACCACGCCCCGAACTACCGCCGTCTCGGCCCGTTCGCGGGGGGCCGGACCCGGTACCTCGCGGTCTCGGCGGCGATGGCTCGTGCCTGGACCGCCGTCGGCGCCCCGCCGGACCGGGTCGACGTGGTCCCGAACGGCGTCGACACCGCGGCGTTCCCCGCCGCCACCGGGGCGAGCACCCGTCGCGCGCGTGCCGCGCTCGGCCTCGACCAGGACCGCCCCGTGGTGCTCTACTACGGTCGGCTCACGCGCTCGAAGGGCGTGCTGGCCCTCCTGGAGGCGTGGGGGCGCGTCCACGCGTCGGCCCGCGTCCTCGTCGGGCCCGGCACACCGCCCGCCCCGGCTCCGGTGCTCGTCCTGGCCGGTGCGCTGTACCCGCAGGACGCCCCCGCCGTGCACCGCGCGATCGCCGCGTTGCCCGAGGGCTCCGTGGTCGTGGTGCCCGAGCGCGACGACGTCGTCCCCCTGCTGCACGCCGCCGACGTCGTGGTGGCACCCTCCATCGAGCCCGAGGGCTTCGGCCGTGTGGTCGTCGAGGCGATGTCCACCGGACGCCCCGTCGTCGCGGCGGCGTCGGGCGGCACCGCCGAGATCCTCAGTGGCGAGTGGACGCGGTTCACCGTCGACCCCACCGAGACCGCCGCGCTGGCCGACAAGGTCCTCGAGGCGCTGCACGCGGCCGGCACCGAACCCGGTCTGGCGGACCGGTGCCGCGCCTGGGTGCGGGACCGCTACGGCCGGGAGCGGCACGTCGCGGCGCTGCTCCGGGCGCTCGAGGCACACGCGAAGCACTGACGACCTACGACGACTGAACGGTGCCGACGACGACGTCGGCACCGTTCAGTCGTTCGGGACCGTCGTCGCGGTGTCGTCCGGCAGCGACGCGCTCGGCACGGCACCGTCCGCCGGCACGTCGATCGTCATCCAGTCGATGAGGACCGACCCGGCGGCGTCCGCCGGTGGGTTCCCGTCGTTCGACCCGGCCTGCACCACCAGGTGCATCCGAGCGGTCGGGATGTTCTCCGTCGTGGTGCCGACGACCTCGTCGTCGACCAGGAACGACATCCGGTCGGCGGTCCACTGGATCGTGTAGGTGTGCCAGTCCTTCAGCGACGCCTCGGTCTGCTGGTGGACGCACTTCTCGGCGGGGTCGGCCAGGCAGTGCACGTTCAGCCAGGCGGGCGCGCCGAGCGCTCCCTCGGGGAAGTCGATCTCACCGTCCGACCACAGGTTCTCGTCGCTCCACAGCAGCACGGCGACGCCGTAGCCGTCGACCTCGTCGCTGCGCATCCGGATGCTGTACCGGCCGGCGGTCTGCCCGCCCCACTCGCCGTCGACGAGCGGCACGACACCGCCCGCCAGCGGCACCCCGGCGCGCGTGGTCCGCAGGCGCACGTCGAGCACGCCGTCGTGCGTCGACAGGGTCGACGCCGGGTAGCGCCCCGTCCCCGCGGTGTCGGCGAACCCGTGGTAGGCGACGAACCGGTCTGAGTACCGGGACTCGAAGGTCCGGTTCGTGGCGGCGTCGGCGAAGTCCTCGCCGAACACCCGAGTCCACCCCTCGGGCTCGGAACTCGGCATCGAGACGCCGCTCGGGTCGTCGAGGGTCACGTCGTCACCGTTCGCCGTGGTGGTCGCGGTCGTGGTGCCGGCGACGATGCCGGCAGCCACGAGCAGGGCGCCGGCCGCGAGCGCGGTCCGGCGGGTGCCGGGGCGCCGCGGGGGCCGGTGCCGGGACAGGCCGCGACCGTGTGCCGGTGGGGCGCCGTGGGCCGACGCTGCGTCGTCGGCGACGTGCTCCGACCAGGTGGGGCGGGCCTCCCGGCCGTCACCCTGGTCGTCGGTCACCCGGTCGTCCACGCGCGGATCTCGGAGAGTCCGACGTTGCCCGTGCTGTTCGAGACGCCCGTCACCGTGAACCGCACCCAGGTGACGTCACGCGGGGTGAAGTCGACCGTCAGGGCGTCGCCGCCGTTCGGCAGGGTGCCGACCGCGACCTGGCTGCCGTCCGAGAACGTCAGGGTGCCGCTGGTGACCTGGTCCGAGCTGTTCGGACGGTCGTGCAGGACGATCCGACCGAGGCGCTGCGAGGCGGCCCAGTCCAGCTGGATCCACACCCCGGTCCGGCCCCACGGGGCGACCCACTCGGCCGTCAGGTTGTCGGGGTAGCCCGACACGACGCCGTCGACGGCCTTCGCGACGGTCTGCCCGGTGGACTGGTCGTCCCACGCGGCGGTCGGGGTGGCCGAACCGGTGACGTCCGCCGGCGTCGGCGTCGGCGTCGGGGTCGGGGTCGGGGTGGGCGTCGGCGTCGTCGTGTCCGCCGGCCGGAACGCCCGGATCTCGGCGAGGCCGACGTTCCGGGTCGTGCTGCTCACGGAACCGACCGTGAACCGCACCCAGGTGACCTGGCGGGCGCTGAACGCGACACGCTGCACGGCGCCCCCGTTGTCGAGCGACGGGACGGCGACGCTGGTGCCGTCGGAGAACGTCAGCGTGCCACCGGTCACCTGGTCGTCGCTGTTCGGTCGGTCCGCCAGGTCGATCTCGTGCAGGGTCGTGCCGGCGGACCAGTTCAGCTGGATCCACGTGCCCGCCCGGCCACCGGGCGCCGCCCACTCGGCCGTCGGGGCGTCCGGGTAGCCGCTCACGACGCCGTCGACGGCCTTCACGGCGGTCTGACCGTCGGCCGGGTTCTCGGCGCTCGCGGTGACGGTCGCGCCGGCGGTGACGTCGGTGCCCTGCGAGGTCGGCGGGTCCGTCGGGGGCTGGGCCGACGAGCCGACGGCGTACTGGCGGCTCAACCAGGAGCCCTCCGGGCGCGATGCGCAGGCGGAGGTGGACCCGCAGGTCTCACCGTCGTACGCGGCGTACGCGAAGAAGGCGGCGGCCTTCGCGGCCGTCTGCGCGGAGCTCAGGTTCGACGGGCGGTCCGCGATCGGGTACCCGAGGTAGCCCGTGAACGTGTGCGCCGCCGTGTACGCGGACTGCGCCTGGTCGGCGAGGTACGCGACGGTGTGGTGGTCGCTGTGGTCGCCGTCGCCGTACGTGCCGCCGTGGTCGAGCGTGTGGATCTCGGTCGGCGCGTACCCCGTGACGAGCCCGGAGAACGTCGCGCGCAGGTCGGTCAGCGAGAAGGAGGTCGGTTGGGCAGCCCCGGCGACGGTGTGGATCGTGGAGATCTGGCCCTCGGAGAGCTTCTCCAGGCTCTCGCTGCCCGTGGCCGCGAAGCCGGAGCCGTCGATGTTGCCGTCCGGCAGCTCGAGGAACACCAGGCTGAGCCGCGGGGCCGTCGTCAGGGTCGCCGTACGGAGCGTGTGGCTGGCGACCGAGAGCTGTCCGGCGGTCCAGTTCGACGAGACGCCGGCGATCGACGCGTACGACGCCATCAACCCGTTCTCGCGGGACTGCCAGTACCAGGCGGGCTTGCCGGCGTCACCCGCGGTGACGATGACCGAACGGACGCACTTGCCGGCGTCGATGTCCGCACGGAGCTCGGTGCCTGAGAACAGCAGGTCGTCGTCGGCGTGCGCCACCATCGTGAGGACCCGACCGGCGCTGCAGTCGGCGTTCGCGGCGGCCGTGCCACCCGTCGGGGTGCTGCTGGGCGTCGGCGTGGGCGTCTGCGTGCTGGTCGGCGTGCTCGGCGGCGGTGTCTTCCGACCTCGTGCGTCGGCGGACATCGCACCGCCGGGTCCGGCGATGACGGCGACGACCGCCAGGACCCCCAGGACCGCCGCGGCGGACGTGGCGCGCGTGCGCCACGTCCGCCGGGCGGCCCGGGTCGTGCGGTGTTCAGTTCGTGGCATGTGCGAGTCCTGCCTGGGTCAGTTCGTAGACGGCGGTGGTGCCGGAGCCGAAGACGCGCTTCCAGTAGGGCGAGTCGGCCATCGCGGCCGCGAGCTCCTGGTAGTCGGCGTCGGTCTGGTACCCGTACCGCTCGTCGTAGGCGCCGAAGGGTTCGGCGACCAGTGCGTAGTACTTCGTCGCCGGCCAGTCCAGGACGAGCTGGCGGGTCATCGTGGACACGTCGGCCTCGGCGTCGTAGCCCTCCGGCTCCGGGTACGCCCCGAGGACCTCGCGGGACAGCGCTCCGACGTCGAAGTAGCGTGCGCCGGTGTTGCTCGGGACGGCGTTCGCCGAACCGGTCAGCAGCATCAGGGAGCCCTTCGGCGCGGTCGCGTCGTAGAACTGCGTCGCCGCCGACTGGCTGCGCGTCGGGACGCGGTTCCAGTCGAGGGCGGTCTGACCGAACGCGCCGATCCCGACCATCGCGGCGACCGCGGCCGCAGCGACGACGACCTTGACCGCCGTGGGCCGCACCGTACGGGTGACGAGTCGACCGACGGGAGCCAGCCGGCCGCTGGGCATCGGGAGCCCCGCCGCCAGGATCGCGATCCACGGTGTCGCGAACAGCACGACGCGGAAGATGCCCTCCTGGCCGTAGTTCGTCGCGACGAGCAGCGAGATCGGGCTCGCCGCCGTGGCCAGCAGTCCCCAGTGCACGCGGTCGCGGCGCATCAGCACGGTGATCACGGCGACGAGACCGAGGACCACGAGGGCCGCCGCGGGGATGTCGAACGCGAGCCGTGTGACGAGCGGCTTCGGCAGGACCGTCATGTCGTGCGACGGCGGCTGCACGTTGTCGAGCACCTTGCCGACGGCTCCCAGGGACAGGAACTTGCCGAGGATGTCGTCGTTCAGCAGGGCGAAGCCGACGGCGGGGACGAGCACCACGACGGGTAGCCACCAGGGGCGGAGCAGTCGGAACACGATGAGCGTCACGAGTGCGGCGACCGTCAGGTACGGCGAGATCTGGTGGGTGACGACCAGCACGATGGCGATCAGCGTGATGGCGATGATCCGGGACAGGCCGACGCGGCGGGCGCGCAGGATCGTCGAGCGGACGCCGTCGGCGGCGGTCACCGCGGTGCGTCGCAGCGGGCCGACGGCCAGCACGAGGATCACCAGGGACATCAGGATACCCACCGACTGCGGCGAGAAGTACGTCGTGTTGAGCGAGCCGGTCATCGCGGTCAGGAACGCGGCGATCCAGGGGCGACGGTTCCCCGGCAGCCAGTTGGCGGCCAGGACACCGACGGCGATCGTCGTGCTGAAGGCCAGCAGGACGGGGACCCACGCGGCGATGGTCATCGCGTTGCCGATCCCGCCGACGTCCGCGACCCAGGCGCCACCGGCGAACAGGCCGGACCACGTCTGGAAGATGTCGGCGGCCGGGTTGGTCGAGCCCCAGCGGCGGATGTACTCGAGCACACCGATGTGGCGGGCGGCCGCCATCACGGTGGGCATGCCGTACGTGATGGCCTGTGCGAGCTGGATCGACCCGCCGAGCACGACGACCGGGATCGCGAGTCCGCGACCGCGCACCAGGGCGACGACGGCAGCGGCGACGACGATCGCCAGTCCGATGACCAGGCCCGGGCCGAGCGAGCCGAACAGTCCGTCCGGCACCGGGTCGCCGATGTGCGTGAGCGCGGCGACGACGATGACGAGCAGGCCGACGACCGAGCCGGCGGTGACGGTGTCGGTGGTGGTCCAGCGACGGGCCGTGGCGCCCTCGGCGGCCGGCTCGAGGCGGGCGCGCTGCAGTTCGGCGACGTCACGCGGCACCGCGATCGCGAGGGCGACGGCGGTGAGTACGACGACCCCGACGAACGGCACCGTCGGGTTCCAGAGCTGGAACGTCGCCATCGTGTAGCCGATGCCGATCGTGCCGACGAGCGACGCCGTGACCGCGAAGACGCTGAAGCGTGCCAGCGGCATCGGGCGGACGAGCAGGAGGGGTGCGACGCCGAGCAGCGCGAACAGGTACACGCCGATCGCGCTCCCCCGCAGCACCGGGAGTCCGGCGATCGCGGCGACCCCGGCGACGAGGAGCGTCAGGACGACGATCGCCGCTGCGGTGAGTCGTGCGATCGGGCTCATCGCGTCCACCGCGAGCGGGCGGGCGGGACCGGCCGAGGCCAGACCGTGCCGGAGCTCGTGGCGACCACCGGCGTTGCGGTCGATCGTGCCGCCGCCACGCAGGCGTTCGACGAGCGCCAGGAACGGCGCCGTCAGGACCGAGCGCTGCTCGACCCCGCGCAGCCGCCGCTGGGTGGCGGCGAACTCGGCGTCGACCGCGTCGGGTACG
>Ga0308169_10005007_pt1 | contig 12196 bp, 12 predicted proteins | sample PhyBR1_2_FD_202139 | JGI IMG/M metagenome (GOLD analysis project Ga0308169, IMG submission 202139) | Phyllosphere microbial communities from UC Gill Tract Community Farm, Albany, California, United States - DLSLSB.R1 | ecosystem: Host-associated > Plants > Phyllosphere > Unclassified | place...
CGTAGGCGACGAGAGGCGGACTGGTCGCGAGCTCATGCTAAGACTGGATAGGGGAGCAGTGGTGAACTAGTTGGATGCCCGCCGTTTGACTGCGCCAAATTCGCGCCCGACTGGAGAGGGAAAACCCAGCGGGTCTATGACGGAGGATGGCCGAGGCATCCTTTGTCTATTGCGGCAGATCCCCCGGCCACCCGGGCGTGAGAGAGAAGCTTGGAGGGGTTCTGCATGGGGCACATAAGCCACAAAAGCCTTTCGCGCGAGAGAACATTCGACGAGGTTCGAAACGCCCTCTCCATCAACCGCTAGTCGGAGACCTTGGTCTGGGCACTAGGCGTTCGCACCACTTGCATCCTCATGTAGAACAGGGCTCGGGCAGACCACACAGGGTTACACCAGCGTGTATCTGGCTGTGAGCTCGCTGTATTGGCCACCGACTCCCAAGAGGACTCGGACAGTGGCAAGACCTGGATCTCATAGGGCAACGGACATCACTCAAAGGATGCGTGTCGGCGGAGATCATGAGTCCAGAAGACCACTGCCCGAGACAGCGCGCAAGCCAGATACTTTTCGCTTGTGACTCTTCTTCTTGCTGAAGGCCGCTGTAAACCCTGGTGCTCGCGAAGCTTGATGAACTTCGCCTTCGAGACGAATGCATGCATTGGGAGGTAGATAATACATCAGGCCTGTATGAGGGAAGGTTCGAGGAGCCGACGAGGCCGAAACTTCGGCAGTGATATCCTTTCCTTTTCTTCTAACGGAGCGTGCCTAGTCAAACCCAAGGAATCTTGACCGGCGGGTGAGTCGACAACACCAAGTGGCTCGTTTGCGTCGAAAGGTATTCCAGAAAATGGTCGGCGGAGACTTGGGGAAACATTGGACATCGCGGAAGATCCGTAGCCTCGCCATTCCAATGAGTTGCTGCTGTAGGGCCGGAATGTCCTCTGAATACTGCTTAGCACGGGAGAGTCTGAGTGCGTCAACCGAGTGTCGTGCGTCCATGACCGGCTCGGCTGGTCTGAAGTCCAGTCTTGCTTGTCTGATTGCCGGCCTGATGCGGGCGTCACGCTCATCGTGACTTGGTGTAGTGGAAAGGGGGTAGACATCACTCATATAGTCAAGCGAGATGGCTCGCGCTGACCGGATCATCCAGATGCAGCAAACCACGCGCTATCATAGCATTCTATACCGACAGCAGGCTCACCAAAGATGCAAACGCCCCCGCTCCGTGGTGTCTCGTAAGCGCGTAAGCGAGCAGACTAGGGGAAATAGCGGCGCGTTTTCTCACCCCGCTTGCGACCTCACAATGTACCAGGAGTCCAACCGACGTCAGCTTCCTGTGAGACGCATCGTGCATCGTGATCCTGACGAGTGACCGAGATCATGGGCCTAGCAGCCGCGAGGTATAAAGCCTTCGGATGTGTATAGGAAGGTGGCAAAACCAAAGGCTTTCAGGGGAAAAAAGTTGATTTATGCCAACGGGGACTCGAACCCCGCGCTGGACCATGGCAAGGTCCGATGTTAACCCCTACACCATTGGCATTTGTTGCCAACTTTGGTTGGAAAGACAGCCAAACAAAAATTTATATACTGTTCAGCGTTTGCTTACATTAAACCCATTCGACGTCTTCGGGTGAAATGATCACCTGCTCATGTGATGCGAAGTCCAGGTGGCCTGTAAGAGCTGGTATATCACTCGATCAATGAAAATGTAGGGTCAAATACTCCCTTGAGGACGTTGAGGCGAGTCGTATCAAGTGAATGCGGAGTGTTGTGCGTTGGAAAGAAAAAAGCCAGGCAGGATGTCATGGTGGACGAGGTTGCCACCGTTCCTCACAGCGAGGGAGTATCGCCATGACGACGACCCTCCTTTGGTTCTAGATAGACTATCAACATGCGTGAAGTTTTCTCTCCAAACCATTCACTCCTTATACTTTGAAACACCCCCTGGCCCCCCTTCTGTTGCCTTTAAACAACGACATGCTCTTCTCCGCGCCTATGACGCCTCCGCCACCGACAGGTGATTCGGCGATCAACTCGGCCTCGAAGAGCTCGTCTCAACTCGCCGTTGAGGCATCCTCGTTCGCCGACCATACCAGATACCCCCGGTTGATTACAAACAGGGACCACCTGCTTCTCAGCACGAACGATAATGTGTTCTTCCACGTCTCCAGAAAGCTTCTAACCGAGAACTCCGCCTTCTTCGCGAACATTATCACACCTCACTCGACCCAAGACGAGCCCTATCATCTTCGGGGCGCTTTCGCCAAAGGATTGGCGCTTGTGCTCGACAGTCTCACGAAAGGCTCTTTGCTTTGCCTCGATTCCGATGCGCCTTGGGACGGCCTGGAGAACGCGCTCACAATCGCTGATGCCTACGACATCCACGGGTTCCGGCGATACATCCACGACGAAGCCCATCACGGGACATCTCTGTTCTCCTCACCCTCTCCTATGTCGTTCGTCCGTTATTTGCTCGCCACAGTGTGCGACGACGAAGAAGCCATGCGACAACGAGCCTGGGAAACGATATCGTTCGGTATCCATGCGCTCCCCAAAGCGGTCAACTCGTTCTTCTTCACTCACAACCCCCTCCCGCTGCATCGCTTACAGGATCTCCATCAGCGGTACGGCAAGCCCTGGTACTTATTTCGACGTTCACTCGTTCTTCGCCTCCCCTCTATCCCCGCCCTCGCCCGTTTCCACCCGCAATGCACCGCCGTCAACACCGAGTCCGGGCGGCCGGGGCTAACAGACGGCAATGATCGCACCGATGACATTCAATGGCAAGCGGAACGCGTGTCTCCGGAGCAAAAGCAGCGTGGCCCTGCTCTCGTCCCTCTCACCGGCTTCCCGATCTCCTGCAAGGGCTCCACAGGCTGCAATGCATATCGGACCTATGGTGGCGACTTTGACAAGTTACGCCTGGCGGCTGCGAACGACCTGCTTGGGAAGACGGCTTGTAACGTCTGCAAGCTTAGGCGCTTCCGGAACACACAGAGCCTGGAATGCTGGGCCAAAGCCTACCTCGAGTGTCAGCACTGCGGCAGGCAGGTCGCTCAGCTGTTCGCGCCGGCAATCCAGAAGACTTTGGCGGACTTCCCGCCCGAGATGCCGGATCCCCCTTCCTGGTTGCATCCGAGTGAGCTCAGTATTCGGTCAGGGCTCAGGGGTTGACCACAGGCTATCCAAGCTATATGCTGAAACATGGCAACACGGAGTGATATGTCTCCTTAAAACGTCATGCATGCCTTTCTAGTACATGAATCTGCATATAAAAGCTGCCCTTGGGTCCATCATTCAGATCAAAAACCCCCACTGCTCTCAAACGTACCCCCAAACTGCACACCCTTGACGTACCGCCCAGTTGAACATGACCGGCTCGCTGGTCGACCGACTAGGAGCCCTGACAATCGGGAACGAGATTGGTGAGTGGAAACTTGGGCGGCGCGTCGCCCTAGCTGATTGTCAGTGAGCGATCTCGGCAATGACGATAATTCTCGCGTCAGCCGCGCCGGTCTCGACCTGGGTCCGGCAAACGAACTCCATAAGGCGACGAACCGCTCTGTACAGGGTCGTGCCGATGCCTCGGTTGACACCTTGTCCTCTGACTTTGCTCCGAAACCCCTCGACCTCGTCTTCCATCAGAGCTTTTCCTCTCCCTTGGGCGAGGATGACGTTATCGTGACTTCGAACACCTCGATCTCGTTCCACACCTCACTGCAGCTCCTTGCGAGGTACTCTTCGTTCTTCGAAGGCCTGGCAACACTTCCCACGATGGACGACACGGAGGATCGACCCATCTTCGAGCTCCCGTCAGCCACCACCGACGCTCTGCACGCGGCGCTCACGCTCATCACGCCCTACCGGAGCATTGACTGGCTCGTCGCCGAGTCTCTGTCCCTCGAAGGAGGGGCTTTCCTCCGCATCATCCAGGAGTTATGCGAGCTCGTCGAGGCGTATGACTTCGAGAACCTGTTGGCATTCTTGCCACTCAAGCTGCACCATTGTCCGTGGCTTCGCTTCGCGCTAGCTGCATTGGCCGACGACGAAGCCCTCGCCACGTCGATCTCGGCCCAGACAATCAAGCTGGAAATCGGCATGATGCCATCCGCAACCAGGATCGTGCTTCAGGCACTTGTACCTGCCCACGACCATCGCCTTCGGCTGCTGCACGCCACTCGCCGCCACGGCTGGGATCAATGCAAAGTCCAAATTCGACATCATCAGGACATGGAGAATCGCCACAACGATTTTGCGAAGAACTGCCGCAAGCGCGGGGGCTGTGCATCGCTGCGTCAATACCGAGGCAGCTGGAGCAAACTCAGGAGACGAGCCGCCTACGTTGCAATCGGCGCTATCCGTGTGGGACCCAAGGACATGCGTGGCGTTGACGCGATGGCAGATGCAGTCACGGCTGAGCTGACATGTAGGACCTGCGCGTATAGGGTGCAAAGAGCATTCCAGCGGGCAATGGAGGCGACATTGGCCGGACTGCCGACCTGCATATGAGTGAAGCTGGAGTAAACATATGGCTTGACAACTTAGACAGCGAAGGCTGGACGTATGTACTATCGACTTTATGCAATATGATACTATCTGTGTGCCGGAGCGCCGCAGGACTGGAGACAGACACTCAAGTCTTCGGCATTCATATGCAGCGCGCGTCCTTCCCGGCAGTCAACGCGGATCAGGTCTGCATGACTCCAGAACCGTCTCGAATAGCGTCCTGTTCGCTTGGGGCAGCTTCAGAGCTTCGCCTGCACCGGCTCCGGCTCGGAACGCCCAGACAGCGCTCTCACCCATCTCAGCCACCACTCCATGCCCGTCCGCTTCCCCCCGTCCGGCAAATGTTTCACGACCATCTCAAAGCCGGCGTCGACAAGCTCGGTGCGATGGGCTGATTGAGCAGGGGCGTCCAGGATGTTCCAAGCCAAGCGCTCGAGGTAGTCGTTAAGCTCGTCAATGGGTACGGTTGGAGCCACGGATATTCTGGTTAGGCGAAGTGCTTGTGCTATAGGTGCCGAAGTGTCGGCCCGGTGGATTGAGTCGAGCAGGAAACCGATACAAGACGAAAGCGTCTCGAAGTCTAAGTGGGCGGCGCCGTCGCAGGCGATCGTATAAGCCGCTCGAAGTTGATCAGAGGTAATGGACGATTCTGCAGCCAGCTGTGATGAGCGGTAGAGGATGAGCAGATGGTTCGACACACCTTTAACAAGGATCGAGCGTAAGCAGGGATAAACTCGCGCATGAAATCGTCTTGGGCGTGATCCCGAGCCGAGCTACCGACGAAAGCCTTGATCATCGCCAGACAGAAAGCGTGGGCCGCTTCAAAGCTCGCGCTGTGTTCCGGCTCTCGCATGTACCTGCTGTCAGCTTCACCTTGCAGTGTACCTGCTCACCTTTGCGTCAGAGGCAGTAAAGCGTCCCGCAAGACTGATGCGGTGATACCGTTGATCAGCTGCTCGCCGACCGCGAGGACGAACGAAGCCCGATCCGGCGACAGCAAGGATGGCCTGCCACAAAGGTGTCGAATAAGATCGTCTGCCCCAGATTCGCCGCCCTTCGCTTCGACAACGTCGAGACAGCCGTACAAAACCGACTGGAAGTCCTCGGCAGCTTGAACCTCGCCGGACGTCGCCTGAACGAGGTCGCACAAGGCCGTGACGATGGTCCCTGCAATCTGCATTGCGGGTTGCACGGTGGCCCGAGACGTCGAGGCGAGCGATGGCGGTTCAGAGATAACGAGTGATTGGACGACAGACCGGAAGATTAGAAGGGCAGGTGAGGCGTCGAGGACCAAGTCTTCAGTCAGCGTTATGCGCAGCCCGCCGACAATGCTTACTTTGCTCCGCGAGCTGTTGTATGCCAGCACACATTGTCTGCATGAGGGTCCACGCGGAGACGCGATCCTGCGCTTCTCCTCGGTCCAAGACTTGCAAGAGCCGTCCGAGGGCTCTAGCGCAACTTTCGGTGTGCTTGACGCCGTCGTTTGGTGGGGACCTGATACGTTTGACCAGGTTCTGTTGTAAATGACTTGCCATCTCCTGCTGATCAGCATTAGCTCCAGGAGGGTAATCAGCCGTCTCTGATGCCTGGTTTGGCGACAAGTGGCTCACCTCGAGGTCCAGCACTTGGAGACGCGCCTCGTCTACGATGGTGATCGTTGAACAAAGCGAGTCGAGCTGAGTAGCCGAAAGGGAAGCTATCCCTCCATACCCAGCGACCGCGACAACCAGCTCGTCCTCCATGGCATGCCTAGTGTCCCCCCATTCCATACCCCGGGCATCACTCAAGCCCTCCAACAAGCCCAACAAGATCTGCGCCCGTCCCAAGGTGTCATCTGCCTGGACAAGCGGTCTCCCCATGGCGGTCAACCATTGTTGAAGTTGCTTGCGTTCGCGATACGCCGGGAAATACGCCTTCGTCAGCGCTTGCCGAACTGACTGCTGTTTCGTTGACACCGCGACTCGTACCGCATCCCGCACCTCACGCCCTTGCGAGCCGACGGACCACAACGATTTGGAGGAGGTCAGAGTGGTGATGACCTCGGGGAGGGTATCAAGCGGTCTCGTCACGAGGAAGTGCGATATCGCGCCGTATAGCGTTTCGGGTGGTAACGTGATCTGGGCCGGGTTGTCCAGAAGCTGCTTGAACGGCCGCCATATCTCGCCATCGACGTCCGCGTTCTGCAAGCTTGTCATGGCGACGCGCAGTTGATGAGTCTTTCCTGCTGGGCCTCGTGTCCGTCAAGAACGAGGGATGCAAGTCCGCGAGGATCGATGCGGAGTGAGCGGGCAATGTTGAAGGGTAAATGCCGAACCGGTTAAGCTGTTGATTTCGACATTTCACCATCATCGGCCCTCCATCCACTTGACAACCATGACTTCCCGGCTCAAGCACAAGCTCGAGCTGGAAAACGTCAACCTCAAGAGCGCATACCTGAACGAGTCGTTTGTCCAGATTGGAACGCCGCTTCCAGACCTGGCGAGCACGAGGAAGGACAAGCTCGAGTATGTACCGGAATGGCAACAGGAGGTCAGCTCGCTCTTAGCTTACCGGTCTTGCCTCGCTCGAGGTTGCTGACCCCCAGGTCCGCGATGAGAAGGGCCGGCGACGGTTTCACGGAGCTTTCACGGGAGGATTCTCTGCTGGATACTTCAACACCGTCGGATCAAAGGAGGGTGAGTGCTCAAATCTCCGTCTGCGCGGGAGCCGGTCGCCTTCATTAAGCTGGACGTGATCGGGAAGGGGTCATGGACACCGAAGGGCACACATTGCGTCGAAGGAGCCTGACAGTGATACGGAGTGCAGCTGGGGGCCCTCGTGCATACCTTCTTTCGTCCTGGCCCACCTCGCACCTTGCTGGGTCAGAGAGAGACGCATTCCTATGACGACGATGCCGCACACGTACTGTGCCTGCATGCTGACGACCAGGATGGGCGCCGTCCGAATTCAAGTCATCGAGGAACAATCGAGCCAATCGCGTTCAACGCCCGGAGGACTTCATGGACGAGGAAGATCTCCAGCAGATGAACGACGATCGGCAGCTCGAGAACACCGAGACGTTCAGGAATGAAGCATTTGCTGGCGAGCGGCGACCCGGAGCCGATGCGTGAATACTATCGAATCGCTGGACCGATCGTCTTGACTGACTGGCAGGGGATCATCTGCGTTGGAATCGCTCATCGCCCCTGCTAAGTCCTCAATAGGTCAGACGCTACTGCAGAAGCAGGGGTGGAAACCTGGACAGGGGATTGGGCCCCGCATAACGCTAAGGAAGCTGCGTATACAAGAGGGAAAGCTCGGCCGGCGGCGGACAGGTTTGGATGACGAGGACGAAGAGATCGAGCAGCAGCAGGGCGCGGGAAAACACCTCTTCGCGCCGAGAGACTCGCGGCTGGTGGTATATCGAACGAAGGATGACAAGGAGGGGTTGGGCTACGAGAAGGGCAGGGGGATGGGTCGAATACCGCCCAAAGAGACTATAGGTAAGTTTCCCGGATACTATGATGCAATCGCAGCTGATTGGCAGCGTCGCTGCACAGACCGACGAACGATCCCGATGAGGACATGTACGAAGCTGGACCGTCGGCGGCTTTGGCTTTCGCATTTGATCAGAATGCAGACGACGAGGTGATCACCATGGGTGGTCCATCCAACCGGCACCAACGGACGCAGCCTGGCGATTATGCGCAAAGTGGGGACCGGTGGCATGATGGGAGGCCTGTACTACCTGGGTTCGCGCTCGATCCCCTAGGTGTGCCGACAGACAAATGGTGAGTGAGGTTTCGCCAGCGGCACCAGCTCCGTGTATCCATTTACACGACGGCATCAGAGTCCTGGGGAAGGAAGAAGCTGGGACGGATCCGCTTCCGGACGGCATGATTTCTGGGCCAGGATTCAGACTGACGATCAGGTTTGACATGCCGGAGATACCATCAGACTGGCGGCCAAGGCCTGCAAGAGTATGGGGCACAGGGAAGAAGTGGGATGAAACGCCAGATGCGAAGGTAGAAGCGAAACCGGTTGTCCGAGGCGCGCCGGGCCTACCGCTGACATTTGAACAAGTGAGCGAACCAGGTCATCGAATGTCAAGCGCTGACAGTCAGCGCGGTGCTGCACTTGGGGAAGTCGCTCCGCCGCAAGCCGCGATGGTCGAAGAAGCCAAAGTGTCACAGGCGAAATCGGTGTTCGAGTACATGTCAGAAAAGGACCGGGAACGCCTAGCTGCGTTCGCGGCAGCTGCGAAAGGTCTCTCGGCACCTCCACCTGCGCTAGCGAAGGACGAAGCGCCGGAACAACCCCAAGCTCCTGCTGAAGAGATCGAGATTCCGCCCCTGTCACCCCGAACAGCCTCGTCGGCCCTTCGCGGCTTTGTGCCGTATGGCGATGACCCAGCAAAGCAGGACCGGTATCGCTCATATTTGTCTTCGCAGACGTACAACACGACTACGCCGATGCCGAACCTCCGGACAGGAACTGTGGAGGAGATCAACAAGGAGCTGCAGGATTTTGCCGCCTCGGCTCGAATTTTCAAGCCAATGAGCTTTGCCATGTCGAACCGGTTCACCGCGGGCTCGAGCTCCCTAGCGGCTACTGATCTCAAGCAGCCCAAAGCGGGACTGCATCTGTATGACGCGGAGAAGGCCAAGGCGGACATGGAGAAGCCCAAGGGGGAGACTGTGGCGGAGATGAAGCATAAGAATCCGAGGGAAGAGGCGGCGGCAAAAGGGATGTACGGCCCGTTGACGCGGGAGACGAAGACGTTCTACCCCGAGAAGCTGTTGTGTCGGCGGTTCGGCGTGCAAAACCCGTACCCTGATGGCGATCCGAGCAAGGGCGACAAGGCCGCAGGCGGCGGAGAGGCGGGCGCCATTGGCGATCTTCCGGTCAATGACGCGTCATGGCAAGACTCGTTCATCCACAAGGAGCTGGAAGTACGGGCGACAACACCGACAGCACCGACAGAAGACGCTCGACCGAAGAGTATCGCTGAGGTGGGCATGGCGGAGGACTCGACACAAGGCAGAGATACCTTGACGTATGTCAAGCCCAGTTTGGACATCTTCAAAGCGATCTTCGAGGCGGGCTCGGATAGCGAGGACGAGGAGGAGATCCCTGGTCCGGCTGCTACGGCTACGGCGGTTAATAGAATCGGCGAGGACCCTTTCCCGGTCAAGCAAGAGACGCCGGTGGATCTCGCGACGTTCCGACCGGTGTTCCAGAACCGTAAGGAGGGTGAGGGAGATGGCGAGAAGGCGGAGAAGAGGAAGTCAAAGAAGGACAAGAAGAAGAGGAAAGGAGTGCTGTCTTTCGAGGTGGACCCGGAAGAGGAGGTCGCGGAGAAGGAGTTCAAGAAGAAAAAGCGGAATCTCGCGCAGACGGCGCTCGACATCGAGGCGAAGGTGGTCAAGGAGGCCAACGTGGAGCCGGCGGATGTTGTGGAGGAGGAGGAGTGGGTCGAGAAGCCTGTGTCTTACGCCAAGATGGGAGCGAGAAAAGGGGCGGCAGACTTCATGTGACTGTCGCAAGGGGGCCGCAGGGAGAGTTGTACGTGAGTGCTTCGAGGCATCGACTTGCGCTGCGGTGCAATGGGAGCAGAGCTCATCGTAGACATTTTGATTAGATAATTCATACGCATGGATCGTCGCATTATAAGTCGCATCTCCTTCTTCTCCTCTCTCAAACACCTTTATCAGGGCACTTTTCGCGCCTTGAGTCAGCGGAGGGGCCTATAGCGTCACGGTCACTACTCACTCCTCGCCGCCGCTTACAAGATCATATCGGCCTGACCGTCTTTCCAGACTATTCGTTTGGTTCGGACTGGGAGTCAGACTCAGCTGGGGAGGGCGAAGTACGGGGCCTCGCGCGGTCATACACTTACAGACGTGGAACAGCGGTCGGTCGTGTCGGGCCTCTTCGACAATCGCCAAGTCCACGCCAAACCGCTTGACGACGATATTGTAGAAGATATTGGCGAGATTCTTCTGGCATCTGCCGCACCACTTCGTCTCGCTCGATTCCTCGATTACGAAGGAGATACGAGCGTAAGTCCAGACGAGTGCCTCCCAGTCGACCCAGCCCGTGAAGAGGTAAGCGGTGAGGTATCCCGCAGCGGCATCTCGCGCGCGTCGCCAGTCGTGCTCGTATTCTACGATGGTGCGACAGGCGTGTTCGTCGATGAGGACCTGGTCTTCAGGTCGGCGGCACATCTTGCTGAAGTGGCCGATGTTCCTGCCGGGGATCGCCGAGGAACGCAGCGCCTCGATCATACGGACGGCGGGGCCGTGGAACTGTTGATGGAATCTGGCGAACTCGACGAACGCGTGGGGCATGTACGTCTTCCACATCTCCTTCAACTGGGGGTGGATATCCAAAAGCTTGAGGGGGAGGGTGCGCCACGCGTATTGGCGGACCATGTCGTCGTTTTGGGTCGCACAGGCGAGGAAGCACCGGAGGAAGGGGCAGACGAGGAAGGTGTCCTTGTTTGCGTGGATGATGTCCCAAAGTCGCCCGATGAACGGGAGGCGGTTGAGGAGCGCGACGTGGATGCAGTCGAGGAAAAGGTCGAACGCGGCGTTGCCGGCTATGGTCGACTCGTTGACCCATCCGTCGTCTTCGTCCGGGTTCATGATTAGCGAGAGCACAAGCGCGAGTGCCGAGGAATCGACGTCCGACAGGTGGCAGACCTCGGAGACCCCCGGGGGTCGGGTGAAGCTCCAAGGCGGGGGTTTGTCGGTGAAGTTGTGGAAAACCGGCGACACGTCGGCGAGGAGCGAGATGGGCACGTAGAACATGGTCCCGTCGTCGGTGACGAGCAGAGCATCGCCACCGTACGGTCCGTCGGGGGTGGCGAACGCAGGGTGGAGGCGGGTATGGACCGGCGCGGATGGAACTCTGGGTTTGGGTGCGAGCCCTGCGAGTCAGGCGCGCGTCCGACAGGTAGGTGGTGGCGGGGGCAACTCACCGCTGAGAACCTTCCTGGTGGCGACGGCGAGGCCGCGCATGCTTGCCCGAAGGTGGTATGAACTGATAGAGGTGTTGCTCATTGTGGCGAAATGAGGTTGCTGTCGTGTTCGCTGTTGAATACTTTGCGCGAGGAGTGGCGTAAAGGTTGCGCGAAAGTAGTGGGAAGGTTGAGAGTTGAGGAATAGTTGGGAGAACGGGGCGGGGGAGATGGGTATATATATTCATGACCCATTGCAACGCGGACGACTGCATGGGATCGAAATGGCAGCCCCGGCTGGTCAACGGTGCAATATTTTCCACGTCCAAGGGACCACGGGAAAGCTAGTCGGTAAATAGTCGCCTTTCTCGACGTTCAACGAGTCGTCCCTCTACCGCATTTGGATGGTTAGTCGCTCTGGCGGACCTCGACTCCTGGACTTTAGCTGATTATCGGGCAAAGAATGTCGGAAACCGACGGAGATTAGATAGGCGACTGGTGGTTCGCTCGCCACGGCGGGGCTGGTTTGATCGCTAGCTCGTTTTGCCAGACAATCCGGTTCGACCTAAGACAGGTAATGTCGGTCGCCCTCATCACGTGCCCGGCGATCTGACCGGATAGTTCCACTTTTATCGACCTGAGACCTTCCATTGTAGCACACATGCACATCTGGCGATCATTTGTTGCGCGTGTTGAGAGTCGAAAACCAAGTTGTTGCCAGGACGCCCGGCTCAGATGGGCTCGGTCTGT
>Ga0308169_10005008_pt1 | contig 12194 bp, 11 predicted proteins | sample PhyBR1_2_FD_202139 | JGI IMG/M metagenome (GOLD analysis project Ga0308169, IMG submission 202139) | Phyllosphere microbial communities from UC Gill Tract Community Farm, Albany, California, United States - DLSLSB.R1 | ecosystem: Host-associated > Plants > Phyllosphere > Unclassified | place...
ACGGCACCCACCGCGTCTCCCTCGACGAAGTCATCATCACCATGCGCGAAACCGGCAAAGACATGTCCTCCAAATACAAGGAAACAGCCATGGGCGGCCTCGCCGTCAACGTCGTCGAATGCTGACGCCGGGCTTCCACGCTCTCAACCAACGGCAAAACCACCAAACAAAGGAAACACCATCATGACCCTGGCACCTGAAGGCCGGAAGATGCTGCGGATCGAGCAGCGCAACGCTGCGGTTCCGGTGGAACGCAAGCCGGAATGGATCAAGGCCAAGGTCCAGATGGGCCCGGAGTTCGTGGGCCTGAAGAACCTGGTCAAGAAAGAGGGCCTGCACACCGTCTGTGAAGAGGCCGGCTGCCCCAACATCTTCGAATGCTGGGAAGACAAGGAAGCCACCTTCCTGATCGGCGGCTCCGAATGCACCCGCCGCTGCGACTTCTGCCAGATCGACACCGGCAAGCCTTCTCCCCTGGACCGGTTCGAACCCACCAAAGTCGCCCGCTCCGTCCAATCCATGCAGCTGCGCTACGCCACCGTCACCGGAGTCGCCCGCGACGACCTCGAAGACGAAGGCGTCTGGCTCTACGCCGAAACCGTCCGCAAGATCCACGAACTGAACCCCTGCACCGGCGTCGAACTGCTCATCCCCGACTTCTCCGGCAACCCGGACCACATCGAAGCGATCTGCGACTCCAAACCCGAAGTCTTCGCCCACAACGTCGAAACCGTCCCCCGGATCTTCAAGCGGATCCGCCCCGCGTTCCGCTACGACCGCTCCCTGGACGTCATCACCCAGGGCCGCAACCACGGCATGGTCACCAAATCCAACCTCATCCTGGGCATGGGCGAAACCCGCGACGAAATTTCCGAAGCACTCCGCGACCTCCACCACGCCGGCTGCGACCTGATCACCATCACCCAGTACCTCCGCCCCTCCGAACGGCACCTGCCCGTGGACCGCTGGGTCAAACCCCAGGAATTCGTCGACCTCCAGCACGAAGCCGAAGAAATCGGCTTCCTCGGCGTCATGTCCGGCCCCCTGGTCCGCTCCTCCTACCGCGCCGGCCGCCTCTGGGCCACCGCCATGCGCAAAAAAGGACGCGACATCCCCGCCGAACTCGCCCACATCGCCGACGGCATCCAGGACTCCGGCACCACCCGCCAGGAAGCAGCCACCCTCCTGGCGGGGTAATCCGGGACGGGGTTTCGCTCCCCCACCGGTCAGCTGTTGCCGCGCACCACCGGGATGCTTGCCGTTGGCAGGCCGCTGGGGAATACGGTGGGCTCCGGCTGCGGGACCGGCGCCAGCGGCACCTGGACGGGGTCGCCGCCCACCACCAGCCGGTGGCCGCGGACGTCCACTTCCAGCGGCCCGCCCTCCTGCACGGCGAGCGTTATGGAACCGGGGGCAAGGCGGACCAGCAGCAGGCGTCCGCGGATCTTCAGGTGGAAGGCCAGCCCAGTCCATTCGGCAGGGAGGCGCGGGTCGAAGAACGGCACCTCCCCCTGGTCGCGCAGGCCGGCGAACCCGCTGACCAGCGAGCTCCACACTCCCCCGGTCGAGGCAATGTGGACGCCGTCGATGGTGTTGCCGTGGGTGTCATCGAGGTCGATGAAGGCCGCGTTGGTGAAGTGGTCCAGCGCTTCCTTCGAGTAACCCACCTCGGCCGCCATGATTCCCTGCACGCAGGCGGACAGGGTTGAGTCACCGGTGGTCAGCGGATCATAAAAATCGAAGGCACGGTGTTTCTCCTCGGCGGTGAAGTCCTGCCACTGCAGGAACATGGCCAGGACAGTGTCCGCCTGTTTGAGGACCTGGTGGCGGTAGATCACCAGCGGGTGGAAATGCAGGAGCAGCGGGTACTTGGACCGGGGCGTGGTCCAGTCCCAGGGCTCCAGCGTCATGAAGTCGTTGTCCTGTGAGTGCACCTGCATGCGGTCATCGAACGGCAGCTGCATCCGGCTGGCGGCGGCTTCCCAGAGTTGGCGCTCCTCCGGCGTGATTTCGGCGTGCTCCAGGGCGGCAGCGGCCCGGAGATTGAAGCGGGCCATCACGTTCGTGTACAGGTTGTCGTTGACCACGGCGGTGTATTCATCGGGACCGGTGACGCCGTGGATGTGGAAGAGCCCGTCCTTGCCGAAGAAGCCCAGGGAAATCCACATCCGGGCAGTTTCGATCAGCAGTTCGGCGCCCATGCCCTCTCCGAAGGCGGCATCGCCGGTAGCCCAGAGGTACCTGTTGGTGGCGAACGCAATGGCGGCGGCAATGTGGAACTGGGCCGTGCCCGCAGCATAGTAGGCGCTGGCCTCGAGCCCGTTAATGGTGCGCCACGGGAACAAGGCTCCGTCCACGCTCAGTTCCTTGGCCCGGATCTTGGCCTCGGGGAGCATCCCGTGCCGGAACTCCAGGACCTGCCGGGCGCCGTCGGGATTGGTATAGGTGAGGTACGGCAGCAGGTACACCTCCTGGTCCCAGAAGTAGTGACCCTCATAGCCTGATCCCGTAACGCCCTTGGCGGGGATGCCTGCAACGTCGGCACGGGCGGTGGCTTGGGCCAGCTGGAAGAGGTTCCAGCGGATGGCCTGCTGCAACCCGGGCTGGCCGCCGTCGACCACAATGTCGGACGTGGCCCAGTAACGGCGGAAGTGCGCCTCGCTTTCGGCAAAGACGTCATTCACCGCGCGCAGGCCTTCCTCCGCCACCGCCGCTGCGTCGATGCCAGGGTCCTGCACGGTCCGGCCTGCGGCGTAGCTGACGCTCTTTTCCAGCCGGAACGGCTCGTCGGCATCCACCGCGAGCACATAGCGGACGCTGCTGTCGTCCTGGTCCACCAGGGTCTCGAACGGCTGGTGCCCCGGGGAGGTCCAATGATCCACGGCGATGCCCACCCGCTGCTTGGACTCGGCCGCCTCCCAGGACAGTCGCAGGGACCCGTCGCCGCCGTCGAGCCGGACGGGCACCAGCACCCGCCCTGCGTGCCGGCCCGCACGCCGGGGATCATGCACGGAGTGGTCCTCCACCGGCTGGTCCTGGCGGTTGATCACCGACGAGGTGACGTCCAGCGAGACCTGCCGGTCCGTGGCCACCTCAAGTGAGATGCCAAGGCTGCCCCGGGACGCAAAGCCCACCGCCCGCCGTTCCGTGGTTGTCACGGTGGCGCCGGAACGGCATTGCCAGGTGATCCGGCATTCGTAGATTCCGGTGCAGAAGTCGACCGTCCGCCGGTAGTCAAGGACCTCCGATTCGGCCAGGCTCAGGGTCTCCCCGTCCACCACCACCGCGAAGTTGTTGGCGTCCGGGATGTAAAGGATGCGCTGCCCTGTCCGGGCGAAACCAAAAGCGTTTTCGGCGTGCTTGATGTCCCAGATCTCGTGCAGCCCATTGATGAAGCTTCCGGGCAGCTCGGCATCCGCCGCTGCCCAGTGGGCACCACGGATACCCAGATGCCCGTTTCCCAGGGCGAACAGGGTCTCCAGCGTTCCCGCGCCGTCGTGTTCATAGCGGGTTTCAACGAGCTGCCAGGGGGTGTCGGGGAACCGTTCGCGGTCCGCGGTAATCAGTGCCATGGTCGGGGTCCTTTTGGCCTTGCTGTGCTGCCGGGCTGGCCGGCACGAAGTATTCGGGGGAAGTGCTGTCTACGGATTGCTGCTGCGGTTGGGGATCGCAGTGGGAGCGGCAGTGTTGCCCGGGGGGAGGCAACAGGGGGTGGACGCAGGGATTAGGGAATGAGTTCCCCGAGGTCGCTGACCACCAGGGTGGCGCCTGCGTCCAGGAGTGTCTGCCGCCCTGCTCCCCGGTCTACGCCGATCACCGAGTGGAACGATCCTGCCTGTCCCGCCTGCACGCCGGATACGGCGTCCTCCACGACGACGCACTCCGAACTGGACAGGTCCAGCAATTTGGCCGCGTACTCGTAGGTAGCCGGACTTGGCTTGCCGGGCAGGCCCTGCTCAGCGGCCACAACCCCGTCCACCACCACGGCGAAGTGGTGGCTGAGTCCGGCGGCCTTCAGGACCGCGGGGGCGTTCCGGGAGGAGGATACGACGGCGACCTTGAGTCCGCGGTCCAGCACGGCCTGGAGGAAACGCACGGAGCCTTCAAACGGTTCGACGCCGGCGCTCACGATGTCATTGAAGACCGCGTTCTTCCGTTTGCCCAGGCCATGGACGGTGTCGTTGGCGGGGTCGTCATCCAGGGGGCCTTCGGGCAGGGTGATGCCGCGGGAGGCCAGGAAGTCGCGCACACCATCGAAGCGGGGCTTGCCGTCGATGTGGTCGAAATAGTCGCTTTCCCGATACCCGGGGACGCCGGGCTGCGAGGCCAGGTAATGGTCGAACAGTTCCTGCCACGCACGCTCGTGGACCGTGGCTGTGGGGGTCAGTACCCCGTCCAGGTCAAACAGGATTGCTGAGGCGCCGGTCCAGGCGGCGGTGTCAGCTGCAGTTCGTTGTGTCATCGGCAGTGCGGTGTCCTTTCGGTTTGCGGACAGCAGGACCTGCCGGTGCAGCCTGAAGGAGGTGCCCGTGCGCGTACGCATAGCATCGCCTCCTTGTCCGCCCACTGCAGGACCGATCATGGCCGTAGACGAGTGTAAGCGCTTGCAGTTTTGACTTGCAACTGTTTTTTATCAGTGCTTAAGCATTTCCCTGCCCGGTTTCCCGGAGCACGTAATAGCGCAGGAAAGCACCGACGTCCACCATCTCCACCCTGGACATCGCGTGCCCCATTCCGGGGTACGTCCGGGCCGTCAGCAGTGTGTTGTTTTCCAGCCATTCAGCGGTATAGGCGATGGCGTCGTCGTTGATCACCAGGTCTGCCTTGTCCCGGCCCCAGAAGAAGGGTGGCTTGGCCTCGAAGGAGTCGGTCACCGAAAGGAGCTCGTTCTTGAGGACGAAGCCGGACAGCCCCACCACGGCCTTATAGTCGCCCGGGTGCAGCCGAAGCAGCGTGCTGGCCATGGCCATCCCCTGCGAGTATCCCATCAGGCTCACGCTGCTGTGCTGGTCCTCCACGGATTTGATCCACGCCCGCACGGCATTGGCCGCCGAGATCACGTCCGCAAAGTCGTTGGCCAGGAAGTAATCGAGCAGGAACCAGCCCCAGTGGTCGCCGATGGGCATTGGGGCGCGCAGGGCCGCATAGGTGAACTCCTGCGGCAGGTGCTCAAACAGGCGCACCATCCTCGACTCGTCCGTGCCGTACCCGTGCATCATCACCATCAAGGGAGTGCCCGCGCGTTGGCCTTCCGGCCTGGACCACACAACTGTTTCCACTGGTCAAGACTAGCGACGCAGATGAGCTGCCCGGCCGGGTCATTGAATCCGGAACCCGCGGACGGTAGCGTGACGCCTGACAGACAGCAGGCTTAGCTTTTTGCAGTACGCACCACCCTTCCGTAACGCCATACCAGCGCCGCACATGGAAGCGGCCGTAAGGAGCAGGTCATGAGAATCGGTTCGTCAATCTTCCTTATCGCCCTCGGCGCTATTCTCGCCTGGGCAGTGACTCCCGGACTGATTCCCTTTGTGGACCAGCAGCTGGTGGGCTACATCCTGATGGCCGTCGGCGTGATCGGGCTGATCGCTTCCCTCATCCTCGCCTCGCCCGGCCGCAGCCGGCGGGTGAGCGAGTCCCGGTCCGTGATCGACCCCAACACCGGTGAGCGCATCACCCGGCAGGAAACCCGCGACGGCGGCATCTGACCTCATGCGGAAACGGGGGCCATTTCCCCGGATAAGTAACGCCAGGCCGAAGAGCCGGGCTGGACCACAGGCGTCCAGCCCGGCTTTTTTGCGCCCCGACAGGGCAAATGACAAGGAATCTTGTTTCATGTTGGTTTCCATTGACAAACCAACAGAAGCAAAGATAAAGTCAAGTAACTCAACACGAGAGTGACGCAGGTCACGAGAGCAGCTACGCAACGGAGGGTAAGTGTTCGCCGAAGAGCGCCAGCAAAAGATTGCCGAGCTTGTCGCCGGCAGCGGCCGGGTCAGCGTGACCCTGCTGGCTGAGCGCTTCAGCATCACCACCGAAACCGTGCGCCGGGACCTGGCAGCCCTGGAAAACGCCGGAACCGTACGGCGCGTCCACGGTGGCGCAGTGGCGGCAGACCGCTTCAGCACCACCGAGGAAAGCGTCACCGAACGGGCCATCCAGCGGCCGGACCAAAAAATCCGGATCGCCGAAGCCGCCCTCGCACTGATTCCCCGCAACTCGACCGCCAGTGTCCTGCTGGACGGCGGCACCACCACCGAAGTGCTGGCAGACATGCTGGCCCGGCGCACCGCCGCCGAACCTTCCGATGGAAACGGGCCGCAGCACGAACTGGTGGTCATCACCCACGCAGTACCCATCGCCAGCAAACTCTCCCATGTTCCCGGTGTAGCCCTGCAGATCCTGGGCGGTCGGGTACGCGGCATCACCCAGGTGGCCGTGGGCCAGGCCACCGTGGACGCCGCCGCCAGGCTGCGCCCGGACATCGCGTTCATCGGCACCAACGGCATCCACGCCACCTTTGGCATCAGCACTCCCGATCCTGAAGAAGCAGCCGTCAAGGCAGCCTTCGTCCAGTCGGCACGCCGCATTGTGGTGCTGGCCGACTCCTCCAAGCTGGACACGGAAACCCTGGTCCAGTTCGCCTCCCTGAAAGATCTGGATACCTTGATCACAGACAGTGAACCCGGACCTGAACTCGCAGCTGCCCTGGAAGATGCCGGCGTAGACGTGGTGGTCGCATGATCGTCACGTTCACGGCCAACCCCAGCCTCGACCGGACGGTGGCCCTCCCCGGCCCGCTGGCCCGCGGTGAGGTGCAGCGCGCCGTCTCCGTCCGCCAGGAGTCCGGCGGCAAGGGTGTCAACGTTTCCCGCGCCCTGGTGGCCTCCGGGCTGGAATCCCTTGCCGTCCTTCCCGGCGCAGACGGTGACCCCGTCCTGGCCGGGCTGCGGGAGAGCGCCGTTCCCTTCGTGTCCCTTCCCATCGATGAGCCACTGCGCACCAACGTGGCGCTCACCGAGCCCGGCGGCGTGACCACCAAGATCAACGAACCCGGGCCCGTCCTGGCTGCTGACCAGCAGGAAGCCCTCATCAAGCTGCTGCTGGAAAGCTCCCGCGGCGCCAGCTGGGTGGTTCTGGCCGGTTCGCTGCCACCGGGATTCCCGGACAACTTCTACGCCACGGTGGCCCGGCGGATCCGGGAGGCGGGCAACGGCACAGCGCCGCTGATCGCCGTCGACTCCTCCGGGGCGCCCCTCGCCGCTGCCCTCACCGACAGCGGAACGTCCGGGGACAGCACCGTCTCCGGAGGAACAACCACAGGTTCCGGGAAACCGGACCTCCTCAAACCCAACGCCGAGGAACTGGCGGAACTGGCCGCAGCCGCCGGTTTCACCCCGGCCTCCGGTGACGAGCTGGAAGCGGATCCCGCTGCTGCGGCAGCCGCCGCAGCCGCCGTCGTACGTTCCGGTGTGGGTGCTGTGCTGGCAACTCTCGGTTCCAAGGGAGCTGTCCTCGTAACGGCCGACGGCGCGTGGCTGGCCACGCACCCGCCGGTCGCCGCGGTCAGCACGGTGGGTGCGGGCGACTCCGCACTTGCCGGCTACCTGCTCGCCCACGGCCGGGGCGCCGCCCCCGCCGACTGCCTTCGTCAGGCGGTGGCCCACGGTGCCGCCGCTGCCTCGCTGCCGGGCTCCACAGTTCCGGCAGTAAACCAAACCACCCCGGATGCCGTAACCATCACGGCCCTTCGAAAGGATTGACAGTGACCCAGCTCATCACCACGGATCTGGTCGAGCTCGACCAGAACCTGGGCAACGCCCCCGAGACGGTGATCCGGCATCTGGCAAGCAAGGTAGCTGCCACCGGACGCGCATCAGAAGTTGAAGGCCTCTTCGCCGACGCCTTTGCCCGCGAACAGAAGACCGCCACGGGCATCCCGGGTGGCATCGCCATCCCGCACTGCCGCTCCGCAGCAGTCACCGTGCCCACCCTGGCCATGGCACGCCTGAACCCGAAGGTTGACTTCGGCGCCAAGGACGGCCCGGCTGACCTGGTGTTCTTCATTGCCGCTCCGGACGGGGCGGACCAGGAGCACCTGAAGCTGCTCTCCAAGCTGGCGCGGTCCCTGATCAAGAAGGACTTCACCGCAGCCCTCCGCAACGCCTCCTCGCAGGCTGAAATCGTGGAACTCGTTGACGGCGCGCTGGCGGACAAGCCGGCAGCGCACGCTGCAGCCGCCCCGGTGGATGCAGTCCCGGTAGGGGCCAGCGTCGGCGCAGCCGGTGCCGCAGGTGCCAGCGCCGTCGGTGCCCCTGCAGGTGCTTCGGCAGGCAGCGCGGCCCGCGGGCCCAAGCGCCTGGTGGCCGTGACCGCGTGCCCCACCGGCATTGCCCACACGTACATGGCAGCCGATTCCCTCGTGGCAGCCGCCAAGGAGGTGGGCGTTGACCTGCAGGTGGAGACCCAGGGTTCCTCCGGCGCCAAGGCGCTGGACCCCGCCGTCATCGCCGCAGCGGACGCCGTGATCTTCGCCGTGGACGTGGACGTGCGCGGCAAGGAGCGCTTTGCCGGCAAGCCCGTCATCAATGCCCCCGTAAAGCGCGGCATCGACGAACCGGAAAAGATGGTCCAGGAAGCACTTGCTGCGGCGGACAACCCCAATGCCCACCGGGTCCCGCACTTCGGCGCGGAGGAACAGGCTGAGCTGGAGGCCGCTGAAAAGGGCGAGCACATCGGACAGAAGCTCAAGAAAGCCCTGCTCACCGGTGTCTCCTACATGATTCCGTTCGTGGCCGGCGGTGGCCTGCTGATCGCCCTTGGCTTCCTCATGGGCGGTTACCTGATCACCAAGTACGCGGACACGATCGTGGTCCAGAACAGCATCTTCAACCTTCCCACCCAGTTCCCGGAGAACGCGTGGGGTCCGCTGGGGGCCTACCTCGGTGCGGTCCTGTTCAAGATCGGCGCCCTCTCGCTCGGGTTCCTGGTTCCGGCCCTGGCCGGGTACATCGCCTACGCCATCGCCGACCGTCCGGGCATCGCGCCGGGCTTCGTGGCCGGTGCCGTAGCCGGGTTCATGGGCGCCGGCTTCCTCGGCGGCATCGTAGGCGGCCTGCTGGCCGGTTACATCGCCCACGTTATCGGCGGCCTCCAGGTCGCACGCTGGCTGCGCGGCCTGATGCCTGTGGTCATCATCCCGCTGCTGGCTTCGCTGGTGGCATCTGGCCTCATGTTCCTCATCCTCGGCGCCCCGATCGTGGCCATCACCACCGGCCTGAACAACTGGCTGTCCGGACTCACCGGTGCCGGAGCCATCGCCCTCGGCGTGATCCTCGGACTCATGATGTGCTTCGACCTGGGCGGCCCGGTCAACAAGGTGGCTTACTCCTTCGCCGTCGCCGGTCTGGGAGCCGCAAGCATCGACAACCAGGCCCCGTGGCAGATCATGGCAGCAGTCATGGCTTCGGGCATGGTCCCGCCGCTGGCCATGGCGCTGGCTTCCACCGTCCTGAACAAGAAGCTCTTCAGCCTCGCTGAGCAGGAAAACGGCAAGGCAGCCTGGCTGCTGGGCGCGTCCTTCATCTCCGAAGGCGCCATCCCGTTCGCCGCTGCCGATCCCCTGCGCGTCATCCCCGCCAGCATGCTGGGCGGCGCAGTGACCGGTGCCATTTCCATGGCGGCGGGCGTCGGATCAAAGGCGCCCCACGGCGGCCTGTTCGTCTTCTTCGCCATCGACAACTTCCTGATGTTCGTCATCTCGATCATCGTCGGCACGGTAATCACGGCACTTTCCGTCATCGCGCTCAAGCGCTGGGCAGTCAAGAAGAGCGTTGATACGGTTGAACCGGTTCCCGCAACCGTCTGAGCCGGCTTAGCCACAAACTTCACCGGCCGCTGAACCCTCAGCACGCCGAAAGACAAAAGGAGCAAAAATGCCAGAACGCACCGCAACCGTTGCCAGCCGCGTGGGCTTGCACGCCCGCCCGGCCGCTATCTTTGCCGAGGCAGCCGGCGAGTTCGACCTGGACATCACCATCGCCCGTGAAGGCGAGCCGGCCGACGAAGCCATGGATGCAGCCAGCATCCTGTCCCTGATGAGCCTGGGTGCTTCGCACGGCGACGTGGTGGTCCTCCGCGCCGAAGGTGCCGGTGCGGACGATGCGCTGGAGCGCCTGGTGCAGATCCTGGAAACAGATCACGACGCCGAGTAGCAGCTTCGCCGCTTAGCGGCACTGCCCAGTCGGCCGCCGTCGTGCTTTCCCTTTATGGAGAAGCCCGACGGCGGCCGCTTGGCTTTAAGCGCCTGGCCCGCCTTCCGCAATCCGTTTCACGTCCGCCAGGAGCATGTCCCACATGCCCTCGGAATGCTTCGCGGCTTCTTCGCTGGGATTGTTGTCCTGCGCCAGGGTCAGCCGGGTGGCGCCGTCACGGTCCTCAAGCGACCAGTCAAGCGTGTGGTAATTCTCTGGCTTGTCTTCCTGCCCGGACAGGGGGCTGTAGTGGGTGTGGACCAGTTTCCGCCCCGGTTCGACCGCCAGGATCCGGCCCTTGTCCTGGTAGGCCTTCCCTTCCCATTCACCCCGCCAGGTGATGGGGCTCCCCACCTTCCAGTCCGTCTCCAGCATGGTTCCAAACATGAACTCCTTCACGGCGGCGGGGTCGGTCATCACTTCCCACACGCGCTCCGGCGGGGCGTCGATGGTGGTGACGGAGGTGGCCACGTGGTTTTCCGCCATGGTTCAGGCCTTTTTCGCGGTGAAGAGCAGGTACTCCCATTCCATCTGGAACGGGGTATCGCCGTGCGCGTCGCCAAAGGAATCGGCAAGATCGGTAAGGGCCTTGTCCAGGGCCTTGACCTTGTCATGGTCCTCGCCGAGGGATTTGTACACGGAGATGATGGGGCCGTAGTGGGACTTGAAATAGCGGACGAAGTCCGCAGGCTGGTGGAAGCTCCTCACCGTGAGGTGCTTCTTCCGGGTGTGGACATCGGTGATTTTTTCGCCCATCAGTTCGCGGATGTGGTCCTCGCTCCCCCACAACGTCGCAGGCTGGCTGCCGGGCGGGGGCGGCGGAGCGAAGGGCTTCAGGGCGGCAAACATCTGCCCGGTAAATCCTTCGGGGGTCCAGCACAGCAGCCCGATGGAACCGCCGGGTTTACAGACCCTGAGCAGTTCGTCCGCAGCTGCCTGGTGGTGGGGTGCGAACATCACGCCAATGCAGGACATCACCGTGTCGAACTCCGCCTCTCCGAATGGGAGGGCTTCTGCGTCGCCTTCCTGCCACTCCAGGCTGACGCCCCGGTTCGCGGCTTCCTTGCGCCCCGCTTCGAAGAGCTCGGGAGTGAGGTCGCTGGCCACCACCTTGGCGCCCATCATCGCCGCCGGAATGGCGGCGTTGCCGGTTCCCGCCGCTACGTCCAGGACCCGCTGGCGGGACTTGATGCCACAGGCCTCCACCAGGACGGCACCCAGCTCCAGGAGCATCTCGTCGGCAAGGGCCGGGTAATCCCCTGAGGCCCACATGGCCCGGTGCTTCCTCTTGAGCTCCCGGTCCGCCTCCGCCCCCGCCACGTCTGTCTGATCGCTCATGTCCGCGCCCCTTTACATGTCCGCCGAAGATGGTGACAGCGCCGCTGGCACAGCGGAGGCTGTGATGCGACTCATTGTGGGCGCGTTGCAGCGACCTGTAAAGGGTGGCGCCGGGCAAAGACTGGACGGCTGCCCGCCCCCGAGTCAGGCCGGTTTGCGCGCCCTGGTGGTCTTGGTGGCCGGCTTGGCTGCGGTCTTGGAGCCTGTGGATTTGGTTTCTGCCGCTTTGCTTCCCGCGGACTTGGAGGCTGAAGACTTTGCGGACGTGGATTTCGTGGCGGCGGACCTCGTGGCCGATTTGGCGGCAGGCCCGGAATCATCCGTGCCGGTCTTCGCGGCAGCCCTGGTCCCCGAAGACCGGCTCCCCGAAGACTTGGCCGCCGCGGCCTTGGTGCCTGACGACTTGCGGGCCGGTTTGGCTTCCTCCTCGGCGTCCCCCTTCCCGCCGTCCGCTTCGTCATCAGTTCCGGTGGCCGATGCGGGCTCCCCGCCGCCGCGTTTCCGGTCCAGGCTCCGTTTCAAGGCCTCCATGAGGTCGATGACCTCGCCCTTGCCGCCCTCGCCGGCTTCCACGCCGAAGGTTTCCTCGGTGTCCAGCGATTC
>Ga0308169_10005009_pt1 | contig 12192 bp, 16 predicted proteins | sample PhyBR1_2_FD_202139 | JGI IMG/M metagenome (GOLD analysis project Ga0308169, IMG submission 202139) | Phyllosphere microbial communities from UC Gill Tract Community Farm, Albany, California, United States - DLSLSB.R1 | ecosystem: Host-associated > Plants > Phyllosphere > Unclassified | place...
GTCGATGGAATTCGGTCGCGGTCGTGAAGGTGAGAGGGATAGACCTGCTGTGCGAGGCGAGGGATTGAATTGGCTCGCGATGTGGGATGAGAGTTGGTTTGCTGGCGGTAAGAGAGGCTTTTCTAGGAGATCTGACGTTGAAGAAGCTGGTGATTCTAGGATCGGGGTGAGAGGAGGAGGATGGGCGCGACGACATCCAGGACGAAATCTGTTTCGACGCATGATAGACGGGGGAAAGGTGAAGAAGAAGGAGGAAGGAAAAGGAGAGGGAGAAGTTGGGCGGAATAGGAGAGTTCGGAAAGTCCTCGGACTGACGACGTCAACGATTCGGCGAGATAACGGATGTAGCAGTACAGATCTAGCATGTTCCGTACTACCCAGTTCCGTTGTTGAGGTTCATCAATGCAGTTCCTCCTCCACACGGATCGCTTCGTCGAATCTTAGAACGACGTCGAACTTGTAAGCTTCTCACCTACTCTCCGAGGTGCGACAGGTCAGCTCATAGTCTCACATTGGCAAAGCGAAGCTGGAACGCACTAGAGAAGAAGAGAGACGGTTTCGAATTCCCACAACTTGACTCGAGCCAAAACGTTGTTAACTGCGAAAAGAGGAGTCGTCGTTGGATCGTGAGCTTGATACTGCTGTAGATAACGCTTGAGGAAGGATCAGCCAGACTCTGGAAGGAATGAGCCAAGTGAGAAAGGGAAACCGACTTCATCTTGCAAGATCAATTCTAATCGCTCCAATTCGCGCTTGATTCCGACCCATCTCGTTCTCGTTCTCTCATCAATCTTGAGATACTGGAAGAGTGCGATCTTGAGCTTCTGGAACCAATTCAACATTCTGTCGGTTCGAGCGGTTTCTTCGGAGCGGGAGCGAGATTCAGAATTGAGCATTCTCTGTTGGTTGTGATAACGAGTGAACTTTTTGACGAGACGACTGAGCAGGTATTCTATTTCAGCTTCTTGCCATCTCGTTTTGGTCTGCTCGACAGTAGCGTCAATACGAGGAAGAAATGAAGGAACAGAAACGAAGACGAACAGCGTGAACTTGTCGCGGTCGATAATCAAGCTTGATACAGCGCTTGAATCGCGGAGGACGACGTTCGGTAAGCTATCGAATACGAATATCTGATCAGTACCGCTTCGAGAGAACGAGTAGCGAAATTCGTTCTAACCTTTTCACCTCTTCCCACAGCTTGTTCAGCCGGTCTCACCTGACGTTTGATCACCTCTATAGCATAATCCGTCTGGCTCGACTTTCTCAAGAGGTCGATCCATTCCTCCTTCCAATCAATCAATAATTGATCTCCCCTCTTTTCCGGCGCTGCATCAACAATCCCCTGAAGATACGTCTTCAACTCCTCGATTCTTCTCACCTTCCCAAAGAATTGTAGTTCCCACTCGACTGTTTCACTCGCTGCTCGTTTCTTGGCTTGAAGGACGCGTTTGTCGGAATCAGAGTAAGGCAGAAGTTCCTTCGAATTCGATTGAAGTCGAGGCTGCGAGGAGGGGAGTTGATGATGATGAGTGGAGGCCGTAGGTTGAAGCAAAGCGGAAGCTGAGGATGAGTCCGGCCGCGGTAAGAGAGTCGAAATCAGGAGATTTGTTGTAGAAGTGGGTGACTCTGATATAGATGCGAGAGTGGAAGGAGCGGCGCAATGTCGGCTAACAGGTCGGAATCGTCGTCTAGGCATGTCGAGAAGGAATGGGTCAAAGGTGAAAGAGAAGGGAGGAAAAGAGTTTTGCGGTTGAAATCGTGGAGGTCGGAAAGTCCTCGGACTGACGTCACGAGGCAGTCTCGTCGAGGCTGAGGGCTGTGGAGGACGAGAGGAGAGAGTGGGAGTAAGAAGAGGGGAGCGGGAAGCGAAAGCGATTCGGAGGAGAGGATGCGAAAGGAGGGGGAAGGAGGAAGAGGATAAGTTGACCAGATTAGTGCCATGGCGAGATATTGACCTAGTCACAAGGTATGTATCAGTCGAATCCTTCAATAAAGCGAGAAAAGAAACGTACTTGAGGAGCAGCCAAACTCGACGGAACTTTCCACTCCTTGATTCTCTCCAAAACGTTCGCAACAGCAAAGAGTGCACTCGTCGAAGGTATCACGATTCTGATCGCCTGAGAGCTCGACAGCTACTCATCAGTTGATCGAGACAAATAGGGAACGAACGAAGATAACGTACAGGATCTTTCGCAAGTAATTCGAGTCGTTTCAGTTCAAACTTGACTCGAGCCCAGTCCCGCTTCGGGTCCTGTGACTGCTTCAGGTAGCAAAGGATTACACTTGCAAGGTTTCGTTCCCAATCGAGTAGCGCTCGGAATCCATCATCTCCTTCTCGATTCGAAAGTTCACGCTGTCGGTTTCGTTCGACTTGAATGCGATAGAACCTTGAGCGGATCCCATCGATCACCGAGTAAATCTCAGCAGCTTCCCATTGATAGGCATCCTACACACAAGCATATTAGCGCTCAAATCGAGAGCGAAGAAAGCGAAAGAATCCTCACGGCGTAAAGTTCCCTCACTTGATATTCCCTCTTAACATTCCTCCTCAACCCAAAGTATCCACTCCTTTCCATCAACTACTACACACAAGTTCGATCAGCTGAGCCCGATTCGAAAGTCCACTCGAAAAGATTCACTAACCTTTTCCCCCCTCTCAACTGCCCTTTCCGTCCCTTCCAGCTCTCCCAAGACCCTTTCATAAGCCCACTGAGTCCCTGTACTCCTCTCCCATACGCCCAACCACCCTTTCTCCCATCCTAACAGTACCCGATCAACTTTCTCTCCGTTGCCCCAAACTTCTTCCAATATCCTCCCCAATCTCTTCCTCAACGCAACTCGATGTTTCTCGATCGAACGTAGATCGCAAGTAGCGAGTTCTTCCGCTGAGAGGGCGAGTGATCGTAGTAGGCGAAGCTGCGGGCGGGTAGAGATGAGAGGAGGTGAAATGAACGAGTTGAGCGAGTGATGTTCGGGGAGTGAAGGGAGTGGTGTGTTGTATGATCGATGGCGACGAGACTGGGGATGAAATCGCTGCATGGTCGAAAAAGTGGATGTCGAGAGGGGAGAAAAGGAAGAGGAGAGGAAAGGAAGAGGATTAGGGGGTCGACGGACGATCCCTCGGATGCAGACGACGGACGCTGCGAAGGGTCGGCGGGAGCGAGAATCTGGGGTAGAGGATGCGGAGAGTGGAGTGGATCGTGAAGAGAGCTGTCCGAGGAGAATGAAACTTGAGTCGAATTGTAAAGGATGAGGGAATTAAAGGCGGAACGATAGATAGATTGAAAGTGAAAGGACACTTCAGTGATTGGTAAGTTCCACACCAAGAGACTGTGGTTTTCAACAGTCAATCAAGACCTGAATCAACAGCGATAGACTGGCGAAAACGCTCACGATTCGTAAACCTAATCTCCTGGGTCTATCCGTTTCATCCGTTTCTTGATTTGCTTGATTTCCTCCCCATGCTCCATTGCCTACTGTTCGAGAAGTGCTTGAATCGGCGACCAAACTTGAACGAAGCGATTCGAAACCGCTCGGATTAACGAATTCGACGAGAGCTGTTGTTACCCTTGAGTTTGAGGCACAGGAGCTGCCTGTTTGATCTCACTGATTGGTCTCGCACTATTCTTGAGCCTACCGAAGGGCGATACGAGGCCTTGAATCGAGTTGAGAGACAGTCGATCAGAGAAGAGCGAGTAAGTGACGGGATCAAGCGAGGCTAGTTGGAGCTGAATCTTATAGCTCCATAGAGTATATCAAGCTATCCGAAGCATTGATCCGAGGTTGTCGAGTTGATAGTTCTCTATCAAAAGGAACTGTTCGCATTTCTCCCTCTCCCCATTCCTCACGCTTCTCAAACCCGCTCTTGTTCTCTTCCAAGCTCCTCTAAACCATCAACAGACTCAATGACAGGTGCGCCTCTTCTTCCCTTCTGGTCCCCGTTGATCTAGTGTTGGCTCATCATTCTCTCTTTCTGGTCGATTCAGATTACGCAGAGGAACGAGCATCCGAGTTGGAAGTGTTGGAGAGTATCTTTCCTGATGAATTACAAGGTACGCTTTCGATTCGATTGAGCAGAGAGAGTGAGAGGTACGGAATATTGGGAAATGAGGATGAACAAGGAACGAGGGAAGGGCAGGACAGTAGCGAACGATGGAGAGGAATATCAACGATGGACTGGAGAGATGTGAGGTGTTCGAGCGGGAAAGGAGCGCAAGAGACGGCATCGCAAGCGCTCGAAAACAGGAAAAGTATCGCGGAATCCCCCTTTCCACCCTTCTCTTTGGACCTAGCGACTCAATCCGAAGCATGTTACAGCACTCACAACGATACACAACGATTCTGGAATCCAAGGAAGCAGGCGGCTGACGAATAGCTTGTACCTTGCGAAAAACAGTGATTTCCGAAAACGAGATTTCGATTCAAGTTGAACCAGAGAACCAAAATGACAATGATCCATGTACGTCTCTTCCTTTCCTCCCCACTCCCTCACCCTTTCGCCGCTTCCCTCAGATTCCCTTAACTGAAGTCACGTCGCTGATTCCCTCGTTCCCTGTCTCCCTCAATCCAGATATCCTCAATCTCCTAATCACCTATACCCCAACCTACCCGGACGAACTGCCCGAAATCTCAATAGAAGTCTCTTCCGGTGACTTATCAGACGAAGAAGAAACGTTCTTATTAGACGGTTTACGAGAATCGGCCGAAGAATCCTTAGGAATGGTTCGTTCTCCACTTCTCTTCTTCTCCTTTCCCTATTCTTGCTGATGAGCTCGAGAGAGTAGGCAATGGTGTACACCTTGAGTCTGAGGCTGAGAGAGTTGATTGGAGAAATGTTTGTATTGAGGAAAGAGCGAATAGCGAGAGAAGATCAATTACGCTATGAAGCTGAAGAAGCCGTCCGTCTTTCTCTACTCCCTCCTCTCCCTTCTCCCCGATCACTGACGAGGATGTGTGAGTGAGTAGGCACTGGCAAAGAAGAAAGAGGGAACGAAAGTTACTGCAGAGAGTTTCGCGAGGTGGAGTATGGGATTCGAGAAGGAGATGATGGAGCTCAGGAAGAAGGAGGAGATGGAGAGGTTGAAGAGTTTACCAGGGAAGGAGAGGGAAGAAGCAAAGAGGTTTATCGCTAAATTGACTGGTACGAACTTCTCTCTCTCTCGAAATCTCTGAGGTGAACTCCGAGCTGATACGGAAGAGAGAATCGTACAGGTCGACAATTGTTCGAAAGTGATTCGACGCTGGCTAATTCAGATAACGTCTTTGGGGATGAAGGGGATGTGGTCGTTGATTTCTCGAAATATGAACGGAGAGAAGATCAGGACGACGATGAAGAGGAGGAGGTGGAAGAAAGAATGCGGCTGGCTAATCTTAGTGATGACGAGCAATAGAAGAATTGTTCTTTGTGGATCAGCTGTTTGCGAAGACTTTGCGAGTTTCATCTGCGAGAGTCAAAAAAAATCTCAAGTGGGCCGAGAATCAATCTGAAGTTCCTCCCTTCCCTCTCTTCCCCATCTCCTCACTCCTCTCGATCGCTCTTCTCGACTTTACAGAAACTCGTATACATCAACTAGTTCAACAGAGTAACACTAGAGAATGCGCCGTTCCTTCGCCTCTTCTTCACGAGCGATTCGTTCCCCGGCTTCTTCCACTTCCTCTCCTTCCACCTCTTCCACTCTCGCCGCCACTCTCAGACCTACTCTACGAATCAACAGACAACAATCGAGATCCCTCGCAACTGCTAGTAAGACTGTAGAGGCTCAGTTGGCGACGTGAGTCAAACAGAGATTCTTTTTCGCTTCCTCAATTTGCCGGCAAACAAGAAGGGGGAACGAATAGGAATCGAAAGAGACATGCAGTCAAGCTATATGGGTTATGAGGACTAAAGGGGACGTAGAGCGAGAAGGATGAGGGGGATTTCTTCAGATCGACTTTCGAGACGGAGTGGAGGAAATAGCTAGTCAACTTCACAGACTTCAGGAACTGCCGCTGACCTTTCGAATGCATCCACAGCCGACCTAAACCCGCACCTACTTTCAATCAAGTCCCCGCATCTCAATCTGGCGCCACTCCTCCTTCCCCTCTCCAATCTGCGAAACAAAATGCCAACGACCTCGACTCTTCCTTCATCGGTTTATCAGGAGGACAGATCTTCCACGAGATGATGTTGAGACACAAAGTTGAGAAAGTGTTTGGTTACCCAGGAGGAGCAATCTTGCCCGTTTTCGACGCCATTTACAATTCTCCCAATTTCGATTTCGTTTTACCTCGACACGAACAAGGAGCTGGACACATGGCAGAAGGATACGCACGAGTATCTGGCAAACCCGGTGTCGTACTCGTTACTTCGGGACCTGGAGCGACGAACGTTATCACTCCGATGCAAGACGCACTTTCAGATGGAACTCCCCTCGTCGTCTTCTGTGGTCAAGTCGCAACTTCCGCCATCGGTTCCGACGCTTTCCAAGAAGCAGACGTTATCGGTATCTCTCGATCTTGTACGAAATGGAACGTCATGGTGAAAGATATCGCTGAATTACCTCGACGAATCAACGAAGCCTTCAAAATCGCTACTTCTGGTCGACCTGGTCCCGTTCTCGTCGATCTCCCGAAAGACGTCACTGCCGGTATCCTCCGTCAAGCTATCCCTCACCGATACACTCATCCCGAACTCGTCGAACACAACCTCCCTTCTCGTCAACGAATTCATTCGGCAACTTCCCAACTCGGAGGAGAAGCGAAACCTATCTCGGATGCAGCACTCAAACAAGCAGCTCACTTGATCGCGAACGCGAAGAGACCCGTCATTTACGCTGGACAAGGAATGTTGTCTTCTCCTGAAGGACCCGAACTTCTTCGACGACTCGCTCACGAGGGAAACATCCCCGTTACGACTACCCTCCAAGGATTAGGAGCGTTCGATGAGTTGGATGAGACGCATTCTCTTCATATGTTGGGAATGCATGGTTCGGCTTATGCCAATTTGGCTATGCAATCGGCGGATGTTATTATCGCTCTCGGTGCGAGGTTCGATGATCGTGTAACTGGTCGTGTCGATAGTGAGTCCAATCTTTCCCTCGTTCTTCTCTCTTTCTCCTCTCTATTCCCCTCCTTTTCTCCGTTTCATCGATTTTCAAGCTGACTCTCTTCCAATTTCTCCCCAGCTTTCGCTCCTGCTGCTCGAGCTGCCGCCGCTCAAGGTCGAGGAGGAATCATTCACTTCGAGATTCAACCCAAGAACGTCAACAAAGTCATCAACGCGAACGTAGCGATCACCGGAGACGTCCTCGAATCTCTCTCTCAACTCCTTCCTCTCCTCCCTTCCCAACCTCTCGAACGAACCGAATGGTTCTCCAAGATCAAACAATGGAAATCCGATTACCCTTTCACGTACCTTCCCTCCGACCCAAAGAAAGGAGAATTGATGAAACCTCAAGAAGTTATCGAAGCTCTCAACGATTGGTGTGAGAATCACGGGAAGGAGAAAGTTATCGTTTCAACTGGTGTTGGACAACATCAAATGTGGGCAGCTCAACATTACAGGTGGAGACATCCTAGAACTTGGGTTTCATCTGGTGGATTAGGAGTAAGTCTCCCTTCTTTCTCTCTTCCTTTTCTCTTCCTCGACTCGGAACTGATGAATTCGAGTGTAGACTATGGGTTACGGATTACCTTCTGCGATCGGAGCGAAAGTAGCTGCACCGGAGAAGATCGTCGTCGATGTCGATGGAGACGCTTCCTTCTCCATGACTGCTATGGAACTCGCTACTGCTTCTCAATACAACATTGGTGTCAAGGTTCTCGTATTGAACAACGAGTTCCAAGGAATGGTTCTTCAATGGCAAGGTACGCATTTCTCTTCCTCCTTTCTTTTTCCCTTTCTTTCCTCCCTTCTCGCTCTTTCCTGGTTCTCTCACTGACGACAAGGATACTCTTCGATAGATCTCTTCTATGAGAAACGTTACGCCCATACGGAAATGACGAATCCCGATTTCGTCGCACTCGCGAAAGCGATGAGGGTTCACGCTATCCGATGTGACTCGCTCGATGAGCTACCAGCAAAGATGAAGGAGTTCATGGAGTACGATAATGACAAGCCCGTTCTTTTCGAAGCGAGAATCGTCAAGACTGAACACGTGAGTTTTCACTTTTCCTTTCCCTTTTCCTTATTTTCTCTCTTCGCTTTCTTTTCTCTTGGCCATCCTGTACAGCACTGACGCGTAGCATCTCGTGGCAAAGGTCTATCCCATGGTCGCTGCTGGTAAAGCGCTTCATCAGATGACCCTTCACCCTTCTCTCGTACGTCTCGTTTCCGTTTTCGAGCGGAGGTGGCCCTTTTCACTAATTCTTCCCTTACTGACCCTTTCTTCCTCGCTCCAACCCTTCCTGTTTACAGCAAGCTCTCGGTGAGACTATCCAGTAAACAGTGCGCTCGCATCCCTGTTCAAAACCCGAAAATACGATACTATTTCGTTCCCTCCTTTCCTTTATTTCTCTCGCATCAACCCCTCTATATCACTTTCCTCACGATCTATTTCACCTGTATTGTCTCTATTCTTTTCCGTGGGATACTTGCGTCGTTCATTCTTCTTCTTGCTGTACCCGGTTTCTCTCTCTTTCGTTCAAAATCAATCGAGCTTCTTCACGTTGCGAATCCTGTCATTCATGTCTGCGTCTCGAGGAAGTCTTTGGAAGCCAATATCCAGAGCTGTCCCTGCATCTCTTTAATGAGAGTGAGAAATCGAAGCTGCGAACTTTGCGAAATCTTCTTCTCTTTCACTTCACTCCGCCTCTCCTAATTCCTCTCTTCTGGCTCAGGCGCCTTCTATCTTCCAAGATCACCCTATAGCCGCCTACTACGGAACCTCGAAGCTCTCGCTCGTTCTTCGTCGGCTTTGCTTATCATCAATCAACTTGATCAATCCCTCGACCCCACAAGACTACAGCAGCTTCAAGCACTAGTTTGATCTGATGCAAGATGGTACAAGATATCGCACAAGCTTCAGCTGCACCAGGAAAGCGTTCTGTATCGAACAAGGTGAGCCTTCCCTCCCGAAAGCTCCAAATGAAGGAAAGGCAATGAGGTACAGGTGATTGACAGCGGTAGATACGATTGAGTAGCTATCAACCTCTCCGTCCAAGCGGAAGACCCCTGAATCACTTCGATCATCTGCTGCTTCGTTCAACTCCTCAATAAATGAGATCCCATTTCCTCAACAGAACCCTCAATCTACAACTTCGAAGCCTATAGTAACCTACTCAGCTCGAGATCGGAAGCGAACAAGATCTGGAAATGACGGGCGACCCGATCAATTCGACAAGCAAACGAGTCTTCGCAAACGAGCAGCTTCGAACGATAGTCCAGCTCGAACTCTTCCTCAAACATTGAACAGTCAGAGCTATACATCTTCGAGCGCATCGACGAGAAAGACGGCGATCGACGGGAACAGCGGAACCGAAATGCTCTTGAAAGAGAATCCGATTTTGACGAATCGTCAATCTGCTCCTCCTGTACGTAGCGGCTCCCGTTCACTCGAGTATCTTCCGATACTAACGAGTGTAGGGAATCTCTCATCGTACAGTCGTCTACTCGCCGCAAGCGAAGCGACTCTTCGTTCATCCTCGTAATCGATTCAAACGCTTATTCTTCGCATCGTTCGAAGCCAAAGTCTACCGGAACTGAAGCGAAAGGGAAACAGAAAGAGAAGACCCCTGCAGCATCGACCTCCTTGAAGAGTCCTGCGCCCGTGATCGAACATGATCGAGAGAGTAATTCGAGCGGAAACGACGAAGACACCGCGACGACAAACAAGGTCAGTCCAATTCTGACTTCACCAGCGATGGTACTGATGAAAGCAAGTTGTCTCTCTGACAGACTCGCTTCGTACGAGAGAGTGGAGGAAGATCTCCCGAATCAGATTCAGACAAGCAGAAACCCAATTCGTCTCTTCCTTCCACATCTCAAGCGCCTCCCCAGCTACCTACACCGTCACCTGATGTTGACATCAAAGTGAGCATCTCTCTCGCTCTCAGTCCTAGATCTCCCTCACGACAGGTTCGCTCTTAGCCTTTCGAATCGTCTCCCAAATTACCGATTTTTGCGACTGTCTCTCGTCCGCGCTTGTCGAGACTATCACAAGCTGAACTGCATCGCCGTGTTAAGGTCGATGCTGGAAAACAGAGCGCCGACAAGGTGAGTTAGAACCGTTCTCGATCCGACGTCGTTTCGCAAACTGACTTTGGTTTCATTCTTCAGCTCGCTCCGACCAAGGACAAATCAATCGCTGCATCAACGCAAGCTGAGTCTCCTCCAACTTCAACCGGTGCCGCTTCGTTCTCAGCCGCTTCTCCCGCTCTCGTCGATTCCCCTTCCCTCGCATCCCACCTCCTCTCCTTCGATTCCGACTTCATTTTCGCCACTCGTGACTCCTCCGCCGATCTTCGCCTCGACTTCCTCGCCCCCCTCTTCTCGCAACTCCACTATGACACTGTCCCGAACCTTCGCAGATTGAAACCTCGAGACTCCTCACTCGTGATTCGAAAGCTCAAGTCGAAGTATGAGGAGGGAGGAATGAAGGAAGGGATCGTTGAGGAATTGGATTGGGAGAGGATGGAGGAGAGGTTGAGGGATGGATTCGGTAGGGAGTGATCTGCGAAATGAAACTTCTTGGTCGGATTGAAATGTCAGTTTCGCATCACCTTCGTTTTCTCAATTTCGAGTGGTCTCGCAGAGTGAAACTCATTGAATCTCAAGGACTCACCGAAGCGGATGGAGCAAAGAGGTACGGGAAGCGACGTAAGAGTCGAAACGAGTCAGCTTTACCTTTCGCGACCGTTCTCCTTCCGGCAGCTTCCTTTCCACACGCTTTATCCATCTAGAGAGTTTCTGATCTCTGCTCGTAGAAGCCAACTCATCGCTCGCTCGTGTTTCATCTCTTCGGAGTTCCGCGGTCCCTAATCAGTTCGCGATTCCAGCTTCCGCTTTTTCTCTTTCCCTTGCGTCTCACTCTCGATCTTGTCACCTCGTATAGCGTCTGATATTCATGGTCGGGAATCTGATGCCGACACCTGCTGAAGCTTCGCAGCCCTCAGCGCCGCTCGATCTGACTTTGCGTGACTTCGAAGGAGCAATACCGGAAGGACAGCAAGGAGAGGTGAGCTTCTCGCTGATAGATTACTCGAATAGTGCTCATGTACTGATGTCTCCCACATGAACAGAGTCGTAACGACGACGGAAGTCAAAAGCCCGAAAAAGCTCGTGAGTCAATCGCAAAATCTGACGATACTGCCAAAACCCCTACTGCCTCAACTATGAGTGAGCGTCGATACCTACGCGAACAATATACGCACATCTGACCTGACGAGTCTCACCCGTTTGAGGTTCTGTTGCGACTTCAACAACCTCAAACGTCGTGACAAAAGCAGACCAGGACGATTGGGATCTTCTCCTCCGTGCTCTCATTTCGAAACACTCTACCTCATTGTCCAACGACGACTATCTCAAACTCTGCGAATCTTCTGCAAGTCTCTCTTCTTCTCTTCGCACCCTCCAAGTTCGTCGCTGAGAGTCAAAGCGAAACAGTCGAATCTCAAAACGATCACTGATTGGCATGAGTACTACGAGAAGCGCAGTAGGCCGATTCTCGCGGTACTCAAATGCCGTTGCATTGTCGGTCCAGCTCAATTCGCTCAATCGCCTCAGAATGCAGCAGAAGTAGCTCCTCTCGCAGATTCGCCCCGAAAGATCAGATACAGAAGTCGCATCCCTCTCCTTCATCCTGCTATGCACACATACATACCTCAAGATTAATCTCTCAAAGTTGCGTAGCTTGCAAGCCTGAAATCGTTTCGTTTCCCTAACCTTCTTGCCCCCGATTTCTCCTGTTTGTGCTTGGTTTCTCTCGCTCGCAATCCCTCACACTGTCTCTCCATCTCATTATGAGTTTCAAAACTCAGAGTCTGAGATCGAGAAAATTCAGTTTTCTCTTTTTGTAGTCTGATAACATTTTACTCGTTCCCATCGTTGATTCTCCACAACCCATAATTCTTCGGACTAGTCTGCCACAGTCTCACCGTACCTATTCATTTCTCCTCATCATCAGCTCCATCACCCTTCCAAAACAGAGAGAAAGAGAAAACATACCATCCTCTGAACCACTCGCGTACATTTCCCCATCCGGACTAAAACTAACT
>Ga0308169_10005011_pt1 | contig 12191 bp, 9 predicted proteins | sample PhyBR1_2_FD_202139 | JGI IMG/M metagenome (GOLD analysis project Ga0308169, IMG submission 202139) | Phyllosphere microbial communities from UC Gill Tract Community Farm, Albany, California, United States - DLSLSB.R1 | ecosystem: Host-associated > Plants > Phyllosphere > Unclassified | place...
CCAGTGACGGGGTAGTAAGACCTGAAGATCAGCGGATCCTGCCAGACCATCAGAGCACGTCACCGGATGGCCGAAACAGTCGAAGCCCCACCAACGGCAAAACGCTGATGGGGCTTCCCCTGTGTCTGGAATCGTCAGGCGATCAGGCCTTGGCAGGCTCGTCGCTCGGGGCCAGGGCAACATCGGTTACCGTGATGTCGCCGTCTCCCACCACCAACGTGAGGTCGCGGGCGTTGGACGCCGCCTTCAAGTCGGCCAGACCTGCCTCCAGCTGCGCCGTCAGCGCCTCAGGGGCTTTAATGGTGGCGGACAGTACCTCGGTGCGCTGCTTGACCTTTGCCTCCGACTTCGCCTTGCGGACGCCGCTGAGGGCCACGCCGACAGTAGCCAGCATGGTGGTGTCACCGCCGGGAATGTCCAGCGCGGCCGGCCATGCGGCACGGTGCACGGAGCCGTTGCGCCACCAGCTCCAGACTTCCTCCGTGGCGAAGGGCAGGAACGGGGCGAAGAGCCGCAGCAGGGTGTCCAGGGTGGTGGCCAAGGCGGCCAGCACGGATGCCTGCTCAGCTTCGCCGGCGGCGCCGTAGGCACGGTCCTTGATCAGCTCAACGTAGTCGTCCGTGAACTGCCAGAAGAAGGTTTCCGTGAGCTGCAGGGCGCGGGCGTAGTCGTAGTTGTCGAACGCCTTGGTGGACTGCGCCACGACGTCCGCCAGCTGGGCCAGCAGCGCCCGGTCCAAGGGGTTCGTCAGGACGCCGAGGTCACCGGAAAGTACGGAGTTCTCCGTCGCGCCGAGGTTCAGCACAAACTTCGAGGCGTTCAGCAGCTTGATGGCCAGGCGGCGGCCGATTTTCATCTGCGCGATCTCGTAGGCGGTGTCTGCGCCGAGCCGCGCCGAGGCAGCCCAGTAGCGGACGGCATCCGAGCCGTACTCGTTGAGGACGTCCGTGGGGACAACCACGTTGCCCTTGGACTTGGACATCTTCTTGCGGTCCGGGTCCAGGATCCAACCGGAGATGGCCGCGTGCTTCCAGGGCGCGCACTTCTGGAGGGCATCGGCGCGCACCACGGAGGAGAACAGCCAGGTACGGATGATGTCGTGGCCCTGGGGGCGAAGATCGAACGGGAAGACCTTGGCGAACAGGTCCTCGTCCCGGCTCCAGCCGCCCACGATCTGCGGCGTGAGGGACGACGTGGCCCACGTGTCCAGGACGTCCGTGTCGCCCGTGAAGCCGTTGGGCTGGTCGCGCTGCGACTCGTCGAATCCCGGGGCGGCGTTGGCAGCAGGGTCCACGGGCAGCAGCTCGTCGGAAGGCAGGATGGGGTTGTCGTAGTCCGGGTTCCCCTGCGCATCAAGCGGGTACCAGACGGGGATGGGCACGCCGAAGAACCGCTGGCGGGACACCAGCCAGTCGCCGTTCAGGCCGGCGATCCAGTTCTCGTAGCGGGAGCGCATGAAGGACGGGTGGAAGTCAATGTCCTTGCCGCGGCCGATAAGCCGTTCGCGGCGGTCCTCGTCGCGGCCGCCGTTGCGGATGTACCACTGGCGGGAGGTCACCACTTCCAGGGGCTTGTCGCCCTTCTCGAAGAAGTTCACCGGGTGGGTGATCTTTTTCGGTTCGCCGTCCAGCAGGTCGGCTTCCTTCAGCAGTTCCACCACGGCTTCCTTGGCGGAGAAAGCAGTCTTGCCGGCGATTGCGGCATAGGCTTCCTTGCCGGCTTCGCTGGTGATCCACTCGGGGGTTTCGGCAATGATGCGGCCGTCGCGGCCCATGATGGCGCGGGTGGGCAGCTGGAGTTCCCGCCACCAGGTGACGTCGGTCAGGTCGCCGAAGGTGCAGACCATGGCGATGCCCGAGCCCTTGTCCGCCTTGACCAGCGGATGGGCCTTGACCTCAAGCTCGACGCCGAAGAGCGGAGACTTCACCTTCTTGCCGAACAGCGGCTGGTACCGCTCGTCGTCGGGGTTTGCCACCAGGGCGGCGCAGGCGGCCAGCAGCTCGGGGCGGGTGGTCTCGATGAAGACCTTGTCGCCGTCTTCGGTGAAGAAGGGGTACCGGTAGTACGCGCCGGGCACTTCGCGGTCCTCCAGCTCGGCCTGTGCAACGGCGGTGCGGAAGGTGACATCCCACAGCGTGGGCGCTTCGGCCATGTAGGCGTCGCCGGCGGCGAGATTGGCCAGGAAGGCGCGCTGGGACACGGCCCGCGAGGTGTCATCGATGGTGCGGTAGGTCAGGTCCCAGTCCACGGACAGGCCGAGGGTCTGGAACAGGTTCTCGAAGACTTTTTCGTCCTCGACAGCGAGTTCCTCGCACAGTTCGATGAAGTTCCGGCGCGACACCACGTCGAAATCGCGCTGGTTCTTGGCCGGCTGGGCGGGAGGCCGGTAGTCGGCGTTGTACGGGATGGCGGGATCGCAGCGGACACCGTAGTAGTTCTGGACGCGGCGCTCCGTGGGCAGGCCGTTGTCGTCCCAGCCCATGGGGTAGAAGACGTTCCTGCCGGTCATGCGCATGTAGCGGGCCTGGACATCCGTCTGGGTGAAGGAGAACATGTGCCCCACGTGCAGCGATCCCGACGCGGTGGGCGGGGGAGTGTCGATCGAGTAGACCTGCTCCCGGGTGGTGTCGGGGTTGAACTTGTAGGTTCCCTCGGCAAGCCAGCGCTGGGTGAGCGCGGTTTCGAGGCCCTCGAGGGCCGGCTTGTCCGGAACGTTGATGGGGGCGGTGGTGGGCGTGTCTGTACCCTGCGTGTCTTCAGCCATTGGGCAATTCTTTCATGCCCGCTTGCATCCCACCCAACCCGCGGCCCGGTTGGACGCGGGCACGGGTAGCATGCGCCTTATGAGCGGGACTTCCGGAACCTTTGGCATCAAGCGCATCTACGACGCCGCGGCGGACGACGACGGCTTCCGGGTGCTGGTGGACCGGCTCTGGCCCCGGGGGATGCCCAAGGAGGGCGCCGCCGTCGACCTCTGGCTCAAGGACGTGGCACCGTCCACCGAGCTGCGCAAGGAGTTCAACCACCGCCCCGAGCGGTTTGCCGAATTCAGCGAACGCTACCGGGTGGAACTGGACCACAACCCGGCGGTGGGGACCCTGCTGGAACTGGCTGCCGGGCACCGCCGCGTCACCCTTCGCTACGCCACCCGCAACACAGAGGCCAACAATGCGCGGGTCCTGCTTGATTACCTTCGGGGGCGTCCCTCCGCCTGATCCCGCTAGGGTGGTGCCATGACTGAGGACTTGCAGAAAAAGGCAGCACTGGTAACTGGCGCGAGCAGCGGAATCGGGGAGGCGACAGTCCGTGCGCTGCGCGCCGACGGATGGACGGTCTTCGCGGTGGCGCGCCGGGCCGACCGCCTCGCTGCCCTCGAAAGCGAGACGGGCGCCGTGGCGATTCCCGCAGACATTGCAGAGGACGACGACGTGTCCCGGCTTCTCGCGCAGGTTACCGAGGCGGGCGGCGTCGACACGCTGATCAACATCGCCGGCGGCGCCCGCGGTGCTGACAAAGTCGCTGACGCCAGCACAGAGGACTGGGAATGGATGTACCGCGTCAACGTCCTGGGCACCATGAAGCTCACCAGGGCCTTCCTGCCTATGCTGCGGGCCACCGGAGAAGGAACGGTGCTGAACCTGACCTCCACCGCCGGCCTGGACGCGTACGAAGGCGGCGGCGGTTACAACGCCGCAAAGTTCGGCCAGCACGCGCTGACCAACGCCCTCCGGCTTGAGGAAGCCGAACACAACCTCCGCGTCATCGAAGTAGCCCCGGGCCTGGTGCAGACCGAGGAGTTCGCACTGAACCGCCTGGGCGACCCGCAAGCCGCCGGCAAGGTGTACCAGGGCGTGGAGAAGCCGCTGACGGCGGAGGATGTGGCCGACGTGGTCCGCTACGCCGTCACTGTGCCGCACCACATCAACCTGGACCAGATCGTCATCCGGCCGGTGGCGCAGGCGGCCACCCACAAGCTCATCCGGAAGGGCTGAGCTCAATCCGGAAAGCTGAGAGCCGGTCAGGGAACCTGGACGTGCAGGGTCGCCACCACTGCCGCGTGGTCCGTGCCGTCCACGCGGTGCACTGAGTAGCCCGTGCCCCTGATGCCGGGGCTGGTCACCAGGTGGTCGAGCGTGATCCCCGGCAGGCGGTAGTCGCGCATCGGCCAGGTGGGCACCAGCCTGCTGCCCACGGAGGCCGCAACATCCACGAGGCTGCGGTTGCCGCCCTTACCGGCCAGCAGTGCCCGGAATTCCGTGTGGTCGTAGGTTGCGTTGAAGTCCCCTACCAGCAGCAGGGGGCCGGAACCGTTGTCCGCCCGGGCCACGGCCGACAGGTCGCTGCGCCATTGATTGAGGGCGCTGCCTACCGGGGCGAGGGTGTGGACGGCCACTACCCGCAGGCCGGCGCCGTCGCCGAGGTCCACCCGCGCCACCGGCATGGTGAACTGCGTATTGGGAAGTACACCGTCGTCTTTGAGACTGACTGAAGAGTAGATGGCGGTTCCGCCGGCGCCTTCCCGGGGATGGGCAACCCGGTGGGGGAGCAGGCCGTCCAGCCCCGCCGCAGCGAGCCTCCGCGCCAGTTCCGGCGTGTACTCCTCAACGGCCAGCAGCTCCACGCGCTGGTCGCGGACCAGGGCCACGATGCCCGCGGCGTCCGCGCCGCCCAATTCCGCGTTGATGCTCATGGCAACCAGGGACTCCGGCTGGCCGGCAGCTTCCGCAGCAGGTTCACGGACATCCAGCGGGAAAAGCCAGAACGCCTGGCAACCCACCAAGAGCATGGCCGCGACCTGCTGCCACCGCCTTTGTCCCACAAAGGCCGCAAGCAAGGCCGCGGCCGCGGGCACCGCGAGCCAGGGGGTGAACGCCACCAGCTGGACCCCAAGTACCGGCCAGTCGGCGGGGACAGCACGCATGGCTGATATCACTGCCACCGGCACGGCAAGCGGAAAGAACAGCCACCTGCAGGCTGCGGCCGCGCGGCGTCGGCCCGCGGGACGCCCGGTAACTGCCATGAGCCGAGTCTAGGGATTCTGTGGGCCCGCGTCAGCCCCGGAATGGCACTGAATGCTGCGGCGATAGTAGACTCGGGAGTGGCTATGACCCGGCAATCACCGGTGAGCTTCCGGAAGAACCCGCGGACGCGCCCTGCAAGGCACGCCGCGCCAGTAGAACCGGACGGGTAAGCCCGTCACAGCAGTAATGAGAGGCCGGGGCGGCAGGTGTTCCTTGCGGAACACGCAGCGCCGGTAAGTGAGGTGGTACCGCGGTAGGCGTGCAGTCTTCGGGACAGCACGGCAGCCGTCCTCGCATCCTGAACGGAACGTCCGGCCCTGCCGGGAGTTCACCACGCTCAACCCAGGATGTCGAACATGACGTTTTACCCCAAGGCCTCAGCCTCCAGCAACGGCAATGCCGGCGTTTCCGCCTCCGTGAAGTTTCCGGAGATCGAAGAACGCATCCTGAAGTACTGGGACCAGGACGGCACCTTCCAGGCCAGCATCGACCAGCGCAGCGCCGACATTCCCGGCGGTGAGCCGGGCAGCAACGAGTTCGTGTTCTACGACGGTCCGCCCTTCGCCAACGGCCTGCCGCACTACGGCCACCTCCTGACCGGCTACGCCAAGGACCTGGTGGGCCGCTACCAGACGCAGCGCGGCAAGCGCGTGGAGCGCCGCTTCGGCTGGGACACCCACGGCCTGCCCGCCGAGCTTGAAGCCATGAAGCAGCTGGGGATGACGGATAAGACCCAGATCGAAGCCATGGGCATCGACAAGTTTAACGACGCCTGCCGCGCCTCCGTGATGAAGTACGCCGATGAATGGCGCAGCTACGTCACCCGACAGGCCCGCTGGGTGGACTTCGACAACGACTACAAGACGCTCAACGTCGAGTACATGGAGTCAGTCCTTTGGGCGTTCAAGCAGCTGCACGACAAGGGCCTGACCTACAACGGCTACCGGGTCCTGCCGTACTGCTGGAAGGACGAAACGCCGCTGTCCAACCATGAGCTGCGCATGGACGACGACGTCTACAAGAACCGCCAGGACCAGACTGTCACGGTTACCTTCCCCATCCTTGCCGGGGAGTCGGAGCTGTCCAAGGAGCTTGCCGGCGTGCAGGCCCTCGCCTGGACCACCACCCCCTGGACCCTGCCCACCAACGCGGCGCTCGCCGTCGGGCCTGGCATCACCTACGCCGTGCTGCCCGCCGGGCCCAACGGCATCAAGGCAGCGTCCGCGGACGCTCCGGTAACGGGAAGCTTCCTGCTGGCGGCCGACCTGCTGGGCAGCTACGCGAAGGACCTGGGCTACGACAGCTTCGAAGCTGCGGAAGCCGCCGTCGTGTCCACCCACAGCGGCGCGGAACTGGAAGGGCTCGAGTACCAGCGGCTGTGGGATGACTTCGCCGACAACGAAAAGTACGGCATGGAAAACGCCTGGCGTTTCCTGGTGGCCGACTACGTGACCACCACCGACGGCACCGGCATCGTGCACCAGGCGCCCGCCTACGGTGAGGATGACCAGAAGGTTTGCGAGGAGGCCGGCATCCCCGTGGTGCTCTCCGTGGACGAGGGCGCAAAGTTCCTGCCCCTGTTCAAGCACGGTGCCCTCCACGACATTGTGGGCCTGCAGGTCTTCGAAGCCAACAAGCCCATCACCCAGGTGCTTCGGGCCCAGGGCCGGCTGGTCCGCCAGGCCAGCTACGAGCACAGCTACCCGCACTGCTGGCGCTGCCGCAACCCCCTGATCTACCGCGCCGTGTCCTCCTGGTACGTGGAGGTCACCAAGTTCAAGGACCGGATGTCCGAACTGAACCAGGAGATCAACTGGATCCCGGGCAACGTCAAGGACGGCCAGTTCGGCAAGTGGCTGGAGAACGCCCGCGACTGGTCCATCAGCCGTAACCGCTTCTGGGGCAGCCCCATCCCGGTGTGGCAGTCCACGGATCCCGAGTACCCGCGCACCGACGTCTACGGCTCCCTGGCGGAGATAGAAGCGGACTTCGGCCGGCTCCCGCTGAACAAGGACGGCCAGGTGGACCTGCACCGGCCGTTCATCGACGAGCTCACCAGGCCCAACCCGGACGATCCCCGCACCCCTGAAGAAGGCCAGTCCGTCATGCGCCGCGTGGAGGACGTGCTGGACGTCTGGTTCGACTCCGGTTCAATGCCCTACGGCCAGGTGCACTACCCGTTCGAGAACGAAGCCTGGTTCAACACCCACAACCCCGCGGACTTCATTGTGGAGTACATCGGCCAGACGCGCGGCTGGTTCTACATGCTGCACATCCTGTCCACGGCGCTGTTTGACCGGCCCGCGTTCCGGAACGTCATCAGCCACGGCATTGTGCTGGGCTCCGACGGGCAGAAGATGTCCAAGAGCCTGCGCAACTACCCGGACGTCTCCGAGGTCCTGGACCGGGACGGCTCCGACGCCATGCGCTGGTTCCTGATGTCCAGCCCCATCCTGCGCGGCGGCAACCTGATCGTCACCGAACAGGGCATCCGCGACGGCGTCCGCCAGGTGATCCTGCCGCTGTGGAACGTGTACAGCTTCTTCACCCTGTACACGAACGCAGCGAACGGTGGTACCGGCTATGACGCGAAACTGCGCTACGAGGGCTACCGGGACACCCTGGACCAGTACCTGCTGGCCAATACCGGCGACCTGGTGCGCAACATGACCGCCCAGCTGGACACCTACGACATCTCGGGTGCCTGCGACTCGCTGCGCAGCTACCTGGACATGCTCACCAACTGGTACGTCCGCCGCAGCCGGCAGCGGTTCTTCGACGAGGACCAGGATGCGTTCGACGCCCTGTACACCGCGCTCGAGACCGTGACCCGCGCCGCGGCGTCACTGCTGCCCCTGGTGTCCGAGGAAATCTGGCGCGGCCTGACCGGCGGCCGGTCCGTGCACCTCGCCGACTGGCCCGACGCCGACCTGTTCCCCGCCAACCCGTCCCTGGTGGAAGCCATGGACCGGGTCCAGCAGATCTGCTCCACCGGCTCCTCGCTCCGCAAGGCAGCGAACCTTCGCGTCCGCCTGCCGCTGCAGGAACTCACCGTGGTGGCACCCGGCGCGGACGCGCTGGAAGGCTTTGCCGCCGTCGTCGCTGACGAACTCAACCTCCGTTCCGTCCGCCTGCTGGACGCAGCCACCGCTTCCCCCGAGGAGTTCGGCATCCAGCAGAAGCTGGTGGTCAACGCCCGTGCCGCGGGCCCGCGCCTGGGCAAGAACGTCCAGGTAGCCATCAAGGGCTCCAAGTCCGGGGACTGGTCGGTGGATGACGCCGGCGTGGTCACCGCCGGCGGGCTGCAGCTGGAGCCGCAGGAGTACACGCTGGAGACGGTGGTGGCAGAGTCCGACGGCGGTTCGGCGGCTGTTGCCGTACTTCCCGGCGGCGGCTTCGTTGTGCTCAACACCGAGGTTACGCCGGAGCTTGAAGCCGAAGGCCTGGCCCGCGACATGGTCCGCGCCATCCAGCAGGCACGCAAGGACGCCGGACTCAACGTGAGCGACCGGATCCGGACCACGGTCACCGCCGCGCAGAACGTGGTGGATGCCCTGCTTGCCAACGCTGAACTGGTCAAGGGTGAGACGCTGACCGTGGACCTGGCCGCTGAACCTGCTGATGTAACCGAGCCCGCTGTCGCGGTTGAAAAAGTGGAGGGCTAGGACATGACCGACGAATTCTCCGTTGAAAGCGTTTACGCCGAACTGCTGGGACGGGCGCCGGAAAACAAGATGGAGCCGCGCCTGGCTCCCTTGTTCCGTGCCATGGATGTGCTGGGCGAGCCCAACAAGGCATACCCGATCATCCACGTGACCGGCACCAACGGCAAGACCTCCACCTCCCGGATGATCGAGTCCGTGCTCCGCGCCCAGGGCCTGAGCACCGGCCGCTACACCAGCCCGCACCTGTCCAAGGTCACCGAGCGGATCAGCATCGACGGCCACCCGGTATCCGACGAGACGTTCGTCCGGATCTGGGACGAAATCCGGCCCTACCTGCAGATCGTCGACTCCGAGCTGGAAGCTGAGGGCCAGCCGCGGCTGACCTACTTCGAGTGCCTCACCATCCTGGGCTTCGCCATTTTCGCGGACCAACCCGTCAACGTGGCCATCATCGAGGTGGGACTGGGCGGCATCACCGATGCCACCAACGTCGGCGACGGCCAGGTCTCCGTGGTGACTCCCATCTCGCTGGACCACACGGACCTGCTGGGGGATACGACGGCGGACATCGCCTACGAAAAGGCCGGCATCATCAAGCCCGGCGGCTACCTCATCAGCGCGGCCCAGCCCCTGGATGCAGCGCAGGTGCTGCTGGAGAAGGCCAAGGAGGTGGGCGTGCCGTTCCGCTTCGAGGGCGTGGAGTTCGGAGTCGAGTCACGCACGGTGGCCGTTGGCGGTCAGATGGTCACCATCCAGGGCATCGCGGGCCGCTATCCGGACCTGCTGGTGCCGCTGCATGGCGCGCACCAGGCACAAAACGCTGCTGTAGCGGTGGCTGCGTTGGAAGCGTTCTTCGGCGGCGACAAGGAACTGCCCTTCGACGTCCTGCAGGAAGGTTTCGCTGCCGTCACCTCACCCGGTCGCCTCGAGGTGGTCCGCAGTGCGCCCACCATCATCGTTGACGCCGCCCACAACCCGGACGGCATCAAGGCCTCGGCCGTGGCCCTGCAGGAAGCTTTCACCTTCACCCGGCTTGTACCTGTGGTGGGAGTGCTCAAGGAAAAGGACGCCGAAGAGATCCTGCGGGAGCTCAAGGAATCCCTGGGTGGCATCGCCGAGGAATATTGCTTCACCCAGTCCAACTCCCCGCGCGCCGTTCCCGCCTCCGAACTGGCCGAGCTCGCCATCGACCTGGGCTTCGGTGAGGACAATGTCCACATCGCCGAAAAACTGGATGACGCGCTGGAATGGGCGGTGGAGCGGGCCGAAGCCAATGACGATCTTTCGGGCGGCGTGCTGGTGACAGGGTCCATCACCCTGGTGGCCGAAGCCCGCATCCTGCTCGGGAAAACGGAGGCGTGACCATGGCCAGACTGACCAAAGCCCAGCGCGAGTGGCGCCCCGGGATGCCCAAAAAACGGCGTTCCACCAAGGTAATGTTCGCTTCCACGGTGCTGCTCCTCGAAGCCTTCGTCATGTTCTTCGCCACCCTGGTGGTGTTCGGCCTGCGCCGGGGAGAGTTCCCGCCCCCGCTGATCCTGGGCGTGGGCATCGCCCTTAGCGTGGTCATGATCGGCGCCTGCGCGGTTCTGAACCGGCCTTGGGGCATCGGGCTGGGGTGGATCCTGCAGCTCGTCCTGGTCCTCACGGGTATTTTCGAACCGGCCATGTTCCTTGTCGGCGGGCTCTTTGCGCTGGCCTGGTGGTACGGGATCCGCACCGGCATCCGGCTGGACCGGGAAGCCGTCCAGCGCGCACGCGAGCAGGCTGAATGGGAAGCTGCCCACCCTGACCAGTCCTCCGGTCCGGCCCAGCCCCAAACACCGTAAAGCTGTCCCCGTAGACTTATCCCCAAACCCCACCAACGCATTGGAGCAGTTGTGACTACAGAGCGCACCCTCGTCCTGATCAAGCCCGACGGCGTCGCCCGTAACCTGACCGGCGCCATCCTGGCCCGGATCGAAGCCAAGGGCTATGGCCTGGTTGAGCTGAAGAAGGTTGACGCCACCCGCGAGCTGCTGGAGCAGCACTACGAGGAGCACGTGGGCAAGCCCTTCTACGAGCCGCTGGTCGAGTTCATGCTCAGCGGACCCGTAGTGGCCGCCATCTTCGAAGGACATCGGGTCATCGAAGGCTTCCGCTCGCTGGCCGGCACCACCGACCCCACGACGGCCGCTCCAGGCACCATCCGCGGCGACTTCGGCCGGGACTGGGGGTTGAAGGTGCAGCAGAACCTGGTGCACGGCTCCGACTCGACCGATTCCGCCGAGCGTGAGATCAAGATCTGGTTCCAGTAACCGCCGGAGCGAATCTCCAGGGCACGGGCTCCATAAGCCCGAACTGACAGATAAGGCCAATGTTCTTTAGGAACATTGGCCTTATCTGTTATCCGGCGGCGGTGGGTTGGCTTAGAAGCCGGACGTTCCCACGAAGACCTGGATGAATGCGAAGAAGATGGTGGCAACGACGGCTACGTAAAGCAGCGCGGTGATGATCCAGCCGGAATCGCCCAGTATCCGGGCGGCTCCTGCCGGCACGGGGATAACCCCGGCGGTGATGTTCCGGATGGTGGTCCACACGAAAAGCGGGATCATGGCCGCCCAGACGATCATGCAGAACGGGCACAGGATGTGGATGGAATACAGGGCTTGGGACCACAGCCACACCACGAACGCAAAACCGAGCGTGACGCCTGCCTGCAGCCCCAACCAGTACCAGCGGGCGAAGGATGCGCCGGACAGCAGGGCCATGCCCACGGTGATGGTGATGGCAAAGGCCACGATGCCAATGAACATGTTGGGGAACCCAAACACCGAACTTTGCCAAGTCTGCATCACCTGGCCGCATGAGATCCAGGGGTTCACATCGCAGGCAGTGACATGGCTGGGATCCTTCAGGACCGCCAGCTTCTCCAGCACCAGGGCGCCGGACGCCAGCCAGCCGATGATGCCGGTGATCACCAACAGCCAGCCGAACGGCCGGTTCCTGGCCATGCGCGGAACGCTCTCGGCAACACTGCTGTGCGGATCGGCCGCCCGTGCCTGCTCACGGGCGCTGACGGGGGAGATGCTGGGCATGGGTGTGGCGTCCTTTTCGTCCGGTGCTCCTGTGCCTGATTGTAACGCCGGCAGCTGAAGCCGCCACACAGCAACGGGAACAGCAGCGCCTGCCTCCGTGGCGATCCAGCCCGGGTGTGAGAGAATGAACGTGGCTGGAAGCCGATCCACATTCGGACTCCGGTCCGGTGGTTTGTTCCCAAGACCGCCAATGATGAGCAGGCAGGGGCCGGATTCTTCCGGCAATCCCGCCACTCCATTGGGCGGCACCTGGTTGTGGCACGCAGAACAACGGGTTTTCAGAACATCTGCCGGCTCCCAAGGGCTGCCGCACCCCAACGACGGTGCGAACCTGGGAGTATCCACTTGACTTCTGTCAACGCCTGCGGGTTTTGACAATATGTGCCCCAATGGGTGCCGGATGTGGCGGTACGTCAGGGGCAGGAGTG
>Ga0308169_10005012_pt1 | contig 12190 bp, 9 predicted proteins | sample PhyBR1_2_FD_202139 | JGI IMG/M metagenome (GOLD analysis project Ga0308169, IMG submission 202139) | Phyllosphere microbial communities from UC Gill Tract Community Farm, Albany, California, United States - DLSLSB.R1 | ecosystem: Host-associated > Plants > Phyllosphere > Unclassified | place...
CATAACTGTTCTAGTGTGAAGGAGTCCGGGCATACCGGACTGTCTTGGGGAGTTACGAAGGCGTACAGGAGCGACCATCATGCCGTTAACAAAAAAAGTCCTGGCCATTGTCCTCGCAGGCGGCGAGGGAAACAGGCTTATGCCACTGACGGCAGACCGGGCCAAGCCTGCCGTGCCCTTCGCCGGCAGCTACCGCCTCATCGACTTCGCGCTTTCCAACCTGGTGAATTCCCGCTATCTCCAGATCGTGGTGCTGACGCAGTACAAGTCGCACAGCCTTGACCGGCACATCTCCGAGACCTGGCGGATGTCCACACAACTGGGCAACTATGTCGCTTCAGTGCCGGCCCAGCAGCGCGTGGGCAAGAGCTGGTTCCTGGGCAGCGCCAACGCCATCTACCAGTCCCTGAACCTGATCCACGACGCCAACCCCGACATCGTCGTAGTGGTAGGCGCGGACCACGTCTACCGGATGGACTTTGCCCAGATGGTTGCCCAGCATGTGAACAGTGGCGCCAAGGCCACGGTTGCTGCCGTGCGGCAACCGCTGCACATGGCCAACCAGTTCGGCGTCATTGAAACGGACCAGAACGATCCGCAGAAGATCGCCGCATTCGTCGAAAAGCCCGCCAGCACTCCCGGGCTTGCCGCGGACCCCTCGCAGTTCCTGGCCTCCATGGGCAACTACGTCTTCGACGCGGACGCGCTGGTGGCCGCGCTCCACGTGGACGCCGAGCGCCTGGACACCAAGCACGACATGGGCGGAGACATCATCCCCTACTTCGTCAACCGCGGCGAGGCGGGCGTGTACGACTTCACGCTCAATGACATCCCCGGCTCCACCGAGCGGGACCGCACCTACTGGCGCGACGTAGGCACCATCGATTCCTTCTACGACGCCCACATGGACCTCATCTCCCCGCTGCCGGTGTTCAACCTGTACAACTCCGAGTGGCCCATCTACACGCGGCAGAGCATCTCCCCGCCGGCCAAGTTCGTCCGCGGCAAGAACAACACCGTGGGCACGGCGCTGGATTCCATCGTGGCCAACGGCGTGGTGATCTCCGGCGGCGTGGTGGAGGGCTCGGTGCTGTCCAACGACGTTTACGTGGCAACAAGCGGACGCGTCATCGATTCGGTCCTGATGGACAAAGTGCAGGTGGGCGAAGGGGCTGTGATCAACCGCGCCATCCTGGACAAAAACGTCAAGGTGCCCGCGGGCGCTGCCATTGGACTGGACGCGGACCTGGACCGGGCGCGCGGGTTCAAAGTCACCGATTCCGGCATTACCGTGCTTGCAAAAGGCCAGGAAGTTCCGGAACCGAGCGACGAGGAACGGCAGCTCGCCGCCCGGCACCTGAGCGTCCTCCCCAACGCCATCAGGGCAGCTGCGGAGCAGTACCCGGACGTGCGCGAGGCTGCGGACAAGGTGGCCGGCACGCATGCCGCCGCCGCCGCGGAGGCTGCGCCCGCCGCCCACGTGCGCTGACCCGCAGCCGCATCGATCCAAGGCCCTTGCAGGCCGGGGCACCACGGATGGTGCCCCGGCCTGCGGCGCACGCTGTAAAATTTTCCCAATGAGCTCCCCCGATCTGACCCCTGAGGACATCCAGGCCTGCCTCAAGGTCCTGAACACTATCCACGCGTACGACGAGGAGCACCCGGACTACCTTGCGGTGCGCCGCGCCACCGGGAAGATGTTCAAGGCGGTCAAGCGCCACCGCAGGGTCACCAAGCGCGATGCGGTTGCCGAAGCCGACCGCGCCGTCATCGCCCAGACCGCCACGGCCGCGCCGGACCGGATCGATGACGAGACCCGCGGCAACAAGCTGGCACCCTCCGCCACCGGGAAGGTCGCCGGCCACCTCATCCGGTCCCGCCCCTGCTACATCTGCAAGCAGCACTACACCCAAGTGGACGCGTTCTACCATCAGCTGTGTCCCGAATGCGCGGCCTTCAGCCACAGCAAGCGCGACGCCCGGACCGACCTGACGGGCCGGCGGGCCCTGCTTACCGGCGGCCGCGCCAAAATCGGAATGTACATCGCCCTGCGGCTGCTGCGCGATGGCGCGCACACCACCATCACCACCCGGTTCCCCAAGGACGCGGCCCGCCGCTTCGCTGCCATGGAGGACAGCGGGGAATGGCTGCACCGGCTCCGCATCGTGGGCATCGACCTCCGCGACCCCGCCCAGGTCATGGCGCTGACCGATTCGCTCAATGCGGCCGGCCCGCTGGACATCATCATCAACAATGCCGCGCAGACCGTGCGCCGGTCCGGCAACGCCTACAAGCCGTTGGTGGATGCCGAGGACGAGCCGCTCCCGGCAGCGCTGGAGCAGGCCAACGGCGGCCCCGAACTGCTGACGTTCGGCCATGCCCATGACAAGCACCCCCTGGCCCTTGCCGGCAGCATGACCGAACATCCAGTACTGGCCGGTGATGCCATTACCTCCCTGGCGTTGTCCACCGGGTCCGCCTCACTGGAACGGATCGCCTCGGGCACAGCCATCGACGCCGGCGGCCTGGTTCCCGACCTGGCCACCATCAACAGCTGGACGCAGGTAGTGGACGAGGTGGATCCCCTCGAGATGCTCGAGGTGCAGCTCTGCAACGTCACCGCGCCCTTCCTCCTGGTCAGCCGGCTCCGGGATGCCATGCGGCGCTCCACCGCGCGCCGGAAGTACATCGTGAACGTCTCCGCCATGGAAGGCCAGTTCTCCCGTGCCTACAAGGGGCCCGGCCACCCGCACACCAACATGGCCAAGGCCGCGTTGAACATGATGACGCGCACCAGTGCCCAGGAGATGCTGGACACCGACGGGATCCTGATGACCGCCGTGGACACAGGCTGGATCACTGACGAGCGTCCCCACTTCACCAAGGTCCGGCTGATGGAGGAAGGCTTCCACGCGCCCCTGGACCTGGTAGACGGCGCCGCCCGGGTTTACGACCCCATCGTCATGGGTGAGAAGGGTGAGGACCAGTACGGTGTCTTCCTGAAGGATTACAAGCCCAGTCCCTGGTGATGGGCGGTATGCTCTCGGCATGAGCAACGAGTCATCGACCCAAGTGCAGAACCTCGAACACCACGAATGCTGGGCCCTGCTGCGGACCGTGTCCGTGGGACGCCTGGCAGTGCTGGCGGACGGGCGCCCGGACATCTTCCCGGTCAACTACACGGTGGACGGCGGCACCCTGGTCTTCCGGACCGCCCAGGGAACCAAACTGTCCGCGGCCACCGGCGGGGACGCGGCCGTTGCCGTGGAGGCGGATGGAGTGGATCCCGACACCGGCCTGGCGTGGAGCGTGGTGGTCAAGGGCACGGCCGCCTTGGTCAAGAGCACCGAGGACGTGCTGGAAACCTCCCGGCTGTACCTCTTCCCCTGGCAGGCCGGGCGGAAAGACGCGTTCGTGCGCATCACCCCGGACTCGGTCTCGGGGCGCCGCTTCAAGGTCACCGATCCGATGACGTGGTGGACGCAGATCAACGGCTCCGGCAAGGCATCTGCGGAATAGGCACACGGCCGGCAACAACAACTGGACGACGACGGGTGCCCTGGCCAGTAAGGCCAGGGCACCGCTACGTCAGGCCAGCTGGGTAATCTCTACGCTCACCTTGAGGGCGGACCCGCCGCCCCCGGACAGGATGCCCTTCAGCGGGGGCACGTCCCGGTAGTCGCGGCCCCTGGCCACGGTGACGTGGAAGTCGCCGGCAGGTTTGTGGTTCGTGGGGTCCCAACTGCGCCAGTCCCCGTCCCACCACTCCAGCCAGGCGTGGGACTGCCCGGCAACGGTCTCGCCGATACCCGCGCTGGAGCGCGGGTGCAGGTAGCCCGAGACGTAGCGTGCCGGAATCCCGCAGCTGCGCAGCGCGCCGATGGCCAGGTGCGCCAGGTCCTGGCACACCCCCTTGCGCTGGCCCCAGGCCTCCTCCGCGTTGGTGGTAACGGCAGTGGAGCCGGACATGTAGGTCATCTCCCCGCGCATCCAGGCAAAGATGGCCATAGCGGCCTCGTGCGGGTTCTTCCCGGCCACGACGTCCGGGATGATGCCCAACACTTCGTCACCTGGGCCGCTCAGGCGGGACTGTGGCAGCCAGTCGCTGAAGGCGTCCAGCGTGTCCGGGGCGGCCAGGACGTCCCAGCCCGCGATGTCCGCTTCCGCGGGGATCTTCTCCGCGCGGTGCACCTCAACAGTGATGTTGGAGACCACCTCCAGGTTCTCATGCGGCATCTGCATATCGAACGCGGTCACCCTGGTCCCCCAGTAGTCCCGGTACGTGCTCACCGCCGCCTGCGAGGGCGACACCTTCACCACGGACTCCAGCACTACCTGCTGGGAATCCGTCAGTGGAGTCATCCTGGCCTCGTTGTAGGACAGCGTCACCCGCTTGTTGTACTTGTAGGCCGTCCTGTGCACGATGCTCAACCGGGTCATGACACTTCTCCCACCCAGGCAAGTTCATCGGCCTGATTGAAGTACTTACGGGAAATGGCGTCCGAGGCCTGGGACACGGCTTTCTGCACCCGCTCCATGTGTTCGGGCAGTTCGGACATGAGGTCGTCCGTCCGGTGGAACTCCAGGAAGGTCCGGGCCTGCCCCACAATGCGGCGGGCGTCGTTGATGAAGCCCACGCGCTGCGCGGAGGGATCCAGCTTGGCCAGGCACTCGTCGGCGTCCCGCAGGGCGTAGACGATGGACCGCGGGAACAGCCGGTCCAGGAGCAGGAACTCGGCCGCATGCTGGTCCCCGAACGCGGCCCGGCGGGTGCGGAGGAAGGATTCGTAGGCGCCGGCGCAGCGGAGCATGTTGACCCAGGACATGCCGGCGGACAGTACATCGCGCGTGGACAACATCCGGGCCGTCATGTCTGCGCGTTCCAGGGAACGGCCGAGGACGAGGAAGAGCCAGCTTTCGTCATGGCTCACCGTGGTGTCGGCGAGGCCGCTGACCATGGCGGTGCGTTCGAGCGTCCAGTTGCAGAACCGGTAGGTACCCACCACGTCCTTGCGGTGCTGGCTCAGCCCGTAGTAAGTGGTGTTCAGGCTCTCCCAGAGGGCAGAAGACACCGTCTCCCGGGCCCGGCGCGCGTTTTCCCGGGCAGCACCCAGGGACCCGGCGATGGACGTGGCGCTGGTCTTGTCGTAGGCCAGGGCGTGCAGCAGTTCGGGCAGGCCGAAGTCTTCGCTTTGCGGCCGGGCACCCATGACCGCCAGGAGTTCCTGCGCCACGCTCCTGCGCTCCTCCATGGGGAGGTGGTTCAGGCGTTCCAGGTGCACGTCGAGGATGCGGGCGGTACCGTCCGCCCGCTCCACATATCGGCCGATCCAAAACAGGGACTCGGCAATACGGCTAAGCATTCGCGGCTACCTCCTGCGTGCCCGGAACGTTTGAAAGGAAATACCCGACGGCGGCCCCGTGGCCGGGTGCCCTCTGTTCAGGTGCCCGGCTCACTGCTGCTGCTCCGACTGGCGGTCGCGCCAGTTGCTCTCCACCGGCCACACGGAAACCCGCTCACGGACGGTGACGGACTGCCTGGGCACGGTTTCCACCGGCATCTGGGGTGAATCCGCCAGGACCCACGTGTCCTTGGATCCGCCGCCCTGGCTGGAGTTGACGATCAGGCTGCCTTCCTTGAGGGCCACCCGGGTCAAGCCGCCCGGGAGCACCCAGACGTTGTCGCCGTCGTTCACGGCGAAGGGCCGCAGGTCCACGTGGCGCGGGCCGAACTTGTCGCCGCCCAGCGTGGGAACGGTGGAGAGCTGCAGCACCGGCTGGGCGATCCACCCGCGGGGATCGGCGATGATCCGCTGGCGGAGGGCGTCCAGTTCGTCCTTGGAGGCGTCCGGCCCGATGACCAGGCCCTTGCCGCCGGAGCCGTCGACGGGCTTGACCACCAGTTCGGCGAGGTTGTCCAGCGTGTACTCCCGGGCGTCCTTCTCCTCGAGGCGGTAGGTGTCCACGTTGGCGATGATGGGCTCCTCGCTGAGGTAGTAGCGGATCAGGTCAGGGACGTAACTGTAAACCAGTTTGTCGTCGGCAACGCCATTGCCCACGGCATTGGCGATGGTGACGCCGCCGGCACGGGCGGCGTTGACCAGGCCGGGGCAGCCGAGCATGGAGTCCGACCGGAACTGCAGCGGGTCCAGGAAGTCGTCGTCGATCCGCTTGTAGATCACGTCCACCCGCTGCTCGCCGGCCGTGGTGCGCATGTAGACGCGGTTTCCGCGGCAGATCAGGTCGCGGCCCTCCACGAGTTCCACGCCCATGAGGCCGGCCAGGAGGGTGTGCTCAAAGTAGGCGCTGTTGAAGACGCCCGGGGTAAGGACGACGACGGTGGGATCGTCCACGCCGGCCGGCGCAGTCTTGCGAAGGGCCGAGAGGAGGCGGCGCGGGTATTCCTCCACGGGCCGGATGAGCTGCTGGCCGAAGGCCTCGGGCAGGCCCTTTGCCATGGCGCGCCGGTTCTCCAGAACATAGCTGACGCCTGAAGGCACCCGGACGTTGTCCTCCAGCACCCGGAAGGTGCCGGCGGCGTCCCGGACCACGTCGATGCCGGAGATATGGACCCGCACCCCGCCGGCGGGCTCGAAGCCGTGGACCTGCCGGTGGAAATGCGCGCTGGTGGTCACCAGCTGGCGGGGGATCACGCCGTCGGACACGACGGTCATCTTGTCGTAGACGTCGTTGAGGAAGGCCTCCAGGGCCCGCACGCGCTGGGCGACGCCGCGCTCCAGGACATCCCACTCAGCCGCAGGAATCACCCGGGGGACGATGTCGAGCGGAAAGGGCCGCTCCTCGCCCGCATAGTCGAACGTTACCCCCCGGTCCAGGAAGGTGCGGGCCATGGAGTCGGCACGGGCGCTCACGTCCGCCAGGGAGAGCTTCCGGAGCGCTTCAGCCACCTGCCCGTACGACTCCCTTGCCTGTTGCCCGGGGGCGAACATTTCGTCGTAGGCTCCGGTGCGGCCCGCGGCCTCGGAGTAATCCTGGAATAGGTCTGACATGTCCAATAGCCAACCATCTTTTTGTTTCGAATTCATAAACCGCCATCCCATTGTGCCGTGTTGGCGCCGGGGGCCCGGTTCGTACTTTACTGGCCTCTTCGGGCACAGTAGGTGAGTGCCAGTCAGCAGAAGCCTTCCGCCCCCGGACCGTGGCGGTTTCCGTTGCCTCCTGGCGCGGCTGCTTCCGGGCCTGCTGACTGCGGCGGCCGCCGTTGCTGCAGCATTCGTGGTGCACGGGCTGGTGCCTTCGCTGCCCGCGATGACCCTGGCCGTGGTGCTGGGCGTGCTTTCAGCCAACCTTCCCGGTGCCGCTGCGTGGACAGAAGGACGCGCCCGGCCCGGGCTGGACTTCGCGGGCAAGCACCTGATGCGCGCCGGCATCGTCCTCCTGGGCCTGAAGGTCAGCGTCATGGACGTCCTGGGCCTGGGGTGGCCCGCCTTGGTTCTGATCGTGGCGGTAGTCGCGGCCAGTTTCGCCGGCACCTACGCCATCTCGCGGCTGTTCCGCCTGCCGCCGGTCACCTCGCTCCTGGTGGCCACCGGGTTCTCCATCTGCGGCGCCTCCGCCATCGGCGCCATGGCCGCCGTCCGCCGCATCCGGCACTCGGAAACCGTCCTGCCGGTGGCCCTGGTGACGCTCTGCGGAACGCTCGCCATCGGCGTCCTGCCCCTCCTCGCCCATCCATTGGGACTGAGCGCCGCAGTGTTTGGCGCCTGGACCGGCGCATCCGTGCACGATGTGGGCCAGGTGGTGGCCACAGCCCAAACCGCCGGGACCGCCGCCCTGGCGATCGCCGTCGTCGTCAAACTCACCCGCGTCCTGCTGCTGGCGCCTCTCACCGCCCTGGCCGGGGCACACCACCGGAATCGTTCCCGGTCCGTGGGCGCAGCGGAGGAAAGCGCGTCCAAAATGCCGCCGGTGGTGCCACTGTTCGTGGTGGGGTTCGTCGCCATGGTGGCGCTGCGGTCCACGGGTTGGCTGCCCAACGGCTGGTTTGAGGCGGGCGCTACGCTGCAGGACATCCTGCTCGGCGCCGCCCTGTTCGGGCTGGGCTCGGCCGTGCGGATCAGGACGCTGCTGCACACCGGCGGGCAGGCCCTGCTGGCAGCCCTGGCCGCCTGGCTCCTGATTGCCGTGCTGGGCCTGGCCGCGGCCTTCCTCATCGCCGGCTAAGCCAGCCCGTTGGCCCCACACAACCGAAGCCGACAGGGCCGTGATTAGATAGCCGGGTGTCGAATGAGAATCTGCAGCGCCGCCAAGCCGCCGAACGTTCAACCCTGATCAGCACCGCCAGCTACGACGTCTCCCTGGATGTGCGGCGGGCAACGGATCCGGCAGTGGCCGGCTACACGAGCCGCAGTGTCATCACCTTCACTGCCGAGCCTGGTTCCGGCACCTTCCTGGACTTCATCGGCAGCGACGTGCACAGCGTGTTGCTCAACGGCAAAAGCCTGCAGGTGGAGGACGTGGTGGACGGCGCACGGATCCGTCTGGACAACCTCCGGGGCGAGAACCAGGTGACGGTGACCGGGACCGCCCTGTACAGCCGCTCGGGCGAGGGCATGCACCGGTTCGTGGACCCCGCCGACGGCCAGTGCTACCTGTACACCCAGTACGAGCCGGCCGACGCCCGCAGGGTCTTCGCCAATTTTGAACAGCCGGACCTCAAGGCCACCTACACGTTCCATGTCCTGGCGCCGGCGCAGTGGCAGGTTGCTTCCAACGGGGCCGAGGTGAACCGGACGCTGCTGACCACTGACCCTGCCACCGCGCGCTGGGACTTCGCCCCCACCCTGCCGATGTCCACCTACATCACCTCGGTCCTGGCCGGGCCCTACTTCAAGGCTGAGGACCGCTGGGAGGCAACGCTCGACGACGGCACCCGCCTTGACGTCCCGCTGGCCCTCTATTGCCGGGCGTCGATGGCCGAGTCCTTTGACACGGACCACCTCTTCGCATTGACCAAGAAGGGCCTGGACTTCTTCAACCGGCTCTTCGACTTCCCGTACCCCTGGGGCAAGTACGACCAGGCCTTCGTCCCCGAGTACAACCTCGGCGCCATGGAGAACCCGGGGCTGGTCACCTTCACCGAGAGCTATGTCTTCACTTCCCGGGCCACCGACGCCCAGTACCAGGCGCGGGCCAACACGCTGATGCACGAGATGGCGCACATGTGGTTCGGGGACCTGGTGACCATGCGGTGGTGGGATGACCTGTGGCTCAAGGAATCGTTCGCCGACTATATGGGAACCCTCGGCGTGGACCGGGCCACGGACTGGGAGACGGCGTGGGTGAACTTCGCCAACAAGCGCAAGGCGTGGGCCTACGTCCAGGACCAGCTGCCCACCACCCATCCCATCGTGGCGGACATCCCCGACCTCGAGGCGGCCAAGCAGAACTTCGACGGCATCACCTATGCCAAGGGCGCTTCGGTCCTCAAGCAGCTGGTGGCCTATGTGGGCTTCGACGCCTTCATCGCCGGCTCCCGGGAGTACTTCCGCAAGCACGCCTACGGGAACACCACCCTGGCAGACCTCCTGGCAGCACTGGACGCCGCCTCCGGGCGCGAGCTGTCCGCGTGGGCCCGGCAGTGGCTCCAGACCTCGGGAATTTCCACGCTGTCCCTGGACATCACTCCCGGCAACAGGGAAGCGGACGACGGCGTGCCGGGCAGCGTGGCAATCCTCCAGGAAGCGACGGACCCGGTCACGGGACGGGAGGAGCTGCGTCCGCACCGCCTCCGCGTGGGTTCCTATGACTTCGACGCGGACGGCGCCCTGGCACGGACCGGCAGCATCGAAACTGATGTGGCCGGCACACGGACGGAGCTCCCCCAGCTCGCCGGACAGCCGCGGCCCGCGCTCCTGCTGGTCAACGATAACGACCTGACCTACGCCAAGGTGCGGCTGGACCCGGTCTCCGAAGCGACGGTCCGTGCTTCCCTTGACCGCATTGCCGACCCCATGGCCCGGGCCCTTTGCTGGACGGCGCTGTGGAACTCCGCGCGCGACGGCGAAACGCCTGCCAAGCTCTACGTTGATGCCGTGGCCGCGTTTGCCCGTGCGGAGACCGGCATCGGGGTTCTGCTGAACATCCTCGACAACGCCATGACCGCCGTCGAACGCTACACCCCCTTGGACAGCAGGGATGACGTGCGGTCAGCCTTCCTGGCAGCGGCCGCTGCCGAACTGGACGGCGCCGAACCCGGCTCGGACCAGCAGCTTGCCTGGGCCCGCACGCTGGCCACACTAAGCCGGCATGACGACGCCCTGCTCCCCCGGCTCCGCGGCCTGCTGGACGGCAGCGCTCCCGTGCCGGGCCTGGCGGTGGACGCCGAACTGCGCTGGCATCTGTGGCATGCCCTCGCCGCCCATGGCCAGGCCACCGCTGCCGAGCTCGACGCCGAACTGGAGAGGGACACCACGGCGTCCGGCCGTGCGGGGCACGCCACCGCCATGGCGTCCCGGCCGGATCCGACGGTCAAGGCCGCGGCCTGGGACGCAGCAGTCCACGGGACAGGGCTCTCCAACCAGCTACTCACGGCGACCATCAGCGGCTTCACCACCGCCCCGCCGTCGCTGCTGGAACCCTACGTGGAGCCCTACTTCGACTGCCTGCGCACCGTGTGGGAGGGACGCAGCATCGAGATCGCCGGCCGGATCGTCCGCGGCCTCTACCCGGGGGTACAGGACTTGGCGCCCGGCGCCCGGCCCGAAGAGCACCCCGTGCTGCGGCGCACCGACGACTGGCTGGCCGCCAACCCGGACGCCCCGCACGCCCTGCGCCGGATCATCGTGGAGCAGCGCAGCCACCTGCTGCGCGCCCTCACGGCGCAGGCCGCCGTCGGGGCCCACCACCCATCGATTGCTCCGTAGCTGCCGTTTTGGGACGCCAAAACGGCAGTTACGGAGCAATGGATAGAGCTAGGGGACCCGGTGCAGCCACTCCTGCGTGCCGAACTTGGCTGCCACGCGTTCCTCGGCGGCGGCCAGCTCGTGTCCGGCCAGCTGTGAGGGCGTTGCCCCGTAGCGTTCGCTGAACACCTCGATCATCGCTTCGATAATGGCCATGCGGGCAAGGCCGGTCTGGCGACGGAGCGGGTCCACACGCTTCTTGGCGCTGCGGGTGCCCTTGTCGGAAAGCTTTTCCTTGCCGATGCGCAGGACTTCCACCATCTTGTCCGCGTCAATGTCATAGCTCATGGTGACGTGGTGCAGCATGCCGCCGTTGGCCAGGCGCTTCTGGGCAGCGCCGCCGATCTTTCCCTGGTCGGTGGCGATGTCGTTGAGCGGGATGTAGAAGGCGTTGATGCCGAGTTTCCCCAACGCGGCCATGACCCACGCGTCAAGGAAGGGGTAGGAGTCGGCGAAGCTCAGCCCGTCCACAAGGGTCTGGGGCAGGTATAGCGAGTAGGTGATGCAGTTGCCCGCCTCCATGAACATCGCTCCCCCGCCGCTGATGCGCCGGACCACGTTGATGCCGTGCTTGGCCACGCCTTCGGGATCCACCTCGTTCTGCACCGACTGGAAGCTGCCGATCACCACCGAGGGTTCCTGCCAGTCCCAGAACCGCAAGGTGGGCGTTCGTTCACCGGCGCCGACGGCCTCGGTGAGCACCTCGTCCAGGGCGACGTTGATTTCCGTGGGCAGCACGGTGGGCGCGATGATGTTCCACTCGTGGTCGCCCCAGGAGGTGGCCTTTGCCAACGCGCGCCGGACCGTTACGGCCACGGCGTCAGCAGAGAAGCCGAAGAGCACCGCTGCGGCGGGCAGTGCGGCGGTGACGGCGGCCGCGAGGTCCTTGGCGGGCGTGGTGTCCGGCAGCCCGGTCAGCGCACGGTTGATGTCCGCCAGCGCTTCGTCCGGTTCCAGGAAGAAATCTCCGCTGACGGAGACCTCGGCGAGGGCGCCGTCCACGACGTCGAGGTCCACCACCACGAGTTTGCCGCCGGGAACCTTGTACTCGCCGTGCAGGCGTTGTTTGCCGGCGGCATCACGGGCGGGGAAAGCTGACTCAGTCATGCTTCCCATCCTGCCCCAATAAGCATGTGTCCGGTTAACGCGGAAAGCCCGCACCGTTTCCGGTGCGGGCTTTCCGTTGAAAGCTTGGGCGAAGGAATTACTTCTTGCCGCCGAAGCCCTTGAAGCGAGCGTTGAAGCGCTCGACGCGGCCTGCAGAG
>Ga0308169_10005013_pt1 | contig 12190 bp, 17 predicted proteins | sample PhyBR1_2_FD_202139 | JGI IMG/M metagenome (GOLD analysis project Ga0308169, IMG submission 202139) | Phyllosphere microbial communities from UC Gill Tract Community Farm, Albany, California, United States - DLSLSB.R1 | ecosystem: Host-associated > Plants > Phyllosphere > Unclassified | place...
TCCTCAACGTGAGCTGTCGGGCATCCGCAGTCCTGGTAGCTGACCCGCAGTGCCTTTTGATGCCGAAAAGGTCAACTACTCCAAGCCCAGCTTCTTGACCAAATTCCTGGAGCTGCAAGGTGTTATGTGGAGGACGAATGCGGGCTTGACGGAGAGGCACGCGTACGACTCACGGCCGCAACACTGGCCATGGATGCGTCGAGGCATCGTGAGCTGCCTGACTCCCGCGAGATCTTCGGCTGACGGGTAGAACTTCTGGGTCCAAGACCACCACCAAGTCTACCTGATCGGCAACCCGATAGTCTGGTGGTCTTCCTCCCTCGGAGTCGCGATGTACCTTGCATTCCGGGGTCTTATGGTCGTGCGAGCTAAACGAGGATACCGAGACCTGCACCAGCGTGAGCTTGCACGCCGTTTCGGTCGGTTCCCACAGCTCACGAGCAGCCAAGACAGCCTTTTACGACGAAGTCTGCTCGTTCCTCGTCATCGCTTGGGCGTTGCACTACCTCCCCTTCTTCCTCATGCAGCGTCAGCTCTTCCTGCACCACTACCTCCCCTCGCTTTGGTTTGCGGTCCTCACCTTTTGCGCTGTCTTCGACTTCGCCACCTCGCGCCTTCGACCGCGAACTAGGATCCAGATCGCTAGTGTCGTTCTCATCCTGGTCGTATGGACCTGGAGCCATTATTCCAGCTTGACTTATGCTGGTGACTGGACGCGAGGGAAGTGCGAGAAGGCGAAATGGCTCAGGAGTTGGGATTTCAGCTGGTGAGCTGTGGCGCGCTAATAGGAGGCCAAAGCTCACGTCAGTGGGGACTTCCATGAGAATCTGTCACAGTACCACTCCCATCATGCTGTTACGAGCGTCAGGGTGACGCTCCCCGACGGGGCGGGTCCTGATTCAGCTACAACTACGATGCTGGTGAGCTTCCGCTTCCGCTCCTCGCGGCCACAGCTGACGGTACAGGAAGAGGCCCCTGAACCGATCAAGAACGTCTTCGAGGACCCGAACGCTCCTCCCGAGGAGAAGACTGTCGCGCCCGTCGGCCCAGAGAACGAGGTCCAGATGAACCCATCTACGAAGGACGTCCCTCTCGAACAGGCTACGCAGGTCGAGGACCTGCGAGTCCCCGTTGGCCTCGATGCTGGCGCGCCCGAAGTCACGGACGCAGCGGAAGACGCAGGCGGATGGCATGGCGGTGCGGAGGATAATGCCAAGCGGGAACGAGAGACGCTTGAGCAGCAGCAACAAGAGACGGATGGACGACCGGCGCAGGAGCCGCTGGTGGAGAATGTCAAGGTGGAGAAGATGGAGGTGGATGACGAGGCCAGGAGACTTGCCCAGGCGGCTATGGATGCTGATGCGGATGTGCTGGCTTAGATGAGGTGGCAGGCGTGAAGAATGTATACAGTGCGCGCGATTTTGGGTGATCCGATCGGCCAAGCTTAGCAATGAGCTTGCTCATCTCGTCTGTGGATGGTTCAATCATGCGGAAGAGATCATGCTCTCGAGCGACCAAGCCTTTCGTGGTTGCGCCGTGCATCGTCGCTCTTATTCATGCGGCTCCTGGGTGTTGTACTGAAACGTCGGATGGACAGATCATGATTGTTCGACAGTTTCGGACGGGCATTTGGCTTTTGTGTCATCCCACGAACGTGCTGGCCGAACTCAGAGCACCCTCGCGTCAATTTCGCCGCGGGCTGTTTCAACACGTCCTCCGCTTGCATCGGGGCTGCTTCTGATGAGAATCCTCCCCCGGGTCACCCTCGCTCTCCAACCCTTGAGGCGGTGTCGATGAGGCCGCAGGCGACCAACGAAGGTCTTTGCATTTTTGAGGAAACGACTTCGTGCTTTACCATAATTGCCTAGGAGCGTGGGCGAGGTGGACGTATATTGCACCCGGAGCTCGCGCCTCGACGGGTTCCCTCCTTTACTTCACCTTGCGCACGCCCGCCACGCTGAATAGAGGGCTATCCGCTAGTGACATTCTGCCTGGATTGGACTGCGTGTACTTTGTTTTAATTAGAGCCCTTACGCACCTCTTTCTACGCTGTCATCGTTAGTCAGCTTTGGGCTCTTTCTCCAAGCTACATATGCCCGAGGTGCAACTTGTAGATTGATGAAAGGTTGATAAATGTCATAAAGAAACGCAATCGGGACCACGCCAGGCCCCATTACAGAGGAGGTAGGGCATGGCAGCTCCTTCGCTCCTGCGATTCACGCGCAGCGGCTACAGGTGCCACCGGACCATCCAAATGAGTGCTTGACAAGGGATGGTTGAGCTGGTGCAATCTCTGCGACTGAATCGTACTGAGTATAAAAGAGATGCATTTCTATACTAAGTCCTCGGTTGACCGCACCGTTTGCTCACTTCAGCCAGAGTCACACATTTCGCCCGGAACTGCCCGCCAACATTGCCAACAGCTTCGCAAGCATGTCCGCGTCCGATTATCAGATATCTACTCAGGAGAGGTCGAAGTGCTACAGATGCCTGTCTTACGGCGGTTTGATCTGTCAGGAGAATGGCCACCCTGTGTGTTCGACATGCCATCCAGGATGTGTTACCTGCTCCAGCACTGCCGAAAGCACTTTGGGACAAGGGAGGACTGCGGAGGGCGGCATCTCTCAACAGGCACTCCCTGAATCGCATCCGGACGGGCCAACACTGCTGGACCCCTATGATGGTTCTTCAGGGCGAGACTTTGCTGAAATAAAACCGCTTCGTGGACCTTTCGACAATCACCAGCCTCAAGGCTCGCCCACTTCCGAGGTCGACATTCCCATCCAACGCGTTGAGCCTTCTGATTTCGAGGCGACTGCCTCCAGTGCCCGAGACGGTGAAGACAGCTTGGACGACTTCGATCTTGAACAGGGCGACAGTGAAGAGCGCTTCAACAAAGCTCCCCAAGACACGATCATCATGGCTTCTCTGAGAGGGGTACCTGCTTCTGCATCTAATTCTGGTCCTGCAACAGCCGGCGTCACGCTGCCAGCTGCAGAGGACAACCAAAGTTGGGAATCGCCTATAAGCTTGGAAGCCTTGGACGCGATGATGGACGAGGCCTACAATGATGAGTCTTGAGTGAAGACATCCGAGAGCTATTGCATTCCGTACCAAGCATGTCGTCCACCACAGGACGCCTGCTTGCAGTTAACCAAACATGCATCGTTCGAGCTTTTGAAGGCACGTCGAGACTTAGCGCCGGTGTTGACTCGCACGCTCACAGATCCAGTGGTGTTCTGTGGGCCCGGCTGAATTGTGAGCCGTAACTTCGGTATCTGGTCAGCTTAGCAATTCGGTAGGTCCCCTGCCGCGGCGTTACGAACGAGCATTACCTTGTCAGTTGTGGTCGTTGCTATATTGTCATCTCAACACACCTCTGCGTGGGTGTGGGATGATACGGCTGTATAGAGCTGGCATGAGCGACCGAACAGCTTCCATTCACTCTCCTCGGCACAGCTCGTCGATTGACGGGATCGCTGACGCCCTCTGGCCGCACAGTGCTTAGTGATCACCAGTTTGAGACTCGACCAGAGAGGGATGACAGCTGGATATGATCCTTGGTACGGTACAGAGGCTCTATGGCAAGGTCGGCGCCGAGAGGAGGACGGCGGTACGACTGGCGGATGTGAAATGGGGATATCCGTTTTCAAGGGCAGCAGGTAATGAGTACCGGTCGGCATGCAAGGCGATGACCACTGCCTGTGTCCTTTGTGGAGGCACAACGACTCTCATATCAAGAACTAGGCCTGTGGTGATTGCCTGTCCGGAACGGCAGTCAGAAGGAGGTGTAATGATACACATCCCCCGGGTCAGGCGGTCATCTAATGTGAAACCCGTCGTACTGCTCCAAGCTGATCATGCGTGTCATAGTGTGATCATAAATGGGCTTGAGCACGACTCCACACCAGACAGACGCTAGCACCGAGACACTTGCACAGCATGAACCAGACTTAGTGGGGCGGCCGGCCAATATGAATGAGGGTGGTCAAAGGATCGTGTGATGACAGTCCTTTTGCTGCGCCTCGGGGCCCGTGCAATACGCTAAAAAGGAGGTACAGGATGACCAGTCTCAAGAGTCATATAAGACACAGCCCTGCAGCTGACCCTATGAGCAAACCCCTCTACTCTCAAAGCCGTTTCCAGCGGCCGTTCTGTTTACCACCCTCTCAAGGTTCCACTCCGCGAGCAAAGCTCCACGTCAACTCGTTTTCTCAGGTATGCCGAGACTCCCGCCGCGGGTACCTTCGCCCCCATTGAACGACGATGAGTGGAGCGGTACTGAGGACGAGTCAACAGATTTGAGCAGTGATCCACCGGTGACTGGTAGACGAGCGGTCTATGGCCACTACGAGCATGGATCACCGGTCTCCTCTGAATCATCCCGAGACGGACACCAGCCTGGATGGGAATGTACGGATGGGTTCGGTCCCGACTCGCAGAGGGATTCCTACCCACGAGCTTCCCGTCGAGAAGACGTGCGGGGGCATCCTGCGGCTCATGAACACTACGAGCATCTCCGTGACCGATTCAACAGGTGTCGTATGTCCAACCACCCCTCACCGTACTTGTTCGAGCAACGTCAGGGGCGCGATTACAACAACACTAATTTGCCGTCGTGGGACGGGTATGGTCGACGTTCAGCGGGCTACACTACCCCGCTACCGCCTCGTCATTCGACTGGATATGATTCGGCACCACAATATTTTGCGTCTACATACTACCCGCCTGTGTATGGTCCTTCGCCTCCGATGCCTTCGCCCCATGCCTCACCGATCCGGCCGTATGGGAGATCCTCGCATCCAAGCAAGGGCGGGGAGAGATCAACGGAGGCATCTGGCTCGTCTCCGCTTAGTGGGCAAGATGCGTATCCCGCCTCGCCTCGAATGGATGCTTCATCAGACGACCACGTACATGGGACTGATACATTGCCGGGTGACTCTGCAGCTTCGCAAGAGATGTATGGGGGTTCAACGGTGACGATCCCCCCTACTGATCGCGGTCAGACCAAAAGCGCACTGACAAAGTCCGTGGAGCGAAATACGGAGATAAACATAGGGGTCGCGGAGGCTTTGAGAAAGATCAGGCTTGGAAACAGTAGCGCAAGTTAATAAACAGACAGGTCTCGGGATGGATGCCGGGCCATCATTCTCCGTGCCCTGTTTCGAACAGCGTTGTTGACGTGAGGGCGCCTCAGGCTCAGGCCAGATAACGGCGCTCGCTTGATAGAGTGAACGGGAGTGTCTTGGGACGGAATCAGCTCATCCCGCTGGCTGTGACTAGTCTGCCCAAATAAAATGCTATATTTCATGTAGCAATGCATGACGAATCTATCATAACCCGTACATCCCATCCGTCTGCCCTATGGCTGCTCAGACTTAGGGCTGTGAGCAAGCGGCAGGCTAGTTCAGAGCGCGCACTGCTTTACAGAAGCACCCTCAACACCCTCCTGTCTCCGTCCACTCGTGGATGCGTGGGCGGAGCGAGGGACCACTTTCTCGCCTGGCGTATACAGATTCGAAGTAACGATTCCCCGTCTGCATATTTGTATACCGCACGTCAAGCGTCCGCCCTCTCGGCTGATCCTGGTACATTCTCCGTGTTACAGACGCCGTCACTGACGGAGGTGGGGCGTTGAAGGCCGCTGCTCCTTCGGACGCTTCTCGGGGTGGGTGGTGCAGTCTGGTCGTGCAGCTCGACTCAGACACTCGCCCCACATGACCGACCGGAGCTTTGATGAAAGGATGCTTGGGGCTTTGTGCACATAATGGAGAGCCTTGCACGGTCGGCGATGGGGCGAGACATTCCCGCCGCTCATGTCCAGCTTCTAGCAGACCAGCTTATCACGATCAGGCTCTTTCCGAGCGCTGGTACACCTGCAACTCGTGAAGTATAGCGCAATCCTCTGTGGGTCCATGACCCCGAGCGTGTCTCCGCAAAGCGTGCTACCGACATCCGCCGCGCTCGCCGTCCACTCTCGAGCTCTCTTGGCACTCGAATAGTCAAATTCAAAACCGAGAACACGGTATGGCAAAACGCCGCAAGCCTCGGGTCCCTGAGCCGCCAGGCTGGGAACCGCCTCATCTGCGCCGCACGGCTCAGGCGCTTTGGGAAGTCCCTGACGCTGTGCCAGGACCCGACCCTCTCCCGGCCGCTACGGAACTGATGCTGCCCACGGCCTTGCAGTACGATGACCACGCAGGTGTGACGGAGCAGACAGATATGGCCCATTACTTTCCCGTTGACATGTACTGTAAACACACTACGTCTGTCGGTGGCCGAGTTCATGGTGAGTCGGTTGTGCCGCTGCGGCATGCGACAGCATACGAAGTGTGGGGACATGGAGCTGGGTACTGGGGTGCAAGTAAGGGGGCCTCAAGCGATCGTACTCAAGTTGCCGGGTGGGACGGGATTCCGATCACAATCGATAAGACGCAAGATGTTGAGGCGGATTTCCCGGTAGGGTCGCTTGAGGACGGGTCGGTCCGACGTGCCGAAACCTCTGAGATGGTTTTCCAAACGGCCATGCCGCAGTCTGCCAGAGCTTCGGGTTCGGGTATTGGAGAGGCTGCGCCCGCTCCGGGAAGCGCGTCCCGAGGTATTCGACAGAAGAAGAAGAGGACAGCCAGCTCGCAAGCACGACCTCACCATTCCTTGGAATCGCAGCGGCATACGCGGCCCTCCTCTGTCACGTCCCAACACCGATCCCTTCCCACACCCAACGGCGGTGCCGCAGAGATGCGGACGACCAGCTCCAGTGCTGCAGACACGACTCAAGAACATCCCATTTTGAGAAGTGTGGACCTAAGTCCGGGGTCTACAAAGCGAATGACCCAGACGACTCGTTCTCGATCAAGGCAAGCAGCGCACGCAATCTCTCCCTTCCATGAAGAGCATGGGGGCCGAGTTCAAGCCGCCTTGAACATTGAATATCCCAGCGCGGGACTACAGCCTGGCATCGATGCAGTGAGGGTGGAAGCCACTGCTAGGTCATCAAGATCGGGAGAAGACATCGAGAACATTACCGCTGCTCTCTTGCCGCCACAAGCCGACGGCGCAAATCAGGAAGCCCGAACCGGGCGAGAAGCGGAAGACGGTTCCGACGTCGGTTGCATCCTACAGCCTTCGCATGTCTCATACCCGCAATGTGCACAAGCACGAGAGGGCTCTGTGGCTGGGCCTGCGCCGAGCGATGTCCCAGATTTCATACATGATGACTGCGGCACAGCCCCTCAAGACCAGTCGCAGTGGGGACCGTACGAAGGGACGGGGAACAATCCGGATGACTCTGAGGGGGCCATGGGGGCAAGAAGGGAGTACCATCCGAGTGCCTACACTGACTACGGAGAATATAGCCCCAGTGCTTACGGAAACTCGTGGAACGGGGAAGACTACTCAGATGCCGACATGCTCCAGTTCATGAGCGACTTTTACGCCGAGGAGGCAGAGCACCGGTATCCCGACCCCTCACCGCTGGAACGGTCGCGACCGCACCGGCAGCATGCACGTGCGTCTTCAAGCAGAGCCACTGGGTCCGCGAGGTCCAGCCGAGCCAGCCATGCCTCCTCTTCCATCCCGCGAATCACTGTGAGCGCTACACTGGCAGGACTTCTCAATCCGATACCAGGCAACGGCGAGAAATTCGTGAGACCAAGTGCACGGAGAATGTGACGGAACAAGGGGTCTGTACGGAGCTTCGCGCAAAGGTACTTGAGAGTGCGCGTGCAACGTCTGCAGTTACCTTTCCCGGTAGCATCTGGTGTATGACATGTGCATATGCTTGAGCAGCACGCTCGGTCATTGTAGTGCCGCAGCGATTAAACAAGTACCGAGTTTCGCTAGCACCCGGGGTTTGCCCAGACCCGTTTGAAATTCAGGGGCTCCTGCGCAGTCTTATTTGGCGATGGGCGGTCCTCGCTGTGGAGCGGCCCCTGTAGTGGAGCGAGCCCCTCGTGAAGGGCCGGTCGAGCGAAAGGAGGTGATGGCTGGCCTGACCATGAGGCCCGGTGTGTCACACACGACGCAGTCGCTCTTTTCAGGTGGGTGAAATGCGGGCGAGGGCCACTTCGTGGACGTCCTTTCACCTACGTGCCATTTATTGCACAAGACGGAGACATCCTCAGTCCGCCTGGTTGGACGACGAGTCGCGCAGCTTTCGATCGATCGACATTTGTCGCCATTCTTTCCAAGTACCTTCACCTCGTAACCGACATATTGTACGGTGTCCAAAAGCAACGCCGACATGGCCGAAGACACAGAGTACCAGTCCAACGACGGCCGTTTGACAGACGAGGACTCGGTGAGCGTGCACTCAGGGAGCATGCGCCAGGAAAGCATGCGTCCTCCGAGCAGGGACCAAACGGACCTTTCACAACACGCGCACGCGCGAGGGCATCAGATGGCGTACATGCAGCAACCGCCTCGTTCCCGTCAGTCAACCACTGGGCCTTCTGATGCAAATCGTGGACCTCCGGGATCCGAGCAGGGCTCTTCGCAAGGCGCCCACTATCCTCCAGGATTCGTTCAACTTGACTCGCATGGTCAGGCCAGGACTCTCCGGGGCGCGCCAGTGCGGCATCAGACTCCGAGCTCCGGTTCCAGCGTGTCATCTCACGACAGCCGACATCGCCACCACGGAAACACTCACCGTCACCACTCCAACCTAAGTGGCAACTGGGCAAGAAGGGCCCTCACAGTTCTGGCAGAGGCGGATTTCAAACCCAGAGGCCTGGGTCCCCGCTCCTCCAAGGTTCATGCGATGGAATGGATCGCTGGTGCGACGGATCGCCCCTTGACCGGGCAGTCCAGGAGCTCTGAGTCGAGCCGTAGGTCTTCGAAAGGGCATCGCAAGCGATGAGCCCATCACCGAGTTATGCATGCTTTGGCCTCTCGAGGCTCCGTGACAAGCTGTCTCACCCGGGCGCTGCGTCTGTGCCTGCCTTGTCTGCGTGTTCATGCATTTAGTGTAGGGAGTGAAAAGTATGCATGTTCTCTTGATGCCACATTGAATGGTTCCGTGACAAGAACTGGGTATACATGGTGGTCCCGTACACATTTTCCACGTCCGTGGCATTCAGGCAGCAGTACACGCTGTAGATCCAGTCAGAAACACGGGTTCGGGGGGGAGAGTTCGGTTCCCAGAGAATCGCACACTCCGGCCGGCCCTGGAAAAGGCCTCTCAGGTGGCGAACCCCGCTATTGCTGCGAGAGGCTGTGTAAAAAAGAGCAAAACGTACCCGGGATGTTTCATCTGGTGCAGATGCTTCATCTGGTGCAGATGCTTCATCTGGTCGAGATACGTGCCAACTTCAAGGTTGACTACTAGTGCGTCCCCCGGGAGTGAAACGGCGAGGGATCGCACATCCGACCTCACTCCCGCCCTGGCCCTCAGCCAGCTTCCCATTACTCAGCACTGTCTTCACATACTTATCACCAATGTCTGAGCGACGCGATAAAGAACCGTCGAGCCGACCAGGCACGGGAACGTCGTCAAGCCGCAAGAAACCTACGCCCTCCGGCGGGACAAGCAAATCTCGAAGCAGACGAGCGAGTTCTCAACCTGCCGACCGGGGAAGGACCGTGGACGCTACTGAGCCACCCTTTCCCACTCAGACCCGAGCGATGGTTCCAGTGGAGTACCGGCCTGAACCTGAGTTGCCGATTGTCTGGAGTCAACGGTACCCACAAGGGTGGGACCTCCCCTCGCAATACCCTTCCGTCAACATGGCAGTTACCGAGGCCGGGTCGAGGTATATGCCTATGAGTGAGGCTTACCCCGTATCGACGGCACCGTACTACGATCCTTCCCGGAACCCTTGGACTAATGAGCGCCTACCCCGCAGACACCGCCGCGACCGTTCATCGCACCAACCGCCACTTCTTCCCGCCCCGAACGACTGGGACACTGGCCCTACTCCGTCTTCTCCCTCGTCCTCAAGGGGAGTCACAGGAGGTACCGGTACCGTGATGGCGGTTGCATTGGGGTCAGACAGGGTGGAACGGAGGAAGAGCGGTCTCGTCAGCGTCGCAAGCGATCCGACAGCGAACATCGTGATCGAGAGGGGCGGACGTGAAAGCTGGGGTGGAACGAGATACGCTTGCGCGACGAAAGGTGCGATTTGCCGTGTGTAGTATTGGCTTATGCATGTGCTCTGTTACCAATTCCACTCTCCTCAATTGGTTCTCCCCCGCTGGGATGAGCCACAAGTCACAGGACGGTTTGTGCGAGGTCATTGCAGGGGTACCCAATAACGAGTGAGGAGAGACCGCATGTGGGATATACTCTTTCTGTGTATGCGCCCCACCCCCCTCCACCCCCCCCAAGATCCACAGCTGCACCCGAAGACCGTGTTGAGAGGATACCCGGGAAATCGGGAAGCGCGGGCATCCGGGGGGTTGAGGATGCGGTCCAAGGCGTCTACGCCTATATTTGCACCCTTGTACCAGACCGTTTGATCTTCGAGAACATTGGCCGATGTGTTGGCCGCCGATATCTCTGAACGCCGTTCCGGCACTAAGACTGATCGCGTCCCGGCCGGTGACCCGTTGTGAGGCGTACGGTATGGCCATGCCGTCTTTGTAAGGCTGCCTGCTCGGGTCCGACGAGCCCAGGGCCTCTGGCGTTGTGCCACGTTGGCATCCCTGAGCTGTACGAGCTGTACTCTGTCATTACAGCTTGATTCGGGGTCTAAATCCAAGTAAGCGAGCGTGGCCTCCACATTGCCAACCTCCACCCGAACAATGCGCATCACACATGCAAGCCGCCGGCAGTAGACGGCCCTCTCATCCGCATACTCCATCACACTCTTTCTCATATTCCACTTAGTAGCCCTCTCTATCCGACAAGAAGCAGCAAAAATCATCGTCATGTCCCCCTCTGGCCCCATCAACGTCGCCATCGTCGGCACGGGCATGTCCCTGTCCGTCTTCCACCGCCCGTCCATCATCTTCCTCAAGGACAAGTTCAACCTTCACACGGTCGTCGAGCGATCGGGCAAGGGCCGCGCGAAGGAGATCTGCGGGGAGGGGATCAAGGTCGCCTCGTCGTTGGATGACGTCGTGGCGGACAAGGAGGTTGACTTGGTACGTCTGCGCCAGCACTTCTTTTTGCAGCGGAACACGGCTGAATGCAGGTTGTCATCAGCACGCCCAACAACACCCACTTCCCCTTCGCGAAGCAGGCGCTTCAAGCGGGCAAGCATGTGCTCATTGAGAAGCCGATGTGCATCACCGCCGCGCAGGGCGAGGAGCTCAACAAGATTGCCCAGGAGAAGGGCGTCGTGCTGTCGGTGTACCAGAACAGGCGGTGGGATGCGGATTTCTTGACGGTGCAGAAGCTGCTCAAGTCGGGCAAGGTGCGTCAAGGTCTCATGTACGTCGAGAAGGCCGGCACTGATGGCAGCTGGGCGAGCTGGTCGAGTTCAACTCCAACTACGACCGATACCGCCCCCTTCCCGCGAACCACCAGGCCGGAGCGACGTGGAAGGAGCAGCCGGGGCAGCACAACGACGTGATCTACAATCTGGGCTCGCACATCATCGACCAGATCTACGTCCTCTTCGGTATGCCCGAGAAGGTCGGGTGCAGGTTTACCGACGTCCGCAAGGTCGGCGTCGACGAGGGAGTGCGTCGCTATTCTAATCCGGTTTCCATAGCTGACAGCAGTTCCTGATGGACCTGTATTACCCCCCGTCGGCCGGGACGGGCAACTCGCCCTTCGTCGCGACGGTCCAGGGCTCCATCTTGTCCTGCCTCCCTGCGCAACAACGATTCTTGCTCAAGGGTACGAAGGCGTCGTACGTCAAGCACGGGGTGGACCCGCAGGAGAAGCACTTGAAGGTCTTTGGGTCGCGCAACGACCCACAGGCTGATTGGGGTGTGGAAGACGAGAGCGCTTGGGGCACGCTGTACGAAGCGCGCAAGGCGGAGGAGGGTGAGGTGGGCGTGAAGAACAACGACGGGACGGAGTTTGTCACGACCAAGTGAGTTCTTGTGGGGAACAAACAAGTTGCTGGACGAGCAATGCTGACGATAGGTACCCCTCTGTCCAGGGCGAGTACAACGCGCTGTACGCCAACCTGTACGACGTGATCAGCTCTGGAGACCAGAGCAAGCTTGTGGTGAAGCCCGAGCAGGCCATCGACGTGCTGCGAATCATCGAGCTGGGGCAGAAGGCCGCTAAGGAGGAGCG
>Ga0308169_10005015_pt1 | contig 12187 bp, 8 predicted proteins | sample PhyBR1_2_FD_202139 | JGI IMG/M metagenome (GOLD analysis project Ga0308169, IMG submission 202139) | Phyllosphere microbial communities from UC Gill Tract Community Farm, Albany, California, United States - DLSLSB.R1 | ecosystem: Host-associated > Plants > Phyllosphere > Unclassified | place...
GCTGCAGCAGCATCCTACGCAGCAGTTGCCAGGCGAGCACCAGCAGCAGCAGTGTTAATACCACCGCCACGGCGATCAGGATTTTCATTTTGGTTTCGTTGTAGGCCGCCTGCGCCAGCTGGGCCTGCGTGATCTGATCGGCCAGCTGGCTGAAGTCCGTGACGGCCTTGTTGTAGCTGGCCGCCAGCGTCGCCAGGTTGCCTTCCAGCAGCTGGTAATACTCGTCGGTATATTGCTTATCCAGGGCGTTCATCATCGGTTTGATGCCCTGGTCGAGATAGGCTTTGTAACTGGCCGAAACCGCATCGGCCAGCTTTTTGCCGTGCGCCGTCACCGTTCCGGCGTCCACAAAGCGCTTCAAGCTTTGCTGTGATGAGACCACATCCGCCTGCGACAGTTTTGTTACTGCCGCCCCCTCTTCCAGTAAACCAATTTCAATTTTACGCACCGCCAGCGCGGCGTTAGCGCGGGCCCGCATCAGATCGGCATTGCTCTGGTAAAGACTGTTCAGCTCGATCCCCTGAATGCGGTTGATCACATCCAGCGAGCGATTCCCTTTGTTAATTGCCACGATACCCATAAAACTCACCGCCAACAGCAGCAGTGTCATAAATGCCAGCAATGCCAGCAACCCCGTGCGAAGTGATAACTGTTTCATCCAGATAGTTTCCGTGTATGTGAAAAGGCAAATTTTCCAGCGGCCCTAAAACGGATGAAGTATCGGCAGTAACGGCGCGAAACTTTAACCCTGATTAGTGTTAACAACTTGATCATCACGGGAACATCCATCAAGCTAATCGCCGCTTATCCGTTCTCCGGAGAAAAGAATGAAACCAGGATTACTTCTGATGCTGCTGTGCCTCAGCACGGCGGCGCTGGCAGAGGATATGCCCCAGGACGCCTCGCCCGACCGCTGCCTCAATGACGCCTCTACTACCCTTGCCATGAACCAGTGCTACGCTGCGGCCAATCGGGCCTGGGATCAGGAGATGAATAAGCAGTACAACAAACTGATGAAAACCCTCTCCGGCGAACCTAAAAACAAACTGCGTGTCGCACAGCGCGCCTGGCTGAGCTACCGCGACAGCTGGCTTGAGGCGAGCCGCAGCCAGCTCAGTACACAAGGCTCGCTGGGCAGCGTGGCGCTGAGCGCTCAGAGCCTGAGCCTGGTGCGCAATCAGGCACTGATGTTGCAGTCACTTGGTAAAGGCAGCTGTGCTAACCCCGATGACTGCTGATCGATAACCGGCTTTTGCGCTGACTGAAGTCAGCGCACTCATTAACCTTCAGGGAGAAACCATGGCTGCTTACGCCTCGACCATCATTCTGATTTGCCTCGCCGTACTGAGTTATTTCGTTCACAACAACGCGGTCACGATTTCAATTCTGGTGCTGCTGGCGATTAAAATCACCCCGCTGGCTCAGTTCTTCCCCTACGTAGAAAAACAGGGCATTACCTTAGGCATCATTATTCTTACCGTGGCGGTGATGGCCCCGCTGGCAAGCGGCTCACTGCCCGCCTCTGCGCTGATCAAGTCGTTTGCTAACTGGAAGTCGATTGTGGCGATTCTGGTAGGGATCTTTGTCGCCTGGCTGGGCGGCCGTGGCGTGAACTTTATGAGCGTCCAGCCTTCGGTGATTGGTGGTCTGCTGATTGGTACGGTGATTGGCGTGGCGTTCTTCCGTGGGGTGCCGGTAGGACCACTGATTGCCGCAGGCATTGTTTCGCTGTTTGTGGCGGCTAAGTAGCGTTTGGGCGCATTCCGAAACGCCAAAAAGGGGGCATACTTTCAGAGTCAGTTGGCTATAATAGCCGACACTCAACATACGACTACTGAAGGAATGCCAGATGAGTTTGAACCAGGTGCCAGCAGGTAAAGACCTGCCAGAAGATATCTACGTTGTCATTGAGATCCCAGCGAATGCTGATCCGATCAAATATGAAGTTGATAAAGAGTCTGGTGCCCTGTTTGTAGACCGTTTCATGTCTACCGCCATGTTCTATCCGTGCAACTACGGCTACATCAACCATACCCTTTCTCTGGATGGTGATCCGGTTGACGTACTGGTTCCGACCCCGTATCCACTGGTTCCAGGCTCAGTGATCCGCTGCCGTCCGGTTGGCGTGCTGAAAATGACCGACGAGTCTGGCGAAGATGCCAAGCTGGTTGCCGTTCCGCACACCAAACTCTCTAAAGAGTACGATCACATCAAAGATGTGAACGACCTGCCAGAACTGCTGCGTGCACAGATCACCCACTTCTTTGAGCACTACAAAGATCTGGAAAAAGGCAAATGGGTGAAAGTGGATGGCTGGGATAATGCCGAAGCCGCTAAAGCTGAAATCATCTCCTCTTACGAGCGCGCACAGAAGAAGTAATTCTGCTGCCGGTTTGTGAGTCGAAAAAAAAACACCGTCCGGATGGACGGTGTTTTTGTTCAGGCCTCTGGCTCCTCATCGCGCTTCAGCCAGTCACCACTCATGATGCGCTGGCGTCCTGCCACTGAGCGTTGATAGACATAAAGCCATGCACTGCCAAACGGCGTCTGAGTCAGATAACGTTTGTACTCTCCCCCTTTGGTGCGAAGCGCATCCAGCTCCGCAAGGGTTGAGGCATCAATGCGGTACACCTCACAATGTACCGCTCCATTGCCCTCAATCACGCCGGGATAATGGCCCAGACTGTAAAGCTCAAAGCCTTCAATCTGGTGATCACCCAGCCACTGCGCATTCGTCATCCAGTGACTGTTTCCCTGTTTGCGCCGTAAACTGCCGTAGACAATTATTCGCATTGCTAAAACTCAAACTGATAGAGCAAATCGAGAGCCTGATCCACACCGGACACGGCTTCCAGATAGAGTTTAGGCATCAGGCGGTAACGCAAGGTTAACGTCGCCAGTGAATCAAATATGCCAACACCGTATTTTACCTGCAGACCCGGTAGCACATAGCCGCTGACCTGCACCTGCTGGCTGTCGCCAACACCGGCAGTATCAACAGCGAGATTGCTGACACCGAATGTCTCCCCGATTTTACCCACAACCTGCCCACTTTGTGCAACCCCTAAGCCAACAAGTGCTGAAGTGAGGGCGTTACTGTCGCCGTCGCTGCCCAATCCCTGACCGCGCAGCAGATAGGAAAGCGCTTCCTGTTGCGACATCGCCGGATCGGAGAAGACTTCCGCTTTTGGCTCATCCGCCAGGCCAGTGACGCGCAGACCCGCGGTGACGCCATCCTCGGTAGCATCCGGATTACGGATGGCTTCCAGGTTGACATAAGGCTGATCCGGCGGACCGGCAAACTGCAGCTCGCCTTTACGCACGATCAGATCCTGACCATAAGCGTGGAAGCGACCGGACGGAATGTTGATCTGACCGTTCAGGCCGAGTCCTGACTTATCCTGCACCATTTTCAGATCGCCATTCAGCTTCGCTTTCAGGCCAAACGCAGAGAGCCGCACATCGTTGCCGACGTGGATCACCAGATTGCTGTTAATCGGAATCGCGGCGGTTTGCGGTGCAATCGGCTTCAGCTGTTTATCCAGCAACACCTCATCCGACGAGACGCCGGTGGCGCTTTCCGGCACTTCCTGCACCGTGATGCGCGCCCATGGAATATCGACCCGGCCATCAAGGTTAAAGGCCGCTGGCGTCGCTTCAAACACCAGATCCGGCGAGACATCCATGCGCACCATCGGCGGCACGGTCACGCGAACCCGGCTGCCCTGCGCCGCAATGCGCGCACGCCAGTTGTCGAGCTGGCTCCAGTCTGCGTTACCGCTGAGGTTGATATTGCCCTGCCCGGTCTGCACCAGCCCGTTCAGGGTGGAGCTCATGCCGTTAAATACCAGATTCAGGTTGGCACTGGTCAGATCAACCGGCATAAAGTTGCCATCCACATCCACACCCGTCAGGCCAAGCTGACCAAATACCTGCGGCTGCTGCACGCTGCCGCCCAGGCGCAGGCTGCTGTTCAGGCTGCCTTTGATCTTCTCGCCCTGCATCAGCGCCGGATTGAGCATCGCCAGCGAGACATTGCGGATGTTGACGTTACCGCCCAGCGTGCGGCGATTTTGCGGATCGTCGATCTGCACGTTGCCATCCAGCTGACCGTTATTGGCGATGCGGATCAGCCAGTCGAGCTGGGCGCGTCCGTTTCGCAGCGCGGCATTGAGGTTCAGCGTGTCAAAGGCGATCGGCAGATTGTTGCCCTGCACATCCTGCACCACTTTCACGCCGTTGCCCTTCAGCGCCACGGTACCGGTCGGCAGGCTGCCATCGGCAGTCCAGTTGACGCGCACGTCGCCGCTGAACAGGCCGCTAAGCTGAGTCGCATCCGGCATAAACGGCTTCACCATCGCCAGGTCAAAGCGATTCAGCACCACATGCGCCTTGCCTGCCGGGCCCGCTTCAACCGGCTCCGGCACACAAATTTGCGCATTGGGGTTCTGCCAGCAGTGCGGCCCGATGGTTGCCGTCTGGCGGCTGTTCAGATAGTCGATGGCCATGGCGCGGGTCAGACGCCACTCACCGACTGGCGTATCAAAGTGGGTGTCGTTCAGCGACCCTTTCCAGCGCTCGGTCTGGCGATCAAAGCTGCCGTTCAGCGCCAGCTGGCCAGAGACCGGTTTGCCCTGCACATTGAGCTTCAGCTGATGCTGATGCTCATTGCCGTCCGCATTCAGCGTCAGCAGGCTGATGTTCAGCGCATCCTGCTTCAGCTGCTCGACGCGCAGTTGCAGTTTACCCGCCACCTGCTCGCCGGAACGGACGTCGCCATTCAGGGTGACGCGATTGATCTGCATCTGCTGCCAGCGCAGACCACGGGCATTAAGATCGGCCAGCAGCTGCGGTGCCTTCAGGGTGCCCCGCGCTTTTATTGTGCCGTTGATGACGCCGCCCAGACCCGGCAGCGCATTGTCGAGCTGGGGTGCGTCGATACTGGCATCGAGATCCAGACTGTCGCCCAGCGCGCCTTTAACATCCAGATGGTTGCGTCCCAGCGCCAGCTTAATGCCCGGCACCGTCCACTGGTTGTAGCTGTTACCGGTCAGGGAGCCATCAGCGGTCACGGCGTTCTGTTTCACATTGCCTTTCAGCTGTAGCTGCGGCACGCTCAGTTGCCAGCTGCCGCCATACAGACTGCCGCGGGTGGTGATTTTGCCATCCAGCCGTGCTGGCCAGTCGGGATACTGTTTAGCGGTATTGATTCCCGCCAGCGTCAGTTCACTGCGCCAGCTTATCGCCTTGCTCCAGTCCACCAGCGCGGTGAGATCGATATTGCCCTGCAGCGCAGCCACGCGCAGGCGGTCGAGGCTGAACTGCTCAACGTTGCCTTTACCCGTCAGCGAGATCGTCGCCGGTGGTACAGATTCACCCTTCACGGCGGTCTGCAGCGACATCACATAGTCGGTGGCTTTGCCTTTGAACTGATAGTCCAGGTTATCCGCCTGATACGCTACCGGACCGGTCAGCGGCCAGCGTAACTGCGGACTGGTCAGCTTCAGTGACAGCGGCAATCCCGCCACCGCCAGCTGGGTCGTAGCGTCCAGCTGGGCATTCACCGGACCGGAGAGGTTCAGCCCCATCTTCAGCTCGTCGCGCATCGCGCCATTAAGTTTCAGCGCGAGCTTTTCGCCTTTAATCGGATCGGTATTCACTGTGCCGTTAAGGGAGAAATCGACCGGCCAGTTATCCGCCAGCGTCGCCTGACCGCTACCCTTCAGGTTGCCGAGGTTCGAGTCCACCTCCAGCGTGCTGAGCTGCATCTGACGATCGGCGGTTCTGGCTTTCAGCAGCAACCGGCTGACGGAAATATCGGTGTCGCCGGTAATGCGCAGCTGTTCACCCAGAATCTGCTGCACCTCAATATCCAGCGGCAGACGGAAATCAGGCATCTCAGGCAGCAGGGGTTGCGCAAACATCGCCTGCAGCGTTTCACCCAGCGGTTTTTCAGCGGGATGTGGCTGCTGGACTTTCGGCTCCACCACCTCGTCATTGACCACTTTCGCCGCTTTCGGCAGCGCAATCAGCAGGCTTTGAATATGGGTCGGGTTCAGCGTCAGCGCACGATCCTGCCACTGCAGGCCGGTGGTGAAGTCGAGCAGCGATATTGCGGTGTCATCAACTTTGACATTGATATTGTGCAGGCCAAAGTGACGCAGCGTGATGGGGTATGGCGTGCTGAGGTTAGTGTTGCCACTCTCCTCTTCCGGCGCTGGTGCGGCTGGCGTCATTTTCTTGCTGTCGACCACCACGCTGATATCGCGCAGGGAGACATCGTTAACGCACACGGAGGAGTGCAGCAGGCAGTTGAGATCCACCGCCAGATGAATTTGCCCGGCATCGACGCTGACGCCAGGCATTTCGTAACGCAGACCGTTAAGGGTCAGGTTACGCCAGCCCCCATCGACCTGTTTGATTGACAGGCCCGGCACCCAGCGCGACGCACCTTTCAGCACTAAATGCAGCCCAGGCGTGGTACCGATTAAAAATGCTACGCCGCCCAACAGCACGACCAGAAAGATCAGAATGCCGATCAGGACCTTTTTCCACAGCTTCATAGTTCTGGCCCCAGCCCTACGTAAAATTGTAATCCATGCTCTTCGTCATCCCCGATGGGTCTGGCGATATCAAATTTGATTGGGCCAACCGGTGAAGACCAGCGCACGCCGACACCCGCACCGGTTTTGACGTTACTTTGCTTGATGTCGTTAACCGCTTCGCCCGAGTCGACAAACACCGCGCCCCACCATTTCCCGGTGACGTTGTACTGATATTCCAGCGATCCGGTGGCGAGTTTTGATGCACCGGTGAGTTTGCCGTCATCATCGCGCGGTGAAATATTTTTGTATTTGTAGCCACGAATACTGCGGTCACCACCGGCAAAGAAGCGCAGATCCGGCGGCACTTTTTCGAAGTCGTTGGTTTCGATCCAGCCCAGATTGCCGCGCGCCACAAAGCGATGACTGTCGCCAAGGGTACGGATCCAGACGTTTTGCGCCTGCAGGATCAGGAAGTCGACGTCTGAACCCCAGGTGGTATCAGAGACGTCTGCCGAATAGCGCTGTGAATCGCCCCAGGTCGGCATCAGGCCGCCACGGGAACGGGTACGGTTTACGCTGACGCCGGGATAGAGCAGCATAGTGGTGTTGGTCACGCTGCCCTGAGTAAAGTGATCCAGGCTCCAGCGCAGGTTGACCGCCTTCTGCCAGCCGCTGCTGCTGTCCCAGTTGCGCGACATCGCAAGCGTCGTGGTATCCGCTTTGGTGTCGTTGAGGTCGGTGCGCTTCAGGCCGCCGGAGAAGGTGTAGTACTGCTCAAGCGGGCTTTTCAGCAGCGGCACTTTGTAGCTGAGATCGACCTGCTGTTCCGGCGCGGAAACGTAGGCGCTGGCCGCCAGGCTGTGGCCGCTGTCGTTGATCCACGGTTTTTTCCAGGTCCCTTTCAGGCGCGGACCGACGTCTGTGGAATAGCCGACGCCGGTTTCAATGGTGTTTTCGGTGCGGGGTGACATTACTGCGCTCAGCGGCAGCACTTTGGTCTGTCGTCCCTTGCTGAATTCCGGCGCGACCACCACCGAATTAAACCAGCCGGTAGCGGAGAGGCGGCGATTCAGCTCGGCTAAATCGCGGGAGCTGTAGTAGTCCCCCTCTTTAAACGGCACCAGGTTTTGCAGGTACTCTTCGCGAATTTGCGATCCCTGGAAAGTGACGTCGCCGAAGCGATAGCGTTCGCCACTGTCGTAGTCGATATCCCAGAACGCTTCACGCCGCTCCACCGAGACACCAAGCTGGCTTTTTTTAAACGTGCCGTCGAAATAGCCGTTACGCAGTGCGAGATTAGAGAAGCCGCTTTTGAATTTGTCATATTGCCCGTGGTTAAGCTGGCTGCCCACTTCAGGGCGTCCCTGCTTCACCCAGGCTTTGTAATCCGCGTCATTGCGCGCATCGCCTTCGACCACAATCGTGCTGCCGCCGATTTTTACCGGTTCACCAGGCGTTACGTGTGCCACTAATACCGGTCGTCCACCCTGCGCAGGCGCGGGGCGGGATTCGAAATCGATGGTGGGCTCGTAATAACCGAGCGCGCGCAGCCCCTCTTTTATCGCAACAGAAACGCGCGCGCGAAAGCGGCCATCATTAGAGACCTCATCGCTGCCGATGGTGGACAGACGCGCTCTGACATTCTTTTGCAGATCCCCGGATAAGCCGTCTACCTGTAATCGCACTGTCGCCGCCTCAAGGGCGGGCGCGGCAAGCAGCAGGCCAGCCATGCAATAAACATAAAATCGTGGCACCTGTACTCCTGTTAATCATGCCGGCCCCTTTTCCGCGGGGCGCTTATTAATCTTCTTTGCCCGCACTACCGCAACGGCAACATCCTCATCATAGCCGCACTTTATGGCAAACGGCGGAGCAACACTGACATCTAAGTCAAATAACGGGGCTATTGTCGGTAAATGGGGTGAGCGATACAACTCCTGCGGGTCGGAATGATCAGTCCGATATGACTCACTCAGATAAATCCGAGTCTGTAACCGGCCGCTCTGGCTGCTAATGCGCCCTTAAGCAGCGGTTTGCCCTCTGGCGGCGCAATGAGCGCTCCTGCTATAATCGGCCACCACAGGCATGCCGCCTGTTTTCATTTCTGCCCCGACATGTCGTTTGTTGTCGAACTGGCGCAGACATTTTTGGCACGGATAGCTTTGTTTCACGGATAAACCAACTCTGTTTGCGCTTACCCACGCTGCCCAGGCCAAAAATGACAAGTGGATAACCCTTTGGATCTCATATGTTAGATAGCTTACTTGTCATTCTGTTACTGATCGTAATCAGTGCCTTTTTCTCCCTGTCGGAGATCTCGCTGGCGGCCGCCCGTAAGATCAAACTGAAACTGCTGGCCGATGAAGGCAACGTAAATGCGCAGCGCGTGCTGAAAATGCAGGAAACGCCGGGCATGTTCTTCACCGTGGTGCAGATTGGCCTCAACGCCGTCGCCATCCTGGGGGGTATTGTTGGCGATGCGGCGTTTTCGCCGGTTTTCAGCGGCCTGTTTAACCGGTTTGTCTCGCCGGAACTGGCGGAGCAGCTCAGCTTTATCTGCTCCTTCACCATCGTCACCAGCCTGTTTATCCTGTTTGCTGACTTAACCCCAAAGCGGGTCGGCATGGTCGCACCGGAAACCATCGCGCTGCGCATCATCAACCCGATGCGTTTCTGCCTGCTGATAATGCGTCCGTTGGTGTTTCTGTTTAATGGCCTGGCTAACGTCTTCTTCCGTATTTTCAAGCTGCCGATGGTGCGTAAAGATGACATCACCTCCGACGACATCTACGCGGTGGTGGAAGCCGGTGCGCTGGCTGGCGTGCTGCGTAAGCAGGAGCATGAGCTGATTGAAAACGTGTTTGAGCTGGAGTCACGTACCGTTCCCTCCTCCATGACCTCACGTGAGAATATCGTCTGGTTTGATCTGCATGAAGATGAGACCAGCCTCAAGACCAAAATCGCCCAGCATCCTCACTCGAAGTTTCTGGTCTGCAGCGGCGATATCGACCATATCGTTGGCTATGTCGACTCCAAAGAGCTGCTGCTGCGCGTACTGGGTAATCAGAGCATGGCGCTGAACAGCGGCCTGCAGATTCGCTCGGCGCTGATCGTGCCGGATACGCTGACCCTCTCTGAAGCGCTGGAAAGTTTTAAAACCGCCGGAGAAGATTTCGCGGTGATCATGAACGAATATGCGCTGGTTGTAGGCATTATTACCCTGAATGATGTAATGACCACGCTGATGGGTGATCTGGTTGGTCAGGGTATGGAAGAGCAGATTGTGGCGCGCGATGAGAATTCATGGCTGGTTGAAGGCGGTACGCCGATTGATGACGTGATGCGCGTGCTGGACATTGATGATTTCCCGCAGTCAGGTAACTACGAAACCATCGGCGGCTTTATGATGTATATGTTGCGCAAGATTCCGAAGCGTACCGATTTTGTGAAGTTTGCTGGCTACAAGTTCGAGGTGGTGGATATTGATAGCTATCGCATCGATCAGCTGCTGGTCACCCGCATCGATGAACGACCACCGGTGCTGAGCATGACGAAAAGCGAAGAAGAGTAGAATGACCAGCAACCTGGCCCAGCAGGTATAATTGCTGCAGGCAGTCTGGACACGGACAGCGCGGAACAATCCGAAGCAGACGTAGTCTGTGAGGATTGTGAGCAGTGCTCAGGTTCAGAGTAACAAATAGAATGGCCTGACTGGCCAGACACTAAGGGCGCCGATGGCGCCCTTATGATTAGTTGAACTCAAGTTTGAGACGAACGACCTGGCGGTTAATTTCTGACATCACGCTCAGGTGCTGTTTGTCTTTGACGCGCGGGATTAATACTTTCCCTTTGTCGAACTCGAACGCGCCGACGTCCTTGATATACAACCTTCCTTTGAACAGCGTTTTTACATATTTCGCTATTTGTAGCGGATTATAGCGCTGGAAGATCTTCATACTGACTAACTCCTGTACATTTTTAAGCACGCTTCGCCGTTTCCAAATTTGGTTCCAGCCCATGAAGCGCGAATTCGCGATAACTATAGAACACTCAAACCTACTAATGTTCCTAAAAGTGATTTTTTTTACTGAATTGACACATCATTACAGAACACTCTGTTATCAGGCTCACACAACACAGTATAAACCTTCGTTGGTTAAGGAATTGTGGCGGCCATAACAAACCTGACACCTTTCCAGGACAGGCGCATCATCCCTGCTTACTATTGCAGTAAAATGACTAACTGGTCTGATCACTCAAGGAAATAGCAATGCGAATAACTCTGACAGCTGTAGCGTTGTCTTTACTGATACCGGCAAGCGTGATGGCTCATGACCTCAGGCAGGATATGCGGGTACCGGCCGTTGGCGTGAATGACAAAGGCGAGCTGTTATTGCAGCAGGATAAGTTTAGCTACAAAAACTGGAATAGCGCGCAGCTCAGCGGAAAAGTTCGCGTGGTTCAGCACATCGCGGGTCGCTCATCCGCTAAAGAGATGAATGCCGCATTGATCGAGGCGATTAAGGCCGCGAAGCTGCCGCATGATCGCTATCAGACCACCACCATCGTGAATACAGATGATGCCATTCCCGGTACGGGCATGTTTGTGCGCAGCAGCGTCGAGACCAACAAGCAGCAATATCCGTGGTCGCAGTTTGTCGTCGACAGCAAGGGCAATGTGCAGCATGCCTGGCAGTTACAGCCGGGCGGTTCCGCCATTGTGGTGCTGGATAAGCAGGGTAAGGTGAAATTTGTGAAGGATGGATCGCTGACGCAGGATGAAGTGACAAAAGTGATTACGCTGGTCACCTCCCTGCTGAAGGATTAATCGCTGAAGCCCCGGTGGGAAGAGCATCGCCCGCCGGGGTTTCAGCCTTCAGCAGGCTGAGCGCTCAGACAGCGTTAAAACAGTGAAACGCGGAAGCCAGGATTAAGGAAGGATTCGCGCGGCGCGTAGTCCAGAGTTTTACCCTGCCAGTCGTGCACATGCGCGCCCGCCGCCATCGCCACGGCATGGCCCGCGCCGGTATCCCAGATGTTGGTGGGTCCGAAACGGGGATAGAGCTGGGCTTTTCCTTCTGCCACCAGGCAGAACTTCAGTGAGGATCCGGTCGCGACGGTCTGATGTTCACCTAACTGCTTCAGATACTCTTTCATCTCGTCGTCGTCGCCATGTGAACGACTCACCACCACCAGCGGAGGTCGCGCATCACGGACATGAATCTGTTCACGCTGACCGCCCTCCTCTTTCCACGCTTTGCCGTCTGCAGCGGAGTACATCACGCCCAGCACCGGCGCATAGACCACGCCCATTACCGGCTTGCCCGCTTCGATCAGCGCAATATTAACGGTAAATTCGCCGTTACGTTTGATGAACTCTTTGGTTCCATCCAGCGGATCGACCAGCCAGTAGCGCTGCCAGTGCTGACGCACCTCCCAGGCGGGCGGATCTTCTTCTGACAGCACCGGCACATCAGGCGTTAACTGTGTCAGGCCTGCGAGGATCACTTCGTGCGCAGCGATATCCGCGGCGGTCACCGGCGAATCATCCGATTTGTGAGAAACGTCAAGCGGCGCGGCACCGTTATAGACCTGCATAATCGCGTCGCCTGCTTCGCGTGCCAGTTGGCAGATTTGCTCTA
>Ga0308169_10005016_pt1 | contig 12183 bp, 8 predicted proteins | sample PhyBR1_2_FD_202139 | JGI IMG/M metagenome (GOLD analysis project Ga0308169, IMG submission 202139) | Phyllosphere microbial communities from UC Gill Tract Community Farm, Albany, California, United States - DLSLSB.R1 | ecosystem: Host-associated > Plants > Phyllosphere > Unclassified | place...
CGCCCCGTCCCAGGTCTTTACGATCTTGTCCGCCACACGCTTCTCGCATTCTCTCGCACGCGACGCAGGCCTGCCGACGTTTCCCGGCCGGCCACGGTGATCACGCCAGCCGACCGCCGCCGATACCACCGACGCTCGGCCAGGTACACCGCGCCTTGGTAGGGCCGGAGTTGAGCTCCCGTGCCAATTGACATAGCTTTGCCGTGCTACCCGAACGCATCCGCATCATGCGGTGACGGCTCCGGGGCGAATTGGGAGAGGTGCCGCATGGACCAGCAACCAACGCACCGGTTTGTGCCGGACGGGTCGATCGGGCGCATCATGATGGCGAGGGCGATCCGATGATCCTGCTGATACTTGCCGCGCAAGCCGCCACGCTGGGCGCGACCAATTACAGCGTCGATGCACCGATGCCCGTACCCAAAGGGCGCCCGAGCTTTGCCGACGAGTTCGACGGCAAGGCGATCGACCAGACCAAATGGCGCTTCGACGTGTCGCGCAACGCCGAAGGATGGTACAATCACGAACGCCAATATTACGCCAAGGACCGGGCCGAAAATGCGCGGATCGAAAACGGCGCTCTGGTGATCGAGGCGCGGCGCGAGACGCTGTCAAAGGCGCGCTTCGCCGATTGGGGCGGTCAGGCGTACACCTCAGCCAAGCTCGTCTCGCGCACCCCGCGTGGGTATGGCTTTTACGAAGTCCGCGCGAAACTGCCGTGCGGGCGTGGCAGCTGGCCGGCGATCTGGCTGCTGCCGTCGGGCGGAAAATGGCCCGACGAGGGCGAGATCGACATCATGGAGATGGTCGGCTGGGATGCCAATGTCGTCCATGCCACGCTTCACACCGCGGCATTCAATCACACCAAGGGCACGCAACGCGGCGCGCAGATCGGACTCGCGACCGCATGCACGGCATATCACCGCTATCAGCTCGACTGGCGCGCCGATGCGATCACGATCGGCGTCGATGGCCGCGCGATCATGCGCGTCGCCAACGACCAGCCCGGCGGCAAGGCGGCGTGGCCGTTCACGCGCCCCTATGACCTGATCCTCAACCTCGCGGTGGGTGGCGACTGGGGCGGCCAGAAGGGGATCGACGACGCAGCGTTTCCGCAGCGGATGGCGATCGATTACGTGCGCTACTGGCAGCGCTGACCAAAGCCCCCTTCACCGGCGGCCCTGTGCGAAAAGGATGACCAGCCCGCCGCACAGCGTCAGTGCGGCGAGCACCAGCATCACCCCGTCGAAGTCGGTTGGCGTGGCAAGTGCCCAGGTCAGCGTCGGCCCCAGCAGGCCGGGCAGCGTGTTGGTCAGGTTGAGCAACCCGAGATCGCGGCCACGATGGCGAGCGTCGGGCAACAGTTGCATCGCGAATGACGCGTGGAGCGCCAGGAACACCGACGTCCCGGCGCTGTAGACGCAGAACGCGACCGCACCGCCCGTAAAGCTCTGCGCGCCCGCCATTCCCAATAGTCCCGCAGCCGCGACGACGGTTGCCGCGAAGAGGAACGGCTTGGTCCGACCCGAACGATCGGCAAGACGACCGACGAAGACCGCGATCGGCAGCGGCACCGAATAGGCGACGATCATCACCGTTCCCATCCGCGCCGCGATCGTCGCTGGTGCGACTGCCGGTGCGACGCTTTCGAGATAGTAGAAGAAATACACGAACAGCGCGCTGCCCGCGATCTGGACGAACAGCCGAGCGGTCCAGGCCAGCGCCAGATCGCGCCGTAGCACCGCCCTCGCCGGCCGTGGCGGATCGTCCGGCACCACCGGCTGCGCGCGCTGCAGCAACAGGGGCATCGTACAGGCGACCACTACGAGCGGCACGATCGCCAGCCGCGCCGCCTCGCCGAGCAGGGCGGTTGCCATCAACGCCGCCGCCAGCGCCGCGGCGACCGGGCTTGCCACCGCGAGCAGACCGCCGGCTAGCCCCTTCTGCGCATCGGGCACCTCGTCGGCCATGATCGCCAGCAACGGCGCCAGCACTGCGTTCACCGCGACCTGGAACGTCACGACCGACAGGATGAGACCGGTCGACGACGTCGCCGCGCCGATCGCCGCATAGGAAAGCGTCGTGGCGACGAGCCCGCCGGCGAGCCACCGGCGACGCCCGCCGCCGTGGGCCACCGATCGGTCGCTCAGCCAACCGAACGCGATGTTGGCGACGCTGGCCGAAAGCGCGCCCGCAACCACGATCATGGTGAGGACGCCCAGCCGCCCTGCCCCGGCGACGGCAGCGACCTTGATCGGCAACAGCAACGTCAAGAACGGCAGGTAGCCGATGACTCCACCGACATAAGCGAGCGCGAAAACCAGCAGAAAGCCGGTTGACCGACGGTCGGGTAGCGGCGCGGTCGGGAGAGCGGGATGGCGCGCCATTGCGCTGTTCCTAGGGCGCGCGATACCAGCAGGGCAACCTCCGTCCGTCGCCAACACGGTCGTCTCTGAGGCCCTTGGCGCGACGCATTGCATCGCCGCACGACCCGACGCGCAGCCCCTTCGAACCGCGACGTGTTGCAGCGCGGACACTATATTCAACATAATTTGTGAACGTTCACAACGGTAGCGCTACCGTGCTTGACACACTGTGACGGACAGAGAATGTGAACGTTCACGGGGAAGGCGCAGCTTATAGCGCCGTCTACAGGGGAGGACTATCATGCGTGGCTTCACAGCTCGCTCGCTTTCGCGTTTCGTCATCGGCACATCGGCACTGGCCTTAGTTGGCCTGCCCGGCATCGCCATGGCGCAGGACGCTGCCGCAACGGTCGGCAATCCAGGCTCTTCGGACATCGTACCGCAGGCCACCCCCACCGGTCCGAACGAGGCCACCGACGATATCGTCGTCACCGGCATCCGCGCATCGCTGCGCGAGGCGATCGACATCAAGCGCAATGGCCAGGGCGTGGTCGACGCGATTTCGTCGGAAGATATCGGCAAGTTCCCGGACACCAACCTCGCCGAGTCACTGCAGCGCATCACCGGCGTATCGATCGACCGCTCGAACGGTGAAGGCTCGACCGTCACCGTCCGCGGCTTCGGCCCGGAATATAACCTCGTCACGCTGAACGGTCGCCAGATGCCGACCTCGACACTCGGCGACGGCGCCAGCGCGCCCGCCTCGCGCTCGTTCGACTTCGCCAACCTCGCCTCCGAAGGCGTCGCCGCGGTCGAGGTCTACAAGACCGGTCGCGCCGCCGTGCCCTCGGGCGGCATCGGCTCGACGATCAACATCCGCACCCCGCGCCCGCTCGACAAGCCGGGCACGCGTGGCAGCATCGCCGCCAAGGGCGTGCTCGACAGCTCGCGCAACGGCAAGGACCAGATCACGCCGGAAGTGTCGGGCATCCTGTCCACCACCTTCGCCGACGACCGGATCGGTATCCTGTTCAGCGGCGCGTATCAGCGTCGCAAGGCGAGCAACAACTCGGCGAGCGTCGGCTTCCGCGACGGGTTCCTGGGGGCTGAGAATAACTGGGGCACGCTGGCACAGCCCGGCACGCCGGGCGCCGCCAACATCACCAACCGCCCCGGTCCGACCGACGTCTATGAGATCCCGCAGAGTGCCGCCTACGACGTCATCGACATCGACCGCGAGCGCATCAACGGCCAGCTGGTCCTTCAGGCCAAGCCGACCGACACGCTGACGGCGACGCTCGACCTCACCTATTCGAGCAACAAGGTCGAGGTGCGCGACAGCAGCGTCGGCATCTGGTTCAACTTCGGCGACACGCGCAGCGCATGGACCAACGGGCCGGCAGCCGGTCCGGTCTTCTATTCGGAGAATTTCGCGCCGGGCAAGGATCTGTCGTACAGCAGCTCGCTCACCGCGAACAAATCCGAGAACAAGTCGATCGGCGGCAACCTGACCTGGGAAGCGCCCGGCAACGTCACGATGTCGCTCGACGCGCATCACTCGACCGCGGTTTCCAAGCCGACCAACGATTACGGTAGCAGCACGTCGATCGGCGGCGCGATCTTCGGCGTCCAGTCGCAGACCGTGAATTTCGAGAACGACCTGCCGATCATCTCGTACCAGATGTACCCCGGCATCGACCCGCTGAACGCGTCGTTGATCACGCCGACCGGCAACGCGTTCCGCAACGCGTATTTCAAGGACGAGATCAACCAGCTCCAGCTGAAGGGGCATTACGACCACGACGGCGACTTCCTCGACAGCATCGACTGGGGCTTCTCGTACGTCGACAACAAAGTCCGCTCGGCCTACGGCTTCATCCAGAACGAGACCTGGGGCGGGATCGATCCGCGCGGCGCGGCGGCCGGTGCAGCGGCGGTTCCCGACGATTTCTTCAACCTCACCAGCATCCCCGACAAGTTCAAGGGCGTATCGGGCGCGAACAATCCGGCGATCCCGCAGTCGATCTACACGTTCAATTTCGAGCAGATGGCCGAACTGCTGCGGTCGCAGTATAATATCTGCAGCGCCCCGCAGACCGGCACCGCCGCGCCTGGCACGTGCCTTGCCAACTACACCAATGATCGCCGCATCCGCGAGCGGACGATCTCGCCCTACATCCAGTTCAACGGCAAGTTCGACGTCTTCGATCGACCGGCGCACATCATCGGTGGCGTCCGCTACGACGAGACGCAGGTGAACTCGTCGGCATTGGTGCCGATCCCGACCGGCACGCGCTGGACCGGGGCGAACGAATTCGCCCTGACCTATGCGGCCAACGCCGCGTTCACGACGCTCAAGGGCCGCTATCACAACTGGCTGCCCGCGGTCGATTTCGACATCGAACCGGTCCGCAACGTCAAGCTGCGCGCGTCGTACAGCCACACCATCACGCGCGCAGATTACGGCAGCCTCCAGGGCGGCCTGAACATCGACTCCAACCCGCGGATCGGTGGCGGCACCGGCAGCCAGGGCAACCCGAACCTGATCCCGTACAAGTCGAAGAACATCGATCTGTCCGCGGAATGGTATTACGGTCGCGAAAGCTATGTTTCGGTCGGGTATTTCACCAAGGACGTGCAGAACTTCATCGGCACGACGCAGATCAACACGCCGGCATTCGACCTGCGCAATCCAGGTTCGGGCCCGCGCTATCGTCAGGCGGTGGCGGCACTCCGATCGACCGACAACAATCTGGTGCGCGATTACATCCTGCGCAACTTCCCGGCCTCGTCGCAGGTCACGGGGACGAGCGATGCGGGGCTGCTGACGGGCAATATCTTCGGCCTGCCGCAGGACGATCTGTTCAACTTCCAGGTGAGCCAGCCGTTCAACAGCGACCAGACGGCCAACATCAACGGCTGGGAATTCGCGATCCAGCACCGCCTGTGGGAAACCGGGTTCGGCGTCATCCTGAACTACACGATCGTCAACGGCGACGCGAAGTACGACAACGCGCTCGATCCGAATATCGGCCAGTTCGCGCTGACCGGGCTCAGCGACAGCGCCAACGCGGTCGGCTATTACGACAAGAACGGCTTCCAGGCGCGTGTCGCGTATAACTGGCGCGGGCAATTCTATGCCGGCGGCGCGTTCGACCCGACCTATGTCGAGGCGTACGGCCAGGTCGATGCGAGCGCGAGCGTCCAGATGACCAAGGGGCTGGCGGTGTTCGGCGAGGTCATCAACCTCACCGGCCAAGGGCGTCGCGGGCATCGTCGCTCGGACAATTTCGTAACCTTCGCGCAGCCGGGCTACGCACGCTACTCGGCCGGCCTGCGCTTCAACTTCTGAGGAGCACAATCCTCCCCCGCAAGGGGGAGGATTGCAGGGTATGGACGCGCCCAAACCGCTCCGTCATCCTGACGAAAGTCAGGATCCAGAGTGGCAGAGGGTCGTCTTTCGGTACTCCGGGCCCTGACTTTCGCCGGGATGACGGTCAAGGATGGCGCTCCCGCCGCCGACGGAGCAAGTTGGCATGCGGAAACAGGGAAACAGGCAGCAGACGATGGCCACGAATACCGGCCCCGAAGCAACAAACGACCACCCGATCACGAACATCGTGATCGTCGGCGGCGGTACGGCCGGTTGGCTCGCCGCCTGCCTGATCGCCGCCCGCACCGATCGCGGCGCCGGACATCCCCTCGAGGTAACCCTGATCGAATCCCCCGACGTCGCGACGATCGGCGTCGGCGAAGGCACATGGCCGACGATGCGCCGCACGCTCGAACGCATCGGCATCACCGAGACCGACTTCCTCCTCGCCTGCGACGCATCGTTCAAACAGGGATCGCGGTTCGACGGCTGGCGGACCGGCGCCCCCGACGACAGCTATCTCCACCCCTTCACCGCACCCGTCGACGGCGACCCGCGCGACATCGTCGCAGCCTGGGCCGAGCAAGGAGGCCAGTTCGCGAACAGTGTCGGCGCGCAAGGCGAGATCTGCCACCGCGACCTCGCCCCCCGCCAGCGGGCGATGCCCGATTACGCCGGTACGCTGAACTATGCCTACCACCTCGACGCCGGCAAGCTGGCCGCGCTGCTGACGCGCCAGGCAACCGAGCGGCTCGGCGTGCGCCACGTCCGCGACCACGTCGTCGGCATCGACAGCACCGAGCACGGCGACATCGCCGCGGTCCGCACGCGCGCGTCGGGTGCGATCGCGGGCGACCTGTTCCTCGATTGCACCGGTCACGCCGCGCTGCTGATCGGGGGGCATTACGGCATCGCCACGATCGACCGCGGCGGCGAGCTGTTCAACGATCGCGCGCTGGCGGTGCAGATGCCCGTCGCGCCCGGTAGCGCGATCGCCTCGCAGACCAACGCCACCGCGCACGCCGCGGGCTGGATCTGGGACATCGGCCTGCCGACCCGACGCGGGATCGGCTGCGTCTATTCCTCCGCGCATCTGAGCGACGACGCCGCGGCTGAGACGCTTGAGCGCTACATCCGCACCACCGCGCCCGACGCCGCATTACCCATTTTCCGCCAGCTCAAGTTCCAGTCGCGTCACCGCGCGCGGTTCTGGGAACGCAACTGCCTCGCGGTCGGGCTGTCCGCCGGGTTCCTGGAACCGCTCGAAGCCTCGGCGATCGTCCTGATCGAATTGTCGCTCGATGCGCTGCTCGACAATTTCCCCGCGACGCGGCGCGCGATGGATATTCACGCGACGCGCTTCAACACGCTGTTCCGCTATCGCTGGGACCGGATCGTCGAGTTCCTGAAGCTGCATTACGTGCTCAGCGAGCGCAACGAACCCTATTGGCGCGATCACCGCGACGCAGCATCGATCCCGCCGCGCCTTGCCGAACTGCTGACGCTCTGGCGGCACCAACCGCCGTCGCGCGCGGATTTCCCGATGATCGACGAGATCTTCCCGGCCGCGAGCTATCAATATGTCCTGTACGGGATTGGCTTCCCCGTCCCGACCCGCGGACCGATTGTCACCACAGACCGGGCGCGGACGGAAACCTTGCTGGCGCAGGTCGATCAGCGCAAGCGTATGCTCGCCGCTGGCCTGCCGACCAACCGTGCCTATCTCGATGCCCTGCGGCATGCGACCGCCCCTGCCATGGAATTGTCAGCCTGATGTCCGACCACGTCATCCTCGCCGCCGAAGATCACCGCGACCTTCGTATCCGTACCGAACGCGCCTCCGAACTTGGCGACGCGGTGATGACGTGCATCACCGTCCCGAGCGAGTTCCGGCGAGTCCAGACGCACTATCCGATCCTGTTCCAGCTCGACGCCGAGCGCGACAGCTTCACCGCGCTGGCGATGTTCGGGTTCGAGCCGGGCGAGAACCTGTTCCTGAGCGACGCCGGATGGGACGCGCGCTATCGTCCGCTTGCGATCGACAGCCAGCCGTTCCTGGTCGGGCGCGGCGCCGGCGGCGTCCGCCAGGTCCATATCGACATGGCGAGCCCGCGGATCGGGGCGGACGAAGGCATGCGCGTGTTCGACGATACGGGCCGACCGACGCCGTATCTCGAACGGATCGCCGATCAGCTCCGGGCGCTCGACACCGATTATGTCGCGTCCGCGGATTTCTTCGCCGCATTGCGCCGCTACGAGCTGCTCGAACCGCTGACGCTCGATGTCACGCTCGACGATGGCGCGAAGAACCGGCTGGTTGGGTATCACGTGATCGACGAGGACCGGCTGGCTGCGCTCGACGGCGCTCCGGTAGCGGACCTGCACGCTGGCGGGCACATGATGCCGATCTTCATGGCGCTCGCCTCGCTCGGCAACATCGGCGATCTCGTCGCGCGGAAAAACCGGCGGATGACGCGTGGCTGACGCGGAGCCCGGCATCTTCGCGACCATGCCGCGCATCCGCGAGATCGACATCCGCGATGCCACGGACCTGGACGTGCATCTGCGCGAGGAGACTACCCCGTTCATCGTGCGCGGGCTGATCTCCGACTGGCCGATGGTCCGCGCCGGGGTGCAATCCGCGAAGACCGCACGCGACTATATCCAGGCCCACGCGCGCGACCTCCCTTTCGCAGTTTCAGTCGCAATGCCCGACAGTGGCGGCCGATTGTTCTACGACGCGGCGCACGCGATGAACTTCCAGATGCTGCGCGCGAAATTGCCCGAGATCTTCGCACGGATCGACGCCAACGAAAGCGCCGCCGACGCGCACGCGATCTATCTCGCCTCGATCGACATGCACCAGTTCTTCGCCGGACTCCACGAGGCGAACCATGTCGAGCTGGGCGACCGCACGCCGCTCGCCAGCATCTGGATGGGCACCCGCACGCGGATCGCGGCGCACAACGATGTCCCCGACAACCTCGCCTGCGTGGCGGTCGGCCGGCGACGCTTCACGGTCTTCCCGCGCGATCAGTTCCGCAATCTCTACCTCGGCCCGGTCGACAACACGCCGGCAGGTCGCGCGGTCAGCATGGTCGATTTCCACGCCCCCGACTTCGCCGCGCATCCCCGCTTCCGCGAGGCGCTAACGCAGGGACAGGTCGCCGAGCTTGAGGCGGGCGACGCGCTCTACATCCCGGCGATGTGGTGGCATCATGTCGAGGGGCTGTCCGACTTCAACGTGCTGGTGAATTACTGGTGGCGCGAGAGCCCACGGTGGCTCGGCCAGCCGCAGGATGCGCTGAACCACGCGATGCTGGCGATCCGCGATCTCCCCGCCGACGAGAAGACGCACTGGCGCAAGATGTTCGATCATTACGTCTTCGCCAACGGCCCCGAGGTCGTCGACCATATCCCCGAAGCCGCACGCGGCGTGCTCGCGCCGCTCACCACCGACACCGCGGGTCGCCTCCGCGCCTTCCTCCTGAGAGCGCTCAGCCGATGAAAAACACACCTGTTCGCCGCGTCGTAATCGCCGGGGGCGGCACGGCCGGCTGGATGGCGGCCGCGGCGATCGCCCGCACGATGGGCAGCACGATCGAGCTCACCCTGATCGAGTCCGACGCGATCGGCACGGTCGGCGTGGGGGAATCGACGATCCCGCCGATGATCACGTTCAACCGGCTGCTCGGGATCAACGAAGCCGAGTTCATGCGCGAGACGCAGGCGACGTTCAAACTCGGCATCCTGTTCGACGACTGGAAGGACCGCGGCGAGAGCTATTTCCACTCGTTCGGCATCACCGGCAAGGATCACTGGTCCGCCGGCTTCCAGCATTTCTGGCTGCACGGCCTGACCAAGGGCCACGATCAGCCTTACGACGATTACTGTCTCGAGCTGCGCGCGGCGTTGCAGGGCAAGTTCGCGCATTTGCCCGACGACCGGATGAATTATGCGTATCAGCTCGATTCGACGCGCTACGCCAAGTTCTTGCGGCGGATGGCGGAAGCCGACGGCACGCGCCGCCTCGAGGGCAAGATCGCGCAGGTCGAGCTGAACGGCGAGAGTGGCGACATCGCCGCGCTGGTGCTCGAATCCGGTGCGCGGATCGAGGGCGACCTGTTCCTCGACTGCACCGGCTTCCGCGCGCTGCTGATCGAGGGCGCGCTGCACGCGGGGTTCGACGACTGGACGCATTACCTGCCCTGCGACTCCGCGATCGCGATCCAGACCGAGAGCGTCCGCCCGGCCCTCCCCTATACCCGCGCGATGGCGCACGACGCAGGCTGGCAGTGGCGTATCCCGCTCCAGCATCGCACCGGCAACGGCCTAGTCTATTGCAGCCGCTATCTCGACCGCGATGCCGCGCTCGACCGGCTGCTCGGCAATATCGAGGGCAAGACGCTCACCGAACCGAACGTGATCCGCTTCGTGACGGGTGCGCGGCGGCAGCAATGGCACCGCAACTGCATCGCGATCGGCCTGTCGGGCGGGTTCATGGAGCCGCTGGAATCGACCAGCATCCACCTGATCCAGCGCGCCGTGCTGCGGCTGCTGCGGCTGTTCCCGTCGGGCGCGGTCAGTCCGCGCGACGTCGCCGAGTTCAACGACCAGCAGCATACCGACATGCTGCAGATCCGCGATTTCCTGATCCTGCACTACAAGGCGACCGAACGCCGCGACAGCGCGTTCTGGCGGCACTGCGCAGCGATGCCGATCCCCGCCTCGCTCGAACAGAAGATCGAGCTGTTCCGCGAGACCGGTCGCGTGTTCCGCAAGAACGAAGAGCTGTTCGCGGAAAATAGCTGGGTGCAGGTGATGCTCGGCCAGGGGATCGTCCCGCAAAGCTATCACCCGATCGCGACCAAGTTGCGCGACGAGGAACTGGCACGACTGCTCGGCGGCCTGCGCGAGAACACCAACGCGACCGTCGCCGGGCTGCCCGAGCACGCCGCCTATGTCGCGCGCTATTGCGGCACCGCGCCCGCCCCCTCGCCCGCAATCGCAGCCTGACACAAAGATGGCACGGCGGCGTCAGGCGGTAACGATAAAGCATGTCGCGGCGGATGCAGGCGTTTCGCTGCAAACCGTCAGCCGCGTGGTCAACAAGGACTCGGCCGTCCGACCCGAGATGATGCGCCGCGTGCAGGCGTCGATCGACAAGCTCGGCTATGTCCCGTCGATCGCCGCACAGCGCATGGGCGGCTCGCGCTCGTATCTGATCCTCGCGCTGAACGATCGCGAGCGGACGATCGCCGACTGGCGCGCCCGCCAGGGCACCGACTGGTTCGACCAGATGATGCTCGGCGGGATGCTCACCTGTGCCGAACACGGCTATCGGTTGATCGTCGAGCTGGTCGACACGCATAGCGACCATATCGAGCGCGAACTGCTGGCCGCGATCGCCGCGCTGCAGCCCGATGGCGTGATCCTGACTCCCCCGCATTCGGGCAATCCGCTGATCATCAACCTGCTCGAGGCCCATGGCATTAGCTTTGCACGGATCGGCTCGCTGATCGACGGGCCTGGCCTCCGACTGATCATGGACGACACCCGAGCCGCATGCATCGCCACCGAGCATTTGCTCGAACTCGGCCACCGGCGCATCGGCTTCATTGCCGGGCCGGCAGACTATGAACTCAGCGCGTGGCGGGTCGATGGCTGGCGCGCGGCGATGCAGGCGGCGGGAGTCGCATGCGATGATCTGTTGGCGGTCGGCGACTTCAGCCACGCGTCGGGACGCGCCGCGGCGATGCAGCTGCTGGCGCTCGCCGAGCCCCCGACCGCGATCATCGCGAGCAACGATCAGATGACGCTTGCGACGCTCGAATTGGCGCGGGAGCGCGACTTGGCAATCCCTCGCGATCTGTCGTTGATCAGCTTTGACGACACCCCGATCATTCGCCTCGCGCATCCACCGCTGACCGCAATCGTCCAGCCGATCGCAGAAGTCACCGCGCGGGCGGTCGCACTGATCATCGCGGACCTAGACGCCCGACTGGCAACGACCACGCCCGTGACGGTGCCTGCGGTGCTGACGTTACGCCATTCGACATGCGCTCTTTAACGGCCGCCTGCGCGGCAAGCTTGCCTCGATGCTGTCGCTATGCCGGAGCGCAAACGCAAAAAACCTCCGCGGTGGTGACCGAGGAGGCGTTGCAAATCAAGATGGTTGCGGGGACAGGATTTGAACCTGTGACCTTCAGGTTATGAGCCTGACGAGCTACCGGGCTGCTCCACCCCGCGACATTCGCTTTCGCGAAGGGGGTATGAGACATGGTGAATGGGTTTTGAGCGTTCCTTGTGCGTATCGCCGCACGGGCTTCAATGCCTGGCGACGACCTACTCTTCCATCGCTTGAGCGATAGTACCATTGGCGCAGTCGGGTTTCACGGCCGAGTTCGGAATGGGATCGGGTGGGACACCGACGCTATAGCCACC
>Ga0308169_10005017_pt1 | contig 12182 bp, 11 predicted proteins | sample PhyBR1_2_FD_202139 | JGI IMG/M metagenome (GOLD analysis project Ga0308169, IMG submission 202139) | Phyllosphere microbial communities from UC Gill Tract Community Farm, Albany, California, United States - DLSLSB.R1 | ecosystem: Host-associated > Plants > Phyllosphere > Unclassified | place...
CCAGGTGCTGCTCGGCGTCACCGGCTCGGGCAAGACCTTCACGATGGCCAGCGTCATCAACCGCGTCCAGCGCCCCGCGCTGATCCTCGCGCCGAACAAGATCCTCGCCGCACAGCTCTACGGCGAGATGAAGTCGTTCTTCCCCGACAACGCGGTCGAATATTTCGTCAGCTATTACGATTATTACCAGCCCGAGGCGTATGTCGCGCGCTCGGACACCTACATCGAGAAGGAATCGTCGACCAACGAGTCGATCGACCGGATGCGGCATTCCGCCACCCGTGCGCTGCTCGAACGCGACGACGTGATCATCGTCGCCTCGGTGTCGTGCCTGTACGGCATCGGCTCGGTGGAGACCTATTCGGCGATGATCTTCGACCTGAAGAAGGGCACGACGGTCGACCAGCGCGAAATCGTCCGGAAACTCGTCGCGCTCCAGTACAAGCGCAACGACGCGGCGTTCCAGCGCGGCAATTTCCGCGTGAAGGGCGACACGCTGGAGATTTTCCCGTCGCATTACGAAGACAGCGCATGGCGTATCTCGTTCTTCGGCGACGATATCGAGGAGATCATCGAGTTCGATCCGCTGACCGGCAAGAAGGTCGCGTCGCTGAACTCGGTGCGCGTGTACGCGAACTCGCACTACGTGACGCCTGGACCGACGCTCAAGCAGGCAGGCGAGGCGATCAAGCACGAACTGGCCGAGCGGCTGAAGGAGCTGGTGCTGGAGGGCAAGCTGCTGGAAGCACAGCGGCTCGAGCAGCGCACCAACTTCGATCTTGAGATGATCGCGGCGACCGGCTCCTGCGCGGGGATTGAGAATTACAGCCGCTTCCTGACCGGCCGCATGCCGGGCGAGCCGCCACCTACGCTGTTCGAATATCTCCCCGACAACGCTTTGCTGTTCGTTGACGAGAGCCATGTCACGATCGGCCAGATCAACGGCATGTCGCGCGGCGATCACCGTCGTAAACTGACGCTCGCGGAGTATGGCTTCCGCCTGCCGAGCGCGATCGACAACCGTCCGCTGCGCTTCAACGAATGGGACGCGATGCGGCCGCCGACGACCTATGTCTCGGCGACCCCCGGCAGCTGGGAGATGGAGCAGACCGGCGGCGTGTTCGCCGAACAGGTTATCCGTCCGACCGGGCTGATCGATCCCCCCGTCGAGATCAAGCCGGTCGAGGAACAGGTCCAGGACCTGATCGTCGAGGTCGGCAAGACCACGGCGTTGGGGTACCGCACGCTCGTCACCACGCTGACGAAACGGATGGCGGAGGACCTGACCGAATACATGCACGAGGCAGGGATCAAGGTCCGCTACATGCACAGCGACGTCGAGACGCTGGAACGCATCGAGCTGATCCGCGACCTACGGCTGGGCGTGTACGACGTGCTGATCGGCATCAACCTGTTGCGCGAGGGGCTCGATATCCCCGAATGCGGTCTGGTCGCGATCCTCGATGCGGACAAGGAGGGCTTCCTGCGCTCCGAGACGTCGCTGATCCAGACGATCGGTCGCGCGGCGCGCAACGTCGACGGCCGCGTGATCCTGTACGCCGACCGCGTCACCGGATCGATGGAGCGCGCGATGAACGAGACCTCGCGCCGCCGCGAGAAGCAGGTCGCGTACAACACCGAACACGGCATCACCCCGACGACGATCCGCCGCAACATCGGCGACATCATCGCACACGTCGCGAGCCAGGATCAGGTGACGATCCCGATCGACGAGGACCGCCCGCACATGGTCGGCCACAACCTGCGCGCGTATATCGAGGACCTCGAGAAGCAGATGCGCAAGGCGGCGAGCGATCTGGAGTTCGAGACCGCCGGGCGACTGCGCGACGAAATCCGCCAGCTGGAGAACGAGGAACTCGGCCTGCCGGTCGACCAGCAGAAGGCGCCGGTCATGGGGCGGTCCAACGAGGGCAAGCCCGGCACGCGCAAAACGCGTTACGGCAAGAGCCAGAAAATGCGGATGGGCGGTTCGCGATCGCGGTGATCGCGGACGTCACCGGTGCGGGCAACTTACCCGCACCGGTCGAAATGTAGCTCAGCCGACAACGAGGTCTTCGCTGCTCGACCCGTAATAGCTTGCGACGCGATCGGCATAAGCCTGGTCGAAGACGGGTGCGTTATTCGCCCAGCTCGGGCCACCTTCGAGGACGCGCTTGTCGATCGTGACGACGTAGAGGTCGCGGACTGCGTCGAACTGGAGGAGCGCGAACGGCAGCGGGTAGAAGCTCTTGCCCATGCCGAGGAAGCCACCGAGGCTGAGGACGGCGTGGGTGACGCGGCCGGTGCCCTTGTGGACCATGAACGCGTGGACCGAGCCGACATTGTCGCCGTCGCGGCTCTCGACCTTCATCGTGCCGGAGATGTTCGACTGGACGAGCAACTGGGTGGGCGTCTGGGCGGCGGTATCGGACATGGACGTTCTCCTGATTTCTTCCGTCGTTGAACCGGTATCACCGTGCGGCGGTTCCCGGCGGTCGCGCTTCGTCGTACTTGAGCGACCGCCGGGGGTGCCGCATAGCGATGCGATGCGCACTCCGTCCCCTCACCTCGTCGGCTTGCGATCGCTTGCCCGCCCTCGCGTCCTGGCGCGACTCGCCGGCCTGGCGACGCTCGCTTCGATCGCCGGCTGTGTCCCGCCGCCGCGGGCCGAAGCACCGCCGCCGCCGCCGCGCACCGTGGCCCGCCCCCCCGCGCCGGCGCCGCTCCCGGTACCGATCGCTGCCGATTGGCGCGACTGGCCGTATTCGCCGGGGACATGGGTGTATCGCCGCGATGCGCGCGGTTCGATCGCGCTGTTCGGGCCGGCCAATGCCGATGCGTCGCTCACCTTGCGTTGCGACACGGCAGCACGCGCAATCTATCTGTCGCGTGCGGGAAGCATGGCGACGCCGCTGACGATCCGCACGTCGAGCGTGACGCGCGCGGTGTCGGTCCAGCCGACCGGAGGCACGCCGCCCTATGTCGCGGCCGCGCTGATGCCGAACGATTCGTTGCTGGAGGCGATGGGGTTCAGTCGCGGGCGGTTCGTTGTCCAGCAGCCCGGACTGCCACCGCTCGTCGTCCCCGCCTGGGCCGAGATCGAGCGGGTCACCGAAGATTGCCGCGGCTGATTTCGACCAACTGGCAGTCGCACAGGATTGCCCGAAAACTTCCGTAAAACAAGGCTTGTATCGCAGGCGCGGTCGGCACACATTGGCGTTGCGGTCAGGCTTGGCCGCGTTGTTTCAACAAGCGAAAGGAGGTGATCCGATGTCTCATGGTTCAGCAGTGAGTTCGGTTTGGTTCGTTCGGGGGACGCACCGCTAAGTCCGCCGGTCCGCGTGGGGAGTATCCTCTCCCAGTCAACACGTGGTCCATAGGATAGGCGGTACGCATGGTCCTCCGGGCTGGAGCTCTCCGGCCGCTGACCATGTCAGGAGGCTGTCGGGTCGTCGAGAGACGATCCGGCAGCCTCTTTTCGTTTGTGGGAACTACGGGGAGTGTTGGCATGCTGCGCTCGGGGGCAAACCCACTGTCCGACCCGCGCAGTCTAATGTGAGGCCAATTCCGGACTCCACCGCGCTACGTACTTGATCGGTTAAGTTTTGCGGCATTGTGTGGCCGAAACTATCCAGAGATTCCGGAACGTTTGGCACGCCGCCGTCCGTGACAGATCGAAGGGGTAGCGCACGTCCCTGTTCTTCCGCGAAGGCGGGAGCCCAGTCTGGATCCCCGCCTTCGCGGGGAAACATGCTGGTTCAGGTACACACGCGGCGCTTTGCCCCGTAGAGGCGCCGACTGCCCAAGACCGCCGCCCTACAGGAACGACTTCGCCCGGTTGAGGACAATGCTGCACATCCGCGTCTTCACCTGCCCGCCGAGGTCGTCGAGTGAAAACGCCTGGCCGTTCGGCGCCTGCACTTCGCCTTCCTGTCCCGCAGCATAGCCCGGCGACGTCTGCACACCCTGTCGCCCGGTCAGACGCTGAAGTATCGACTGTGCGCCGGTGGCCGGGGCCTTCGCGCTGCCCGCTCGTGGCGCTGCATTCCGCCCGCCAGTTAAGGCGCCAAGTGCACCGCCTTGCCCGAGCAGATTGTTCTTCAGGCAATAGCCCAGCAAGCCGGCGGCATTGCCCGCGCCGATCGATCCGACGTTCGGCAACGCGCCACCTAGCAGACCGCCGAGTCCGCCGAGGCTGCCCAGGCCACCCTGAGTCGGCGCCGATTGCGGCGCGGTGGTCTGGGCCGAGGCCGTGGTCGCGAGGGCGAAGGCGGCGACGAGGGCGATTGCGGTCTTGGGCATGATGAGCGTGCTCCGATAAGGTCGTATTACCAACAGGACTGGCCGGGGTGCGTTCCGGGCTCGGCCTCGTTCAGCCGCCCGCGAAGAACGCGTCGACCGATCCGCGCTTGGCGCCCAACGCCGCCGCCACCCGTCGGCGAGCATCGTAATATACCAGCGCCGGCGCGACCGGATCGGTCTTGCGAAGGCGTGCGGCCTCCGCGTCCGTCAGGCTGCTCTCGCGCGCGACATGATCCGCATACCCCTCCTGCTGCCAGGTCGGGAGCAGCGCGCTGCGTATTTCGCCGAGATGGTTGGCGATCATGATGTGCGTCGTCTCGTGCGCGATCACGCCGGACGGCGTCCGGGTACCACCGATCGCACGACCGTTCGTCACGCGGTCGGCGGCGACGTCGCTGCGGTTGAAAACGATCGCCGAACTGAAGGGCCGGCGGAATGCAAAGGCGCCCGGCGATTGGATCGCCAAAAGGCGCCACCGCCAGCCACCGTTCGTCAGGAACAACGACCGATCGAGCGAGCCGGTGTAGATCGGACTGGCGCGCAGCAACCCTTCCGCGCGCGCCAGTTCGCTGGCGATCCGCGGATCGATCGGACGCTCGGCATAGACGGTGACGGTGCCGACGTGCTGCTCATACGGAAACGCTAGCAACTGCGGCGCGTGGACGACTGCGACGGCAAGCAGAAGGAGGAAGGCCACGACCCACCGGACGGGCCCCCGCCCCCTTCTGCGTGCGCGGGTCGTCATGCCGGCGTCAGCAAGCCTTCGCGCGCGATCTTCTCACGCCACACCAGCGGTGCAAGCTGGTGGACGTTCTCGCCCGCAGAATCGACCGCGACGGTCACCGGGAAGTCGCTGACCTCGAACTCGTAGATCGCTTCCATCCCGAGATCGGCAAAGCCGACGACCTTCGATCCCTTGATTGCGCGCGCCACGAGATACGCCGCCCCGCCGACCGCCATTAGGTATGCAGACTTAGCCTCCGCGATCGCCTTGGTCGCATCGCCGCCGCGCTCGGCCTTGCCGACCATCGCCAGCAGGCCCTGATCGAGCATCATTCGCGTGAACTTGTCCATCCGCGTTGCCGTGGTGGGCCCAGCGGGTCCGACGACTTCCTCGCCGACCGGATCGACCGGCCCGACATAATAGATCACGCGACCCTTGAAATCGACCGGCAGCGGCTCGCCCGCATCGAGCATGTCCTTGATTCGCTTGTGCGCCGCATCGCGCCCGGTCAGCATCTTGCCGTTGAGCAGCAGGCGGTCGCCGTGCTTCCACGTCTGCACGACGTCGGGCGTCAGCGTGTCGAGATCGACGCGGATCGCGGCCTTGTCGGGCGTCCAGTTGACGTCGGGCCATTCCTCCAGCTTCGGCGCCTCCAGATACACCGGACCCGAGCCGTCGAGCACGAAATGCGCGTGGCGCGTGGCGGCGCAGTTCGGGATCATCGCCACCGGCTTCGACGCGGCGTGCGTCGGCCAGTCGAAGATCTTCACGTCGAGGATGGTCGACAGCCCGCCCAGCCCCTGCGCGCCGATGCCGAGCGCATTGACCTTGTCGTAGATCTCGATCCGCAACGCCTCGATGTCGTTCTTCGGCCGGCGCGCCTTCAGCTGCGCCATGTCGATCGAGCCCATCAGCGACTGCTTGGCGAGGATCATCGACTTCTCGGCGGTGCCGCCGATGCCGATCCCTAGCATGCCGGGCGGGCACCAGCCGGCGCCCATCTGCGGGATCATCTCGAGCACCCAGTCGACGATCGAATCGCTCGGGTTCATCATCTTGAACTTCGACTTGTTCTCGCTGCCGCCGCCCTTCGCCGCGACGTCGATCGAGACGGTGTTGCCGGGCACCATCTCGACATGCATCACGCTCGGCGTGTTGTCCTTGGTGTTGCGGCGGGTGAAGGCGGGGTCGGCGAGGATCGACGCACGCAGCTTGTTCTCGGGGTTGAGATAGGCTTTCCGCACGCCCTCATCGATCACTTCCTGGAGCGAGCGGGTCGAGTCGAGGCGGCAATCCTGGCCCCATTTGACGAAGATCGTGACGATCCCGGTGTCCTGGCAGATCGGGCGGTGGCCCTCCGCGCACATCCGGCTGTTGGTCAGGATCTGCGCGATCGCATCCTTCGCGGCGGGCGATTTCTCCGCCTCGTATGCAACGCCCAGCGCGCGGATGTAATCCATCGGGTGATAGTAGCTGATGAACTGGAGTGCGTCGGCGACGCTTTCGATCAGGTCGGCTTCGGTGATGACGGTCATGCAGCGCCTTTACGGATACAGGTTTGCAAGCGTCTTAGCGGCGATCATGCGATTTTTGAAGACGGGGTCGTTGCAGTGATCGGCGCGCAAACGGCCAAAGGTTACGATAAGGTCACACCAACGTGCCCTCGCGTATCCGATGCCCCCAAACGGAAAAGGCCGGGATGGCGTTGACGCCACCCCGACCTTTTCTAGTTATCTCAAAGCGTTAGTGCGATTACATCGGTGGCGTCAGGCCGTCCTTGCCAACGGCGACCGACTTGGCGCCCTTGGAGTCGGTCGCAACGATCGCGAACAGCTTCTGGCCCTTGGCGAGGACCGTGCGCTCGGCCGGCTCGAACCGGACGATCGGCGTGCCGACGGGAACGACGACCTGGGCCTTGCCGCCCTTGTACGAGATGCTCAGCTTGGTCTCGCCGGGCTTGCCTGCGCCGCCGGTAACGGTGCCGTTGGTCATGCCGCTCTGCTGCGCGACCGTGCCGTTCGTCATCGCGCTCTGGCCATCGACCGTACCGTTGGTCATCGCGCTCTGCCCGTCGACGGTGCCGTTGGTCATTGCGCTCGACCCGCTCGTGCCGCCGCCCGCAGCCGCGACCGCGCCGGGGACGTCCCAGGGATAATGCCCTTCGCCGGTGCCGCGCATCGCCTCGGGGAAGATGACCAGTTCGACCGCGCGCAACGCATTGTCGGGACCAGTCGTCGCGGTGCCGATGAAGTCGCCATCCTTGAGCGTCGACAGGTCGGACTTCACCACCCAGGCGAACTTGGTGTTGGCGTCGAGCGGCACGGTGGCCGACTTGCCGTCATAGGTCTGGACGGTCAGCGCGTCGGTGCCGATCGCGGTGATGACGCCGCGGACGCGTTTTACGGCCGGGGTCGCACTCGCGGTGGTGTTGCCCATGGCAATGTTCGCGGTCGAGGTGTTCGAGTCTGTCGAAGTCGTCTGACCACAGCCGCCAAGGACCGCGACCACGCCGCTCAGCAGCATCAGCTTTTTCGTCAACATCGCATCGGATCCTTCAGTTCTGCCGGCCTAGACGCCGACATGGCACCTGCGAACGGGTCGCGCACGGCCACGGTGGCGTGGTCGATGCTGCTCAACGTCCGAGGAGAGAAACCGGACGCATCGGTACGATCGGATCACGCGATTGCGGCCCGTCCGCTTTTACAAAGCCTGACGTCAGCGCGGCGGGGTGCGGCGGGGGACACTCCCCCATGTAAAGAGGCGACAGCCAGGGCTGAGCCTATCAGCCCCTCACGATGCCGGATGACCGCGCGCCATCAGCACGTCGATCTTGCTCTTGGGCATATTGATCAAAAGTCCGTTCTTGTTTTTTGCAAAGGAAGTGAAGTCTACCTCGACGCTACCGATCGCGCTCGTCACCTTCGCAAAGCTTTTACCGACGGACTCGACTTTGCCGATCACCAATCCCTTTGAATCGTGAACGTCCAGCCCCTGCCTAATTTCTCCCGGTAGCGTGGGAACAGGCCGCGTCGTCAATCGATTGGAGTCGGCAACGCCTACTTGGAACTCTTCGAAGACCCGCTGACGGTTCAAGTCTCCAGGACCGCTGTTGTTCGGCCCCGCACCCGCGCCCCCTTGTTGAGCCTGTACTCCAGCCGCCGATGCGATGATTGAGACGATCATACCAAGCAGGAATCTACGCATTTCTTCCTCCCCTAAACATTTTATACTTCCAGCTTATCCTGATTGCAGTCTATCGACAATACTTGGCTATTGCCGCCGCCGAGTTGGCGAAATTTGGTATTGCCCCGCTCCAAAGCGGAAAGGCCGCGTTCCACCACTTTCCGACATTCCGTCACTCGCGTATTCTGTCGCCATGCGCGATATCCAGAACATTGTAATCCTGACCGGCGCGGGCGTTTCCGCCGAGTCCGGCGTCCCGACATTTCGCTCTAAAGGCGGCGTAACCTATTGGGATGTTTACGAAAACGATCTGACTCCAAAAAGCTATCGGATCGAGGATGTCTGCACGCCCGAGGCGCTCGCGGCGGATCCGGAACTGGTGCACCGGTTCTACGATCTGCGGCGCGCGGCTCTGGCGGGGGTCGAGCCCAACGCGGCGCATGACGCGCTGGCGCGGCTGGATGCGGCTTGGGACGGCGAGTTGCTGATCGTGACGCAGAATGTCGACGACCTGCATGAGCGGGCGGGGGCGACGCGGATGCTGCATATGCATGGCGAGTTGTTGTCGGCGCTGTGTGCCGTTTGCGGCGCGCGTGAGGCTTGGACGGGGGCTTTGCCGAAGGGGTCGGTGTGCGGCGCGTGCGGGGCGGCGGCGTTGCGGCCGGACATCGTGTTCTTTGGCGAGATGCCGTACCAGATGGAGCGGATCGAGGCGGCGTTGGCGAAGGCCGATCTGTTCGTTTCGATCGGGACTTCGGGGGCGGTGTATCCGGCGGCGGGGTTCGTGCAGACCGCGGCGTATCACGGAGCGCGGACGCTGGAGTTGAACCTCGATCCGTCGATGGGGAGCGTGTTCTTCGAGCAGACGCGGATCGGCGCGGCTGGGGTGTTGGTGCCGGCGTGGGTTGATGAGGTGCTCGGCTAGTCACCTGGCATCCACCCCGGCGGAGGCCGGGGTCCAATTGGAGAGGTCGCAGTAACGATGCACTGCCCGCCGTTATGGGCGTCCCCCAATTGGGCCCCGGCCTTCGCCGGGGTGGTGGTGGGTTGGTGGCCTCGGCGCACCTATTGAACGGCGGAAGATTTGTTCTCCCGCGGAGGCGGGAGTCCAGTCTGGGCCCCCGCCTTCGCGGGGGGACAGTCTTTTGAGTGAGAGTCAGTCGACCCAGTCGAGGCCCATGTCGCGATAGACTTCGCGGTCTTCGTCCCAGCCGGGTTTGACCTTTACGTGCAGGTACAGGTGGACGGGCTTGCCGGTGATCGAGGCGAGTTCGATGCGTGAGCGGGCGCCGATTTCCTTGATGCGGACGCCGCCCTTGCCGAGCACGATCGCGCGTTGCGTCGGGCGCTCGACGAGGATCTGCTGGTGGATTTCCAACGAGCCGTCCTGGCGTTCGATATACTGCTCGGTCTCGATCGTGCTCGCATAGGGCAGTTCGGCGTGGAGTTGGAGATAGAGTTGCTCGCGCGTGACTTCGGAGGCCAGTGCGCGCTCGGTCGAGTCGGAGACCTGGTCCTCGGGGTAGTGCCACGGACCTTCGGGCATCGCCTTGGCGAGCTGGGTCTTGAAGTGCGCGAGGCCGTCGCCGGTGCCGGCGCTGATGAAGAACGTCTCGGCGAACGGGAGCAGTGCGTTCAGTTTCTCGGCGTGGATCAGCAGCTTGGTCTTGTCGGCGAGATCGACCTTGTTGAGGATCAGCCAGATCGGCTCGGTGCGGCCGACCAGCGACTCGACGATCGTGGTGACCTTGCCGCCGATACCGCCCTTGGCGTCGACCACCAGTGCGATGATGTCCGAGCCTTCCGCGCCACCCCAGGCGGCGGCAACCATCGCGCGGTCGAAGCGGCGCTTGGGCTCGAAGATGCCGGGGGTGTCGACGAGCAGGATCTGCGTGTCGCCCTCGATCGCGACGCCCATCAGTTTCGCGCGCGTCGTCTGCGCCTTGGGGCTGACGATCGCGACCTTCTGGCCGACGAGCGCGTTGACGAGCGTCGACTTGCCCGCGTTCGGCGCGCCGACGATGGCGACGAGGCCGCAATGCTTGGGGGCGGAGATTTCAGGCGTGGTAGGTTCGGTCACTTAGGCTCTTTTCGGCATCGGGATATTCGGGGACGGTCATACAGACAAAACGCCCGTCCGTCATTCCCGCCAAACTGCGGCCTTGGTCTCGTCACGACGTACGCAGTTCGAGAAGGAGAAATGGTTCACGCGGAGGCACGGAGGCGCGGAGATGGTGTGGCTGGGGCTCGTGCCGTCTGCCATCATGTGCCGTCGATTATCTCGGAGGCGTTCGGGGCAAGTCCGGAGTTCCAATCGCACCGCCTCCGCGGCTCCGCGTCTCCGCGTCTCCGCGTCTCCGCGTGAACCAACCTTCTTAACCCAACTTCTCGAGCAGCGCCTTGGCCGCGGCGGTCTCGGCTTCCTGCTTGCTGGAGCCCGTCGCGGTCGCTTCGGCGAGTTTGCCGACTGACACCAACATCGTGAATTTCGGGGCGTGGCCGGGGCCGGTGCGTTCGACGATGGTGTATTCGGGGGGCTTGCGGTTGTGGGCGGCGGCCCATTCCTGGAGGGCGGACTTGGGGTGCTGTGGGGCTTTCGCACCGGCTTGGACGCGGTCCCCCCAGGCGCCGCGGACGAAGGCGCGGGCGGCGTCTAGGCCGGCTTCCTGATACCAGGCGCCGATCAGCGCTTCCATTACGTCGCCGAGCACGTTGTCGCTGTCGCTGGCGCCGTCGTCGCGGGCCTGCTTGCCGAGTTTCAGATGCGCGCGGACGCCGAGTTCGCGCGCGACGTCGGCGCAGACCGGGCCCGTGACGAGTGCGTTTAGGCGTTTCGACAGGGAGCCCTCGGGGTCGGTCGCGAAGAGTTCGTAGAGCCATTCGGCGATGATCAGGCCGAGCACGCGATCGCCTAGGAACTCGAGTCGCTCGTAGTTCGCGGCGGCCTGGCTGCCGTGCGTCAGCGCGCGCTCATAGGGGGCGAGGTTGGTCGGCGCGCGGCCGAAGAGTGTCTTCAGCCAGCCGGCGACGTCGCTCAAAAGCCTTCCCCGATACGGCTCCAGCGCGCGGCACTGACCCAGGTCCACGGCTTCAGCCATTCGGCGTCACCGTCGGTGGAGAAGAAGTTGACGACCGCCTTGCCCTCGACGTTCTCGAGCGGGACGTAGCCCATGCCCTGCGGCGCGGGGAACCGGCTGTCGCCGCTGTCGTCGCGGTTGTCGCCCATCACGAAGATGTGGCCGGCGGGGATGGTGTAGAGCCCGGTGTCGTCGCGGTCGGGGAGCTCGGCCTGGTCGAGGACTTCGTAGCTGCGGCCACCGGGAAGCGTCTCGCGGAAGCGGGGGTAGCGGCAGATCTGGACGTTTGCGACGACGTCGACGTACGGCGCGCCGCATTTCTCGGCGTTGAAATTCTCGGTCAGCGGGATCGTGAAGTCGGCGATGCGGAGCTTCGGGATCGCCTTGCCGTTGAGGTATACGGTGCCCTGGCGCATCTGGACGGTCTCGCCGGGGAGGCCAATGACGCGCTTGATGACGTCGTGGTCGAGCACTTCGGGTGCGCGGAAGACGACGACGTCGCCGCGGGTCGGCGTGCTGCCGAAGATGCGGCCGGGGATCAGCGGGATGCCCGCGGGGAGCGACCAGCGCGAATAGCCATAGTTCCACTTTGAGACGAAGAGATAGTCGCCGATCAGCAGCCGGGGCAGCATCGATTCGGACGGGATGCTGAACGGCGCGAAGATGAAGCTGCGCAGGATCAGCACGACCACCGCGAGCTTGAGCAGGAAGCGGAACGTTTCGCTCGTTTCGGAACGTACGGGTTTGGTCTTCACGTCATTTGCCATCCGCGCGGGTTTGCTCAACCTGCGCCTATCGTCAAGCGTGTGCGGGATACGTGTCACCGAAAGAGCGTTGTCGCGGTCTCGCGCTTGCAGCATGACCGGCGCGCACGTCTATTCGGAGAAGTAGCATGA
>Ga0308169_10005019_pt1 | contig 12177 bp, 10 predicted proteins | sample PhyBR1_2_FD_202139 | JGI IMG/M metagenome (GOLD analysis project Ga0308169, IMG submission 202139) | Phyllosphere microbial communities from UC Gill Tract Community Farm, Albany, California, United States - DLSLSB.R1 | ecosystem: Host-associated > Plants > Phyllosphere > Unclassified | place...
AGAACGTCGCGAACGGGCCAAACAGCAGCGCTTTCTTGCCGTCGATGACGCGGGTGTCCAGGTGCGGGACGGACATTGGCGGCGAACCGACCGATGCCTTGCCATACACCTTGGCGTTGTGCGCCTCAACCAGCGCCTGGTTGGTGGTGACGAGCCACTGGCCACCGACCGGTACGCCACCGAAGCCCTTGGCTTCAGGAATGCCGGTCTTTTCCAGCAGTGGCAGTGCGCCGCCGCCGGCGCCGATGAACACGAATTTGGTGCTCACGGTCGAGACCTTGTTGTCGGCCAGGTTCTTGACGGTGACATTCCACAGACCGTTTTCGCCGCGCTTGATGTCTTCGACTTGGGTACGCAGGTTCAGCGTCATCCCGTGGGTGCCGGTCAGGTGCTTGACCATGCTGCGGGTCAGGGCGCCGAAGTTCACGTCGGTTCCGATTTCCATGCGGGTAGCAGCCACCTTCTGTGCTGCGTCGCGGCCGTTCATGACCAGCGGCGCCCACTTGCGGATTTCTGCCTGGTCTTCGCTATACAGCATGCCCTTGAACAGGTTTTCCTTCTGCAGTGCGGCGTAGCGCTTGCGCAGGAAATTGATGTTGTCGTCGCCCCAGACAAAGGCCATGTGCGGCACGTTGTTGATGAAGGTCTGCGGCGCGCCCAGGTACTGCTTCTGCACCTGATACGCCCAGAACTGCTTCGACACTTCAAACTGCTCGTTGATGTCGACCGCCTTTTTGGTGTCGATGGTACCGTCCGGCATTTCCGGCGTGTAGTTCAGCTCGGCGAAACCGGAGTGACCGGTGCCGGCGTTGTTCATGGCATCCGAACTTTCGGCCGAGACCGAGTCCATGCGTTCGTACATCTGGATCGTCAGTTCCGGATCGAGTTCCTTGAGCATCGTACCGAGCGTGGCGCTCATGACGCCGGCACCGATCAGGACAACGTCCACCGGCTTGTCATTGGATGGAGCGGGCGCTTTCGAGCACGAAGCAACAATGAAGCAAGAAAGGACGACAAATAGCGAGTTGCGCATACGAGTATCACCTGAAAAAATGTGTGCGATGGCCTGGCATGCAACATCTGATTTAAAAATTCAACGGCTCGGTAGTGGCGCATTCCGCAAGCAACAGGAAGCGCCAATAGAGAACGGGTTGTCGAGATCTGTCGCGGCAAATAGCCGCAACAAGCCTCGGCAACCGACGCAATAGCAAGGCCGATGCGTCGCTGCGACCGGGTCTCGATCGTGGCGGCATCATGGGCTGGCAAACAAGGATATAACGCGTTGACAGGAGAGTCAGGCGGGCCAGTCAATATCCCTGGCGTCCATCGAAACTGGGGGTAACTCTTGTATAGGAGTTGGGCAAGTATAGCCCAAACAAATCAGCCTTGCTTGGGGCTGGCCCGCTTAAAAGGCTGTCTCAGTATTCAAGCGGTAGCGTTCTGCGTACTACTACTGAGGCGATGATGCGACGTTTGTGCGGTGGTTTTCTTCAGGTGCGTGATGCGGGTTTTCAGCGGCGTCGGAACAACGACTGAATCGCTACTTTGTGTTGATACCCACTGCTATAATTTCAGTATGCGAATCGACAGAATGACGCGCTGCTTTGCCGCCTGGCTTGCATCCATCGCGATGCTGTTTGCCGCATTGGCGCCGTCGGTATCCCAGGCGATGGCTGTCATGTCGGGGGATACCTGGACTGAAATTTGCAGCATGAGTGGCACCCGATTCGTCAAGGTCACTGCAGCGACAGGGGACGTTTACGATTACGCGCCATCCGATGCTGGACATGTCGACCATTGCCCGCTGTGTGCGACGCACGCAGGCTCGTTCGCCTTGCCACCGGGTGCGGGCTGTTCCATTCCCCTGATCGACACCCGGGAAACCCATCCCTTCCTGTTCTTCCAATCGCCGCAGCCGCTGGCGATCTGGCATCTCGCGCAAGCACGCGCGCCTCCTCTGCGCTCCTGATTCTCTGCAGCAGTTCGACGTGACGCCATGCGCAAGCGTGTGCTTTGCTTCGCCTGCTTGAATTTGCCGACCATGCGTTCATCGCATGGACCGTTCAGGTCAACACGAGAGAGAGATCCCCGTGAAAAAAACACACTGCACATCCACCATGCACGCCACGGCCAGCGTTGTCTTGCTGGGACTGACGATTGTCGTTGGTACGCCTGCGGTTGCGCAGGCTGACGAGATGACGACGCGCACGCCAATCGTGATTGTCGCGGGCCACGCGTTGCCCGATGGGCAGCGCGCCGGCACGCTTGCCCTTGGAACAAACGGTTCATCGATGGACGTGCCGTTTTCCGTCGACAGCGTCGATGGCGAGCGCGTACGCGACCAGGCAGGCACCACGCTGCAAGACGCGCTACGCAATATTCCCGGGGCACAGGCCGATTCGGGTTTCAACGGGGCGCATACGCAGTTTTTCATCTTGCGTGGAGCGGTTGCCGATAGCGGTACGGGCTCGAACCGCATCTTGCGCGACGGCGTACGCCTGTCGAACTACCCGTATGTGCCAGCCTTCATCGATAGCGTGGATGTGCTGCGCGGCCCGGGCTCGGCGGTGGGCGTGCGCAGCGAACCCGGCGGCACGGTCAATCTCGTGACGCGCCAGCCAACGATGGCCAACGCCGGCGCCGTACTGGTAGCGGCGGGAGAGCATGCTGCGCGCGAGTACACCGCCGACCTGAACCGCATCCTCTCGGTGGAAGATGCCCTGGCGGCGCGCATCATCGCGACGCGCTCGGATGCGAGCCAGTGGCGCCATGTCCCCGATCGCCTGGAGGCCGTCAAGCTCGGCATCGCACAAGGCGACGGGCGCCGTTATCGCTTGCGCGCCGGTGTCGAAGCCATCAACCAGACCTATCGCCCCGACTACGGCATCCCCGCAGTCAATGGGCGCCCGGTGGCCATTCCTCGCGATCGCCAGTTCGGCGAACCATTCGGCGATTCGACAACAAATAATCGCATCGTCGATCTGCACGGCGACTTCGCGATCACCGACGCTACCAGGGTTGCCGTCGATGTCACCCATCTGGCAGCGCACTCGACGTCGATCAAGAACTTGTTGAACGGCGCGCCGTTGGCGGGGCAGCCAGCCGGCACCTACGCCAGGGTGTCGGCCTGGGAGCCTGCTACCAAACGACGGATCGACAGCATCGCCATGTCGCTGAGCAGTAAGCAAGAACTGGCAGGCATCACCCACAAGCTGTTCTTCGGGCTGGACAGGTACAAGGAGACGCTCGACCAGCCTGCCTTGACTGTCCCGGCAGCGACCAGCCCGCCCATCAATGTCTACGCACCCGTGTTCGGCGGCGTGACCGCGCCACCGGCCGGCCTTGTATTGCCGCGTTCGCGCACGAGCGAAGATCTGACCTCGCTCGCGGCATCTGCCCAGGACCAGATCGATCTTGCTGCCTGGTCACTCGTGGCGGGCCTGCGCTACACGGACCAACAGTTCATGTATGGCGCCGCCGGCACGCTGCCAGTAGACGAGTCCCGCTGGTCGCCGAAACTGGGTGTGCTGTACCGCGTATCGGCACAGCACACCTTGTACGCCAATATCGCGTCCGGCATGTCGCCGAACCAGGTGTCGTCGTCATCGAAGCGGTCGCTGCCTTCGCGCGTTTCCAGGCAAATGGAAATGGGCTGGAAATCGCTGTGGCTGGAAGGACTGTTGATGGGGGATATCGCCCTGTATCGCCTGCAGCAGACCAATATGATTTCGGCCGATCAGAGCACGCCGGCAAATAATTTTGACTTCACCGTCGACGGCTCCGCCCGTTCGCAAGGCATCGAGGCATCGCTGACCGGATCGGTCACCGCGAACCTGGACGTTGCGGCAACCTATGCGTACATGGACGCTGCCTATCGGCAGAATGCCGTGTATGGCGGCAAGCACGTGCCCAACGTGGCCCGCCATGCCATGACCTTGTGGGGCCAGTATCGCTGGAACGACGCCTGGAAAACCGGTGCGGGCCTGTACCTGCAAGGGGCGCGCTTTGCCGATGAGGCCAACGGCACGACACTGCCGGGCTACGGCCGCTTCGACGCCACCCACACCTGGGCCACAAAGCTTGGGCAAGGTCAGTCGATCGAGGTGCAACTGGCACTACGCAATGCGTTCGACCAGCATTATTTTGTGTCGAGCCACTTGCATGTATCGCGCTGGATCATGCCGGGCGAGGGGCGCAACATCAGGCTGACCGGTACTTACCGGTTCTGACCGGGTTAGCTCGCATTGAATACGGTGGATGCGGGCGCATATAGGATGTTTGCCAGGGGATGCGATATCGATGACGACGACCACCAGTTTGCATGCCGAATCGCCACCGCAGGTCCTGATCATCGACGGCGCCAACATCCGGGACATCGCTTCATTGTATGACGAGATCAACCGCGTTTTTATGGTGGGCGAGGACTGGCAGCTTGGCGCCAGCCTGGATGGACTGGATGACATGCTCTACGGTGGTTATGGGGTCCTGCGCGGCAAGTCGCCAGCGATCGTCGTATGGCAGCAGATGGACAGCAGTCGTAGCGCCCTTGGCGTCGAGGCGACCCGTGCTTACTATCTCGCAAAGCTGGAGCATCCGCAGGTGTTCAAACCTGGCCCGATTCACGCGGCAATGGCGCGCCTCGGGCAGGGCGGGCCGACGTACTTTGATCTGGTGATGCAGGTGTTTGCTGATCATCCGAACATCACTCTGCGCGCGGGTGACGATTGATGCATGCCTTGGTATTGGCACGACGGGTAATTGCTCGGTGAGTGATGACTGGTACGGCTAATGCTATGCGCCAGGTTGTATTGGTTTGTGGCGCGACCGGCAGCTGTCGAGCCATTGCGGACATGTGCCGGTTTTATTCGCTGAGCGTATCTTTCAACGCGCCGCAAACATCGCAACCACGCTTTGAGGTGCTTCGTCACCAAAGAAGCGCAGGTGATTTTGCGCACTCTCCATGGCGACAGCAGCAGTGCGTGAGAATAGCGCCAGTTCGTAAGTTGCCAATGCGGCTTCGACGTCATCGGGATGATCGCAAAGCGCGTGTGCGAGTTCAGCGCCGTCAAGGAGGGCAAGGTTAGCGCCTTCGCCTGCAAACGGCGACATTAAATGTGCAGCATCACCAATCAGCGTAACGCCAGGGGTCCTTCTCCATCGATGGTCCACTGGCAACGTATATATGGGCCATACGACTGGCGCGGTGTCGCTTTCAGTTATCAGCGCAAGAAGCGGTGCAGTCCACCCAACAAACTCCATTGCGATACTGTTGAGTGCGTCTGCTGCCCGACTGAAATCGATGGCGGCGATCCATGATTCAGACTTATTCAAAGCAATATAAGTGTGCAAGGTGCCATTCGCATGGTGATGCGCCAGAATCGCCCTGCTTGGTGCCACGGCCATTAACGTACCCGTGCCAATGACTGCCGTGCTTGCGGGATGCTGGATAGGACCATTGAACAAGTGGGTCTCTACAAAGGACGTGCCGCTATATTGCGGCGTGGCAGACGAGACCAGGGGACGTACTTTCGACCATGCGCCGTCGGCCCCAACGAGCAGGTCTACATCGACCGTGGCGCCGTCTGCAAACACTAATTGATGCCGGCCGTCAAAGAGTCGAACAGCCTGGGTAAGCTTGCGGCCCCACTGGATGGCACAGGCTGGCAAGGAAGCGATTAGAAGCTCTCGCAACGCACCTCGTTCAACCTCGGGCTTTGCACTGGAGTCCGAGCTTGGCTTGTCAAACAACATCGTGCCGTGTTTGTCAACGATGCGCTTGGCATCTTCGCCAGGTAGTGCAAGAGCAAGAAACGCTTCGTAAAGGCCCGCTGCCTTCAGCCCCAGCTGTCCGTTGTACTCGTGGATATCGAGTAAGCCACCTTGCGCTCGTGCCGTGGGCGAGGCTTCGCCCTCGTAAATGGTGGCTCGTATGCCGTTCAGGTGCAGAACACGTGCAAGCGTTAAACCGGCCAGGCCGGCACCGACAATAGCGATACAAAGAGGTGTTGAATAGAGCGGGTGTGCAGGACAGGCCATTAAGGTGCGTTCCGGTCTGAGCGTACGCGAAAAAGCGCGCAAGCTCGAAGTTCCGACGAAGTCGGGGGAAACGCTGGCCGTCCTGCAGAAGCGCTAAGCGGCGTGTATGCGATTGGCTAGCTGCGTGGTTGTGTAGTCACGCAAAGTAGACAATCGTTTTTCGCGGTGTTCGAGACTGAAGTCTGTCGTAGACAAGGCAAGCCTGTCAAGGACAGCTTCTGGTTAAAAGCGGAAGTTTGCCAGAGCATGTCCGCCCTGGCTTCTTGTGTCAAACTTCATTGTTTTGTGTCCGACTTTATTGGTCGTTCACAACAGCAGTGCCTTTACCAGTGAACGTTTATTCCACCGTCACCGACTTCGCCAGATTACGCGGCTTGTCTACATCGGTGCCACGCGCCAGCGCCGTGTGATACGCCAGCAACTGCAGCGCCGCCACGTGCAGGATCGGTGACAGCAAACCGTAGTGCTCAGGCAAGCGAATCACGTGCAGGCCATCGCCCGACGTGATGCGTGAATCGACGTCGGCGAACACGTACAGCTGACCACCGCGCGCGCGCACTTCCTGCATGTTCGATTTCAGCTTTTCCAGCAGCGCGTCGTTCGGTGCGATCGTGACCACGGGCATTTCTTCGGTCACCAGCGCCAGGGGCCCGTGCTTGAGTTCACCTGCCGGATACGCTTCGGCGTGGATGTACGAAATCTCTTTGAGCTTCAGCGCGCCTTCCAGCGCGATCGGGTAGTGGATGCCACGGCCCAGGAAGAGGGCGTTTTCCTTGCGGGCGAAGTCGTCGGCCCAGGCGATGATCTGCGGCTCGAGCGCCAGCACGGCTGCCAGTGCGACCGGCAGGTGACGCATCTGCTTGAGGTGTTCGGCTTCTTCGGCATCGGTCAGGCGGCCATTGACCTGGGCCAGTGTCAGCGTCAGCAGGAACAGGGCAGCCAGCTGGGTCGTGAAGGCCTTGGTCGACGCCACGCCCACTTCGACACCGGCGCGGGTGATGTAGGCCAGCTTGCATTCGCGCACCATGGCGCTCGTCGAGACGTTGCAGATGGTCAGCGTGTGTTCCATGCCCAGGCTGCGCGCATGCTTGAGTGCGGCGAGCGTGTCGGCCGTCTCGCCACTCTGGGTGATCGTCACGACCAGCGTGTCCGGATGCGGGACGCTGTCGCGGTAGCGGTATTCACTGGCGATCTCGACGCTCACGGGCACCTTGGCCACCGACTCGATCCAGTACTTGGCAGTCAGGCCTGCGTAGTAGCTGGTGCCGCATGCCAGGATCAGCACGCGGTCGATTTTCTTGAACACCGTGAAGGCGCCGTCGCCAAACAGTTCCGGCATGATGCCGGTGACGCCTTCGAGCGTGTCGCCGATCACGCGTGGCTGCTCGAAGATTTCTTTCTGCATGTAGTGGCGGTAAGGGCCGAGTTCGGCCGCGCCCGTGTGGGCGTGCACGGTCTTGACTTCGCGCTCGACCGGGCGGCCGTCGACGTCGACGATCCAGTAGCGCGCAAGTTGCAGGTCGACCACGTCGCCTTCTTCCAGGTAGATGATCTGGTCGGTCGTGCCGGCCAGCGCCATCGCGTCGGAGGCGACGAAGTTCTCGTCCTTGCCCACGCCGACGATCAGTGGCGAACCCTGGCGTGCGGCGATCACGCGGTGCGGTTCTTCGCGGCAGAACACGGCGATGGCGTAAGCGCCGTGCAGGCGCTTGACGGCTTGCTGCACGGTCTCGAACAGGTCGCCGTTGTACATGTGGTCGACCAGGTGAGCGATGACCTCGGTGTCGGTCTGGCTCATGAAGACGTAACCCAGGGCGGTCAGCTCGGCGCGCAGTTCGTCGTGGTTTTCGATGATGCCGTTGTGAACCAGTGCGATGCGCGCATTGTCTTCGCTTGGCGAGAAGTGCGGGTGGGCATTGTGCGATGCCGGCGCGCCGTGGGTGGCCCAGCGGGTGTGCGCGATCCCGGTGAAGCCTTCCAGATGCGCTTCCTTGACCTGCGCTTCCAGTTCAGCCACGCGCGACGTCGAGCGCGAACGGGTCAGGCGGCCATCGAGGTGCACGGCCACGCCGCAGGAGTCATAGCCCCGGTACTCGAGGCGCTTGAGACCCTCGATCAGGACAGGGGTAATGTTGCGTTTTGCGACTGCTCCGACGATACCGCACATGGCTAACCTCACTTCAAAATATTCAATGAGTATTATCGTAGAGCAATTAGGATGAAATAAGCGTGCAGTGTGCAGCTAAATTCGTCATATTATTTCACCATCTCTAGTCGGTGAAATCCTATTTCAAAAATTAGCTTTAACTGCCCTTAAATTTCATGCCAAATAATGCCCCGCCTGTTCTTGACGACGTCGATCGTCGCATTCTGACCATTCTGCAGGCTGATGCATCGCAGACGAACGCGCAGCTGGCGGAGCAAGTACATGTGTCGCCACCAACGTGCCTGCGCCGGGTAAAGAACATGACGGACAACGGCGTCATCCAGCGCCAGGTGGCCATCGTTGCGCCTGACAAGGTGGGGGCAAGCCTGAGCGCAATCGTCGAGATCACGCTCGATGTGCAGGCCGCCGAGCGCATGGCCGAATTCGAGAAATTGGCGGACACGGAAGCTGCAGTGCTGCAGTGCTACCGCGTATCGCCCGGGCCGGATTTCGTGCTGATCGTGCAAGTGGCCGACATGCCGGCTTATCACGAGCTGGCACACCGGCTGTTCACTGCGCACGCCAATGTGCGTAACGTGAAGACCTATTTTGCAACTCACCGCAGCAAGTTCGAAACGCGCATTGCCGTGTAGTTGGGCCAAAAGCCACGCGAATGCCTGTGGATAACAATGTGGATGACCACAGGGAAGAACATGGGATAAGCAGGGTATTACCCTGTGTTTATCTTGTTCATTTCCTGTGATTAGGCTGTGATTATGCTGTGTACGGCCGGTGGATTACTTCTTGATCTTCACCGGACGCTTCCAGCTGTCGATGGTGACTTGCTTCGAGCGCGAGATGGTCAGCTTGCCGGCCGGCGCATCCTTGGTCAGTGTCGTGCCGGCCGCCAGTGTGGCGCCTTTACCAACCGTAACCGGGGCGATCAGCTGAGTGTCGCTGCCGACAAACACATCGTCTTCGATCACGGTGCGGAACTTGTTGGCACCGTCATAGTTGCAGGTGATGACGCCGGCGCCGATGTTGACGCGCGAACCGATCGTGGCGTCGCCCACGTACGCCAGGTGATTGGCCTTGCTGTGCGCGGCGACCGTGCTGTTCTTGACCTCGACAAAGTTACCAATGTGGACATCTTCGCCAAGTGCCGTACCCGGCCGCAAGCGCGCGTACGGGCCAATCTGGGAGGCAGCGCCGATCGTGGCGTCCTCGATATGGCAGAACGGCTTGATATTGGTGCCCTCGGCTACGGTGGCATTGACCAGCACGCTGTGCGCGCCGATACGCACGCCGTCGGCCAGCTCGACACGGCCTTCGAACACGCAACCCACATCGATCGTGACATCGCGGCCGCAAATGAGTTCACCGCGCACATCGATGCGTGCCGGATCCATCAACGTCACACCACGTTCCAGCAGTGCGTGGGCAATGTTCAATTGGTGACGGCGCTCCAGCTCGGCCAACTGCACCTTGCTGTTCACACCCGCCACTTCCCATTCGCCGGAAGGCTGGCTCGAGACGACGGGTACGCCGTCGGCCACGGCCTGGGCGACGATGTCGGTGAGGTAGTACTCGCCCTGGGCATTGGTGTTCGACAGCGCCGCCAGCCACTTCTTGAGGTGGCGGGTCGGAATCGCCATGATGCCGCTATTGATTTCCTTGATGGCGCGTTCGGCCTCGGTCGCATCTTTCTCTTCGACGATACGCACGATCTTGCCATCTTCACGCACGATACGGCCCAGCCCGAATGGATTGGCCTGCTCGACGGTCAGAATGCCCAGCTTGTCGCGACCTGCGGCCTCGACCAGGCGACGCAGCGTATCGATCGTGGTCAGGGGCACGTCGCCGTACAGCACGATCGTCGGCTGATCATCGTCCAGTTGCGGCAGCGCCTGCATGACGGCGTGACCGGTGCCCAGCTGTGGTTCCTGCAGCGCGGTATCGATCGTGCTGCCGGTGGATTCTGCCACTGTTGCGACCATCTCTGGCACCGCTGCGCCTCCATGTCCGTAAATCACGCATAATTTCTGCGGACTCAGGCCACGCGCGGTATCGATGACGTGGCGCAAAAGGGGCTTACCAGCCAATGGATGCAGTACTTTCGGCAAGGCAGACTGCATGCGTTTGCCCATACCGGCGGCGAGGATCACAACGTTCATAAGCCGTTCTCAAAAAGTTGAATATATGAAAAATTTTAGCATGCGCGATGGCGCGTTCCGACGTGCGTTCGCACTCCTGCTGCTTGCCATGACGGTCATGGCCGCCGGTTGCAGCTCGATTCGCTTTTCGTACAACCAGGGCGACACTTTACTGTACTGGTGGATGAACTCGTATGTCGACTTCGAAGGTCAACAAGCGGATGTGGCCAAGCGCGATATCAAAGCCGTGTTCCAGTGGCATCGCAAGACCGAATTGCGTGACTATGCTGCATTATTGGGCACGTTCAAGCGCCAGCTGGCTGGCAACCCGACCCAGGCCGACCTGCTTGGCGCCTACCGCGAGATCCGGGTACGCGCTGATCGCCTGGGCCAGCGCGCCGTGCCGGAGCTGACGACGCTGGCCATGTCGATCACACCCGAGCAGATCACCCACATGGAGCGCAAGTTCAAGGACAAGAACGACGAATACCGCCGCAAGTTCATCGATGGCAGTGCCGACAAGCGCCAGCGCGCCCGTTTCAAGAAATCGATGGAGCAAATGGAACTGTGGTTCGGAAACTTCAGCAGCGAACAGGAGACAACCCTGCGCCGCGCGTCCGACCTGCGTCCGCTGGACAACAACCTGTGGCTGGAAGAACGCCAGTATCGCCAGCGCCGCGTGCTGGCGGTACTGACCGAGATCCAGCAAAAGAAACTCAACCGCGAGCAAGCTGCAGCGCGCGTATCGAGCTTGATGCGTGAGATGTCCAGCCGCATGGACTCGCCGGAGCGCAAGGGTTTCTACGATGCCAGCATCGATCACACTACCAAGTTCATCCTGACGGCGATCCGGATCGCGACGCCCCAGCAGAAAGCCCATGCGCAGGAGCGCATCCAGGGCTGGATCGGTGATCTCGACGCGCTGGCTGCAGGTAAATAAGCACGCAAAAAAGCACCTGAAGGGCGGCGCGCAATCGCATGTAAACCCCATGCTATAGTGCCGCCCATGCACAGAAAGTCCATCAACTCCAAGCCTACCGGCCTCAAGCCGCACGGCGCGCCGCGCATGGCGCAGCACCAGGTCCGCATCATCGGCGGCGCCTTCAAACGAACTCTTCTCCCGGTCGTCGACGCCCTTGGCCTGCGGCCCACGCCGGACCGCGTCCGCGAGACCGTCTTCAACTGGATCAATCACCAGCTCGGCAATGACTGGGATGCTGCTACCGTGCTCGACCTGTACGCCGGTTCCGGGGCGCTCGGCTTTGAAGCGGCCAGCCGCGGCGCGGCGTCGGTGTTGATGGTCGACAACCACAGCCCGGCAGTACGCCAGCTGGAAGCAAACCGCGACAAGCTCAAGGCGACCAACGTCACCATCCTGCGCGCCGACGCCCTGGCGCTCGTGCGCGATCTGGCCAGCCGTGGCCAGCGCTTCGACGTGATCTTTCTCGATCCGCCGTATCAGCAAGACTTGCTGGCCAAGACCCTGCCGTTGTGCGCGGCGCTGCTGAACGAGGGCGGCATGGTGTATGCGGAAGCCGAAGCGCCGCTACTGGCCGAAGGTGAAGACGTGCCGGACTGGCTTGCAGGCTGGGAGGCAGTACGTGCGGACAAGGCCGGCATGGTCTACTATCATCTGCTCAAGCTGCAAGAAAAGCAGGCATGAGTTGTTGCAAGGCTGTGGAAACTGCACAGCCATTGGGCAAACCGCGCCCCACGCTGGGGCGAATGCCGGGTATTTAAGGCATAATGCGCGTTCTATCACGGTGTATTTTTCACAGGAGCCGCAATGGTTGTAGCTGTTTATCCAGGTACTTTCGATCCGCTCACCCGCGGCCACGAGGA
>Ga0308169_10005020_pt1 | contig 12177 bp, 16 predicted proteins | sample PhyBR1_2_FD_202139 | JGI IMG/M metagenome (GOLD analysis project Ga0308169, IMG submission 202139) | Phyllosphere microbial communities from UC Gill Tract Community Farm, Albany, California, United States - DLSLSB.R1 | ecosystem: Host-associated > Plants > Phyllosphere > Unclassified | place...
CGACGAGGACGAGCACAGCACAGCACCCAGATGTGACCCTGCCCAGCACCGAGCACCATCACCCACCAGCCATGGACCCGGCCACCTTGTCGGACGCCATCTCGTCGTCGTCGGCCCTCTCGCTCGTCCACCAAGTCGCCCACTCGACCGCGCCCCTCCCGACCTTCGCCAGCGGCCTCGACGCCCTCCTCGACCACGCCAACCTCCCGCTCCGCCGAGGCGACATCGTCGAGCTCCAAGGCCTCCCCGGCTCGGCCAAGTCGTCCCTCCTCGTCCACCTCGCCGCAACCGCCCTCCTCCCGCGCACCGCCCACGTCCGCATCGCCGACCACGTCCTCACCGTCCCCGTCGGCGGCAAACACGCACACGTCGCCTACCTCGACTGCACCCCGCGCCGCCTCGACCTCGTCGACCGCCTCGCGAGCCTCGTCCGCCACCATCTCGACCTCGCCATCCGCCGCTTCCGCGCACCGCGCGGCATCGGCGCACCGCGCGATCGAGAGCTCGACTCGCTCGTCGACGAGTGTTTGGCCCGCCTCACCGTGTGGAGCCCGACCGGCACCGTCCAGCTCGCGGCGACCCTGCGCAGCTTGCCCCGGTGGGCCCTCGTCGACGGCAACGCGCACGACGAGCTCGCCTACGTCGTCGTCGACGGCATGAGCGAGTTTGCCTGGGCCGACCAGCACGCCGCCACCTCGTCCTCGTCGGCGGCGGCGTCCTCCTCGAGCGCCTCGGCGGCCACCCGCCGCCCACTGCGCCTCGTCGTCGACGCGCTCGCACACCTGCGCGCGACGCTCGCGCCCGTCGTCTTCGTCTCGCAGTGGGTCTTTCGCCCCGAGGCGACGCTCGCGCACCGGTCGCAGGAGGGGCTGCCGTTCTACGCCGGGCACTACCCCTCGGCGCTCTGGCCCTCGATTCTCTCCTCGCCCCCTCCTCCTCCCACCTCCTCCGCCTCCGCCGCCGCGGCGAGCGCGCCGACGAACCCGCTCGCGCCCCGCCCGGGCGCCCTCCTCCCCATCGCCCTCGCCCTGCACCTCACGCTCCACCCCTCGCCGACCCCGCCCCTGCGCCGCGGCACCCCCCTCGCGCTCCTCCTCTCGGAGCAGCGCCGGCGCGTCCGGGCGCGCGAGCGCGCGCAGAGCGGCGCGGGGGAGAGCAGCTGGGGGACGGCGCTCGGCGGGATAGGCGGGACCGAGGGCGTCAGGGTCGTCGTGAGGAGGCCCGGTGGGCACGAGGTCGGGAGCTTTGACGTCGAGGTGTGGGAGAGGGAGGTCGTGACGTAGCGGGCGAGGGGCGCGTTGTTGTGCAACGAGGACAAGTAGAGGAACTCGGCGCGGCGACGAGCGGGCGCGAGAGAGCGAGAATGAGAAGAAGTGCGAAAGAGGGGCTCGAGCGGTGGTGCTGGACTCGCTCTCTCTCGGCAGCGCAAGCCTCTCGCACTCGGTCCATCTCAGCTCGATGCGATAAAGATGCGTTGCACTGCTTTACGACCCTGCCCCTCGCTCGGCTCGCCCGCTCGCTCGCGCTCAGTGCCGCTCGAGCCAGTCGAGCATGGCGCCGAGGACGCTTTGCCGCCGCGCATCGTCGGCCTCGTCCCTCCCCTTGCGCAGCAGGATGTGCTCGTACTGCGCGCAGCTCGTCGTCGATTCAGCTCGCTTGCCGTCTTCCACGATAAGGAGAGAGAGAGCGTGAGGGAGAGAGCGCGCACGCACCTCGGGGAACAGCTTGAGCTCCTTGTCGGTGCTCTCGGCGAGGCGGTGCAGGTCCTCCGAGCCGTGGTGCGACGTGACGCGGTCGCCTGTGCCGTGGCAGACGAGGAAGGGAACGCGCAGGTGCGCTTGGGCGGCCGAGAGGGCGAGGATGCCCTGCGGGCGAGAGAGCACGGTGCGCGAGTCAGCGAGGTGCGCTTCGTGTGCATGAGAGCAGGTGCACATCGAGAGAGCGGCAGAGAAGGAGGGAGAGAGGGAAGCGCACCTGCAAGATCGCCAACCCGGTCGCGATCCTTAGCTTGCCGTGGTACGTCTGCGGATCGCGGTTGAACACCTCCTCGACCTCTGGGTCCTCCGAGTTCTTGCCCTTGTTGGCGCTCGCGAGCGGGAGCGGGCCCGCGACGCTCGCCAGGGCGCGCCCGACGAGCTCGACGAGGTACGACGGGCGCGAGGTGCGCGAGATGGCGAGCATCGGGCACAGGAAGAGGCCGCCTGTGATGGTCGGGCGGAACGAGGCGTCGGCGCGAGAGGGAGAGGGGGACGAGGTGGACGAGGGGAGCGACGTGTCGCGCGAGGTGCCGTACTTCCTGAGGGGAGAAGAGACCGGCTTGAGCGTCAGTACCGCTCTGCGTCGTGCGACGACCTTACTCGAGCGACACGAAGAGGAACGAGAGACGCACAGGCACGTCAATGCGGCCGTGAACCCACCGAGCGACTGGCCGGCGACAAAGACCTTGCGCGCGGGCGCCTGCGTGACGGACCCGCTCGCATTGTCGCGCACGAGCTCGTAGTCCTGCACGGCGACGTCCTTGATGACCTCGTACACGGCGTCGGCTGCGAGCGAGTACCTTGAGAGCGTAAGTGCCTGCGCGCTGGTGCGACGAGGGCGAGGAGAGAGAGAGAAGGACGCACCGAGCGCGTCCATCGAGGGGCAGTAGACGTGGATACCGGTCGAGCGACCGTGCCCAGGCAGGTCAGGAACGATGACTCGATACTGCAAGATACGGAGGAGCGTCAGCGATTGCCCTCGAGGCGAGAGCGGAGGAGAAGGAGGGACGCACGCCGGCGTCGAGGAACTTGTCGGCGTGCATGGCGAACTTGCCGCCAAAGTCGTTGATGCCGTGGATGAAGACGAGGTCGCTGTCTGCAGGTGCGCTCGAGGGAGGCATCAGCGCAAGGACAGCGGGGAGAGAGAGCGAGGGAAGAGGGACGGACTGCGGTCGGGAGCACCTCGAGTTGGCTCCCACACCTGGTAGGCGACCCAGTCGGAGTCGCTGTCGCCGAGGCGGACCTTGCCGTCGCGATGAGAGTGCGACTGGCGGACGCGGTGCTCGTCTGGTGCGCGAGGGAGGGCGTGGCGGCCCCAAGTCGGGTCGTTGTCGGGCGGGCGGTGGAGGAGCTGTGCGGCGAGAGAGTGGGTGTCGCTGGGTGCGGGGATGGAGAAGTAGGCTTGGTGCTCAGGTGGAGGGACCCAGACCATGGCAGCTGGTGCGGTGGGAGAAGAGCGAGGAGTGGCCAGGAGAGGGAGGGAGGCGGTGCTCGCCCAAGGCAATGCGGCTCGCCGCCTTCATCAGCTCCAGCTCGCTTCCACCTCGCCCTCTCGCTCCACGACCACGCTAGGGGCCATGGCTGCTCCCCAGCCCGCCATCTTTGGCACCCCCGCACTCGACCAGGCCGTCGCAGGCGTCACCGCCGGCATCGTGTCCACCTTCGCCCTCCAGCCCCTCGACCTCCTCAAGGTCCAGCTCCAGGTCTCCACCGCGCCCAAGACCCGCTCCGCCTGGTCCAACATCCAGTGGGGGCTGCGCGAGATTGTTCGCACCGGCGGCGCAAAGGCCCTCTACCGCGGCTTGACCCCGAACCTCGTCGGCAACGCCTCGAGCTGGGGGTCCTACTTCCTCTGGTCCGTCCCGCTCCTTCTTCTTCCCTGCAGCTTCTCGATCACCCCTCGCTGACCCGCCCGCTCCCCCCGCAGGTACACGATGCTCAAGGCCCGCATGGACGGCGGCAAGGACCACAAGCTGAGCGCAGGTCAGCACCTCCTCGCCTCGGCCTCGTCCGGTGCGTCCAGCCTCTCTCTCCCGTGCCGAGTCTGCCTCGAGACCCTGCTGACCCAGCGAAGCGGACCCTGTGCGCAGGCGTAATCACGGCCGTCCTCACCAACCCGATCTGGGTCGTCAAGACGCGCATGTTCACGACTGCGGCCGGCCAGGACAAGGCCTACCGAGGCGTGACTCGTGCGTCCCCTTTCCTCTGCATCTCTGCGCGCAGACGAGCGCCCACGCTCATGCCGACTGCTCGCCCGCAGACGGCCTCGCGACGCTCGCGCGGGAAGAAGGCCTGCGCGGCATGTCAAAGGGCCTCACGCTCGCTATCGTCGGCGTCTCGAACGGCGCCATCCAGTTCATGGCCTACGAGGAGATGAAGAAGCGCCGTGTCGAGCTGCGGCGCAAGAGGCTCGGCGGCGGCGCGAGCGAGGAGGAGGTCAAGACGCTCGTGCGTCGGCTCCCTCTTCCCTCTCTCTCTCTCGGCGAGGCAAGTTCGCCCTGCTGACGTGCGCTCGTCCACAGAGCAATCTCGAGTACATCCTCATGTCGGGCTCGGCCAAGCTCGTCGCCATCGCCATCACGTACCCGTACCAGGTCGTTCGCTCGCGGATACAGGTGCACCCGCCTCTCTCCTCGTCCTGTCCCTCTCATCCCCTCATCGTTGACTCATGCCGTCCCGCACACAGTACCAACCCGGCGTGTCGACTTTGCCGACGATCGCGCACGCCGCCGTCCCGCCACCACCCCCACCAAGCTCTTCCGCACCACCCCCCCTCTCGTCCGCCTCCTCCCGCACCGCTCCTCTCCCGCCTTCCCCTCATACCTCCTCCGCCCCTCCTCGACCCTCCTCCTCCTCCTCGATCGACCCCTACCGCTCGATCCCCGACGTCCTGCGCCGCACGTACGCCGCCGAGGGCCTCGGCGGCTTCTACAAGGGCATCGCGACCAACGCCGTCCGGATCCTGCCCGGGACGTGCGTCACGTTCGTCGTGTACGAGCAGACGAGCCGGTTCTTGAGTCGGTGGGCGGGAAGGAGGGAGGCGGCGAGGAGGAGAGACGGCGGCGAGATGGGCTGAGCGGGCGAGGGAGAGCAAGAAGTAGACGAGCAGAGCGGGACATAGAGCGTTCTCTCCTCTCTCGATCGGGCGCGCGAGAGTGTCTGCAAGGCGAGAACGTGAAAGCTGCGCTGCAGCGTCGTCCTCGAGCCCCTGTACAAGCTGCTCCTCCTCGTCCCCTCCTCGCTCGCCCGCTCGACAGCGTTCGACCGACCCTCGCTGCGCTCACGCCTTGGGCACGACAAACAGCTCGGGCTTCATGCTGAGCTTGCACAGGCGCGCGACGAGGCCGCCCAGCTGGACGACGGTCGATACGCCCTCGAGGATGCGCATGTGGGCGAAGCCGATCTCCTGCGGGGCGAGAAGAGGGGCGTCAGGAGCACGTTCGAGGAGTTGGAGAACGCTGCCGAGAGAACGAGAGCCCGGGAGAGGGAGAGACAACGCACGCGGATGAACTCGAGCTTGATGTACTCGTGCAGGCCGTCCATGTTCTTGACGACGCGGAACAAGGTCGTGACGATGTCGACGGCCGAGTAGCCCTTGTCCCACAGCTCGCCGAGCGCGTCCATGGCCGGGTCGATGCGGCCCTTGGCGCAGTCCTTGATGAGGGCCTGCACCTTGACCGGGTGCGGCTGGTCGCACACCTTGAACACCTCGTCGGCGCCGACAAAGTTGAAGCCCGAGAAGGTCGACTGGAGGTTGTTGACCGCCTGGCGCATGTCGCCCTCGGACGTGAAGACGAGCGCCGTCAGGCCGCCCTCGTTGTACGGCACCTGCGCGCGCGAGAGCAGTCCGAGTCAGCGAGGCCGCTCCTCGAGAAGGCGAGAGAGTGGGAAAGGAGCAGAGGCGCACCTTTTCGAGCTCGCAGATCTCCATGAGGCGCTTGAGGAGCTCCTTGTCGCTCAGGCGCGCGTACCGCAGGATGGCGCACCGCGACTGGATCGGCTCGATGATCTTGTTGCTCTGGTTGCACGCGAGCGCGAACCTCGTCGTGTTGCTGTACAGCTCCATCGTGCGCCGGAGGGCCTGCTGCGCGCCCGTCGTCATCGAGTCGGCCTCGTCGAGGATGATGAGCTTGTGGCGTCCGATCGGGAGCGTCACCTTCTTCTGCGCGAACGTCTTGATGCGGTTGCGCACGACGTCGATGCCGCTGCGCGCAGGCGCGGTCGAGGGTCAGTGCTGCGCGGCGGCGAAAGGCAGAGAGCGAAGGGTGAAAGAGGAGAACGCACCGTTCGTCGGACGCATTGAGCTCGAGGACGCCCTCCTTGTAGTTGTCGCCGAGGAGCGCTCGCGCGAGTGCGAGGATGCTCGTCGTCTTGCCGATACCGGGCGAGCCCTGCGAGCACGATGAGGAGGGTCAGCTCTGCGAGGTGGACGAGGAGGTATGGGAGAGAAGGCGCACCGAGATGATGATGTGCGGGCAGTTGCCGTCGCGGGCGATGACTTTGAGGCGCTCGATGGTCTCGGTGTTGCCGACGATGTCGTCGAGGGTGCGAGGGCGGTGCTGCGAGCGGGCGGAGGAGGAGCAGGGACGGAGGTGGGGAGGGGAGCGAGGTCAGCTCGAGCTCTGTGGGCGGCGTGTGCCGCGAGGGTGTACCTTCTCGACCCTGTGTGAGGATGCGAGTCAGTCTCGGTCAATCCATACAGCGAGAGGGGGCAAGAGAGGACGCGGAGCGACGCGAGGAGATGAGGACGAGGACGGGGACGAGGACGCACCAGGGGAGCTCAAAGGCGACAGGGGCGTCGTCCTCCTTGGCCTTGCCCTTGGCTGCAGAGCTGGTCGACTGGAACGGCAGCGTGGCGGACATGGCTGGCGGTGTGGTCGAGGGGAGACGACGACGACGACGGCGGAGCTGGCTCTCCTCTTGCCGCCTCGTCTCGCTCTCGTGCGCTGAGAGCTGCTGCACACGCTGCTATGCCACGCTTGCTTCGACCCACTACGACAGCCTCACTCGAGCATCCGTGCGTGACTCGGGCAAACAAGGCGGCTGGGCTCGCGAAACGACTCGCCGCCGCTCCTGCGCTCGCCAAGCTCTTTGCGCGAGCTTGATGATGGGGTCCAGCAGCCAGTCAAGTGCGCGTGCGCTACCGCGCTGGCTCGTCGCTCGCGCTGGTCGCTCTCCCTCGTTGTCGACGCCGCTTCCTCTCCTCGCCGCATCTTCTCGCGCACGCCGACCACCCTCGATTCGCGGCTCGCAGATGCTACGAACATAGCCTCGCAGCAAATCGCACGCTGCCGGGCCCATAATAACCGCGAGGCCGCGCTATGCTGCTCGACGCCGCCTCAAGGACGGACTCGAGCGCTGCGGTCGCTCGCCTGCGGTCTCTGCCTCGCTCCGTCGCGCTTCGCTCGAGCTGTGCTACGAGCCCCTGTCTTGGTGACCAAGGCGGCCGTATTCTTCCCCAAGACCTGGTCGTCGTCGCGCCGCTCCCCTCGTTCTTCCTTAGCTTCGTCCTCGCACCCCTTCCGTCACCCCTCCGCCCCTGTGTAGCCATGCAGTGCATCTGCATCGATCTTGCTTGGATAGCCGAGCCTGCTGTGTACAGCGCTGCAACGAGAAAAGCCGCCGTTGACGAGCGAGCGGCCGCGCTGCTGCGCCAACTTCCGCGGGTCGTCGCTTCGACCGCTCGTCCTTCGACAGCACCGACAAGGGCCCGCGCCGACCTTCTGCACCGGCCCAGGAGCACCACAGCACACCCTCTCCACCACTCGAGCGACCGCGCCTCGCCCTGGGCGACGTTCCACCGCCATCTCTCCTCGTCCTTCGACAAGCAGCGGCCCGCCCCGACCTCGCGCGCCCAGCCTGGCCTCGCTAGCCGCCCTTGCAAGCTGGGACTCGGTCTTCTGGCTCGCACACACCTTCACCTCGGCCCTCGTCCTCTGGCGCGCCTTCCGCCGCTCCCTCCCCGCCGCCATCAACCCAGCCGCCGACACCGCCTCGCCCGCCTCGACCGACGCAACCATGTCCACCGCCGCCACCACGACCGCCGCCAACGGCTCCGATCCCGCCGCGCCGTACCCCGAGCCGAGCTCGACCTACCCCGAGGACGTCGTCGAGCTGCACCACCCGGACGGCCGCACCTCGCAAGCGGTCGTTACTGTGCGTCCCTCTCGACTCGCCTTGTCTGTGCGCGACCTGAAGCTGACTCTAGACTGCTGTGCACCGCTCGCAGCGCTGCTGGGCCGATGAGCAAGCCCCGGAGGCCGTGAGCGAGGCGGCTCGCTTGGGCATCCCGTTCACCCCTGTGCGTCTCGTTCTCTCCCTCGCGCGCTGCGCTTTTTGAGCCTCGCTCTCATGCTCACTCGCTGTTCCTCCTCGCAGCTCGCGCCCGGCCGCCTCGAGGTGCTCCACCCCGACGGCAGCAAGACCGAGGTCGTCGAGAAGGACGTCGTCGTCGTCGACAAGGGCTTCCTCCGCGGCGACATCATCCGCAAGCGCGCCACCACCTCGGCCGCCTCGTCCCGCAAGCAGCAGCAGGCCGGCCAGATCGTCGACCTCAAGACCGAGGTCCAGCTGCAGCGCGTCCTCGATGGCGAGGTCCTCCCCGGCTGGCACGACACGGCCTCGCTGCGCGCCGCAGGCCGCATCGCGCGCGCCGACCACGTCGTCGAGCCCACGAGCGGCTGGGTCGGCGTCGTCGAGGAGGTGTTCGAGATGGCCATGATCGAGGTCAGCGACGGCGTCGTGCGCCGCGTGTGCGACACGGGCACGAGGCTCTCGGTCGGTAACAGCACCGAGGCCATCAGAGAGATGCTCGAGGAGCGAGGCGAGAGCGTCCTCGCGCACTTCATCGCCTCGGCCGACCTCAAGCAGGTGCGCTCGCTCCCCCTCTCAGCCTCTCTCCACCCCCCCCTCGCACGCCCTCTCGCTCTGAGCAAGCGTACTGACCCGCTGCGTGCGCGTTCATGCAGATCCTCGACGTCAAGCAGTGCATGATCGCCGTCAACTGGCTGTGCCGCAACCAGCAGGCGTCGTCCGACTCGTGGGACCGCCCCAAGCGGTACTGGGTCGACCTCGACCAGCTCGTCCTCGTCCGCTCGACCGTCGACCACCTCCACACGGTCTACGACAAGGTCGCCTTCCGCGACCCGTCGCTCTTCCCCGCGCAGCCCTCGCGCTGGCGCGACGCCTACCCCGAGGGCCACCGCGTTTTCGCCATCACGGCGACCCGCACCGAGGCGACCGTCCTGTGGCAGGACGGCACGACGACGACCGGGCCGACGCCCTCGTTCGAGCAGACGCCGACCGTCGACGAGGACGACGACGTCTTCCCGGGCGACCTCGGCGTCTTCTCGGGCGTTTCGCCGTCGCGCATCGGCGTCGTGCAGAGCAAGGACTCACGGCGGCGCACGATCAAGCTGCGGTACCTCTCGGCGCGCGCCGAGCCCCTCTCGAGCAGCGGCGCCGCCGAGGACGAGGAGGAGACGGTCTCGGGCCTCGAGTTCGACCCGCACGGCCCGCCGCCCGACGCGTACGGCGTGCGCAGGGGCGACTGGGTCCTCATCACGCCCGAGGGCGTCGACAACGGCGCGACGGTGCCGACCGTGCCCAAGCTGGGCGAGAGCGAGGTCGCAGCCGGGTTGATGCCGTCCGGGGAGGACCTTCGAGCAGAGGTGCGTCGCTGCGGAGAGGGGCTTGTCGCCTCCCTTCTTTCGCTCTCTCTTGCTCTCTTTCATCTCTGCCGAGCCTGTGCGCTGACCCTTGGCGCCTCTCGCCCGCAGCTCTCGACCCTCGGCCTCTCCTACTGCCAGACCGTCGCCGACACGTACGCCCCGCCCGCCGTGCAGGAGAGCCCCGCCGCGCTCGCCGCCGTCAACTGGTATGGCGAGGTGTGGGACCTCCTCCTCGACGGCCGCGCCCTCGTCCGCTTCCCCAACGGCGACCAGCAGCCGTTCCCCGTCCACCGCCTCGTCCTCCTCGACGACGGCATGGACCCCGAGGGCGAGCTCGCCGGCGCGCTTGACGGCGAGGACGACGCCATGTCGACCGACGGCGAGTCCGACGGCAGCTGGCTCACCGAGGACGGCGACGAGGGCGACGTCGTCATGTCGGCGGCGGCGGATGGCGAGGGGCTCGAGGTCGTCGTCGACGCCGTCATGGAGGACGACTCGCAGGACGAGGACTACGAGACGGAAGAGGAGGGCGCGCAGGTGGACGCGCCGAGGCGGAGTGGGAGGAAGCGAGGGCGGGAGGGCGACGACAACGCCAAGGGCTGGGCCGACGAGGACGACGAGCTCGCCGATGCCGGCGCTGCACCCGCATCGTCCGACGCCAACGGCAGCGCGGCACCTACGGCCGCCGCCGCCGCACCCGGATCCTCCTCCGCCACCGCCGCCTCGTCCTCTTCCTCCTCCGTCGCCGCCGCCGCTCCCGCACCGACTGCGCCCGCTCCTGCGCCCGCCGCGACGTCCGTCTCGATGCCGGGCGAGGTCGAGGAAGACTTCCCAGACTGGAGCCGGTTCGAGGTGCTCGAGGAGGCGCCGCTCGACCATCACTACATCGGCGAGCCGGTCCAGGTCCCGGGCAAGGCGTTCATGAGCCGCATGCGCAAGGAGCACAAGGTCCTCGCGAGCTCGCTGCCTCGTGCGTCCCTCTCTCGCTCTCTCTACGTGCGTCGAGCTGCTGCGCGCCGAGCTCGACGAGCTGACGTCCCTGCTTCGCCCATGCAGCCAACATCCTCGTGCGCGCGTACGAGAACCGCCTCGACCTCCTGCGGTGCCTCATCATCGGCCCGCTCGACACGCCGTTCCAGAACGCGCCGTTCCTGTTCGACGTCTTCCTCCCGCCGTCCAAGTTCCCGCAGGACCCGCCGCAGGTCTTCTTCCACTCGTGGGCGAGCGGCACGCGCGTCAGCCCCAACCTGTACGTCGAGGGCAAGGTGTGCTTGAGCTTGCTCGGGACCTGGAGCGGCGACAAGGACGAGGTGCGTCGGCGCTTCCTCCTCCTCTCCCTCCTCCTCGGTCGACCTCGCACCCTCGAGTTCTTCCCCGACTGACTCGCCGACGCTCTCGCAGAACTGGAGCGCGGCAAAGAGCTCGATCCTGCAGATCTTCATTTCGATCCAGGGCCTCATCATGGTCGAGAACCCTTACTTCACCGAGGTGCGCCCGCCTCGTCCTCCCTCCTTCCTTCCCTCGCCCTGACCGCCCGACTGACTCTCGCCCTTCTCCTCTTCTCTGCTCGCAGCCTGGCTTCGAGAAGCAGATCGGCACGGCCGAAGCGACGGCCGCCTCGGAGCTGTACAACGAGCGCACGCTCGTCCTCACGCGCGCCTTCGTCAAGCGCGCGTGCGAGTACCCGCCGTCCTCGTTCGCGCGCGAGATCGCCGCCTACTTCTTCCGCGGCCTGCCCGGGCAGCAAGGCGGCGCGCTCGCGGCCATCATCGAGCAGAGCAACCGGCTCCTCGCCGAGAGCGAGCAGTGGCACGCTCGGGAGGGCGCCGACGCCGAGGGGGACGGCGACGAGGCCAAGCCGCCGCAGAGCGCCGTCGTGCCGTCGCAGAGGGTCCTGACCGAGGGCGCGGGCCTGTCGCTGCGGCGCACGGTCAAGGCTCTCGAGGAGCTCGTCAAGCGCGGGCCCAAGGTGGACGAGGCGGGCGCAGCATGACGCGCCGAGCGGTGCAGGGGTCTCGAGGCAGCGTAGATTTGCTCGCTGGGTCTGTGCAGGTGCGCATTGCAAGCCATCGTTCTTGACGTCCAGCGAGAGCTCGCTCGGGCGTGTCGACGTCGTCGAGAGGGCCGAGTTCAGAAGACCGTCTTCCGGGTTCGGTCAGCGCTCGTCTTGCCTGTGAGTGCATCGCAAGCCTCGCACGCATGCTGTCGCTCAGCGCAATGCAGTGAGGAGAGGAGAGGTCGGGTTGCCGGACTTGGGCGCGACGAGTTGCCCGAGGGGTTCGGACTCTCTCGTCCACCACAGCCTCTGCTCGCTCGAAGCAAAGCCCAGCAGCGCGCGAGCACCACATCACAGCATGCTCCGCTCTGCAGCAGCCCGCGCACCTCGTTGCCGCCTCGCCCCTCGCCTCGCCTCTCGTCCCCCCACCCTCTCCGCCTCGGCGGCCGCCCTCCCTCGCATGGCCGCCTCGTACAGCGCAAGCGCACCACGGCCGACCTCGAGCCACGCCCAGCCCCTGTTCAGGCTCGACCCGCCGACCGCCGAGGAGGAGGAGGCCGACTTCCGCGCCCAGGTCGACGCCGTCGCCGAGTGGTTCTCGTCGCCCCGCTTTGCGCGCACCAAGCGCCCCTATTCGGCAGAACTCGTCGCCACCAAGCGCGGCACCCAGCCCGTCTCGCCCCTCCACCCGTCCAACCTCTCGGCCAAGAAGCTGTGGGCCGCCCTCGAGCGCGCGGCCGACAAGGGCGTCCCG
>Ga0308169_10005021_pt1 | contig 12176 bp, 7 predicted proteins | sample PhyBR1_2_FD_202139 | JGI IMG/M metagenome (GOLD analysis project Ga0308169, IMG submission 202139) | Phyllosphere microbial communities from UC Gill Tract Community Farm, Albany, California, United States - DLSLSB.R1 | ecosystem: Host-associated > Plants > Phyllosphere > Unclassified | place...
GAGCCGAGGTCGAGCGTGAGCTCGACCTCGTCGTCGTCGGCGCTCATCTCGTCGTCGACGTCGAGCCCGTCGTCGTCGCACGGCTCGGCGGCGAACGGGTCCCCCCTCGCGGCCTCCCAGCGGCGCATGCGCTCGACAAAGTGCTCCTCCTCGTCGCGCGTCGCCGAGCGCAGCTGCTCGAACGCGACGTGGTGCAGGCGCTCGGCCTCGCCGAGCTCGTCGGCGCGGGCGAGGCTCAGGAGCGGCGTCGAGAGCGGGCTCGCGGGGTCGCACTGCATGGGCGAGGTGCAGGAGGTGGCGCGGCGGAGAGGGGGAGGGACGAGTGGGAGGGGGTGGGCGAAGGCGGAGGAGGAAGGGGGTGCGGCGGCGGCGCACGCGGCGAGGAGGGCGGACGAGCCGAGGCTCGTGTCGGGCGAGGTTGACGGCGAGGGGAGCGAGTCGGGCGGCGAGTCGGACGCGAACGACGAGTCGTCGAACGAGCCCTTGGACGACGAGAGCGAGGCGTGCGACGGGAACGACGACGACTCGGTCGAGGGGTTGCGCGTGCGCTCGGTGGTGAGGTGCGTCGCCGCCTCGTCGATGCCGGGGAGGGCGAACGCGCCGGCCGACGAGCAGAACACGGGCTGCGGGTGGATCGACGCGCCGAACGACGACGACGTCGACGAGGCGGGGTCCACGGCGAGGGCGGCGGCTGGGCCGAACGGGTGAGGGTGGGTCCACAGGTGGTCGGGCTCATGCGGTGGCGGGTAGAGTGCTGGCTGCGACTGCTTGAGCGGCGAGGGCGGTTTGTGCGTCGAGGCCGAGTCCCCACCCTGTTCTCAAGGGGGGTCAGCGACGGAGCGGGGGGTGGGTCGTCGCTCGAACGAGACAGGGAGAGAGGGGCGGACGCACACCGTAGCCCACGCGAGTCCTCTTTGCCCGCTTGGCGTCGCCCCGAGTCGGCGAGCGGTACTGGGTCCATGTCGCTGTTGCACCACCGCGGTCTGGCGAGGCGGAGGAGGGGTCGAACGAGAGGACGGACGAGAGGGACGACGAGCGTCGGCGGGTGCGGCACAGGGGTCTCAACGGTGTCGGAGGTGCGCTCGTCATGCGGGACGAGCGCGGTAGGGGCGAGAGCGAGAGAGGGGGGAGGAGAGGCAGGCTTCCCGGTCGACGTCGACGAGATCATCGCCTCGACTCGCCTTTCGTGGTTCGAGTGCAGCCGCGCAGTGTTCATGAGTGCATCAGAGAGCACTTCCACCCAACAAAGACACAGCTCGAGCGAGTCGAGGTGCCGCTCACTTCGACCCTTGGTCGACGTCCGACTTCCCCGCCATCCCCTCTGTCGCACCAGCTCCCGCCGATCGTTTGCCTGCTCGCCTGCTCTGCACGAGTCCACACGGACCCCGCCACCGTCTCGCCCGCCGCCCTCTCGCCCCAGCGCCGCAACCCGCTCCTCGCCGGCTCTCTCCTCCTCACCGATCGACCTCGAGCGACGTCGGCGATGAACCCATGGCGACCTTAGCCACTGCCGACCCTCTCGACACGCGCACAAGCCCGCCCCAGACCCGCCGCGCCGTACCCGGACCCCTCAGCTCTGCGTTCCACGACTCGGCCGCCAGCGCGAGCCGGCCCGCCGCGGCACCACCACCTCCGCCTCCACCGCACACGGCCTACGTCCTCTCGTGGACGCCCGACTCGCCCTGGAGGAAGATCCCGCTCCCGCCAGCGAGCGCCTTCTTCGGTGCGTCCCCCTTCCCCTCGCCTCCGGAGCAGTTCCCCACCGCGAGCCGGACGCTGACCCCCTCCCCCCCCCTGGACCGGGTCGTGTGCAGCGGGCGCGCTCGCAGGCGCCGCCTCGAGGACCGTCGTGTCGCCGCTCGAGCGCCTCAAGATCATCCTGCAGGGTGCGCCCCCTTGTCCCTCGTCGGCGACGCTCGCGCCGGTTGACTCGCGGGGCTGACTCTTCCTCCCTCCCTCCCTCACGACCACCTCGCAGTCCAAGGCGCGTCGGCGCAGTACAACGGCGTGTGGCAAGGGCTCAAGAAGATGTGGCGAGAAGAAGGCTTCAAGGGTGCGTCCCCCCCCTCCTCCTCTCGCTCGCTCGCTCCTGCTCCTGCCCGGCGCGCCGGCGCAAAGAGAGCCTCGGCTGACCCGCCCCGCCGCGCGCGCAGGCTACATGCGCGGCAACGGCATCAACGTCCTCCGGATAGCGCCCTACTCGGCCGTGCAGGTGCGCCTGCCTCTCCCTCTCCCTCTCCCTCCCTCTCCTCCCCTTGAGCGCGCTGACCCCCTCTCGATGCTCGCCGCGCGCAGTTCTCGTCGTACGAGATGTTCAAGGGCGCGCTCAAGAGCGACGACGGCTCGATCGACACGCCGAGACGGCTCCTCGCCGGGTCGCTCGCCGGCATCTGCAGCGTCGTGAGCACGTACCGTGCGTCGGCCTGCTCTCGCTCTCGTTTGACGTGCGCGCGCGCGGCGCAATGCTGCGCGCGTTCGTCTGCTCGAGTGTGTTGTTCGACTGACGCCTTGTGCACGCGCAGCTCTCGACCTCGTGCGCTCGCGCCTCTCGGTCGAGTCGGCGTCGCTCGGGATGCGCGAAGGGCGCACCGACGGGCGCAGCACGGGCATCGTGCGCATGACGGTGTGCGTCGCCCTCCTTCCTCTCTTTCTCTGTCTCTCTCCGTGCACGTCGGAGCGTGACTGATAGGTCTCGACGAGCGTCCGCAGGCGGGTCATGAAGGAGGAGGGCGGCGTCAAGGCGCTGTACCGAGGACTCGTGCCGACCTCTGCAGGTGCGCCCCCTTCCCTCTCTCTCCCTCTTTCCCTCCCTCGTCCCTCCTCGCCCGGTCTGACGCCTCCCTCACCCCTCGTCCGCAGGCGTCGCGCCCTACGTCGCCTTCAACTTTGCGTCGTACGAGCTCCTCAAGCTCCAGATCTCGGGGCTCGACCCGCAGCACCGCCCGCCCAACACGTTCGAGAAGCTCGTCTGTGGAGGAGTGGCGGGAGGGATCTCGCAGACGGTGCGTCGATGCGCTCGCGCGCTCCTCTCCTCCCTCCCTCTCTCCCCCTTCCTTATCCTCTTTTCTCCCTCCTTCCTCCCTTCTCCCTCCCCATCGACACGCACGCCGCAAATGAGGCGCAGTGCAGCGAGCTGACGCACCTCGGCCGCTCCCCGCAGCTCACCTACCCGGCGGACCTCCTGCGACGGCGCATGCAGATGGTCGGGCTCAAGAGCCAGGCGCTCGGCTACCAGTACAAGGGCGCGTGGGACGGTGCGTGCTCCCCCCCCTCATACTCTCGCGCTCGCGCTCGTGCTTGACTCTCGCGCCGGCTGGACGGCGAGGCGACGGCGACGGCCGACCGCCTCGTCGTCCTGCCAGTTTGGCTTTGCGGGCACGACGCTGACGCCCCGCCTCTTGTGCGCGCAGCCGTCTTCACCATCATCCGCACCGAGGGGATCCGGGGCATGTACAAAGGGTGCGCCATCTCGTCCTTCTTCGTCCTTCCCTCGAGCTCCTCTTCTCCCGTTCCTTTTTCCCCTGCTCGCCCGGCTGACGCTCGCCCTCTCGCCCTGCAGCATCTGGCCCAACCTCCTCAAGTGCTTCCCCGCCATGTCCGTCTCGTTCGCCGTGCGTCGCTCCCTCCTCTCTCGCTCTCTCTCTCCTCGCGAGCTCTCGCCCGGACGCGCTCGAGCCGCTCCTGACCTCCCCCCTCCTTCTCCTCGTCCCCCTCCCTCGTCCACGCGCGCAGGTCTACGAGGTCTCGAAGGAGCACATGGACGCCTGGAGCGCTGCACGCGCAGACGCAGACTCGGCCGACGAGGAGTAGACCTTTGGCGGCGACGGCGGAGCGCAGGAGGAGGAGGGGGATCCCGAGCACATTCATCCCGCCATGCCGTGTCTGTACATTCCTTGTCGTCGACTGTATGCCTCATGCCATAGAGCTTTTTATCCTCGCTGTCTGTCTGCGTCGAGGAAGAGAGAGACAAGTCGAAGCTGGCCTTCCCAAATCGAGCTTCCCTCTCGGCTCGCTCGTCTCGTCGAGCTCTCGCTCTCGCTCTCGCTCGCAGCTCTCGAAGCCTGGTCAGGATCTGCACCTGTACGGACTCGCGTTGCAGGAGGAAGAGCAGCGACGACCGGCGCGCTGCGAGAAAAAGCGTTCCCCCACCTCTGCCGCACGGACCCACCTCGAGATGAGGTCCCGCCCTGCGAGGTCGACGTCAGCACGCCGCGCTCGAAGCGCGAGCTGGGAGAGAGAGAGAGAGGAGAGCGCACCTCACGTGCTGCACCCGGCGAGGAGGCGCTTGAGGTTGAAGGCTGCGAAGTCCGCCTCGGCGCGCTCGACAAAGCCGTCCCAGTCGAGGCCGTGCGTGATGCGCGCCATCGCGGCCGCCGCCTTGATCCACTTGCGCGCCTCGGCGTCGCCGCTCGCGCTGCGCTCGAGCCCGTTGCGGCCGGCAATCTTGAGGAAGAAGCGCTCGGCGATCGAGCGCTTGACCGTGACGGTGAACGGCGCGGCGACGACCTCGACAGCCTTGGGCGTCTCGTGAAAGTCGGCGCCCGCCGCGACCATGCCCTTGAGGTCGTACTGAGCGCTGAGGCGGGTCGCGTCGGTCGCGTGCGATGAGCCGATGGCGTGCGCGCAAATGAGGCACGGCTCGACGAGGTCCGGCCGGTACGAGCCGCGGCGCGGCGAGTAGGTCGCCTCGAGGTGCTGGACGATGCGCTTGAGGTTACGCACGAGCTTGGACATCTGGAACGCCGAGACGGGCTGGCGCGACTTGGACTCGGCGCGTAGGGCGATGTAGCGCGACGACGGGCCGATGAGCTCGGCGCGGCGAGCGACCTGCTGCGGCGAGTCGATGCGCTCGTCGGCGCAGTAGGCGCACGTGCAGCCGTCGGCGAAGTGGGCCCTGAGGACGCCCTTGCGCATGCTCTGCGGCGCCTCGGCGGGGACGTACGCGATGAAGACCTCGTCGCCGGTCCTGATCGGCTGGCGCGCACGGATGACCTGCACGCCGCCGTACATGCGCCAGATGGCGTTGGGCGCGCACGAGTGGTTGAAGAGCGAGCCGCCGAGGAAGGGCGCCGAGCCGGACTTGGCCTTGTCGACCTCGTCGGGCGTGGTCTCGCGCAAGCCGAACCTGCGGGCGCCAATGGCAAATCCGAGTCAGCGACATAGCACGGGCACGAGAAAGGCACGCAAAGGCTGAGCAAGGAGGAAGCCACGCACGAGTTGGTGATGCAGATCTGCTCGATGCGGGCGATGTCTGCACAGGCAAGCTGCGCGCTCGAGCCGAAGTCGCGGTCCTGCTGCGCACCGAGGACGGCGGTACCGATCGGCTCGGCCTTGTTGCCGCCGTGGGGCGCGTAGATGAGCGCCGCCGCCGACGGGTCGTCCTTGATCTTGTCGGCGCACGCCGTGACGAGCGCCAACTCGGACGCCTCGCTCGCCGAGTTGTCCGCAAAGTTGAAGCCCATGATGACACGGCCGGCCGTCGGCTCGCCGGTGGCGAACGCCTTCTCGACTGCGAGCGTGGAGCAGAAAGGGTCAGCGAGGCTCGAGCGCACGAAGCTGATCCGGCAGAGAAGGCGTGGACGCACCGGACAGCAGCTCGCCGGCCTTGATGTCCCTCGTCGCGACGACGCCGCGCCCACCGCCGCGACCCTCGATCTCGACCGCCTTGACGGGCCCGACGTAGTCGCCGACGGCCGGTGCCCAACCTGCGACGCCCTTCTCCAAGTCCTTGATGAGCTGGCACCAGTCGTACTCGCCCGTCGCGCTCTGGTCGAGCATGCCCTCGACGCGCCGCATGCCCGCACGCGCCTCGGCGCTCCTCGAGTCGAGCTCAACGACGTGCTCGAACGCCGCGCGCGCCTTCTTGAGCTGGCGCAGGCCCTCGAGCGCCCTCGCGCGGCGCAGCGTCGCCTTAACCTCGGCGAGAGGAGGCGCAGCGACGTCGCTCGCGAGGAAGGCGAGGACGGCGGTCGTGTCGCGCAGCGCCAAGGCAAAGTTGCCGAGGCGGATGTACGCCTGCGAGCGGTTGAGGAACAGGACGAGGCGCTTGGCGGCGTCGTCGGTCGAGTCGAGGCCGTCCGAGTAGGCCTTGACGGCGAGAAGGTCCTTCTTGGCGACGAAGTAGCGGTTGCCGAGCGCCTTGAAGTCGAACGAGGCGGGACGAGGTGCGACGGGCGAGGAGGTCGCCCACTTGGCGCACTTGACGAGCGGGTGCTTGGGCGACAGGACCTCGTAGTCGGTCGGCGACTCGACGCGGACGAGGTGGCTCGTGTCGGTCTGGTCGGGCTTGTATGTCGGCTCGCGGATGGCGAGGATGGTGCCGCGGGGGAAGAGGGCGTCGAGGTCGGGCCCGGTCGTGAGGCCGTGGAGCGAGAGGTTGTAGAGGCTGAGGGTGTCGCTGTAGTAACGAAGCGATGGGGTGGGAGCAAGAGGTGGTGGGACAGGAAGAACGTCAGCAAGGTCTAGGGCGATAGGAGGAGGGGGAGCAGGAGGAGGGGGCGAGCGACGCACACACGGCCATCCTCGTCCTCGACGACGACGCTGAGCCCGATGATCGTCACTGCGATGCAAGCGACGTGCTTCAACAGTCAGCAGCGCTCGAGGTCCAGGCAAGAGTAGGAGAAAGCGAGACAGGGGGGACGTACTCGGCGACGAGACGATGCGGCAGAGCAAGTAGCGGCCCTTGTGCGTCTTGGTGACCTGCATGTCCTTGAACGTACTGTGGCGATACAAGGAGTTAGCTGGGCGCGAGAGGCGAGAGCGTGAGGGAGGGAAAGCTGGACGCACTCGGCTTGAGCTCCTCGAGCGGCGTCGACGACGAGTGCTTGCCGGCGCCCATGTAGTTCCACACGAGCTGCCCGTCGCCGACGACGGCCCTTCTGACGGCCTCGGAGCGAGCGCGCTCGGCGTCGGCGATGGTCGCGCGGCGGTCGGCCGCAGGCGGGGAACGCAGCGGGCGCTTCTGCTCTGCCTCGAAGCGGGCCCGCGCCGAGTCGATTTGGGCCTTGTAGGCGACGGCCAAGTCGTCCGGCGTCGCGTCCATCGGCAGGTGTAGGTCGCTGCCCTGCGTCTGCTGGCCGGCGAGGAGCGAGAGGAGCTGCTGGGGGTTGCGGCGCAGGATGTCGACCTCGTGGGCGGGCATGCCGAGGCTCAGAGCCGTTCTGAAGAACGCCTCGAGGTCGGGTGCGCTCATGGCGGCGAGAGCGGGCGAGGGAGGAAGGAGACGGACGAAGGAGGAGCGAGCACCGATGAAGAACGGCCGGTGTCTCGCCATTCTCGAGCGGCGACGAGCTCTCTTGCTGGCCTATTTGATGCGAGCTAGTCGGTACTCGCACTCAGTAACGGTGAAAGAGGAGCTGAGGAGGAAGAGGTCCAAGCGCACCTTTTGCGGCGTCGACACGCTCGATCTTGGGTCGACGCACTGCGAGGGGGCGAATGGAGAAGCTTGCGCAGCACACACCTTGCAGTAAGCTCGAAGCAACGAGCCGTCGACTCTGGCGGAAGCTGCGCGGAAGAGCGAGAGCCAAGTCGCGGCGCAAGCTCTCCCTCGCCTCGTGCGACTCACCTTGCCGGCGGCAGCTGGATGCCTGCGAGGAGCGCAAGGCCTCGAACGACAGGAGGGTGCGCTCGACGACCTGCGCCAGGCGCAAGGGACAGGGCAAGCTCGCACAAGCTCTCGGCATGGGCCGAGGGCCGAGCGCAGCCTGGCGCCGAGACGTGCAGCGACGACAGCGCGGAACGAGCGGCGCGTCGACTTGCGCGACGCTCGCAGTGGAGGTACCTGCTCGTAAGAAATCAGGAGAGTGCGTCAGCTAGGGAAGAGAACGGCCTCGGAAGAGCGGGAGAGGTCGACGCACGTTCGAGTGTCGACTGCCGGCTCTTGCACGACAGCTGCAGCCCTTCTGCGCACGCTGCAGCTCGTGACTGCGCACGCTGCAGCTCGTGACGGCACCCTTTCCCCTCGACGCACCGGTCCTGACGCACGGAGCACTCGCAGAGCGCCGGGCCGAGGAGGACGAGGACGAGCCGACGAGGGAAGCGGAGCCGAAGGGCCCGTCCGAGGTCGAGCGCGGCGGGCTGCAGCCTCGCGCTCGTCTGCAGCTCGTCGTCCCTCAAGCCCGTCGTCGCAGCGCGCAGGTGCTGGTAGACGTGCGTGCAGCTCTCGAGCGGCGCGGAGCACGGCCGTGCCTGAGCCGCCGTCGACGCAGGGGCCAGGCACTCCCACGCACTGCTGCGAGTGGACGAGAAGGAGGGCCAGAGCGCTGCACCTCGGCGAGGGGAGCGATCAAGACAAGCAGCTCTGAGCGAGAGACGTCAGGCGCAAAGCGAGTTGGCAGCGAGCTGGGCGGCGGTGTCTGAGCGGGGCGGGCTGGTGTTGCGCAGCGACGGCGGGACAGGGGCGGGCGAGCAGTGCGGCAAGCGAGTCGCACGAGAAGCAAAGAGCGAGAGCGGTGGGTGAGAGAGAGAGAGAGAGGGCGGGCGGACGGGGCGGCGCCCGGAGCTCGCTGCGAGGAGGGAGCGGGCCGCGGACGGCGGCGCGTCCTCCATTGAGCCCGCTCCCCTCGCTCCTCTCGACCACCAGCTAGCACTTGACTGTGCTCAGCGTCCACCCAGACCAGTCGACCACCCGGCACAGCCCTCGCCGCGTTCGTCGCTCGCTCGCCCGTGCGCCAACCACCTCGCCCACCCCGGACTCTTGGAGGGAGCACCCTCGTCTCGCGCACCCGCCCCACCGCCTCGAGCGCGTCCAGCACCACCACCAGCAGTGCGACACGACCACCTCGACTCGGCACGCCCGCCTGCCCTGGCACCACCAGCCGTCGAGCTCGAGATCCGCCCCCGCCTCGCTCGACCCCACGAGGCGCGCGCCCACCTCGACCCGCGAGCTCTCTCGCCCGCCATGAACGTCCGCAAGGTGCGTCCCGTTCTCGAGCAGGTCTTCGTGCACCTCCACGACGAACCCACCCGCTGATCCCCGACCCGCCCCGCTCGCCCGCAGGCCATCACCATCCTGGTGATCCTCATCGCCCTCATCTTGGCCGGCACCGTCGCCGTCCTCACGACCGTCGTCCAGTACTTTGGCGTTGACCAGCGCGATGTCATCACCGAGCCCGAGATGCGCCTCTACGAGCGCCTCGCCGCCGCCGCTCGCGCCGACGTCCCGAACCCCGACAAGAGCCAGAAGGTCGTCGCCCCCGGCGGCGGTGCAGACGCCGACAAGCTCGCCCAGGTCGTCGGCGACGAGCAGCCGTCGTCGCCCGAGCTCGTTGTGACGCGCGACGACGCCGAGCGCGGCGACGAGTCGGTCCAGGACCTCCTCACCCGCCTCGACGAGCGCGGCTGGTTCTCCAACTCGTCGTCGTCGTCGACCGGCGCCGTCGAGGGCATTGCCGCCGAGCCCGAGCACAAGCAGAAGATCCCCAAGATCATCCACGCGACGTGGAAGACCGACACGGTGCCCGTCCGCTGGGCCGAGGTCCGCCAGGGCTGCATCGACCTTCACCCGGACTAGTGCGTCCCGCTCTCTCTCTCCCTCCCTCCTGCACCCCTCGCTCCAGGTGCTGACTCGTGTGCACCCTGCTCGCAGCGAGTTCAAGCTGTGGTCGGACGCGGCGTCGCGCGCCTTCATCGCCGAGCACTACCCGTGGTTCCTCTCGACGTTCGACGGCTACACGTACCCGATCCAGCGGGCCGACGTCATCCGGTACTTTGTCCTGCACCACTTTGGCGGCATCTACATGGACCTCGACATCGGGTGCCGGCGCAACCTCGACCCGCTCCTGTACTTTGACGTGATCCTCCCGGCGACGATCCCGGTCGGCGTCTCGAACGACCTCATGTTCTCCGAGCGCGGCCACCCGTTCATGGACCTCGTCATCCACAACCTCATCACGTTCGACCACTCGTACGGGACCAACTACCCGACCGTCATGTTCTCGACGGGCCCCATGTTCGTCTCGGCCGTGTACGGCATGTGGCCCAAGGACGTCGACGAGGGCGTCGAGCGCCAGGTGCGCATCCTCCCGCGCAGGTGGTACGGCAAGAACGCGCCCGTCACCGAGATGCAGGAGTCGTACTTTGACCACTTCTACGGCTCGAGCTGGCACGCGTGCGTCCCTCCTCCCTCCCCCCCTCCGTCCTCGTCGCCCTCTCGCCTCGCCCGCTGACCCTGCCCCTCGCTCTCTCTCGTGCGCAGCGACGACGCCGGCTTCATCACGTTCCTCGGCAAGTTCGGCATGGCGCTAATGTACGTCGGCCTCGGCATCGTCGTCCTCGGCATCGTCCGCCTCGTGTGGAACAAGCGGCCCGCCGCGCTCAAGACGCCGCGCACGATCGGGCCCATCGCCCTCCCCTACGAGGCGCTCCCCTTTGCGCGCCCGGGCACGCCCGGCAGCGGCAGTCGCCCGCCGAGCCCGAGCCACGGGTCGTCGGCGGCGGGCTCGCGCCTCGGGACGCCCGCAGGCCGGTACCGCGACGACGGCAAGCCGAGCGGCTTGTTCTACATGCCCGTGTGGCTGTACCCCTCGGGCTCGTCGGACCGCGGCACGCCCGGTCCTCGCCCGGGCAGCAGCAGCGGCGGCGGCGGCGGCGCGAGCCCAGGCGGCGGCGGCGGCGGCGGCGGGCAGCAAAACTGGTCGCAGTACTTCAGCAACCTGTCGTTCGTCAACGACGAGGCGGCCAGCGCCCACGCGCACCGCCAGCACGGGCACGAGCACGGCGGGTACGCGCCCGTGCCGAGCTTTTCGCGCCCGCCGAGCCCGAGCAACAACTCGATCCTGCACGCGCCCGGGTCGACGCACGACGGTGCGTTCGATGGCATGCCGCTGCACTCGATCCACGCGCCGCGCGCGCACAAGGCGTCGGCCTCGGGCTCGACGTCGTCCTCCTCCCCCTCGTCCCCCTCCTCCTCGCACTTCCCCTCCTCCTCTTCCAACCCCCCTCTGTCCCCCAATCCTCCGGCGTACTCGTCCCTGAGGAGCTGGGGGACGTCTCTCTTTCGCGGCGGCGTCCCAACTTCGTTTCTCGGCGGCTCGCCCTCCCCCTCCTCGGCACGGCAGCCGCTCCTCCCGGTCGCCCACCCCGGGCATGGGCACGAGCACGGCCTCGAGGCGCGTCGCGTCCATCTCGACGCCGCGCCTGGAGCGGGCGGCGGACTCGGGCTCGGCGGACCGCCAGAGTACGCCGCCGCGCTCGCAGTCGCACACGCTGCGGGTCCCGGGGCGCCCGGGCCGCTCGTCGACGCTCGAGGCGGACCAGCTCGAGCAGGGCGCATCGGCGGCGGCGATCCCGCTCGGCCGGATCGGCGGGGCCGTGCACCCGCTGCGGCAGCTGCGGCGCCGGCAGGGGACCGGGCCCTCGAGCGTCCCGCAGGCGCCCTCGCCGCCGGCAGCGCCAGCGTCAGCCGACGCTCTTCCTTCGCAGGCGACGACGACGAGGACTCGCTCGAGGAGCAACTCGATCGCGAGCTCGCCGGCTTTGACGGGCGTCGGAGCGGGGCAGGGAGCGGGCGAGCCAGTCCTGCCCTTCTTGCCGCGGACGAGGGACGAGTAGGGCCCGGCGCGGCCGGCGTCGGCGTCGAGGAGGAGGTGGACCGGCTGCTGAGCGAGCTCGCGCCGGAGCAGGGCGACGAGGATGACGGCGCCGAGGGCAAGAAGGCCGAGTGAGCGCGCTTCTCTTCCCCTCTCCCTCCTCCCTCTCTCCCTCCCCTCTCTCTCTCTCTCTCTCTCTCTCTCGCATTTCTTCGCTCTTCTCTCGCAACCCTATCCGCATCGGCACAGACTCTCCTTCCCTCTCGGCCCTCTCTCTCTCGCGCGCGCGCTCCTCGTGTACAACTCGGCCGTCCTCGTCCTCTCTCCCTCTCTCTCCTTTTCTCTCTCTCTCGCCCACTTTTGGATACCCGCACCCTGGCATCGACTGCAACGCGACGTGGAGCGTATGCGCCCCTCTCTTCCTCGCGCCCGTACGTGCCTCGTCTCGCTCAGGAAGGAGAAAGAGAGAGAGAAGAGACGGTCCAAGCGGCTTCCCTCTCGAGCTCGGCGCACGCAACGCCCGATCTAGCTCATCGAAACTCGTCGGGTTGCAAGATGTACACACACTGAGCTCAACGTCCTCTTGTCGTGACATGCGAGAGAGAGAGAGAGGAGGGGGTATGCTGAGGAGGAAGAACGAGGTGCGAG
>Ga0308169_10005022_pt1 | contig 12174 bp, 10 predicted proteins | sample PhyBR1_2_FD_202139 | JGI IMG/M metagenome (GOLD analysis project Ga0308169, IMG submission 202139) | Phyllosphere microbial communities from UC Gill Tract Community Farm, Albany, California, United States - DLSLSB.R1 | ecosystem: Host-associated > Plants > Phyllosphere > Unclassified | place...
AATGAAACGCAACCGACGGTTCTAGAGGGTCAACAATTTCTGGAGACCGGCTCCGATGCGACTTTGAACTTGGCCAAATACCTTTCCCATCAGGGCAATCCGGATCTTAGTTTCGAGCTCATCTCCGGCAACGAGAACGCTGGAAAGGGTTTGAGGTTGAATACAGAAGACGGAGGTCTAATGCTGAAGGGAGCCTACATGCCCTCAGAATTAGATGGGACGGTCGAGGTTCCAATGGTCATCGTCGCGACCAATCGTACTTCCCGCGCGACTAGCTCGTTGTCCTTCCGCTTAGATTTCACTTCGACCACTGCTCCAAACGCGCCCGGTGGCAAATATCTCAGTTCGGGTGCACTCGCCGCCCTCGGAGCTGCTATCGGAACCGTCTGCATGATGGCCATCCTATTCCTCATCTACTTGATCAACAAGAAGAAGATGGGCGATCTAAGTATGGCTTCCAGCTTGAGCATGCGCAATTCTGCTATCCTCGGCCCAGAGAAAGGGATCTTCAGTGGTAGCAAGAGGAAGGATCGTTTTACAGAATTCGGTCAATACGAAGGAGAGAAGGGAGTGGAAGATGAAGCGAAGTCGACCCATACGATGGTCGAGGGAACCTTCTTTGACATTCTTCAACCGCGAATGTCTCCTTCCAGCTCTTCGCTTGTGGTGCGACTTGGTCAGAGCGCAGAAAACATTGCCCACAGGCTAAGCCGCATACTAGGCTTTGACGGCAGGAGCAAGAGACACTCGCTCAGCAAAGATATGATTTCGAGACCCACCGCCATCAGCCACGTTGGTCTCGGACCGCTCTCGGGATCGGACGGAAATACTTTGTTTAGCTCTCCTGGAACCCCCAGCATCCTCCTACCCCAATCCCCGGACGCCACTCTGCTGGGGGCTGACCTCTTTACCGCCGTGACCGACATCGCTAAGAGGATTTCGACTGACTCCACTTCTACGATGTTCACAAACTTTTCCAAGGACACCGAGTTGTGGGGCAAGTCTGACCACGAGGAAGAGAGCAACTTTTCTCAAACTCCCTCTCATCACCGTCCCAGCCGTCTTGCTGGCACACCTCGAAGCGGGGGTGGCGTGGATGATATCAGTCCGTCGAACCAATATTCAGGCGGTTCTGGCTCTGAAGGTAGTCCAGATGACTCGCCGACCCCGAAGCGAGGCTACGTTCAGGGTAGAGCTCTCAATACCATCACGGAAGATGCTAGTAAGGAAGGATACAGCACTATTTCATCCATCAGAAATCCTTTCGGACCGGCCGACAGTCGGATGAGCTCCATCGGGACGATCCAGATGGCCGAACGAACAATGTTAGAAAATGCTACTCCGGAGCAGATCACGATGGGAAACAACCGTCATCTCCGGTACGGAAGCGATCATGTCTCGAAGGAGCAGTCAGAGAACGAGCAGCGTTCCCTTGCCGTCAGCTCTGAACCGACTCTGGAAAGCAGCAAGTCAGGGGCGATCGGAGACGTCGGATCGATTTTAGATCAGACGAGCTTCGAGGGATTCAGAGCGAGAGATTCGGTCACTGCGGATGCCGATGAATTGGATACTACGGAATGTTCGACGGCCTTTTCTACACTTCACACCTCCATTGCATCACACACTCGTGGCGCCCATGCTTTGCTAGCCGACCATTCAGCGCCTCGCATGATCTCGAGCAGGCGCACAGGTAGCTGCTCGGGCTTGCCAGTCGTCACCTCAACCTCTGGAAGCCAGTGAGCGTGGAACGCACGCGTCGTATATTCTGGGCATGACCGAATGATTTATCAGTCTACAATAGATATGCTGGACATAGATGACATGATGCTTTCGCGAGCTGGACGTGATTTCGATGAAGGGCACTGCTTTTCGTTGTTCGTCGTGATGTAAGCGTAAGATTTCGTATGATGTCGTATTAAAGCCATGGTTGCCAGCCTGAAGTGACGTCGTGGTGCTCAGCGATCTGGTTAGGCTTGGATGTGAATGTTTACAGCTGACGCTTACCCACGAAAATGATGGCTAGATTACCGGGGTCTCGCGCACTTCGATTCCAGTCGTTGACAGTGTATTCGACACTCATTCTCTTGTCCAACTTATTGATGATTTCGGTGAGGGCTTGATCGGCATGTCCCACAGCATGGTCACTCAAATCGGCGGTATCAAGCGGATCTGAGATTGACTTTGGATGCTTTTTCTGAGCGGGTAGTCCATCTTGGACCTTCTTCATGGTTTCGGCAGATATTTTCCTGCACACGTCACTTGTAGTTAGCACAGCTACAAGTCGCCCAAGACGAACACATACCATCGGTGTAGAGGATCGTGTTTAAATACCTCCAAAATGGCCAAGATATGTTCCGAGGTATTCCTCATCACGCGGAGCGTGTTCTCCGAGCAGCGTTGATACACACCTTGAGTACCGAAACTACCGAGACCATCTACCAAATCGGCTGTGAGGCGGAATGGTACCAGCTCAGGTATAGGTAGGCTACGCCCCTGGTGAAGCAAACATGGGTCAATGACAGAATTGGCACTCGCGTATGGAAAAAAGAGAAACTCACTTGACCGAAGGCAACTCCGAAATCGATGTGCACCAATTCTCCAGTTGAATGGTCGATCAGAATGTTCGAACAGTGTCGATCACCTATACCAAGAATGTAGCCGACGATGTTCGAAACTGCCAAGCTTCTGCTATATGCAAGCCTCATGGCGAACCAGCTTAACGGCTCCTTCTTTCGTTCGGCGAAAAAATGTCGCATGACGGGATGGAAACGCTTGCGATTGTCCTTGAAAATCGTGACGAGTTTTTGGTTTCGCTCCGGGTCTTCGGCATTCTGAACCTTCCTCATACTATCTCTGAACTCCTTGACTGGCATATCACCAGGGTTATACCTGATGAGCCGATAGATTCGTTAGTGCCTGCTCCTTCCCATGATCGACACGAACTCACTTCGCGTGCGCTACCAGGAGATAATCCGCTAGAGATACTGTCTGCCCCACATATTGTATCAAGCCTGTTTCCTCGGCGAGAGTCACTACGTTGTAAGTCCTCATATGTAGTTTCCTGCGCCTCGTCTCGGCATCCTTTTGGAGAAGGTTGTTGGCTAGCCTGAAAAGTTGCTGCATAATCGTGTCCTGCCGTGTGTCATCGCCAGCCTTGAACTTTGTGGAATTATATGTGTGTTAGTCATATTGATGGATCGCAATGGGCCGAGGAGGAACGAACCAATTCCCGGTGTTGATGACCCTCTGAGCTGCGACAAACCATGATCTTGGGATGATGTATGCCGCCCGCGATCGTGAATTTGGCGTCATAGCTCATGAGCCTTGGGATCCCTTTGTAAGCAAGGGTTGGGTCTACAGATAGCTCGGCGGTTGCGACGGGAATGTCCATGTCCTTCAACGTAAGGATGGCTGAGTTTTTGGCAGCAGTATACCGGCCGTCCTCGCCTTTCTTGCCGTTGTCCTCTTTTGCCCAAGATATGGCAGCTCGCGAGAAGTGCTCCATCTGTTCGATCTCGAGGGATCTTTTTGTGGCGGTCTTGACCTGGGCCAGGAGGGAGTGCGCAGCATGCTCTCGCGGGCCAATATTGGTAGACGCTCTTCGGCTAGTCTTCGTCGCTAGAGATGCCGCTAGAGTTATGACTTGATATGCCATATGGAAGGGATGTTCCGCGCACACCCGTGTCACCAGAGAGTACAGATTCTGATGGAATTGACTGGCTTCGGATGAGTTTGGTTGCAATCTAGCGGTCAATTGATGTGCTAAGTCGACGAATTTGTGGGATGGAATATCTCTCAAAGGCTTTGCGATATGCAGGTTGGTATCAGCATCAGCTTCAGTTGATAGCCATATGGCACAGAATCGGAGCACTAAATTGTTGTAGCTGTCTGTACTGGAGATCACCTTCGCATACATGGTGAGCGCAGCAACCAAGAACTCCAGTCTATGCTTCTCGTGTCTTTGCAGTTGATCCGCATTCCTGAGGCATTCCTGCTTGACTGTCCGTATATTGTCTCTGAGGTTAAGATCGTCCTTCCCTTTGCCGCGGTAGTAAGCAAGCGAGTCCTCGTGAATCTTCAGCATCCGAGTGTGATGTATTTTCAGCTTCTGTATTCGCTCGGACTTTGACATGGCTTGGAATTGCTGATCAGCAAACTGCGCGTAGCGCAAGGTGACTCCCGCTAGTTGTTGCGGGCTCATGGCCTTTTGCGCGTGATAGACGGCCGAATTTGAGGGTTTGAAGTAGTCCTCGTGAATCTCAATCTCCGTTGCCTGTCTCGCTTCTGCTGTCCATTGACCCTGTATGTGGCAAGCCGGATAAACAAGGGTACGATGTAAGGACCGTCTTCGGCTCTACTCACAAGTAAGGAAAGGACGTTGGCACGAAGCCAGAACTGTTGTGGACTGGCAGGCTTCGTGTAGTTACGCGTACGCAATAATCGCTTGAGCTGTTCCAAAGCTAGGCCATGCTGGCCCTGAAGCCACAGAACCTCAGCGAACTCGGTCGAATGATCGTTCGCGTCGGCTTGAGTCAAATGCTGGACCCTTGTGAGTGCTGTAATTGCGCCCGGAAGATCTCCGCGTGCCCTTGCAAGAGACCCAATTACTGTGAGACAGTCTCGCTCAATCGAAATCAGACCAGCTGTCTTGGTCGAGAGAAGGTCTCCCAGCTGAGGGCCTTCAGCTGATTTTGCTGATTGGAGCAAACTCAATCGTACATTCAGAAGCTCATCTGCCATCGACGTGCTGAGGTTTAAATCAGCGCGAATTCGATTCGACGCTAGAGGTTACTATATACGGACTCACTCCATGTTTTCGGGCAAGGTTCGGAAGGCAGTCCACTTGCGATCTTCGAAATCGTCAAGCTGCACAAGGGGCAGTAGATCCGAAAACCAGAGATCGACTTCGCGCAAGCAAAGTAATGATCGGATTCCAGCTCGTATGCCAGCCATATCTTCCATACCGACACGGCCGAAATCTTTGAATGCTGCATATAACGATTTTCTGGCAACGTCCCAAGCCAGAGACGCGTCCCGAGTATGATGAACCGATCGCAGTGTTTTGAAGACCTCGACACCCGCACTTGATCCAAAGTTGATCGCGATTGGGACGTCCCATTGCCGCGTTCGCCAAGCCAAGTCGTACGGCATGTGACCCAGGCCACCGTCCACCTCACGTAGCAGCGTGCTCGCTAAAGCATCAAACCCAAAGGAGCGAAGTGATCGAGCGACTAGTGGGAGGACCTGACTGCGGTCTCCGGAAACCTCATAAGATGCGCCGTGGTAATTGAAAGCTTGCATGAAGTCCCCTTCATGGTGCAGTCTCTGCAGGACCGCATTCCTAGCATCGCCCGCAAGCGGAACGCCGTAAAAGCCATCCGGTTCTTCAACATTATCGTAGATATCGTATAAGAGCTATTGAGGCGTTAAGTTATTCAGCACATGCTTCCCTACCCATTCTTCGTTATCTGTCGCGACTTACCGAAAGATCGGCCTCGCTGAGATCCGAGTTATCTGATATCCCGTCGCGAAGAAGCTCCCAGAAGAGTAAAGCGGTTTCAGGAAGTTTACATCGCAAGGCAGCGCGCGCCAGAGCTCGAAGGTCCAGTTGCAACCACGATGAGGCATTAGACGACTTGACGCCATTTCTTAGCGGAAAATTGCGCAGATAGAGGACAGATTGTACGAGAATCAAGCTGCACGAATCGTTGAGTCCATCCTGCGTAAGGAGCCAATCGAAATACTCAGAAACCGATTGACGATCCGTGTTATCGCTCGATGTGGCATCACTTCCCGCTACCAGAAGCAAGTGTAGTAGAGGTGAAATCATTTGAGATGCGATCCTGTGCGATGCTGACAGCACCTCCGTCAAGTAGAGAAACGCCGAAAACCCGGCGTGACGGGTGAGCGCGTGAATCAGAAGTCGAGCTAGACTTGCAGTCCATTCCTCCGGTGTGTCGTGAAGCGATTTCCATTGGCCTTGCCCCATGACCGCAGCTTCTAGGTCCCTCATGGTGGTAGGCGGAGAGACTGGCAAAGGCGCGATGGAAGCCAGAAGGCCGAGCTGCGCTTTCGCAATTGAATCGAGTCCAGCTCCCTGGATGACCGTCGGTGCATAAAGTGCTATCCCGGCCAGAGCCCTGTAAGCCAAAGGGACTTGCTGCAAGTCCGTTCCGCGCAGGTCATCGAGCAACAAGGATATGATGAGACGTCGGGTTGCAGCTGTTGGATCAGTGCTCGAAGAAGTGATCTGAAGACTAGCGGGAGGAACCCCAGTCGAGCCTGTCAATCTCTCAATGGTCTCATGATCGGGAATCTCCACTAAGCCTTCTCCATTATAGAGTAGCAACATAAATGCCTGTATATCCTCGCTTGGCAAGTTGGGAGCCCGAGCAATACTGGCTCGCAGCTGCCAAAATGTCGATCTTTTGTAGGTAGCGCCGAACAGTTCAGACTGAGAATGTCGAGCCAGATGCTTCGCTAGGGTGAACTTGCCGGTGACTAGATCTGTATGGGCCGCTTGGTCCCGCGCTTGAGCGTAGGTCTGGGCAGAAACCTTGGCTTCAAGATCATTTGGCAATGTTCTCGGCCATAAGGCTAGTAGCCGAGCGATATCTCGCCTTAACTTTTGCCTTAGGCTTTCATTTGCATTTGATTGTATGTCCTCTGAGAATATGCAAACCATAAAGTTTTCCAGCGACGATAACGCAGCTCGACCTGCTGCTGAGTGTCTGGTAGTCGTATTACTGTAGGCTTTTGCGGTGTTCGCCAAGCCGGATAGTACAGGTACAGGTGTCTTGCAGACTGCTGTACCGCGTTGAAGCTGCTCCAACGCCCAAGTCAAAAAGTTGATCATAAGGCCGGCCAAGTCTGATTGGTTGAACAGGCAAGCAATGGCCTTCAGGATCAGATCAAAGATTTCAGGGACCAGGGCTGACTCCGGATAGGATGCTATCAACAGGGCGAAACTGTATATCATTCGCCGGCGCTCGTTAACGAGGCATGACACAGATATCTTCGACATCATTTGCATCAAGGTATTGACGACGATGAGCTTTGGGTCAAGTTGAAATTCGCGATCCAGCAACTGAATTGCTCGAAGCACTTCCTCGGCCGTATTTTTCGGCGTGATGGTCTCCTCGAGCTCTACCGGCTGATCGTGATCCTGAGGAAACAAGAGCGCCTTATACGTAGATGCATGTATAGTCCCCTTCTCTGGTGCCGTTCGCTGAAGAAGTGCGTGAATCGACTTTACATTGGTCGATTCGTCGACCAGTTGAAAGAGGGTCGCGACCATATTTGCGGTTTGTGCTGAAGTGAATGCCCAATTCTTGCCATTATTGGCCGTCGCGTAACGAGTCTTGATTCGATTGAGTTCAGAGCGGAAGGCTTTCCCGTCCGCGTCCGCCATAGATTTCATTGCAGCAGCCATCGCGATGGCGGTCGCGGCATGATGTCGAAGTGTCTCAGCCTTGTTGATTTGCGCTACCTCTATCAGGCTGTCCCAGAATCCTTCACATTCAGGACTCAGCAACAGCGAGGCGCCTGCGACTCTCAACGTGTTGGTTGCCCATACGACTCTTGAACTGAACCCGTAAAGGGAAACTGGTATGTGAAGAGGGTCTTGATCTTCCTTGCCTTGCGCCGCCAATAGACGTGTTGCGTATTCGAGGTACAGTACCGAAAAAGATTGCAATCTCAACAGGATCGTAACCGCCTTGAATGCAGCCTCGATATGAGTCTGTAGGAGGGGACGTCCAGCCACCGCGTCGTAAAGGTGAAAGAAAGGGGCCCTCCTTGCGCCCGAGCTAGTTATAACGACATTAGTCATGAGGATGGCTCTTGACAAGATGTATTCTTTGTCCATGCCTTGATACTGAAAGTGACGCGCTACTCTCAGGTAGAATCCGCTTGGTCTCGAGGAGATAGGCATATCGAGTTGGAGCAGACGTGGCAAGGAAGTCGCTACCCGGAATCGGATCCGCGCATCGCCGTCTTCCAGAAGTTGAAACAATGCCCCGGATGGCGTTTCCCGATCACGATCCGTGATACCGTCAGCGTACCAACGCCTCTCTGAAGGGTCTGCAGCAATATAAGCATCTAGTAGCATCAGAATTCGATGACGGTCGCGCCATCGGTCGACTTTGCCTTGCACGAGATTGTCCACGCACCACTGCCAGAACGGCAGTAAATCCTCTGCCGCAGATATGACAGATTCCTCTGGATGGATCCAGGTCCAGAGCGTGGCGGATAGCAAGTTGTATATGAATTCACGCGTGCCTGTGAGCTTTTTGTACGCGTAGATCTTCGTAAGGTCCAGGCCTAATTCAACGAGAGAACCAACCCCTTTCCGAGTCAGGACCAATCTCTGATCCTCAATGGCCTCAAAGATTGCTTGGGACAGGACGTATGTACCAAGGTCTTCAGATTCTATCAGTATATTGTAAAGCTCAGTATCTCTAGTAGGCGTTTGCATGCCAGAGTGATAGTAAGCCGGATTGACTATCGCTTGTACGGCGATAGAGATACTTAGAGCAATATGATGTTGCTCGGTCGTGTCGCCGTCTGTTGCGAGACCGCCATCATCTTCTTGACGGATCGGTCCAAAATCGTCGTCCTCCTGCCTAGCTATAGACCCGATAAGCGATCGACTGCTTGATATGGCTTGATTGGCGGTCAAATACCGTCGCAAAGCCGGCAGATGAGACGTAAACATATCGTGCAGCTGTAAGCAACGGGCCCTTGGTCAGCTCTCATTTCAAGTGCCTTCCTAATCTGATGCAGCCTACGCGGTCCGATTTCCAAATAGCAGCGAGGAGTGTCTGAGCTGCTGTCTGCTCCGAAGGACCCGATTCATCAGGGGACTCGTCTATTGCCGTTAGAGTCGTCACTCCGGCCTTTGCATCGGGTATGCTAAGCATGGGCCACATTTGACATCTTCTCTCAGTTCGACTCCTCACTAGCGGTTGGCCGAGAAGAGGGATGAAGCTGGAAAGGAGCGACGCAGTCTCTTGACATGTATAGCTGTCGTCTCGCAGTAACTGCTGCAAGATCCTATCCAAAATGTCGCACGCAGTCTCTAAGACGCCATGTTCCGGCACATCGATTGCATTGCAGATTGCAGCCCAAGTATGGATACAGAACACGGCGACGTCTGCGGCTGATTTGGCTTCCGCAGCCGTGTTCAGGTTTATCGTCGTACCGATTTCTTTGAGGGTTTCGTTTAAGATATTCAAGACTTGCGTTCCTTTCGATTGGACTGGAATCGAAGTCATCGTGGGCACCGTCGTCTCTTCCTTCGCTTGACTGGGACCACAGCTAGCTGAAACCACGCTTGCCTCCTCGACGGGCAAGGTAGCATGCAGCAAGTAATTCCGGATCGGACCACACTCTGTTTGCTCAAACATATGCCTTGCAAGGTCTGTGGTGATCGATGGGGTCTCCATCCAGATAACAGGTGTATCGACGATACCGCAAGCTCTGACGAGGAGCTTGATCGCATCGAGAGGGAGGTTTGTTGAGCTGGTTGCATTGCCATTGGTGACTGCTTGTGCTGCACGCCACGTATGCCGAAACCAGATGATCACCTTTTGATGCTGATCCAGACGATATAGCTTGGTGTCTTGTTCCACAAAATTTAGCGCAGCCATCGTCAGTGAACACACAGAGTCGTACGGTGTCGAAGGACCTTGTGTCATTATTTCGTCGAAAAAGCCGGTCATACCACTTGCGATGCCCGCATCAGAAACGAATCCTGAGCGCATTAGAGCTTCGACCACTAAGCAAGCACCCCTACAAGCTGATCCTGCAGCCAGATTGACCCTACGAAGGGCTATCGTCCAAATCTCTTGCCAGGCGTTCCTTTCTCCAGAGGATCTGTCGAGGATGATTGCATTTGCTTTGATGCTAGACGTCGCAGCATGTCCTGATTTCTGTTTCAGCTGCGATTCTCGCATGACCAGGATTGCTGACAGGCAGATGAAAGTCCATTGCTGTATATCGAGATCTGATTCCAGCAACAGCGAGAGGAGTTGATCGCGAATCTGCGCTTGAATGTCCAGAAAGATGTTGTCCCAATGCCGGTCAATGAGGAAATACAGAGTTTGTAGTTTCAGAAGACGAGTCTCAGCGTGATTCGAGGTCTGTATGAATGATAAGAGGGCCAACACAGGGTCCATCGAAGTTTCCTTTTTGACGCGTTTCGTAGGTGGTGCTGTGCCGGGTGCACGTAGGCGAAGATCAAATATGCCCATGTTCTGGTGAAGCTGCATCAAAATCATCCGGTCAACGCTCGGAGCATGGTATTTAGAGACTACTAAAGGTTACCTTGAAATGACAGTCTGCATCAAGTTGCAAGGTCGCCCACGTTGCAGCGGATCGTGCGGTGAAAGCAGGTCCAGCCTATTGAAGGAGTCTTGAAGTCAGGGCGGCTTTGCGAAACACACACGATCTTTTACGAACCCTGACGATGCATGATAGCCAAGGGAAATTTGGATCGATCAATAGAGCTTCATCGGCAGAGTTGACATCAGTTTGGGTTGCTTGTCTGGGAAGCTTGATGCAGAGAGTCGCAATATCCAAAGGTAAGATTCCTCTCTTGGTCCCTACATCCCTCATTATCAATTCCTTCAATTCTTGCATCGCAGAAGCAATATCTGCAGTCATCTTCTCGCCAATTACACCAGGTGTCTGTCCCGGTTCCTCCACGAAGGACCCGCCAACTTGCGTTTGCGTCAACGGAGCAGCCGCCCGAGCCTTTTGTTTTTCGCGAGCCAGATATGGCAGTATGGTGCGTAATGAGATGAGAACCTGATCTCGAAGTGTCAGATCTCGGGTTCCCCAAAGCTTGACCAGTAGCGGGAAGAGCTTAGCTCCAGTTCTGGTGACATCATCGATGGCATTGAGCTCAAGCTCTCTGAGAAGGGTATTGAGACCCTGAATTACCGGTCGATGCGAGCCAGTCTCTTCTGGATAATGCTCGAGAAATGCTAGCACTCTGCGAAGTAGAGGAATGCCGGCGCGATGGGGAACTTGCTGGGCATGTGGTTCCGGTAAACGGTTAGGTGGTAGTATGGGCGCCGAAGATGAGGATAAGAGAAGCGGAAAGAGGGAAAGGAGTTCCGCCGATTCTGCCGATAATGTCTTGTATTTCAGTCTAAGTGTGCCGTCCGACGCAGAATCCGAAGTATTCTTTGCTGGTCGTTTTCGCTTCAAGGTAGTCCCTCCGGATCTAACTCTCGAACTTGCTTCCTCCTCGTCTGAATCTGCCTGTGATACTGCAGGATCGATTGCGCCTTGGGCCTCTGCATCCCAATCGTCCTTGTCCTGCTCAAGCCTCCTGTCTAGCACCGTGTCCCAAATAATGCTCATAAGGTGTCGCCAAGTGTCTTGCTCCATATTTTCCAGATGAGGCGGATAACTCAACAGGATCTTGAGAGCTTTTGCATAATGAAGAGCTACATGCTTGACTAGGGATCCATTGGACACCATGGTTTGAATGAGGTGCGAATACAGCGCGGCCAAGGGCTTGTTCGTAAGATACGCATTCGAAACCTCCACTAGCCATCTGACCTTGCCCGCCGCAGCTTGAAATCTTGACACAGAAGCTGATATTCACCAGTCTTGCTTAGCTGATGATCGACACCTGATATGTGCATCCATTTAGGCAAAGCTTACCAGCTTTAGACAAGTCGACTGCCGCTCGTTGTTCCAATTTTACGAGTTTAAACAAGCTCTGAAACACCTGCAGCCAACCGAGCCCACCCGGAGTATTCTGCAACTGTTGGCAATTCGCCGGATTTGAGCATATCTCTGTCAACAAATCCAATCCCTCTTGTCGGTCCTTGATGAGGCTGCCAGCCATCAGCTCCAGGGCCGCTTTGACAGAGGTATCCCTCGGCATTTTGGACGGTTCCCGCTACCAATTCCATGAAATCCGTGAAACTATATCTTCGCGTAGCTGTGAACGCTTGACTAATTCAGCTATTCAAAGCCCATCATCTTCATCCAAGGCACCAAGTCCATTGACGAGAGACGCAGTGATTCAATGTATGCGCTGAAGTTGCCTGGAAGCTAGAGACCTGACATGCCCAGATTCAACGTCGCAACAATCTCGGTCTCAACCGTCGAACATCATCCCAATTGACATCGGAAGGATCGCGATGTTAGGCTCTG
>Ga0308169_10005023_pt1 | contig 12168 bp, 12 predicted proteins | sample PhyBR1_2_FD_202139 | JGI IMG/M metagenome (GOLD analysis project Ga0308169, IMG submission 202139) | Phyllosphere microbial communities from UC Gill Tract Community Farm, Albany, California, United States - DLSLSB.R1 | ecosystem: Host-associated > Plants > Phyllosphere > Unclassified | place...
ACGGCCAGTCCTTGAGTGTGTCGGCATTGTGTCAATCACGATACGTGGGGCTGTTGTATAGCACGGGCGCGGTGGACGCAATTATTGGCGCGGGGGAGCACTGAATTCGGCGGTTATGTCGTTTTGCTTAGATGCTTATGCACAACGGAAAGGACGGTGTGGGCGACGTCTTACGATTTTGTGACCAGTTTCTCGTTTCGTCGCAAATGGCTGTTTTCATGGTTTTTTATCCATATGAACAAAAAATGACCAGCCTTGTTTTGGTCAGGAAATCGTGAATTTCTTGGATCCAGCTGGATTTCATCAACAGAGTTATCCACAGGCTGTCAGGCCTCAGTGACGCTCTGCCAGCAGCATCAGGTTTCGAGGCGTCAGGGGCGTTTCGCAGAAGGTGCCAAGGCGAACCTCATAACCTTTTTCCCTAAGCAAAAGTGCCCGATCCAGCACTAGCCAAAGCTCCAGGGGCCGTCGGAACAGGCCCCGTACCAGTTCCAGGTTGCGCACCTGGGCCAGGCGTTGTTGGCCTGCGGCTTCCAGCGCCACCCAATCGGGCGTGCCGACTGTGGATAAGTCTTTCAAGGCTGCCAGGTCGATGCAGTATTGGGCGAAGGATTTTTCCAGCCAGGCGCTGGGCAATGAAGGCGTGGGCAGGTAGTCATCGCGCCCCCGGATTTGCCGTTGCAACAGGTCAAACCCCAGGCGCCGAGCCATGGATTGGTCCCGTTGCCTACGTATGCGGGCACCGGCGGTGACGGTTTCCGTCAGTGGCAGGCTCAGATCATCAAGGGAGAGTTGTAGGGCAGAGCCTTTGCCGGGGTCGGACAATGCCTGGTAACGCTCAGCGCTGATGCGGTTGTAGCAGCACGGGGCGATAGCCAACTGCGCGCAACCGGCGGCGCTCGCCAACTGCATGAGTCGCACATGCAGATCGCCGCAGGCATGCAGGGCGACGGGCGTGTGTTCAGGGCGAATCGCCTGGGCTGCATCCGCCGCCATCACGTCTTGCTGCAGGTGTACGGCGGGCAGGTGATGGTGTCGGCTCAGTTGCTCGCCGCTGGCGATCAGGGCCGGGTCGTATTCCAGGCACGTCAGGCTTTGTGAACCGTGCAACAGGCGTCGCCCAAGGTGGCCTTTGCCGGCGCACCAGTCCAGCCAGTGGGTCGGTTCGGTGGCGAAGTGCAGGCGGCTGGCGAAGGCTTCGATCTGTTGCCATTTGCGCCCGGGCACGTCGACGTTGAGGCGATGGACAGGCGCTTCGAGGGTTCTGTCCGGCAATGCTGCGACAGCACTCAATGTACGGGAAGTTGCCGCCAGTTCAGGAAAGGGTGCTGGCGCGTCTTGAATCAACCAGGGTTGATGATGGTCGCTTTCCGCAGCCTCCAGTGAGCGCTGACGTAGCCATTGGGCCAGTTCCGGGTAGGAGGTTTCCCAGGGCAGGTGCAGATGGGTGAACGGGCGCGGTTTCCATAGCGCTTGATGCGCCGTGAGGAATGCGTCCAGCGCTGTGAAACGGGCCAGCAAGGCTGGGCCCGTCAGCACGCTGCCGTCAACGTCCTTGGCAGGCATCGACGCGCAACCAGCGCTCCAGCTGCTTGAAGCCTTGCACCAGCAGGAACGCCATCAACAGGTAGAACATGCCGGCTGCAAAGAAGAACTCCACCGGCAGATAAGTCCGCGCAATGATCGTGCGGGCCATGCCGGTGAGTTCCAGCAGGGTCACGGTACTCGCCAGCGCGCTGGCCTTGAGCATCAGGATCACTTCATTGCTGTAGGCCGGCAGGCCGATGCGCGCGGCGCGGGGCAGCATGATGTAGAACAGCGCCTTGGGCCGCGACATGCCCAGGGCCCGTGCGGCTTCGATCTCGCCACGGGGAATGGCCTGGATTGCGCCGCGCAGGATCTCGGCGATGTAGGCGGCGGTGTGCAGGGTCATGGTGGCGGTGGCACACCAGAACGGATCGCGCAGGTACGGCCACAACGCGCTGCTGCGCACGGCGTCGAATTGCGCCAGGCCGTAGTAGACGAGGAACAGCTGGACCAACAGCGGCGTGCCACGGAAAAAGAAGATGTAGGCATAGGGCAAGGCCCGCACGTACCACAACCGCGAAGAACGGGCGATGCCCAATGGGATCGCCAGCAGCAGGCCGGCAATCACGGCGATGGCTACCAGTTCCAAGGTCAGCGTGGCGCCTTGGGCCAGTTTCGGCAGCCACTTGATGATGACTTCCCAGTTCATTGGGTGCTCCTGGTAAAACCGCGGGCGGCGCGTCGTTCCAGCAGGTGCATGCCGATCATGGCGAGCACCGTCAGCCCCAGGTACATGAACGCTGCCACCATGTAGAAAGTGAACGGTTGTTTGGACACGGTCACACCGATTTGCGCGTGGCGCATGATTTCTTCCAGGCCGATCACCGAGACCAGCGCGGTGTCTTTCATGAGGATCATGAACAGGTTGCCCAGGCCGGGCAGGGCGATGCGCCACATTTGCGGCATGATCAGCTTGGTGAAGATCCGCCACTTTGACAGGCCCAAGGCGACGCCGGCCTCACGGTGACCCTTGGGAATCGCCAGGATCGCGCCGCGAAACACTTCCGTGGCGTAGGCGCCAAAGCACAGGCCCAGGGCGATGACGCCGGCGGCGAAAGCGTTGAGGGCAAGGTCGGGATCGCCCATGTACTCGCCCAAGGCGCGCATCAGATTGACGGTGCCGAAATAGATCAGCAGTACCCAGAGCAATTCCGGAATGCCGCGGACCAATGTCGAATAAGTGCCGCCAAGCCATTGCAGCGGCTTGTGCGGTGAGGTCTTGGCCAAGGCGCCAAGCAGACCGAGTACTAGCCCCAGGCACAGGGCCGAGAGCGCGAGTTTGACGGTCATCAGCGCGCCAGCGGCGAGCGCCGGGCCGAATCCGTAGAGATCGATCATCATGGGTGTGTGTTCATATCGCGGCAGGCTTTGCTAAGGGCCGGCGCAGCTGTGGAGCCGCACCGGCCAGGCACGTCAGGATCAATAGATGCTGAACGGGAAGTACTTGTCATTGATTTTCTTATAGGTGCCGTCGGCGACGATTTCCTTCAAAGCGGCATTCAATTTTTCGCGCAGAGGATCGCCTTTGCGCACGGCGATGGCGATCTTGTCGCCCTCTACCACCGGGTCACCCTTGAATTCGTAGGCACGGCCGGCTTCGGTTTTCAGCCAGTCGTAGTTCACATATTTGTCCGCCAGGATCGCGTCAAGACGGCCGGAAGTCAGGTCGAGGTAGGCGTTTTCCTGGGTGTCGTAGAGCTTGGCGGTAATATCGTCGCCCAGTTCGTCTTGCAGCCAAGTGCCGGCGAGGGTCGAGCGCTGTGCTCCGATAACCTTGCCTTTGAGAAAATCTTTATCGGTTTTGAACTCGACGTTTTTCGGCGCGATGAATTGCAGTTTGTTGGAGTAGTACGGGTCGGTGAAGTCCACGGCTTGCTTGCGCTCGTCGTTGACGGATAACGAAGAAATCAGGAAATCAAACTTCTTGGCCATCAGGGCCGGGATGATGCCGTCCCAGTCGGACGTGACCACTTCACATTCAACTTTCATCTTGGCGCACAGGGCGTCGCCAATGTCTTTGTCGAACCCGACGACTTGGCCGCTGGCGTCCTTGTTGTTGAATGGCGGGTAGGCCGCTTCGATGCCCATCTTCAGTTTGTCAGCGGCCGTGGCGCTGGCCGAAACGACCAGGCTGACGGCTGCGGCCAAAAGAAATTTCCTGTAGGTCTGCATGTGTACTGCTCCGTTAGCGGTTGCTGGACATGAATTGTTTGCAGCGCGCCGAAAGTGGGTTTTCAAAGACTTGCTGTGGCGATCCCTGCTCCTCGACCAGGCCTTGATGGAGGAACACCACCTCGCTGGAAACCTGGCGGGCAAAGCCCATTTCGTGGGTCACCAGCAGCATGGTGCGACCCTCTTCGGCCAAGGCGCGGATCACACTTAGTACTTCCTGGACCATTTCCGGGTCAAGGGCAGAAGTGGGCTCGTCGAACAGAATTACCTTGGGCTGCATCGCCAGGGTGCGGGCGATGGCTGCACGTTGCTGCTGGCCGCCGGACAGCTCGGCAGGATAGGCGTGGCGCTTGTCGGCGATGCCGACCTTGGCGAGCAGGGCTTCGGCCACTTCGACGGCTTCGGCCCTGCTCTGGCCAAGCACCCTGCGTGGGGCTTCGATGATGTTATCGAGCACGCTCATGTGCGGCCAAAGGTTAAAGTTTTGAAATACAAAACCGATCTCGCTGCGCATGCGATTGATCTGCTTGCCGTCGGCGGCCATCAGCTCACCATTTTTTGCAGCCTTGAGCTTGAGCTCTTCGCCGGCCACCAGAATTTGCCCTTGGTTAGGGTTTTCCAGCAGGTTGATGCAGCGAAGGAACGTGGACTTGCCGGACCCGGATGAGCCCAGGATCGAGATCACATCGCCGTCACGGGCGGTCAGCGAGACGCCCTTGAGCACCTCAAGCTGTCCGTAGCGTTTGTGCAGGTTGCGGATTTCAAGCGCGGGCGTGGCCTGGGCCATGTGCGGTCCTCATGGTGTGCTCCCTTGCTGTTGGCTGCCTTCCGTGGCGAGGCGGCCAAGCTAGCATGCGTCCGAATGGCAGCCAACAGCGCTACGGGCGGTAAACCGGTGATGTGTGGCAGGTTGTCGCATCGGCACAGCAGTCTGTCGCGCCATCAACAACCGAACGGCCGTTTGAACCGTATTTACCGGTGAAAAGCCCGGGGAGTCGCGTAAAAAAAGGCGCGATGGTGCCAGCTTTGGACGGGGGTTGGAAGGGTTAACCGGATGAGCGTGCCACAATCAAAAGTCTGTTGGGTTATTCGGGAGCATCCTCGAGATCCCACAGTATTTTGAGAACCTCTTTGAAACTGGCTCGTGCAGTTTCGAAATCCGTCTGTACTTCAGGGCTGTGAAGCCAATGTTCCGCTGCTTCCTGATCAATGTCGTCAGCCCACCTTCGGTAAGCGACCAGGGTATTTTCGGCCAGAATCTGGACCGCCATGGCTTCGTTTTCAGCATTTTCATTATGCAGCAGCTCGGGCTGTTCATTCGTCATTGCAAGGAGTAGTCCGATCATCCTGACCATCATGTCAATGCGCCCCGACTCTTCTTCGGCGTCGTGCATCTCATAAAACAACGACAAGAAGTCTCTTGGGCGTTCTGCGAATTCGTCGTGCAGGGCATCCATTACATATGGATCGTCGTATTCGGGAAGACCAAACGTGGCGGCAGCAGGCTTTGTACGGCTGACGCGTATTTGCTTGGCTTTTGCTTTTGCGCGCTTGGCGCGTTTCTGTTGCTTGTTCGCGGAGGCCATGGGCGTGGTTCCGTTATCTATTGAACAAAAAGCAATAAAGTCTGTGGGAGCAAGCTAGCTCGCGATAGCGGTAGAGAAGCCAACGCAGATGTGAAGTTGATGGCCTCATCGTGAGCAAGCTCACTCCCACAGGGGCGATGGAGCTGTTTTCTAACGCCATGCTACCTAAGTTACAACCCTGGCGTTGCCACAGTAATCCTATTCTCGATGCGCGGTCCGGGGTGGTACTGAGCGTGGATTCGATTATCAGGAATAGTCCCAATCGATCTAAACCTTAACGCGCAATGGTGCTCCAAAAAGAACTCATGTGAGTTGTTTCCAGAATCTGGAGTCCTCGCCATGAAGCTCATTCATTATTTTGTATTTCCTTTCATCGCCATCAGTATCCTGCTGTTCCCCATCGGGCTCAATGCCACCAACCTAGCGCCCATAGACAACACAGGTGTCCAGGTCCAGCCCATGCAGCAGAACGGTATCAGCTACCTGTCCGGCGGGATCGGTGAGGATGAAGCCCGGGCAATCGGGCGGGCCCAGGGCTACAACCTGCACATGACCTTCGCGGTCGGGCCGGAAAACAAATACATCCCGGATGTGGATGTCGGCGTCCAGAATGCATCAGGGCAGACGCTACTAACGCTCAGCGACGCGGGGCCGCTCGTATATGTCCAACTGCCGCCGGGCAAGTACACCGTGGTGGCGACGCGCAACGGTGAGGAGCGGCGCGACACCGCCGAAGTTGGCAGCGGCGCTGCACGCAACCTGGTGTTCCATTGGAACGGCGACGAATAACCGGTTGGCTTATTCGCCGGCGGGCTCTTCCATGGACTGGCGATACCGGTCCAATGCTTCGCTGAAGTCCTTGATGAACTCCGGCGTGCTGAGCCAGCGCTGTGCCGTCTCGCGGTCCATTTCATCGACCCACATGCGGTAGTCCACCAGCATGTCGGCGGCCAGGTTGGTCGCCGCCATGCTTTCGTTCTCGGCGTTTTTCAGATCGAGCAGCCCTGGGCGTTCGCTGATCATCATGCTCAGCGAGGCGAGCAACGTGTCGAGCATTTCGCTGCGGCTGATGGCTTCGGCTTCGCGCAGCTTGGCGAACAGTTCCAGCACATAGACCGGAGGCTGGGCGGTGGCGTAGGCCGGGTCACCGTACATCGGGGTGGATTTACGCCCGGTCATGCGGATCTGCTTGGCTTTGTCTTTGGCGCGCTTGGCGCGTTTTTGCTGTTTGTTCAGTGAGGCCATTGGGCTTCGGTTTCCAATTGTTGAAGGGGCGGCGCACGGCTCAGTCGATTTTCGGCACAGTGAAGCGGAACTCGCTGCCCTGGCCTGGCTGGCTTTCGGCGTGCAGTTTACCGCCATGAGCCTGGACAATCCCCTTGGAAATGTACAACCCCAGCCCAGTGCCGTTCGGGTTGCCTTCCTTGACCGTCCAGTAGCGGTCAAAGATATGAGGCAATTGCTCCGCTGTAATGCCTTCGCCGGTATCACGAACGCTGAACACGATCTCATTCCCTACCGACATCGCAGTGATGCCGACGCTGCCTTGCTGTGGCGTGAACTTGATGGCATTGCCGATCAGGTTGGACAGCACTTGAAACAACCGCTCGGGATCGGCGTTGATCTTCAGGTTGGGTTCGGCATGGAAGGAGATGTCGATCGCCTTGGCCGTTGCCAGCGGCGTGAGCAGTGAGCAGGCGTCTTCGAATATCTGGCTGACCGCAAGCGGCTGAGGGTTGATGGTGTAGCGCCCGGCGTCGATGCGCGAGGTGTCGAGCAGATCTTCCAGTAGCACGTTCATGCGGCTGGCGGCCTGTTGCATGGTGTCGATGGCGGAGGCAATTCGCTTGGAACTGTGGGAACCGTCGGAGCTGAAAGATTTTTGCATCATCCCGCAAAGCATGGAAATGATGGTCATCGGGTTGCGCAGGTCATGGGAAACCACGGCCACCAGTTCATCGCGGGCCTGGACGGCCAGGCGCTCCTTGTGTACCAGCCTGGCCAGGTCATTTTCCAGGGCCGAGCGACGCAAGTCGTTGGCCGCGAACAGGTCGCCGTGGGTCCATTTGGCACTGATGCCTGCCATCTCGACCTTCCAGATTTCGAAGGATGTCCGGGGGCGCAGGCGTAGGCCGGTCTCGCTGTTTTCCAGGTCCAGCGGCTTTTGCGGATCGCCGCTCCACTGGATGGTTTGCTTGACCTCGGGGCGGAACCACAACACACCGTTTTCCACCGGTTTGGGCAGGTGGATCGCCAGCACGCCGCTCGCCACGTCCTGATACGCCTGGGCCGCCGGGAACACACTGCTCAGGTTGTGGTGGGAAAACACCGGTTTGCCGGTTTCCAGGATCCATTTGTGCAGCTCACGGATCTGGTTCGGTTCCGGGCACTGGCCATGTCGGTGCAGCTTGTTGTCTTCAAAGATCGCAACGCCACTGGCGCCGGTCAGGTCCATCAAACGCTGCGGCTCACGGGACAGGCCATCGAAGACATTGTCGCTGGACTCGGTCATGACAGTGGCGAGGACCTTGAGGTCTTCGAGCTTGGCGTCTCGCTGGTGGGTCAGCGCCAACGCTTCCATGGCGCTGATTTGCAATGACAGCACCTGGCCGATGGTTTGGCAGGCCATGCGCATCTCGTGTGGGACAAGCAGTGGCTCGCGGTTGCCGCAACTGATGAGTCCCCACAGCCGATCACCTTCCATCAGCGAGATGCTCATGGACGACAGCACGCCCATGTTTTTCATGTATTGGCGGTGAATGGGCGAGACACTGCGCAGGGTGGAAAAGCTCAGGTCCAGCGGCGACTGGGTGTCGGGTCGCAGCTCCGGAACCAAGGGTACCGGCGTGTATTCGGCGTTGGGGATGATTCGCAGCCAGTTGGTGCGATACAGCTCCCGGGCCTGTTCGGGAATGTCCGACGCCGGAAAGAACAGGCCTTTGTAGAGTTCCATCGACGGCGCGCTGGCCTCGGCGATCACTTGGCCGTGGCCTTCTTCTTCGAAGCGATAGATCAACACCCGGTCGTAACCGGTCATGGCCTGGATTTCCCGTACGCTGATTTCGTACAGCGCTTGAAGGGTTTTCGCGCTTTGCAGGCGTTGCAGCATACGGCCCAAGTTGGCCTCGCCGCTGACGCCCTCAGGGCGGTAGTCGCTCAGGTGTTGTTCCAGTTCGACGATCAGGGCGCCCTGATGGCGATGCACAAGGGCGTCGAACCGTTGCTGGTTCGCGACGATGGCCACAGGTGCGGTTTCGCTCTGCGGGGCACTGCGGCAGGCGATGAGGATCGCTTCGGTCTGTTCCAGGCCCAGCAATGCGTCCAAGGGTTGCCCCAACAGCCTGTCGGGGTCTTGCCCCATCAATTGCAATACATTGGCGCTGACCTGGCGGATCAGGAAGTCTGGCTCGGACAGCATCAGCAGCACGCCATGGGGCTGGATGGCGCCCGGGAAGCGAATCGGTTCGTCTGCGCAATTGTTCAGCAGATCTTCGAAGGCTTCCTGGTTTTGCGGGTTCATAACAGTACCTTTTGGCTGTCCAGCCAGTGTTCGAAATGAGAGAACGTCGCTTTGGCGGCGCGTGTGACTTCGAGCGTCTGGGCGGCGCCAAGGTTCCTGTCGTCCAGGTATTGCAGGAAATCCCTCCAGCGGCGCCCTGTGAGCTCGCCGTACACATTGAGGAACGCCGCGCCGCTGGATGCATCGAGCCCGAGCTGTTCGGCCACCCTGCGGCGCAGGATCTGCCCGCCCAGCGTAGCGCCCTCCAGCACATACGACACACCGAGGGCGGCGGCGCGGGAGTCGATCTGCGGCAATGCTTGGCAGATGGGCAGCGCATCGATATCGGCGTCGTCCAGGCCCAATGCCGTGAGGTCGGCCCGCAGTACCGGCAGTTTGACGCGAAGGGATTGATCCAGCCCCGTCGGTACCAGCGCCAGCACATGGAGTCGCTGTTCCAACGGCTGGTAAAAGCCGTAGTAGGCGGCCATCAGGCGCCGGTAAAAATCCAGGTCCAGTTGTTCGGAAAAAAACGGCAGGCGTTTTTCCAGGGCAACGTGCAGTTCAGCGGTTTCGGTCCGCAATGCCTTGATCAGGGAGGGGTGGGGCGCGGCCGGTGGCATGCAGGACAGGGCTCTTTGACTGGAGCATTGCGAAAAAAACGGATAAATCTTACATGGGTTTTCAACTATGCGGTCACGGGCATCGGAGCTCATTTGTCCACGTCACCACGCGGTTGCTCAAGCCGTGCCCGTTCACGGTCCAGCTCGGTGCGCAGTTCTTCTTCCGTGGGGAGCACCAGCTTGTACTGGCTGGTGAATAACTGCTCATTGCCCTGCAATACCGAATAACGCACCACCGATTCGTCTTTCTGGGCGCAGAGAATGATGCCGACGGTGGGTTTGTCCTCGGGGCTGCGTTTGAGATCGTCGTAGAGGCGTACGTACATGTCCATTTGTCCGATGTCTTGGTGGCTCAGTTCGCCACGCTTGAGGTCGACGATGACAAAGCACTTGAGCAGGTAGTTGTAGAAGACCAGGTCGAGGTAGAAATCTTTGCTTTCGGTGCTGATGCGTTGTTGACGAGCGATGAAGGCGAAGCCTTTGCCCAGCTCCAGAAGAAAACCCTGCAGTTGGTCGATCAGGGCCTGTTCCAGTTCTGTTTCCAGGACGATGCCGGCATTGGGTAGGCCGAGGAACTCCAGAACTACCGGATCCCTGACGATATCCCTGGGGCCGAGGTTCAATTCCCTCGTATTGACCACAGCCTCCTGCTCCACCGCCGGCCGGTCGCGGCTGGTGAGCAGGCGTTCGTAATAGAAGGTGCCGATCTGGCGTTCGAGGGCGCGGGTGGACCAGTTTTGGATGACCACTTCGTTCATGTACCAGCGCCGGGCGTCGTTGTGCTCCACGCGCAAAAGCGTGCGGTAATGGGTCCAACTCAATTCGGTACGCACTGCGTCCCAAATCGGGAATTTCTGATAAAAGTCTCGCATGTGACGCAGGTTGCGTTCATCAAACCCCTTGCCAAACCGAGCCGTCAGCACCTTCGCCAGCGACGGCAGCAGGCGTTTTCCATACGCCGCTCGTTCAGCCCCGCCCTGTTCGAATTCAATGATGTGTTGCCCGATCTGCCAGCACGTCTGTACCTGGAGCGTATCAACGGCGCGCAGGACCTTCTGGCGAGCCTGGCGGATCAGTTCGCCGAGCTCGGTGATCAGTGGCGCAAGTTGTGGGTCATCCTGAGGCGAAATAGAAGTCATCGATGTGTCCAGCCATTAAAGGGGGCGGACCCAAAGCATGCTCCAGAGGCATTTTCGATGATGCAGGACGGGGCTGATTGGCTTGGAGGAAATATAGGTAGTCAACGCAGGATGGGGATGACGCCGCTATATGTCGCTTGAACCTGGTTTGTAGGAGTTATCCCAGCAGCGTGTCGTCCACCGCAAGCGCCCCCGCCAAAAAGTGTCTGGCGGGACGACGCTCAGGCCTAGCCTTGCGCCAGCGCCTGGGAGGCGGCCACATAATCGGCCTGGAATTGCTTGCTCTCGACCCAGTCCAGCGCGGTCTGCTCATCGACGCCTTTGGTCATGCGCCGGTATTCGATCAGGGCGGTAATGATGAAGTCAGTGGCTTCTTCTTCGCCTTCCTGCTCCAACACCAGCGCCAGCAGAGGATGCCCCAGGAAAACCGCACACATGGCCTGTTGGCTGATCTTTTCGGCTGCGTTCATGACCTGGAACAGTTCCGACAGATCCACCGTCTCCAGATCGATGCGCTCATCGTTCGGGTCCAGGAAATCGTTCGGCGCAGCGGCGCGTTGAATCCGGTTTTTCTTGGCTTTCGCCTTGGCGCGCTGGTTGCGTTTCTGCTGTTTGTCCGCCGATGACATGAGTCGATTCCTGGCATGTAAATAAGGCCACCTATCCTACAGCTTCATGGCCGACGCTTCGAACCTCAATCCACCACGAACAAGGTTGCGCCCAGTTCGGTGGAAGATCGATGAGGCTCGGCCTGGTCGGCCACTTGATAGCTCATGCCAGCCTTGAGCACGAACTGCCGCCCATCCTCCAATTCCGTGTGCAGCTCGCCTTTCAGGCAAAACAGGATGTGCCCCTTGGTGCACCAGTGATCGGCCAGATACCCCGCCGTATATTCCACCATCCGCACCCGGATGTTCCCGAACTGCCGGGTGCGCCAGTAAGCGGTTCCGGTAACGCCCTTGTGTTCGGTGGGCTCGATGGTTGACCAATCGGTGGTGCCAAAGGGGATGCCGGTGATGTCCATGTCGACTCGCTTGACGGAGGGAAGCGGACGAATGTAGCTGAGCCTATGATTTGAGGGAAGAAACCGCAGGCAATAAAAAACCCCGATCAATTTCTTGATCGGGGTTTTCGGTATTTGGTGCCCAGAGACGGAATCGAACCGCCGACACGGGGATTTTCAATCCCCTGCTCTACCGACTGAGCTATCTGGGCAACGGGGCGCATTAAACGGGTTTTTCAGGGGGGCGTCAAGCACGATCTCAAAAAATATTTAATTATTACCGTCGGTTACGATCCGCCCCAGCCTGAACCGCTTATTCGGACGGCGGTACGTAGCCTTCGGCCTTGGCGTATTCTTCGCCGGAAAAGAACTTGTCCATTTCGCCCTGAAGGTACTTGCGGTCTTCGGCGTTCATCATGTTCAGGCGCTTTTCGTTGATCAGCAGGGTCTGGTGTTTTTGCCAGTCGCCCCAGGCCTTGGCCGAGACGTTGTCGTAGATGTCCTGGCCCTTGGCACCTGGAAACGGTGCGCGCTCCAAGCCTTCGAGCTGTTCTTTGTA
>Ga0308169_10005024_pt1 | contig 12165 bp, 10 predicted proteins | sample PhyBR1_2_FD_202139 | JGI IMG/M metagenome (GOLD analysis project Ga0308169, IMG submission 202139) | Phyllosphere microbial communities from UC Gill Tract Community Farm, Albany, California, United States - DLSLSB.R1 | ecosystem: Host-associated > Plants > Phyllosphere > Unclassified | place...
TCAGGATCTCATCAGAGACCAGCCGGTCATAGACGATGACGTCTGCCTGCTGGATTAGCTGTAAGCCTTTCAGGGTCAGTAATCCGGCATCACCCGGACCGGCACCGACCAGCGCCACTTCACCCTGCTGGCGAAGGTCAGACTTAAAGAGCTGGTCGGTAATCTGCTCCGCGCGTTCACTGTCGCCGTTGGCCAGCGTCTGGGCCAGCCGCTCGCTGTTAAAGAAGCGCTCCCAGAAGTGGCGGCGGGCACTGACAGAGCTGAACTGTTGTTTAACCCGCGTGCGCAGGGTGCCTGCCAGCTGCGCCAGCTGGCCAAGGTGTTGCGGCAGCATAGCCTCCAGCTTCTCCCGCAACAGGCGCGCCAGTACCGGCGCGCGTCCACCGGAAGAGACGGCGACCATCAGCGGGGAACGATCGATGATCGACGGCATAATGGCGCTGGCCTGCTGCGGCGCATCCACCAGGTTGCAGAAGATCTGCTGTTTTTCGGCGGCTTCAGCTACCTGCTGATTAACCGCATCGTCGCTGGTCGCGGCGACCACCAGCCAGCAGCCGGTGAGCCAGTGCGGATCAAACGCCCCTGGCAGCAGCGTGATGGTTTCCTGCTGCGCCCATTGCCGGAAGGCGGGGGAGAAATCAAGGGCACCGACCAGCAGTTCGGCGCCGGCCTCCAGCAGCAGGCGGGCTTTCCGCTCAGCCACGTCACCTGCGCCGACCAGCAGGCAGCGTCGGCCCTGCAGGCGGCAGAACAAGGGGAAGTAGTCCATCAGACGTCCTTAAAAAAGCCCGCGGAGGCGGGCTGTTGACGGGAGTTACAGGCAGACTTCAACCTGTCCGGCATTGACCCGCACCGGCCAGGCCGCCACGGAGCGCGTTTCATCCTCCATGCAGTAGCCATCGCTAAGACGGAAACGCTGCTTTTTCAGCGGGCTGGCAACCCAGAGCGCATCCTGATGTTCAGCAATAATGCCGCGTGACAGCACGCTGGCATCGGCAAAGGGATCGATATTGCTGATGGCATAGAGCTGCTCATCGTTGCGGGGACGGAAGATAGCAACCTGCTGGCCTTTGACCAGCGCGCAGACGCCCGTAGCGGGCAGGATCTGCGTCAGCGGGCACACCGGATTCCACTGGCTCATGATTCGGTCTCCTCAATCAGGGTCACGGCAATGCGTTCATCGGCGCGTGCCGGGCGGTGCTGGTCGCGCTCCGCGACCCGCTGCACGCCAGGATCGCGTTGCGGCGAGTTGATAAAGTGGGCAAAGCGCGTCAGGTGATCCTTATCTTCCAGCGTCGCTTTCCATTCACAGCTGACGCTGGTACGCAGGGCGGCCAGCTGCTGCTCCATCTGGCTGTTGAGGCCAAGTTTGTCATCCACGATCACCTTACGCAGATAGTCGATGCCGCCTTCCAGACTCTCCAGCCACAGCGAGGTGCGCTGCAGTTTGTCGGCGGTGCGGATATAGAACATCATGAAACGGTCGAGATAGGTGACCAGCGTCTGCTGATCGAGATCGGCCGCCAGCAGATCGCCATGGCGCGGTTTCATGCCGCCGTTGCCGCAGACGTAGAGGTTCCACCCTTTTTCCGTCGCGATAATGCCGACATCTTTGCCCTGTGCTTCCGCACATTCGCGGGTGCAGCCAGAGACGCCAAACTTCATCTTATGCGGCGTACGGATGCCTTTGTAGCGGTTCTCCAGCATCACGCCGAAGCCGAGGCTGTCACCCACGCCATAACGGCACCAGGCGCTGCCAACACAGGTTTTCGCCATCCGTAACGCCTTGGCGTAGGCCTGGCCGGTTTCAAATCCGGCGTCGATCAGCTGTGACCAGATGGCGGGCAGATCGTCTTTCTGCGCGCCAAACAGACCGATGCGCTGAGAGCCGGTAATTTTGGTGTAGAGCTGATAGCGCTCGGCGATCTCGCCAATCACTTTCAGTCCCTGAGGCGTGATTTCACCGCCGGGCGAGCGCGGGATCACCGAGTAGGTGCCATCTTTCTGGATGTTGCCAAGATAGAGGTCGTTGCTGTCCTGTAACGGCGCGTGCTGGGGCTTGAGCACATACTCATTCCAGCAGGAGGCGAGCAGTGAGCCAACCACCGGCTTGCACACTTCACAGCCGTAACCCTGACCATAGCGGGCCAGCAGTTCGTCAAAGGTTTTAATCTCCTCTACCTGAATCAGGTGATAAAGCTCCTGACGTGACCAGGCGAAGTGGGCGCAAAGATGGTTATTGACCTCAATGCCCTGACGGCTGAGTTCACTGTTGAGAACCTGGGTGATCAGTGGGATACAGCCGCCGCAACCGGTGCCGGCACGGGTGCTGCTTTTCAGTGCTGCCACGGTATGACAGCCACCCTGAACCGCCTTAATGATGTCGCCTTTACTGACGTCAAAACAGGAGCAGATTTGTGCGGTATCAGGCAGAGAATCGACGCCGATGGCCGGTTTATCACCGCTGCCGGCTGGCAGAATCAGCGCTTCCGGATTAGCAGGCAGCGGAATACCATTCAGCACCAGCTGCAGCAGGTTGCCATAGTCGCTGGTGTCGCCCACCAGTACGGCACCCAGCAGGGTTTTCTGATCTTCACTGATAATCAGGCGTTTGTAGATCGATTTGCTCTCATCCAGCCAGACCACGCTGCGAGCGCCTGGCGTCGTGCCGCGCGCATCGCCAATGCCGCCGACATCGACACCCAGCAGCTTCAGTTTGGCGCTCATGTCCGCGCCGGTAAACGCATTGTCGCGGCCCAGCAGATGGTCGCTGGCGACCTGGGCCATTTTGTATCCCGGCGCCACCAGGCCATAGACACGATTCTGCCAGGCAGCGCACTCACCGATGGCGTAAATGGTGGGATCGCTGGTCCGGCACTGGTCATCAATGACAATGCCGCCGCGCGGACCCAGGGCTAATCCACACTGCTTCGCCAGCTTGTCCTGCGGCCGGATACCGGTCGAGAAGACGATAAAATCGACCTCCAGCGCGCTGCCATCAGCAAACTGCAGCGTTTTGCCGCCGTGCTCGTGATGCACAATCTGTCGGGTATTTTTACCGGTATGGACCCGCACACCCATCTGCTCAATCTTGCGACGTAGCTGCTCACCGCCTTGCTGATCTAACTGCTCCGCCATCAGCACCGGCGCAAATTCAATAACGTGGGTTTCAATGCCCAGATTTTTCAGTGCGCCCGCCGCTTCCAGCCCCAGCAGGCCGCCGCCAATCACCGCACCGCGTTTGCTGCGGCGCGAACAGGCTTCGATGGCGTTGAGATCCTCGATGGTGCGATAGACAAAGCAGTCGCTGCCTTCAGCACCGTTGATTGGCGGGATCCACGGATAAGAGCCGGTGGCAAAAATCAGCGTATCGTAATGCACCGCGCGACCGGTACTGGAGTGAATGAGCTTCTCATCACGGTTGATCGTGATGGCGCGTTCACCCAGCAGCAGATTGACCTGATGTTTGTCGTAATAGCCTTCACGAACCAGCGACAATTCTTCAGCGGTGTGATGGGAAAAGTAGGCGGACAGGTGGACACGATCATAGGCGACACGGGGTTCTTCACAAAAGACGGTCAGCGAAAACTGGTCAGGTTCCGCTTTCTCTAGTAATTCTTCTATGAAGCGGTGGCCGACCATGCCGTTACCGATAACGACGACATTGTGCTTGCTCATTTTTGCCTCAAATTTGCGATATCTGCGGCTACAATAGCGCGCCGTTTCCGGCACTTATTGATATACATCAACCACGACGCCATATACCTATTAAGAGGTATGTGGTTGATTTGAGGTAATTTTTTCTGGTGCGGATAACCCGCTGATTATTCGGGCTTGCGGCGGGTCACCTGAATCGTGTTAGTTTTAAAACACAAAACCGGAAAAGGAGTCGGCAATGATGTCACCTAAGTGGATCAATAACGTGCGTTTACCCTGGCGGGATGGGTTATGGCAGATCGCCATCGCCGATGGCAAAATTGCCCGGCTCTCAGCCCAGCCGCAGCACGCTTCACCGGCGGATGAATCGCTGGACGGCGAGGGTGGCTTAGCCTGCGCGCCTTTTATTGAGCCGCATATTCATCTGGATACCACCCAGACCGCTGGCGAACCCGCGTGGAACCAGTCCGGTACGCTGTTTGAAGGCATTGAGCGCTGGGCTGAACGCAAAGCCATGCTCAGTCATGAAGATGTTAAGCGGCGGGCGATGCAGACGCTGAAGTGGCAGATTGCCAACGGCATTCAGTTTGTCCGTACTCATGTTGACGTTTCTGACCCGTCACTGACGGCGCTTAAAGCGATGCTGGAGCTGAAGGCGGAGATGGCGCCGTGGATCACTATCCAGATTGTTGCTTTTCCCCAGGAGGGTATTCTCTCTTATCCCAACGGTGAAGCGTTGCTGGAGGAGGCATTGCGGCTGGGCGCGGATGTGGTCGGCGCGATCCCGCATTACGAATTCACCCGTGAATATGGCGTTGAGTCGCTGCATAAAACCTTTGCGCTGGCTAACCGCTACGATCGGTTGATCGATGTTCACTGCGATGAGATCGATGATGAACAGTCGCGCTTTGTGGAAACCGTGGCGGCGCTGGCGCATCGCGATGGCAACGGCGCGCGCGTGACGGCCAGTCATACCACCGCGATGCACTCTTACAATGGCGCGTATACCTCACGACTGTTTCGACTGCTTAAGCTGTCGGGCATTAATTTTGTCGCGAATCCGCTGGTCAATATTCACCTGCAGGGCCGCTTTGATACCTACCCTAAGCGGCGCGGCATTACGCGGGTGAAAGAGATGCTGGAGGCGGAGATTAACGTCTGTTTCGGCCACGACGATGTGTTCGATCCCTGGTATCCGCTGGGCACCGCCAGCATGCTGCAGGTGCTGCATATGGGCTTACACGTCTGTCAGTTGATGGGCTATGAGCAGATTGATGCGGGTCTGGATCTGATTACGCATAACAGCGCGAAGACGCTGCAGCTGTCAGGCTATGGCATTCAGACCGGCAACGATGCCAGCCTGATTATTCTGCCGGCAGAGAGTGGTTTTGATGCGGTAAGAAGACAGGTTCCGGTGCGCTACTCGCTGCGTCGCGGCACTGTGGTGGCAGAGACAAAGCCCGCAGAAAGCGAGATTTACTGGCGGGAGCGGGAGCGGATAGACTTCCGGCGTTAAACAGCAGGGCGGCGATCAATCGCCGCCCTGAATGATTAATGCGTAACGTGACCGTGCGAGCGATGTTTAGTGACCAGCCCCAGCAGGACACACATCACAAACACCACCGCGTAGAGGCCGTTGGCGGTGGCCAGTGCCGTGTGCACGCCGCTCTTCTCGACAATCGGCGCGGTCACCACGAAGGTCAGCATGGTGCCGACGGTACCGCAGGTCAGAATAAAGTTCACCAGTTTCGGTGACGCCACTTTGGTCTGCAGCGAGCCGAGCGTGATGATGGTGGTGTAAATCGCGCTGGAGCTGAAGCCCAACACCATAATGATCCACTTCAGCATGCTGGCATCCTGGCTGCTGACGAACCAGTACATCAGCACGGTAGCCAGTCCCGCCAGCACCATCAGAATGCGTTGCAGATCGAAGAAGCGCAGCAGGAAGCTGAAGGCCCACATACCCACCATATACGCGGTCCAGAAGCTGCCCACCAGTTGTCCGGCATCATTAATATTCATGCCCATGACTTTGGTGGCATATTCCGGCACCCAGGAGATAAAGCCAAGCTGGCCCAGAATGTAGCAGAGCGCCGCCACTGCCAGCAGCAGCACGCCCACACCCCATTTTTCTTTCTCAACTGTCGGGCTGTTTTCAGGCTTACGCAGCACCGGGAATTCAACAAACAGCGTCATGATGAAGATCGCGACGTAGATAAAGCCGATGCAGACGTAGACCCAGTACCACGGCAGCTGACGCGCCAGCAGAATCCCTGCCAGCACCGGAAACAGCGTGCCCGCCATGCTGAAGAAGGAGTCGGTAAACAGCAGGCGTGAACCACGCTGACGGCCTTCATACATATGGGTGATCAGGAAGGTGCCGATCGACATGGTAATGCCGCTGACCACGCCCAGCACAAACATACAGAGCGAGAAGACGGTCAGATCGCGGCTGGTCATCAACCCGATTATCGCCAGTACCATCAGGACGAAGCCGAAAATCAGCTGACGCTTCAGTGGCACAATCACCATCAGCCAGGCGTTCAGGAAAACCGCAGCCAGGATGCCGCTGTTGAGGAAGGTGAAGGTATTACTCATGCTGGAGATGGGGATCTGGAAATCTTTTGCGATATCGCCCATTACCATGCCGGTAACAATCACCAGCGCGCCGGTAAGCGCGTAGGAGAAGAAGCTTATCCAGGTGAGGCCAATACGATTACGGTTTGTCATGTTCTGAACCTGTTGAGAACCGGGTGCCAAAAAGTGTCAGAAAGTGTAAACGGAACCGTGATCTTAATAAACAACCAGTGAAACCAGAGATCCATATTTCATGTGTTGTGTGATTTTAATCACGTAATTGCCGGGGTTTAACGTTTGCTCCCCCCATTTGCTGTCACAGCGTAAATATAGGTAAAACGCTGGCTCCTGGAATAGAGTCTCTTTACAATCAATCACGTTTTTGTGCCCGCTCTCCCAGGTAAGGAATCTTTCATGTTTAAACGTACTTTAACAGCGGCCATCACCCTGTTAGCGCTCTCTTCCGTTTCCGCCCAGGCGCTGGCTGCAAAAGGTGACACCCACGTTCTGCTCACCACCTCCGCCGGCAATATCGAACTCGAACTGAATAACCAGAAAGCGCCGGTTTCTGTGAAAAACTTCGTTGATTACGTCAACAACGGTTTTTACAACAACACCATTTTTCACCGCGTGATCCCGGGCTTTATGGTGCAGGGTGGGGGCTTCACTACGGACATGCAGCAGAAGCAGACCAACGCGCCGATCAAGAATGAAGCGGATAACGGCCTGCGTAACCTGCGTGGCACGATTTCCATGGCGCGTACCGCCGATAAAGACAGTGCGACCAGCCAGTTCTTCCTCAACGTCGCGGATAATGCATTCCTCGATCACGGACAGCGCGATTTTGGCTATGCCGTATTTGGTAAGATTGTGAAAGGTCAGGATGTGGTTGAAAAAATTTCTCAGGTACCGACCAAAGATGTGGGTCCTTACCAGAATGTTCCGTCCAAACCGGTAGTTATCCTCTCCGCCAAAGTCCTGCCTTAAGTCCGTTCGTCGCCATCTGCGGATGGCGACCGCCTGCCGCATCCGGCAAAGCCAGAATTTGCTCTTATACTTAGGGCAAAAACCTGAGCAGGAGGCGGCATGGCGAACAAACTCACCGAAAAACAGAAGGTCACCCTGTGGCGACAGCGGCGTAGCGCCAGCTATCAGGCCAGCTGTCGGCTGGAAGGCTTTACGCCAAATGAAACCAGCGTAAACAGCGATGATGCGGCCGCACGTCTGGCGTCACTGAGGAGGCAATATGGACTCTAATACCGCCGTCAGCCAGGATCCCTACCTGTGGCAGCATGACAATGTGCTGAAAAACCTGCCCGATATTCACGATGCCGCGCAGCTGCGTAAGGCGGAGCTGAGCTTCAGTGCGGCGCGTGCCGCCACGCTGGAGCTTGGCCCCCGTAATCCTGGACTGCCTTACCTGCGCCAGATCCACCGTACGCTGTTTCAGGACGTCTACAGCTGGGCTGGTGAACTGCGCACTATCGATATCTGGCGCGATGAGACGCCGTTCTGTCATTTCGAATATATCGAAAAGGAAGGTAACGCCCTGATGGCCGCGCTGGAGGAGGAGAAGGGACTCGCTGACCTGCCGCGTGACGCGTTTATTGAGCGTGTTGCCCACTACTATTGCGAAATCAATATGTTGCATCCTTTCCGCCACGGCAATGGTCGGGCGCAGCGGATTTTCTTTGAACAGCTGGCGCTGCATGCCGGTTATCTGCTCTCCTGGGAAGAGACGGACGCTGAGAGCTGGAAAGCGGCGAATCAGGCCGGTGTGGCCGGAGACCTGACTCTGCTGGAGCAGGTATTTGCGAAAGTGGTGAGCGAGGCGGCTTAACCGCGTAGAATAGCGGCGCGGGTAATTATTCTGGACTGGCCATGCTGCTGCTTATCGACAATTACGACTCCTTTACCTGGAATCTTTATCAATATTTCTGCGAGCTGGGCGCGCAGGTTCAGGTGGTGCGCAATGATGCCATCACGCTGGAGCAGATGGCGGCGTTACCGCTGACTCATCTGGTGATCTCCCCTGGTCCCTGCACGCCGTCGGAGTCAGGCATTTCGCTGGCGGCGATCCGGCATTTCGCCGGTCAGCTGCCGGTGCTGGGCGTCTGTCTGGGCCATCAGGCAATTGCGCAGGCGTATGGCGCGCAGGTCGTGCGTGCGCGTCAGGTGATGCACGGCAAAACCTCTGCGATTCAGCACACCGGACAGGGCGTGTTCCGCACTCTGAATAATCCACTTACCGTGACCCGCTACCATTCGCTGATTGTACAGCGCGACTCCCTGCCAGATGCCTTCGAGGTGACTGCCTGGACGGTGCGTGACGGCGAGCCTGACGAAATTATGGGATTCCGCCATAAAACCCTGGCGCTGGAAGGCGTGCAGTTCCATCCCGAAAGCATTCTCAGCGAGCAGGGACATCAGCTGCTGCGTAATTTCCTTGAGCAATAAGTTGCCTTTGAGTGATTTTTTATGCATATTTTGTGATTATTATTTCAAAGTTGCACATCAATCATCTAAATGGGGTCATCAATGGCAGCGGAAAAAATTGCGGTCACGCGGGAGACGTTCGATAACGTTATTTTGCCTGTTTATGCACCTGCGCAGTTCGTGCCGGTAAAAGGCAAGGGCAGTCGTGTATGGGATCAGCAGGGCAAAGAGTATATCGATTTCTCAGGTGGTATCGCCGTCACCGCACTTGGACACTGCCATCCTGCGCTGGTGGAGACGCTGAAAAGTCAGGGCGAGACGCTGTGGCACACCAGCAACGTCTTCACCAACGAACCGGCGCTGCGTCTTGCCAGTAAGTTAATTCAGGCGACCTTTGCCGAGCGGGTCTTCTTCGCTAACTCCGGGGCCGAAGCCAACGAGGCCGCCTTTAAGCTGGCGCGCTACTACGCCTGCAAACGTCACAGCCCGTTCAAAAGTAAGATTATCGCCTTTCATAACGCCTTTCATGGCCGGACGCTGTTTACCGTCACGGTCGGCGGACAGCCAAAATATTCTGATGGGTTCGGGCCTAAACCGGCGGATATCGTCCATGTGCCGTTCAATGATCTGAACGCAGTAAAAGCGGTGATTGACGATCACACCTGCGCCATTGTGGTTGAACCGATTCAGGGTGAGGGCGGCGTCGTGCCCGCAACGCAGGAATTTATGCAGGGACTGCGTGAGCTTTGCGATCAGCATCAGGCGCTGCTGGTGCTGGATGAAGTGCAGAGCGGCATGGGGCGCAGCGGCAAGCTGTTCGCCTATGAGCATTATGGCATCCAGCCCGATATTCTGACCTCAGCCAAAGCGCTGGGCGGCGGTTTCCCGGTCAGCGCCATGCTGACCACTAACGAGATCGCCTCGACCATGGCGCCGGGCGTGCATGGCACCACCTATGGCGGCAATCCACTCGCCTGCGCCATCGCCGAAACTGCGCTCGATATTATCAATACGCCGGACGTGCTGGCAGGCGTTGAGACACGTCGTCAGCACTTTGTCACGGCGCTGCAGGCCATCGATGCGAAGTATGATCTCTTCAGCGATATTCGCGGCAAGGGTCTGCTGATTGGCGCGGCGCTGAAACCGCAGCATGCCGGTAAAGCACGCGACATCCTGAATGCCGCGGCCGCAGAAGGCGTGATGGTGCTGGTTGCCGGAACCGACGTGATGCGTTTTGCCCCGTCACTGATCATTGAGCCTGCCGACATCGAAGAGGGCATGAGCCGCTTCGCCACGGCCGTCGGCAACGTGCTCAACGGCTAGCTTAGTTTTTACGTAAGCGTCTGATCAGCCAGCGGCCATGTTGCGGCCGCTGGTTCCACGCCAGCGATGAAATGGTGTACATCACGCTCAGATGATCGAGAATGCGCCGCACATGCTGCTCCACCACCGTGATCGGTCCCTCACTGATGTTCTCCAGCTCATCCAGCAGGTTAACCTGTGAGCTTTCACCATCATATTCCAGCCGCTGCTGACACCGCTGCAGCGCGATTTCACAGGATTGCAGGTAACGCTCAGCCAGCGAGGCAGTGAGCATGGTGTGCTCCCGCGCCAGAATCGTCATGGCGTTGATATGCTCGACGATAAACTGGCTGTGCGTGACCCAGAGCCGCATATCACTCAGATAGCGGGAGTTGAACGCGGGTTCCTGCATCGCCTGATTCAGTGAGTTAAACAGCGCATTGTGTGCCTGATTGACCTTCACGCGCTGATAAGCCAGTTTCTCTGGTGACTGTTCGTCACCCAGCAACAGCCGTAGCGCATCCTGATAGGTTTCCAGTGCGTCATGGGCGTTCTGCCGCAGCAGGCCGCTCTGCCACTGCGGCCACAGCCAGAGCATCCCGCCAAAAGCGATCAGACAACCCATCAGCGTATCCATGAGTCGCGGCAGCAGAAACTGCGCGCCATTCAGCGACAGCAATTGCAGCGAGTAAACCGCCGTGACCGTAAAGCCAATCATCGACCAGCCATAGAACTGGCGGGTAAAGCGATAGCTGATAAAGGTAATCGCCAGCATGATCAGCAGCACCAGCGACTCCGGCACCGCCATGCGCAGCGTGGCGGCCGCGATCACCAGACCGGCAAAAGTGCCCAGCGCCCGGTGCTGAATGCGGACACGGGTAGCGCTGTAGCCGTTCTGGCTGACGAACATGATGGTCATCAGGATCCAGTAGGGTTTGGGGATGTTGAAGAACAGCGCCAGCGCGCTGCCCAGCATCAGCATCACCGCAAAGCGGCCGGCAGTGCGCAGGGCCGATGAGCGGAACGAGAGATAACTACGCAGCGCCGGTAACAGCGGCAGACGGCGCTGGCGGTCAGCCATCAGATCGCGCTGATAAAGGGGTTTCTGGGTGCGCAGGACCCGCGCGATGCGGTTGAAGTGGTAAAGGCAGAAGTTACCCACCGGATTGTCGGGATGCTGATGGGCGATTTTCTCCAGCGCGCCGAGCTGTTTATCCATCGCAAAGCGATCGGGTAGCTGGTGATAGAGAATGTTATCCGCCAGCACCCGCAACCGGGCCGAGATGGTTTTGGCATTCCAGCGGATCACCGCTTCGGCGTGGCTCTGTTCGACCAGCTTCTGCACCTCTTCCGGCCGATGCAGGCTGACCGAGATATGTTCCTGCAGATCCAGCGCCACCTGAAAGGCGCGCGTCAGCCGTTTATGGCTGTGATCGCGGCTTGCCGACAGCATATGCATCTGCTGATAACAGGTGTTAATCAGATCGACCACTTTCTGCTGACGAGCCAGCAGCGGCGGCAGCGCCTTTTCCGGATCGGTCAGCTGCGTCAGCAGGGTATATTTTGCGTCGCAGTAGTTAGCCAGCTCGCGGTAGATCAGGCTCAGGCTTTCGCGCATTGGCTGCTCTTTCCACAGCCAGAACCAGAACCAGTTAAAGAGCCCGTACCATAGCGTGCCGCCGATATAGAGCAGCGGGGGGACATAGATTGGCATGCGGCCAATCAGGCTCAGGGTAAAGATGGCGGCAATCAGGGTGCCGGGCAGCAGACGACCATGCAGCGGGCTGATCTCCCCGGTAACGCCGAGCAATAAGGGCATGGCAAACAGAATGAGCGGCAGCGGAATAGCATGCAGGGTGAGCCACTGCATCAGAAAGCTGCCGAGGGCAAACAGGCTGCCGCCAACAATCAGGCGTTTGAAGAAGCGTTTATGCGGGGTATCCAGACCGGCGATGTTGCAGCAGGCGGGCACTAATGAGAACAGCAGACCTTTTTGCAGGTCGCCAGCCAGCCAGCCCAGCGCCACCGGCAGACAGAGCACCAGCGTTTGCCGCAAGGCGTAGTTAACTTCAGGATGGTAAATAATTCGACGCCACATCGGCCCAACACAAACAATAACGGCGTGATGTTGCCATCACGCCGTGGGTGACAGGAATTAGCGGGTGCCGTAAACGACGATGGTTTTGCCGTGTG
>Ga0308169_10005027_pt1 | contig 12158 bp, 11 predicted proteins | sample PhyBR1_2_FD_202139 | JGI IMG/M metagenome (GOLD analysis project Ga0308169, IMG submission 202139) | Phyllosphere microbial communities from UC Gill Tract Community Farm, Albany, California, United States - DLSLSB.R1 | ecosystem: Host-associated > Plants > Phyllosphere > Unclassified | place...
GATGGCGCTGATCTTCACGATCATCCTCGTCGTCATCACGCTCAGCGGATCGATCTGGGTGATGTACCACATGAACACGAACATGATGCCGATGCAGGCCGCGGCGGACATGTGATGAAGACGCGACCGGGCCCTGCCGTCTATGTCGCAGGCCTGGTCGCGCTGCTGCTGTTCGCCGGCTTCATGGCGCTCGGCATCTGGCAGGTCGAACGCCGCGCCTGGAAGCTCAACCTGATCGAACAGGTCGCAGCGCGCGCACACGCCGCGCCGGTCGCCCCACCGGGGCCAGCGTCCTGGGGCGCGATCACCGCCACCACCGATGCCTATCGTCGCATCCGCCTCGACGGCATCCTCGATAATTCGCGTGAGACGCTGGTCCGCGCCGCCACTGCGCTCGGCAGCGGCTATTGGGTCGTCACGCCCTTGCGGACAGTCCAAGGCTTCACCGTCCTCGTCAACCGGGGCTATGTCTCACCCGAGCAACGCACGGCGCATACCAAGCCGACCGGCCCGATCACGATCACCGGCTATCTCCGCATCACCGAGCCCGGCGGCGGCTTCCTGCGACACAACGACCCCGCCACCGGCAAATGGTATTCGCGCGACGTCGCCGCGATCACCAGCGCGCGCGGTCTCTCGAACGTCGCGCCCTATTTCGTCGACGCGGACAAGTCCGGCACCGCCGCCCCGGTTGGTGGTCAGACGATCATCGCCTTTCCGAATAACCATTTCGTCTACATGCTGACTTGGTTCGCGCTCGCCGCGATGACGATCTTCGCGTTCGTCGTGTTCGTCCGCCAGGATGCGCGCAAGCGGCGGGGGGCGATCGACACATGATGTCGTCAATGGCGGGGCAGGGGGTGGCACGACAGAGCTGGCAGCGCTGGCTCGCGCTCGCCACAGCCCGCACCGACGCGACCGGCAACGCCAACATGCGCCAGCTCGTCACGCTGCGCTGGATCGCCGTCGCCGGCCAGTTCGTCACGATATTGTTCGCCCGGTTCGCGCTCGGCTTCGACCTGCCGATGGTGCCGATGCTCGCAGCGCTGGCGGCGGGTGTCGGCCTCAACCTCGTCAGCATGCCGCTCTACGGGTGGCGCAAGGGGGCCAATATCCAGCTCCTGCTCGCGCTCCTGTTCGACGTTGGCCTGCTCACCACGCAGCTCTATCTGGCGGGCGGCGCGACCAACCCGTTCATCTCGCTGTATCTGCTCCACGTCGTGCTCGGCGCGGTGTTGCTCGATCGCTGGTCGAGCTGGGCAATCGTCGCCGTAACCGCCGCCTGTTTCGGCGTGCTCACGCTCTATTACCGTCCGCTGATCCTCCCCCCCGACTACAGCGGCGAGTATTTCCTGCTCTACACGATCGGCTCGCTGCTCTGCTTCATGCTGATCGCGACGCTGTTGATGCTCTTCATGGCGCGCATCACCGGCAATTTGCGCGCTCGCGACACGCGCCTCGCCGACCTCCGCCAGCAAGCCGCGGAGGAGGACCATATCGTCCGCATGGGCCTGCTCGCGTCTGGCGCCGCCCACGAACTCGGCACGCCGCTAGCGTCGATAGCCGTCATCCTCGCCGACTGGCGCCGCATGCCGACGCTCGCGCAGGACGCCGACCTCCAGGCCGAGATCGTCGAGATGCAATCCGAGGTCCAACGCTGCAAGGCGATCGTCACCGGCATCCTCCTGTCCGCCGGCGAAGCGCGCGGCGAGGCGCCCGAGATCATGCCGCTCCACCAGTTCCTCGACGCGATCGTCGACGAATGGCGCGCGGTCCACGCGGGTGTAGAGTTCGACTACACCACCCGAGTCGGCGACGACCCGCAGGTCGTCTCCGACCCCGCGCTCAAACAGGTGATCGCCAACGTGCTCGACAACGCCGCCGAAGCCTCGCCGCACTGGGTCGCGTTCCGCGGCGAACGCAGCGACGGCGACCTAGCCCTGATCGTCCGCGACCGCGGACCTGGCTTTAGCAAGGAGCGCCTCGCCAGCTTCGGCAAACCCTATCAGTCGAGCAAGCGCGAACCGGGCCACGGCCTGGGACTGTTCCTAGCGGTCAACGTCATGCGTAAACTCGGTGGTGGCGTATCCGTCGTAAACTGCGAAGGCGGCGGCGCCGAAGTCACGATCCGCATGCCCCTCTCTGCGATTGCGCTCTCGTGAGTGAGACCAAGCTTCTTGCCATCGTCGAGGACGACGAGACCTTCGCCCGCACGCTCCGCCGCTCGTTCGAACGCCGCGGCTACGAGGTGATGCAGGCTGCCAGCCACGAGGAACTCGTCGAGCAACTCGCCGAGCGCACGCCCCGCTACGCGGTCGTCGACCTTAAGCTGGGCGGCGCCTCGGGCCTCGTCTGCGTCCAGACGCTCCACGCGCACGACCCCGAGATTCTCGTCGTCGTCCTCACCGGTTTTGCGAGCATCGCCACCGCGGTGGAGGCGATCAAGCTCGGCGCGTCGCACTACCTCGTCAAACCCTCGAACACCGACGATATCGAAGCCGCGTTCGACCGCACCGAGGGCAGCGTCGACACCGAACTCTCCGAGCGCCCGACCTCGATCAAGACGCTCGAATGGGAGCGCATCCACACCACGCTCGCCGAAACCGACTTCAACATTTCGGAGACCGCACGCCGCCTCGGCATGCATCGCCGCACGCTCGCGCGAAAGCTCGAGAAACGCCCGGTAAAATAGCCGCAACGCTTGGGCAAAGGCGCGCGTTGTCGTTCGATGCCAGCGCCAAAACCCTCACGACTCTGGCAGCCGAAGCGACTGCTAGCGACCCCGTCCGCGCTGACCTGGGAGCACGGTGCCGAGATCGCCGCCCGCGCGACCGCACTCGGCGTACCCGTCACGACGCTCCCCAGCGACCGCCTCAAGCTCGACTTCCCGGAAGACTCCCGCCGCGCCTATGCCGAAGCCAAGGCAACGCTGGCGCTGGTCGTCGCGCCGCCGTCGAAGCGCAAGCTCCAGCCGATCGCCCCCAGCGCGGACTGGCGGATCGACCTCGCCGAGGGCTGCCCCGCGCATTGCGGCTATTGCTACCTCGCCGGCTCGCTCAAGGGGCCGCCCATCACGCGCGTCTACGCGAACCTGCCCGAGATCCTCGCCGAACTCCCCGCGCACCTCGGCCAGGGCACCGTGACGTCGCGCTCGACCGCCCGCGCGCACGAGGGCACGACGTTCGAAGCCTCCTGCTACACCGACCCGCTCGGCATCGAGCACGTCACCGGATCGCTCTCCGCCCTGATCGCGCACTTCGGCGCATGGGAGGCGGACGTCCAGTTGCGCTTCACCACCAAGTTCGACACGGTCGAGCCACTGCTGGGTCTCGACCACCGCGGCCGTACCCGCATGCGCGCCTCGATCAACCCCGCTGCTTATGCGCGCTTCGAGGGTGGCACCAGCCCGGTCGCAGCCCGGCTGGTCGCCCTGCGAAGAATGGCGGACGCGGGCTACAAGATCGGCCTGACGGTCGCGCCGATCATCGCCGCCGAAGGCTGGCGCGAGGCGTATGGCGACTTGCTGGCGGAGGCGGGCAGGGTGCTCGCCGACATCCCCGACGTGACGATCGAACTGATCACTCACCGCTACACGCCGGGATCAAAGGCGGTGCTCGAAACCTGGTATCCCGGCTCGTCGCTCGACCTCAGCATGGCCAATCGCACCGAGAAACGCACCAAGTTCGGCTCGGTCAAATATGTCTACGACGCCGACACGATGCGCGCGCTCCGCAGCTTTTTCCAGGACGAGATCGCCGCCAAGCTCCCGCAGGCGAGCATCCTCTATTGGACGTAACCGCCGCGCCAACCGGCAACGCAGCGTTGCCATTCGCGACCTTCCGATCGCCGCCACCGCCGCCTACCTCGAAACCATGACAAACACCCGCCAGCCAACGCTCTTCATCCCGCACGGTGGCGGGCCCTGTTTCTTCATGGACGACCCCGCCGGTAACTGGACCGGCATGGCCGCGTACCTCCGGTCGATCGCCGCCTCGCTGCCCGAAAAGCCCAAGGCGATCTTGGTCGTATCTGGCCACTGGGAGACGCGCGGCTTCGCCTTCACCGGCGCCGCAACGCCGTCGCTGATCTACGACTATGGCGGCTTCCCCGCGCATACCTACGAGTTGCGCTACGACGCGCCCGGCGATCCGGCCTTGGCCACCCGCGCCGCCGACCTGCTCCGCGAAGCCGGCCTGACCGCCACCGTGGACCCAACCCGCGGCCTCGACCACGGCGTCTTCATCCCGATGAAGATCGCCTTCCCCGACGCCGACATCCCGGTCGTCGAGATGTCGGTAGACCGCGATCTCGACCCGGCACTCCACACCGCCGCCGGCCGCGCACTCGCCCCGCTGCGCGACGACGGCGTGCTGATCGTCGGCTCGGGCATGAGCTTCCACAACATGCGCGGCTACGGCGACCCCCGCTTCACCGCACCGTCCGAAGCCTTCGACCAATGGCTGACCGCGGTGGTCGAGTCTGAGCCGACCCCCCGGGCGGCAGCGCTAGCCGGCTGGGCCGAAGCCCCCGCCGGCCGCCTCTCGCATCCCCGCGAAGAGCATCTTCTCCCGCTGATGGTCGCCGCCGGCGCCTCCGATCAGCTGGGCACGCAGGTCTACAACGAGCGCGTGCTGCAAACCGCAATCTCCGGCTACCGCTTCAATTAAAGGAAACTCCATGGCCCTTCCCGTCCTGCTCGCGATCTCAGGCAGCCTGCGCCGCGGCTCGTACAATAATGCGATCCTGACCACGCTTGGCGAAGCGATCACCGGCAAGGCCGCGCTGACGGTCTTCGCGCTGAACGACGTCCCGCTTTACGACCAGGACGCCGACACCGACACGCCCCCCGCCGCCGTCGCAGCCCTGCGCGCGGCAATCGGCGCCGCCGACGGGATCGTCATCGCCTCCCCCGAATACAATCACGGCATGTCCGGCGTCCTGAAGAACGCGCTCGACTGGGCCTCGCGACCGCACGGCAAGGCGACGCTCACGGGCAAGCCTGTCTTCACGCTCACCTCGTCACCCGGCGCCGTCGGTGGCGCACGCGCCCACGCGCAACTGAACGAGACGCTGGCCTCGATCGGCGCCCGCACCGTGCTGCGCCCGCAAGCCGTCGTCGGCGCGGTGCACGAGAAGATCGCCGACGGTCGCCTGACCGATCAGCGCACGCTCGACTTCCTCGTAGCGGGCATCGACGACCTGCTCGCCGACATCGCGCGGCCTACCGCAGCCGACCGCGAGGCCTCCTGACATGCGCCACGTCCTCAACCAGTATCCCGCCCAGCGCGACGATATCGCCGACCTGGTGACACGACGCCCGCTACCGGGCCCCGGCCTGCCGCAGGTCGATCCGTTCCTGTTCCTCAACCACCACGGTCCGCAGACCTATCGTCCCGGCAATAGCGGCCTGCCGTTCGGCCCGCACCCGCACCGCGGCTTCGAGACGGTGAGCTTCATCCTCGAGGGCGAGATGGCGCATCTCGACAGCGGCGGCCACGAAAGCGTGATCCGCGCGGGCGGCATCCAGTGGATGACCGCCGGCTCGGGCCTGATCCACGCGGAAATCTCGCCCGCGTCGTTCAAGCGCGACGGCGGCCCGCTGGAGATCCTGCAACTCTGGGTCAACCTCCCCGGCAGCCTGAAGATGAGCAAGCCCGCCTATACCGGCCTCCAGCGCGAGGACATTCTCGCGATCCCGGTCGAGGGTGGCACCGTGAACCTGATCTCGGGCAGCTTCGGAGACCAGCGCGGCCCGATCGAATCCCTGACCGACGTCGCGATGATGACTGTCGAACTCGAAGCCGGCGCCAAGGTCGACCTGCCAGCCCCAACCGGCCGCGCGGTATTCTTCTACGTCGTCGCCGGCGCCCCCACCGCCAACGGCACAAAGATCAATCCGCATCACTTGGCCACGTTCGGCAATGAAGGCGACACGATCACCGTCACGACCGAAGCCCCCGCCACGATCCTCTACGGTCACGCCGACCCGATCGGCGAACCCGTCGTTTCCCACGGTCCCTTCGTCATGAACACCCGCGAAGAGATCGTCCGCGCGATCGAGGACTATAACGCGGGCCTGTTCGGCAAGCCGCCCGTCATCCGCTAGGGCGCCTTGCGCACCGGGGGCAGCGCGGCACAGATGTCGGCGCCCCCGGCAGGCACCGTAAAGAACGGCCCCGCCCGGTTCTCCCGCGACGCGATCCACGCCACGAACCGCGCATTGTCCGCCGCGCGATATTCGAAATGCGGTCGCTCGGCGGCGGGCAGTTCGCTCGCGAGGCGTGCGGACACGATTGGGCTGCGCTCCCCCTCGGTCTTGTAGAACCCCAGATCCCCCGTCCCGCGCGGCAACGACGACAGCCACTCGACCCCGTCAATCACACGTCCGACCACCGCGATGTTGCGGTCGAGCGCCCGCGGCGAATGCCCGATCACGGTATAAAGCTCAGCGCCACTCCCCGTGCTCGGCGCCAGATCGCGCGCGACGCCGACCATGCCGTAGCAATGCGGCACCCATTCGGTCGCGCCATTGCCCGCGAGCGGCCACCCGTCGCGGCTATACCCCGCCCATTCGGCATAAGGATCGCGCTGCGACAGCCGCGCCACCGTCGTCGGTCCTGCATGCGAATATTCCGCCGGTGGATTCGCGACGACGCCCGCGACCAGCGGCTTCTTCTCCGTCGCATCACCCCATTGCGCGACGTAATTGTCCTGAACGCGGTACACGCTCGTCCCCGCATCCCACCAATGCTCGGCGGCGAGCCTACGAATATTGGCAACGTGCACGGGCGCGTATCGTGGCGCCAGCCGCACCGTGAAGCGATGCCCGTTGGCCAGCGTGAACACGAGCAGTTCGTCGTCCGGCACCGCCTTCCAGTCAGCCGGCAACGGATCCGAGGGAAGTGTCGCGGCGGCCGGCGCTGGTGCAGGAACGGCCTGCGCGAGCGCGGCGGCGAGAAGGAGATTCAGCATGTCGGGAGACTGCCCGAGCGCGTCCTTGCACGCAATCGCTTGCGCACACGCGAAACCCGCACTAGCAGACCCCCCTCCAGAGCAATGCGGAGCGGTGGCCGAGTGGTCGAAGGCGCTCGCCTGGAAAGTGAGTATACGTCAAAAGCGTATCGTGGGTTCGAATCCCACCCGCTCCGCCACTTCGTCCTGAAAAGGACGCTGATACCCAAAAACTCGCGATACGAAACAACGGCTTAGCTGTGTGTTGCTGCGTCTATAGACGCGTTGCGGCGGCGTTATCGATGCGTTGGGCGGGCGCCGCGTCTCGCCTGTGTCATCTGCGCAATTTTGAAGGTGATTTGTACCGCTGTCTGGTCCAAACTATCGGAGCGTAAAAAAAGGGGCCTAGCGGTTCTGGAGGCGACAGAATGCGATACTGCGAAGCGTTTTGTCGGCTCCCCGTTTCAGCACTCTACCGGCCGCACGACCTAGGTAACGGCGAACTAGTTTGGCGCGACTCCACCGGGGGCGTGATCGGCAGTGCGAAGGTGATGTCGCGGTCCGGCGGACTGATGCACATCGCATTCGCAATCAATCCCTCGGGGGCTGTGGAAGCTTATGCCGGGGAAGTGGCGGTCGACTTCGTCTTCCGGGATGCCGGTATGCACCGCCGCGAGGTGTATGCGATCTGTCCAAGGTGTCGTGGAACGGTCAAGCAGCTCATCGCCAAAGATCACAGATGGCTCTGCAGAAGCTGCCACGGGCTCATCAATCGCAGTAGCTTGATCCGTCATAACGCAAGACTGACCGAAACTGTCGAGCAGCTTGAAGCCGAGGTCGGGCGCGGCCGGCCCAAGGGCATGCACACTGCGACCTATGAACGTTTGACTCTCAAGCTCGCGGAATACCGGGAGCGCTTGGGCGAGAACGCTCTTCGCGCTGACAGCCGCTTTGGTCACGTTGTTACCCATCAGATATCCGGCGTTGTCGAGAACAAGAAAGAAAAAGTACCAGTAATAAACTTTGACCAATTGGAGCTACTTTTCAGGCAGCGTCTTTTTGCATTTTTCAATAATCACTTCATAGCAATCGGTGATCAGATTGTGAATGGCATTCCGGCAGATTTGCGGAATTTGCTTAGAACACATCTGATAGAAATGATTACACGAAATGCTCGGATCTCTCCGCTTGTGCTGGGTGCGCCGGACGAGTTTATTGAAGCATCATCCCCGCCGGGGTTATGTCGTACGATCGTAGAGGTACCCTTCTCGGGCAACGCTGAATTGTTGCAAGCTCATTCAGAAGTGGCGCCGTCATTGCCGCCGTGTTTTGGGCAGGTAGACGAGGAAGCGCATGTCATACGCTTCATCATACCAGGATCAGTGAAGGACCAGCCGGTGCTGCCGGTGCAGATGGACGAACAATTGGCAGTGCTACGTGAACAGGTAGCGAGACAGGCGCGCGCCCTGATTAAATACCACGATGCTTTGAAACTTGAGGCCGGGCGTTTTCTTGATAGCAGGTAAAAACTTTATCGGCGTTAGCGGGGCGATGATACCGAATGCGCACGTCGCGATCATCGCGTCCACTTGCTGAAGGTCGCCGCAAGAGCAAGCGGAGCTGTCTCGCGCTCATTGTGCGCTAGTCCCCAGCGGGCGACTTGACGATGATCATCTTCTCGTAGATCGCATCGCAGGTCACCAGCACCGAACCATCGCACGCAGCGAATCGCATGAGACGCATCGCCGTATTGTCGACGATGTTGGAAGGGGTATCTGATCGGCCATCGTGCGGATCTGCCGATTACAGTTTTCAAAACTCATAGACCGTTTGGCTGTGTCTTGGCCTACCGAACTGATCGAGTAGGTTGTCCCTGTCTGATCTACACCACTGCGCTGCGGGCTTGAAAGAAAAACAGGGAGGATAATCAGCCCGGCCAGGCCAGCCGGGATGAGAGTCCGCTTCTTGGTGGACCAGGCTCGGTCCGCCCGCGTTCGGCGACGGTTCTGGTGCTAGGCTTCGCTCCCGGGCTCCATGAAATTCTGCTCCGGCATGGCTGCAGCCATGCTTCGCTGCCGCGCTCCCGGCTTGAACCCGCTCGTCCTACGCTGCGCTTCCACATCATGCCCGGAACGCCAATGCCACTGCTCCAGGCCTGGATCAGGCTCTCGCTGCCTTCGAGGTAGATGGAGAAGCATTTTACCCCACCGCCATAGACGTTGCGGAACTGGGCGATCCGCGCACCGTCTGGCCGCTCGATTACCCGCATGTGGTTGAAACAGGAAGCGACGTCGGCTGAGACGCAGGCAAAAACGACGCTAAAGCGTCAGTTTGGTGCGGCGAACAGGCTGCGCTGCGCTGCCCAGTCGCCAGGCAGCGGCAGCATGGCGCCGAACCGGGCGAGCGTCAGCCAGAATGGCTGACGACCTTCAACGATGCGGGTAACGAGATCAGGCGCGAGGAAAGCAGCGCCAATCAGTTGGCGGACATACGCGGACGTTACTCCGCTGGCGATGGCAACGCCCTGAATGGATGTCTCCCGGCCGCTGGTGAGTTCCGCCAGCCATGCGCGAGCTTGCGCGACCACTGCAATGAGACTGCTGTCCGGGTTGGCGCTCGCATGCCCCGGAACGACTAGTGTTAGCCGCGCCTTGGTACGGCCAAGGCTTGCCGCCGTGACAATCGTACCGGTTTCGCCATCAAGCCCTAGGGCGGCGAGGTCCAGTGTGGAGGTTACGCCTGCATCGGTCACCACGACGTGGCTGATGAGGCCGCGGACCAAGGCATGTTTGGCCTCGCTGTTACTGGCAGCGATCTCCTTCCCACGCGCAACAGCGGCGGTGATGACGGCAGTCGAAAGAAGGTTGAGGCTAGGAAGGGCAGTTGCCAGCCGAGCAGGGGAAGCAAGCGTTTGTTCAAGCGCGCTAAGGACGAGGCTGTCGAGGTCACCGGCAGGCACGCGCGTCGCAGCTGAGGCGTAATAGCAGTAGCGGCGGTTAGCCTTACCGGTGTGGGTCGCGGTCATTCGCTGACCAGCGGCATCCTGGACGAGACCGGAGAGAACCAGCCCGGACCCTGTGGAGGTCGTGCCGCGTGCCTTGCGCCGATTGGCGTCGAGCAGCCGCTGCACAGGGTCGTAGAGGTCCGCCGGGACGATACGCGTGTGTTGCCCTGGATAGCGCTTGCCCTTGTGGCCGATCTCGCCGGCATGAATCGGGTTGGCGAGGATCGAGTAGAGCGAGCCTCGACTGAGCTTGGTGCCGCCTGTCGTTCCCCCATCGGCATCGACACGCCGCTTCGACCGAATGCCGGCGTGATCCGCGGCCTGAACCACGTCGTCGACGCTGCGATGTTTGAGGTAAAGCTGGAAGAGTTTGCGTACCTGGACGGCTTCTGCCTCGTTGACGACAAGCATGCGGTCGACGACATCGTAGCCAAGCGGCACCACGCCACCCATCCACATGCCCTTGGCCTTGGAGGCCGCAATCTTGTCGCGGATACGCTCGCCGGTGACCTCGCGTTCGAACTGGGCGAAACTCAGAAGCACGTTGAGGGTAAGGCGGCCCATGCTGGTCGTGGTATTGAACGCCTGCGTCACGCTGACGAACGACACAGATTGCGCATCGAAGCGGTCGACCATGCGGGCAAAATCCGACAGCGCGCGGGTAAGCCGGTCGACCTTGTAGACGACGACGGTGTCGATCAGCCCGGCCTGGACATCGGCGAGCAGTGCCTTCAGTCCGGGGCGCACCATGGTGCCGCCCGAAAAGCCACCATCGTCATAAGCGGTGGGGATGAGCTGCCAGCCTTCATGCTTCTGACTGGTGATGTAGGCCTCGCACGCCTCGCGCTGCGCGTGCAGCGAGTTGAACGATTGTTCGAGGCCTTCCTCGCTCGACTTTCGAGTGTAGACCGCGCAGCGGATCCGGCGCAGCTCAGCCATGACGGCGGGGTGTGGGCGGATAGCTGCGCCGCTTCCTCAGGCCAAAGAACAGCAGTCCGTTCCAGTGGGTACCGGTGATATGCTTGGCGATGGCCGACAGCGAGCTGAACAGCTCACCTTCGTAGCGGAAGCCATCCGCCTCGACGCCGACGACGTGGTTGCGACCGCCATGCGCCTTGATGAGCTGACTGCCTGGCAGCAGCTGACTTGCTGCCGGTGGCAGGGCGCGCGCGCGAGACGCGGCACCTGCGCGGGTTGGCTGCCGGGTTGAAGTGGCTCCTAAAGCGTCAGCCGGGCTGGCGTCGCCTACGCCGTCATGATGAAGGGCCGGGGCGGGGACTGATACCGCAGCAGATAAGCTCGATAGATTCGGCTGCCGGTTTACCCCGCGCCGCTGCAACGCGTGTTCCGCGGCGAGTTGCAGATCATGCGCAATGGTCGCAGGAATGTCGCCGTGCAGCAGAACCTGATCGCGCCACGCCACTGCCTGTTCGACCACGCCAGGCAGCCGTTGAGGTGCCGGACACTCGAACAGGGCTTCCCAGCGTGAGACACTGCCCGGCGTATCCGCAGGAGCTATCCGCTTCTCTGCTGCCTCAGTCATGCAGCTTCACCGGCATCGGCCAGCGTATCGACCGCCGCGGTCAGCCGGTCGCGCCAGGCAAGGCGCTCCAGCCAGGCTTCGGGAATGTCGCTTGCGCGATAGAGCGCGCCCGCGAGTTGCCCGGTGATCGCTGCCGTGGTGTCGGCATCGTCGCCGAGATTGGCCGCAAGCAGAACAGCGGATGCAAAGCTGGTCGTACGGCCGACGCACCACAGGGCCGCTTCAAGAGAATGCGCGACATACCCCGATGAGCGAATGTCCCGGCGAGGCTTTCCCCGCCAGCTGCCGCCAATAACGCCAGCGATGGCCGGCGCGCTGGTGCTACGGGCTGCTTCGAGCACGTCGTGCTTCGACATACCGGAAAGCGCGTCAGCCAGCATGTCGGCGTACACCACGCAGGCAGCCACCGCTTCGGGGGCGGCATGAGTGGTGCGGCTCTGCCGCGCCGCCGCGTCTCCAAGCTGCCCGCGGTTCTGCCAGTGGCGAATTGCCACCGGGGCCAGCCGCATCAGTGAGCCATTGCCGGCGCTCATCGGATCGATGCTGCCGGCGTACGGATCACCGCTGCGATTGAAGCGTGCCAGTGCCTCTCGGGTTGTAACGCCGATGTCGAAGCAGCGGCCGGTGCAACTGTAGTCGCCATGCTGCCACCACGCGACG